>VOFC01000919.1_pt1 | contig 156000 bp, 153 predicted proteins | sample 5384161 | NCBI WGS metagenome assembly VOFC01 (sample SAMN12384722, study PRJNA508395) | human gut metagenome | isolation source: healthy gut B | host: Homo sapiens | reverse complement strand
TGGGGCTGATACGGATTGGATTGATGAGATTAGCCGTACACCGGTTAGCCATGTTCATAACTTGTCATTGATGGGTGGCAATTCAAAGACTAATTATATTGCCAACTTGAACTATGCTTCTCGTCAAGGGATCATGAAAAAATCGGATTTCGAAAGTTTTCAAGGACGTATTGAGGTAACCCACCGTATGTTTGATGATAAGTTGAAGTTGAAATTCGGTTTGTTTGGTAAGAAAAACCAGATGGAATCTACAACTAGTGGGGGTAGTTTCAGAGGTTGGGTATATGGCCAGGCAACTCGTAGAAACCCGACTGATCCGGTAAGAAATGAGGATGGTACATGGAATGAGAATGTGAGCAAATTCGAATACGAGAATCCGTTGGCTTTGTTGTATGAGGCTGAAGGAAATGTAAAAAAGACGCAGTTGCGTTACAATGGAAATATTGTTTATAATCCTATCAAAGATTTGACTCTTTCTGCCGTATTCTCTTATATTCGTGACAATATGAACCGTGGCTACGGTGAAACTTTGAACCATATTTCTGCTTTGCGTGATGGATTGGCTGGTTGGTCTTCGGTAGGTGCTTATACCAAGATGGAGAAGTTGATGGAACTTACTGCACAATATAACAAAGAAATCGGTGCGCATAAATTTAGTGTCTTGGGTGGTTATAGCTACAATGAAACAGACTTTGAAGAACTTTGGATTGATAACTATGGTTTTCAGGATGATTATTTTGGCGGATGGCATAATATTGGCATCGGTTCTGCTTTGAAAGACGGTAAAGCGAATATCGGCTCAAAGAAAACTCCTACAAATTTGATCGGCTTTTTCGGGCGGGCTACCTATTCGTTCAAGAATCGTTATTTGTTGATGGGAGCTCTTCGTTATGAAGGAGCCAGCCAGTTATGGGGTACTGATAATGCATGGGGGCTTTTCCCGTCTGTATCAGTCGGATGGAGAATTACCGAAGAAGCATTTATGAAGAATCAGAAGATATTTGATGATTTGAAACTTCGTGTGGGATATGGTGTGACGGGTTCACAGCCTAAAGATCCTTTCCTGGGGGTGGCTATGTTGAAATACGGCTCGTATGCTTTTGTAAATGGGAATTGGGTACAGACCATTGTTCCGGCATCCAATCCGAATCCTGATTTGAAATGGGAGGAAAAGAAAGAAACCAATATTGGTTTGGACTTCGTTTCATGGGGTGGCCGTTTGTCCGGTTCTATTGATTATTATAACCGTGATGTGGATGGTTTGATATACGAATATGGAGTACCGACTCCTCCGAACTTGTATAATAAGACGATGGCCAATGGGGGTACAATGAGAAACCGTGGTGTGGAAGTGTTGGTAACTGTGGTTCCTGTTCAGAATAAAGATTTTGAATGGAGCACTACCGGAACATTCTCTTTGAACTCTAATAAGCTAATCAGTTTGTCTGGCAGCATCTTTAAGTCGGATTACGACTATTTTAATACGGGTACTGTGGAATACTCCGGTCAGGTAGCCGATTCTCACAGAGTACAGGTAGGTGAAAGCATCGGTAATTTTTATGGCTTTAAAGTAGTAGATGTGGACAGTGAAGGTCGTTGGATCTACGAAGACAGGAATGGTGAGTTGGTGAACTATAAAGATTTTACTCATGCTCCCGAAGATAAGCATGTTATTGGTAACGGTCTTCCTAAATGGTATGCGGGATGGAACAATACTCTTCGTTATAAAAACTTCGACTTGAATGTGACGATGCGTGGCGCGTTTGGTTTCCAGATAATCAATGGTGGACGTATGAATTATGAGAATGTAAAAAACAGCCGTTTTGAAAATCGTTTGAAGTCTGTGAATGACTTGGTATTTGGCAAGCATACGTTGAGTCCGGAAGTAGAACCGGAATTCAATAGCTATTATGTAGAAGATGGTGACTACTGGAAGATTGACAATATCACTTTGGGATATAGCTTCGGTCAGGTAGGTAAATATATAAAGTCACTCCGTATTTATGGTTCGGTATTGAATGCTTTGACTATAACCGGATATAAAGGTATTGATCCGGAAGTATCAACAGACGGTTTGACTCCAGGATATGATACACGTGACAGATATCCGAGCGTACGCTCATTTACCTTCGGCGTTAATGTGAAATTTTAATGAACTAAAAAGGAATTGAAGATGAAAACAAATATAAAATTATGGACAATGGGACTGATGACAGCCGCATTGTTGGGAAATACAGCTTGTACTGATTTACTGCATGAGAGCTATGGACAGGTAGTGTCTGAGGATTACGTACCGAAAACGGAGGAAGATGTCAGTTATCTGGTAAATGCCGCTTATATACCTTGGCGTGAAACGTTGCTGCAATGGAACGGAGTGGTTCGTGCACAGGAATTGTGTGCGGATCAAGATGTTCTTCCTGCCCGTGATGGTATTGGATGGGTAGACGGTTATATCTATAAAAGATGGCATCAGCATACTTGGACTACCGAGGATGACGGTGTGCTTCAAGGATGGGAACGTACGTACAATGGTGTGAATACCTGTAACCGTATTTTATCTCAGATAGAAGAAGGTGTGATCAGTGTGGATGGAGAAACGAAAGAAAAGTTGATTGCCGAATTGAAAGTACTGAGGGCTTCATATTATTATATTTTGATTGATTTGTATGGTAATGTGCCCATTGTGACAGATTTTAAAGATACTTCTTTGCCGCAACAGTCTACTCGTAAAGAGGTCTTTGACTTTATTGTGAAAGAAATAACGGAGAATATGGATTTGTTGTCCGAAACGCCGAGAGGTTATTATTATGGACGTTTCAATAAGTGGGCGGCTCATACATTGCTGGCCAAAATGTATTTGAATGCTGAAGTTTGGTCGGGTACTGCTCAATGGCAGAAATGTATTGACGAGTGTGATATCGTGATTAATTATGCCGAGAAGTCCGGAGAATATGCATTGGAGAATAATCAGAAGGATGTTTTTGTAACGCATAATGAGAATTCTAAAGAAATTATCTTTGCATTGCCGTTTGATGAAATTTATGTGACAGGATGGAATGATTTTGATTTTCATATGTACACTTTAGCACCTGAAAATCAAGATACTTACCAATTGACTGCACGTCCTTGGGGAGGCGTGTGCGCAGTGCCTCAGTTTATTAATTCTTTTGATGAGGATGATGCACGTTTAGAGGATAACTATATTCAAGGTCAGCAATATACCTATTCCGGTGAAATCTTGAAGCGTAGTATTGATGGAAAACCATTGATTTATACGGTAGATGTCCCCTCTATTGATCAGTCGGATGTGGATGATGGGTTCCGTTGGGGTAAATTTGAATATGCCACCGGTATAACCAACCGTTTGAGCAATGACTGGCCGTTGTTACGATATGCGGATGTATTGATGATGAAAGCGGAGTCATTGATGCGTTTGGGCAAATCGGGAGCAGGTGCTTTGGTGACTCAGGTACGTGAACGCGCCTTCAAGAATGAACCTGAAAAAGCGCAAGTTACAGATGCGGAATTGATGGGAGGAAGTATATATGATTATGGCCGGAGAGATAGTTATAAGACAGAACATGATGGAGGAACGGATATTAAATATGGTCGTTTCCTTGATGAGCTTGGTTGGGAGTTTTGTCAGGAAGGACGCCGCCGTCAGGACATGATTCGTTTTGGCATCTTCACTACAAAAGCTTGGTTCTCTCATGATAAGAGTGATGAAACCAAAAATCTGTATCCTATTCCAAATAAAGTATTGTTGACCAATAGTAATCTGAAACAGAATCCGGGATATTCTAAATAGTATTTATTGGATGTTTTTTTAAGGATGAAAAGGTTGTTTTCTCTTTTCTACATTAAATTAGAAAGAATTATGAGTAAAAAGATTTCAATAAGTTTATTGCTCCTCTGTCTGGGATTATTTTCTCAGGCACAGAGCTATCAGAAGATGCCGCAAGGGATTAAGGCTACTGTACAAGGTATGGATGTTGAAGTGGCATTTTATACGCCATCCATCGTCCGGGTTTATAAGACACCGGAGGGAAGCTCGTATGACAAGAAGAGCCTTGTAGTAATGAAAGAGCCTGAGGAGACTTCTGTGGAGTTTGCAATGAATAAAGAGTATATTCGTTTAAAGTCGGATGCATTACAGGTGGAGGTCAATTCATCTACAGGTGGAATCAATTTCTATGACGCTACCGGAAAGGTGTTGTTAAAAGACAAGGATTATGGAACACAGTTCACCCCGTTTGATGATGCGGGTACTTTTTCTTACAATGTCCGGCAGGCTTTTTTATTAGATAAGGATGAAGTGATTTATGGATTGGGGCAACAACAGACTGGAAAAGTGAATCAGCGCAATCAAAAACTTTTTCTTCGTAACAAGAATATGAGTATCTGTATTCCTTTTATTCATTCAGTGAAAGGTTACGGACTTTATTGGGACAATTATTCCCCAACTATGTTTACGGATAATCCGCAAGAAATGTCATTCGATTCTGAAGTGGGCGATTGTGCCGACTATTATTTCATTTATGGTAGCAATGCGGATGGCGTGATAGCCGGAGTCCGTGATTTGACCGGACAGGCTCCTCTTTATCCGCTTTGGACACTTGGATTCTGGCAGTGCCGCGAGCGTTATAAGAGTCCGGATGAACTGTGTGAAGTGGTTGATGAATACCGTGATCGGAAAGTTCCTTTGGATGGAATCATTCAGGATTGGCAGTATTGGGGATGTGATTCTAACTGGAACTCCATGAAGTTCCAGAATCCTCGCTATATTAATAAGATGGGCGACAAAGAATACATGAAATATCTTCCGAATGGTGAGAATCCGGATGCACGTTATGGTACTCCAAGAATAAAAAGCCCTCAAGAAATGATTGACTATATACACAAGCGGAATGCGCATATCATGATTTCTGTATGGGCCTCTTTTGGTCCGTGGACAGAGATGTATCATAAGATGGACAGTCTGAATGCTTTGCTTCATTTTGAGACTTGGCCGCCTAAAGCCGGAGTGAAACCTTACGATCCGTTCAATCCTGTAGCAAGAAGTATTTATTGGAATGAAATGAAAAAGAATATCTTTGATCTAGGTATGGACGGCTGGTGGTTGGATTCTACCGAACCCGATCATCTGGAGATTCAAGATAAAGATTTTGATACAAAAACTTATTTAGGTTCTTTCCGAAGAGTTCACAATGCTTTTCCTTTGATGTCCAATAAAGGTGTTTATGAGCACCAGCGTGCTACCACTTCCGACAAGCGGGTATTCTTACTTACCCGTTCTTCATTCTTGGGACAGCAGCGTTATGCTTCACATTCATGGAGTGGAGATGTCGTTTCTACTTGGGAAGTGATGCGCAAGCAACTGGCAGCTGGCCTGAATTATTCTTTGTGTGGTATTCCTTACTGGAACACTGACTTGGGAGGATTTTTTGCTTGGAAATATAATAATGATGTTAATAATATTGCTTATCATGAGTTACACGTCCGTTGGTATCAGTGGGGAGCTTTCCAACCTATCATGCGTTCTCATAATTCCAGTCCTGTTGCTGTAGAGATCTATCAGTTCGGCGATAAAGGTGATTGGGCTTATGATGCATTGGAGAAATATACCCATTTGCGTTATCGCTTATTACCTTATTTATATAGTACTACTTGGGAAGTAACAAATAAGGCAGGCAGCATTATTCGTCCTTTGGTGATGGATTTTCCGAAAGACAAGAAAGTACTTGATATGGATACGGAGTATATGTTCGGACGTAGTTTTTTAGTACGTCCAGTAACTGATTCTCTCTATACATGGCAGGATAAAAAACAGAATGGTTATCAGAAAAATATGCGGAAAATAGAGAAAACGGATGTATATTTGCCTGAGGGAAGTAACTGGTTTGATTTCTGGACTGGGGCAAAGTTGGCTGGTGGCCAAACCATACAGCGTGAAGTACCTATTGATATCATGCCTGTTTATATCCGTGCCGGTTCTATAATTCCTTGGGGGCCTGCGGTGCAGTATGCCACAGAAAAAAGTTGGGATGACCTGGAGATTCGTGTTTATCCGGGTGCTAATGCAACTTTTATTCTTTATGAGGATGAGAACGATAATTACAATTATGAAAAGGGAGTTTATTCTACTATCACTTTCCGTTGGGATGATAGTAACCGTACTTTGCACATCAGCGACCGTGAAGGAAGATATCCCGGAATGTTGGAAAAGAGGAAGTTCAAAGTAGTTCTCGTAAATCATAGATCAGGAGAAGGCGATAAACCATTGAAGGGAGGAAAGATGGTGAATTATACCGGTACGGCAATTGAGGTGAAACTTTAGAATGTTCATATTGAATATCCAGCAGAATAAATAAAGAAACGATAAAATACATTATGAATTTACTTAAAACCATTTTATCCACTTCCGTTTTTGCTATAGCTTCTGTAGCTTTGCATGCTCAGCTACCCGCAAAAGTAGAAAGTTTTCCAGTCAGGGATGTGCGGCTCACCGCCAGCCCTTTCAAACACGCAGAGGATATGGATATCCGTTATCTGCTGGGAATAGACCCCGACCGTCTGTTAGCTCCTTATTTGAAGGAAGCTGGTCTTTCCCTAAAGCTGAAAATTATACCAATTGGGAAAATACAGGGCTGGACGGTCATATTGGCGGACATTATTTATCGGCCCTTTCCTATATGTATGCCGCTACGGGAAATAAGGAGATCAAGGCGCGTCTGGATTATATGATAAGTAAACTGAAACGCTGCCAGGATGCCGCCGGTGACGGTTATCTGTGTGGAGTCCCAAACGGGCGCAAAATGTGGAAGGAAATAGAGGAAGGAAACATTCGCGCGTCCGGTTTCGGATTGAACGACCGCTGGGTTCCTCTTTACAATATTCATAAAATATATGCCGGCCTTCGTGATGCAACTCTTCAGACCGGTAATAAGGAAGCAAAGGAAATGTTGGTGAAACTCACGGACTGGATGATTCGTCTGGTATCCAAGTTGAGCGATAAACAGATACAGGATATGCTGCGTAGCGAACATGGAGGGCTGAACGAAACATTTGCCGATGTGGCCGCTATCACCAGCGACAAACGCTACTTGAAACTGGCTCATCAATTTTCTCACCAGACCGTGTTGCAGCCTTTGTTGAAACAAGAGGATAAATTGACGGGGATGCACGCCAATACGCAAATACCGAAAGTGATAGGTTTCAAACGTATTGCCGATTTGGAAGGCAACCGGGACTGGAGTGAAGCTGCCCGCTATTTCTGGGAAACAGTGGTAAACCATCGCAGCATCACTATTGGAGGTAACAGTGTGCGTGAGCATTTTCATCCGGCTGATGACTTCAGCAGTATGCTCACCAGCGAGCAGGGGCCTGAGACTTGTAACACCTACAATATGCTCCGCCTTACAAAAATGCTGTATGAAACGAGTGCGGACGTTCATTTTATGGATTATTACGAACGGGCGCTTTATAACCATATCCTTTCCACGCAAGATCCTGTGCAAGGCGGATTTGTTTATTTTACCCCGATGCGTGCCGGTCATTACAGGGTCTATTCGCAGCCTCAGACCAGTTTCTGGTGTTGTGTGGGATCGGGGATGGAAAATCATGCCCGTTATGGTGAAATGATTTATGGACACAAGGATAATAATCTGTATGTCAATCTTTTCATTCCCTCTACCTTGCGTTGGGGAGATACCCAAATTGAGCAACAGACGGCTTTCCCCGATGAGGAGGGGACAACTCTTGTTATTTCTCCGGAAAAGGGAAAGAAGGAATTCACCCTTCTTTTCCGTATTCCCGAATGGACGAAGCCGGAAGCATTACGCTTGTCTGTTAATGGTAAACGGCAGAACGTAACGGTCAAAGAGGGATATGTTAGCCTGAACCGTACTTGGTCAAAAGGTGACAAAGTAAGGCTGGAACTGCCGATGCATCTGCGTGCCATTGCACTGCCGGATGGTTCTGCCAACTATTCCATCTTATACGGACCGATTGTGCTGGCCGCCCGGCTGGGCAAGCAAAATCAGGATGGTATGTTTGCCGATGACAGTCGTGGCGGACACATTGCTGCCGGACCGCGCCTGCCTTTACAAACGATGCCTGTCATTGTGGGGGATAAGAACAATCTTCTTTCTCATCTGAAGAAAGTGGAAGGTAAACCGTTGACATTTACATTGTCCGGAGTCTATCCCGAACGTTATGAGGGCATGATTGTGGAACCGTTTTTCCGTTTATACGAGTGCCGGTATATGGTCTATTGGCCTGTCCTGTCCGTACAGGAGTTGCAGGCAAGGCAGGAACAGTTGGCAAAAGAGGAAAAGGAGCGTGCCGCATTGGATGGTATGACCGCCGATAAAGTGATTTGTGGGGAACAACAACCGGAAAGCGACCATTTCATCCGGATGGAGAATTCCCGTACGGGGGATGATGAAGGGATTCACTGGCGTGAGGCGGCCGGTTGGTTCAGTTATCGTATGAAGACGAACGGAAAGCAGGTCAATAAAGTGCGTATCCGGTTCCGTCCCGAGATTCGTAAGGATGCAAAAGTATGGATAAACGGGCAGGAAGTAGGACGATTGGCTGGTAAACCGGTTTCGGATGTATCGGTTGGGATATTTGATGTACCTGCATCTATGCAATCCAATGAGCAACTGGAGATAAAGATCGGTAAAGGAAATGAGAAAGTGACTCCGCATATTTATGAGGTGCGGCTGGTGGCTGAATGATGATAGATATACGAACCGGCCATGCCTCAGTTGGCATGACCGGTTCGTCTTTTCAGATAATTCCGTTGTCTTTCAAGACCGCTTGTAACTCTTTATCAGTGATATTCTCACGCTCTGATTTATCATAAATGAAATGTAAGCCAATCTCTTTTTCTTCTTTGGATAGAGTGGCGATGAGAGTGATCACTCTTGCTCCACCTCTTTTCCCTTTTCCTTTTGATGCTATACTCATGCGTACTTTGTGTAGGCCATTGCCTAAATCAGTACCCATGTCAGGGTTCTGCATGAGTTCTGCGGCTAAAATTGTCAAGTCTTGCTTCAATGATTTATATCGCTTGGAAAGTTTCTTAACTTCTTTTTCGAAGTGGCGATATACTTTGATTTTATAGTTCATTGAGCAATTCTTCTATGGGACGGCCTTTCAGCTTTCCTTCACGCATCAGTTTGATGTCTTTGCAAGCCTCGGACAGCCCGTCCATTATTTCACTTTTGGTCATGTAGGGTTCTTCATCCTCTGCCACCATGGTAGAAACAGATTCCATTTCCTTTTTAGCATGAACAAGAGTCTTCCTTACAGACTCCAACACCTTTACATTCTTGATGTCCAGGATTTCCCGAATCAGTTCGTTTTGTATTGATTCCAATGTGATTGTACTCATGACGTTCTCCTTTCTTCTTATTATTTATCTCGTATGGCAAAGATAGCGAAAAGGTGGCATGTCTGCTTGTTTTCTGCATGAAAAATAGTTTTCATTTAGAGGTTGTACCTAAAAGAAATACCTTTTTTCATTTAGTTTTCCTATTTTTGCAGGAAACAAACCGAACAGCTAATGAAAATTCTCCATACAGCAGACTGGCATCTGGGCCAGACTTTTTATGAATACGACCGGCGGGAAGAGCATCTCCATTTTCTAGAATGGCTGAAACAGCAGATAAGACAGCATGAAATAGATGTATTGTTGATAGCAGGTGATGTATTCGACAGCCCGAACCCTTCGGCGGAATCACAACGAATGTATTATCGTTTTCTAAGAGAAGTTACGTCCGAGAACCCTTCTTTGCAAATTATCATCATTGCCGGAAATCATGACTCGGCAGCCCGTCTGGAGGCTCCCAATCCCCTGTTGGAGGATATGAATGTCACCGTTCGCGGTGTCGTGCGCCGCAATGCGGAAGGTGATATAGACTTGCAACACCTCATTGTCCCCCTTTACACAGAAGGGGAAGTGACCGCCTATTGCCTTGCCGTTCCCTATCTGCGTCAGGGGGATTATCCTTCGGCTGAAAATTACTCAAAAGGAGTCCAACTGCTTTATGAGCAGCTTTTCAATGAAGTGAAGGAGAAAGGACTTCCCGTTATCGCCATGGGACATCTGCAAGCCACCGGCTCGGAAATCTCGGAGGACGACCGTTCGGAACGTACCGTTATCGGAGGCTTGGAATGTGTATCCCCCGATGCTTTTGATGAGGCTATCGCCTATACTGCATTGGGGCATCTGCATCGCTCCCAGCGTGTGTCCCATCGGGAGAATGTGCGTTATTCCGGAACTCCTATGCCCATGTCTTTTGCTGAGAGGAACAATGCTTCGGGAGTGGTCATGATAACGATAAGTGCTGAGGGTACCGGCATAGAGAGATTGGCATTTGAACCGCTAGCCGGCGTGATGAGTATTCCTCGTCAGGCCCGTCCGCTGGAAGAAGTGCTGCAAGCCATCGGCGATTTGCCCGATGGGGATGTCACGTTGCGGTCACCCTATCTGGAAATAAAGATTTTGATGACCGAGCCGGAACCTTCTTATAAGTATAAGATAGAGGAAGCGTTGAAAGGAAAAGCGGTCCGCCTGGCACGCATCGCCGCTATGCTTCCACAAAAAAAGGCAAGCGGCATTGTCGCCACTTCCTACGAGGAGTTGCAAACCATCCGTCCGCTGGATATGGCACTGGATGTCTTTAAACGGAAATATGGAGGGACGGAGATGCCCGATACCATGAAACAATTGCTGGAAAGTGTAATCAAGGAGGCAGGAGTATGAAAATAGTAGCGATAAGAGGAAAGAATCTGGCTTCATTGGAAGGTGAATTTATGATAGACTTTACCGTCGAACCTTTGTGCTCGGCAGGTATATTCGCCATTACAGGCAGTACCGGAGCCGGAAAGTCAACCTTGCTGGATGCTTTGTGTCTGGCTTTGTTTGACTGTACGCCACGTATGAACAAGGCGAAAGAGAATAACGTCTCTGTCATGGATGTTGCCGACAGAGGAATTGCACAGAACGATAGCCGTTCCATCCTTCGCCGGGGTACTGCCGAGGGGTACTCGGAAGTGGATTTCGTCGCTTTGACAGGAGAGGTGTTCCGTTCACGCTGGACGGTGCGACGTTCGCGTGGGAAGGTTAGCGGTTCCTTGCAAAAAGTGGAAATGACGTTGACCAACCTTACCTCCGGAGTGGAACAGCAAGGAACAAGACCGAATTATTATCCCGCATCAGTGAACTGATCGGACTCTCTTTCGAACAGTTCAACCGCTCTGTGTTGCTGGCTCAAGGAGATTTTGCTACCTTCCTGAAGGCTCGTCAGCCTGATAAAGCCGAAATCTTGGAAAAACTGACCGGAACGGAAATTTACTCGCGTATCTCTGCTTCTATTTATGAACGCACCAAGCGGGCGGAAAGTGAATATAAATTATTGCAGGAACGTATCAAAGGCATTGAGTTGCTGACAGATGAGCAATTACAGCAACTTTCGGCTGAAAAGGAAGAATTACAAGTCCGCTTGTCCGTTTCGAAGAAGAAAGAGGAGGCGTTGTCCGGCAAGTTGAAATGGCTGGAAGAAGAAGGACGCTTGAATACAGGATGCATACAGTCGGAAGAATCACTTTCCGGCATTAGAAAAGAAATAGAAGTCGCCCGTCCGCGTTATGAACTGTTGTTTCGTATAGAGCAGGCGCAGGATATCCGCGATGTGTATATGGAACAGCGTAATGCCCGGCAACAGATAGCTGCCGGTCGTTCCCGGTTAGCGAAATACAGGTCGCCATCCGGCAGAATGCGGCTTTACAGACTTCCGCGAACGTGCAGTGGGAAGCCGCTCAGAAAGAACTGGCGGAATTTAAGGCCTATTTGTCACAGCAAGAACCGCAATTGGATAAAGCCAGAGCATTGGATGTGCAGTTGGTGGAAAATAGAAAGCAATTGGCGGAAAGTCAGAAAGAAGCGGCTTTGGCATTGCAGGCTAAAGATAATCTGCATCAATCCGTTTGTAAGACAGAGAAGGATATAAGTTTGTTGATGGAGAAGCAAACCGCCTTGCAAACCTGGTTTGAACGATATACTGCTTATTCCCAATTGATTCCTGCCGTTGAACTGATTACCAGCTTGCTTACCAATCTGGAAATGGCAAGGGCGCAAAGCGTATCGAACCGTCAACTGCTGGATAAAGTAAAGAAAGCGAGTGAAGCGGAGGAACAGCGGTTGAAATCGGTACAACAGGAAGCCGAGCGTCTGAACCGACTGTTGCCGGCAGAGGTGCTGTTGCTTCGTGAGCAGTTGGAGGAAGGAAAGCCATGCCCGGTCTGCGGGAGTTTCCATCATCCGATGAGGGAACAGACCAATGTCCAATCCTTGCAGGAAGAGGAACTGAACCGTGCGAAAGAACAGGTTGCTAAAGAAACGGAACAACTGAAAAACACGCTGAATGCCCGCCAACTGGAGATGGCCCGTCTTTCTGCATTGATTGAAAATTATGTGGCGCAAGTTGATGATACGCTGAAAAAAGTAGAAACATACGTATCCATTATTCCCAATTGGAAAGATTTGTTGGAGCAGGGCACATTGAAACATTATGTCCAGCAATTCGGCAGGCAATGGAATGCCCGTTTGCAAGAGCAGACCGAAATAAAAGAGGCTCTTACCTCAAAATCAGCCCAAAGAGATAGTTTGAAAAAAGAAGAAGCCAATGCCATTGGTTTGTACGAAGAAAAGAAACAAGAAGAAAGACAGCAGGCAGAATTGAACGAACGTGCTCGTCTGCGGTCTTCCCTGCTGAATGGTGAATCCACCGAAACAGTGGTTGCAACCCATGCAAGACGGCAAAAGGAACTGGAACAACAACTGGAAAAAGCCATGAACTTGCATCATTCTTTAACTGTGCAGGCGGAATCTTACAAAGGGCAGACCGCACAGATGGAAAAGGAATTAGTCCGTCTGACTGCTGTCTTGCAACAAGACGAATTGAAAATAAACGAGTGGCTCACGCTTCAAAAGGAAACGTATGCCGAGTTGGAACAATTGCTTTCCAAAGACAAAAGCTGGATACTGGCTGAGAAACAAGCGTTGGGCACACTGAAAGAGAAGGAAACCACTCTTCAGGCGGTCCTTGCGGAGCGAAGGCAGAAAAGGGAGGAGCATCAGCAAGCTCCTCTGAAACCGGATACCACGGAAAACAAGGAGTCGCTGATTGAAACATTGACTGCCTGCACTGCTGCCAAAGAAATGGAAACCGGACGTTTGGCCCAAATAGAGGTGACGATACAGAACCATATAAAAGGTAAGGAACGCATAGCCGGCATCGAGAAAGAGTTGGAGGAAAAAAACTCTATCTACGAGAATTGGGCGAAACTGAACGAACTGTTCGGTTCCCAGACTGGCGCCAAGTTTAAGGAAATAGCCCAAGGTTATACGCTTGATGTCCTTTTGCTTTATGCCAACAGGCATTTGCAAGACCTTGCCCCCCGTTACGAACTGCAACGCATCCCTGATACGCTGGCCTTGCAGATTGTGGATCTTGATATGATGGGTGAGGTGCGTAGTGTCCATTCCCTTTCGGGCGGGGAATCTTTCTTGGTATCTCTTGCCTTGGCATTGGGCTTGTCTTCCTTGTCCTCCAATCGGATGAATGTGGAATCGTTGTTTATTGACGAAGGTTTCGGATCGCTGGATATGGACACTCTGCGCATTGCGATGGATGCTTTGGAGCGGTTGCAGATGCAAGGGCGTAAGATAGGGGTGATTTCCCATGTGGCGGAGATGATGGAACGTATCCCTGCGCAGGTGCAGGTGGTGAAGACCGGAAGCGGAAGGAGCAAGGTGCAGGTGATGGGACCAATATAAGGATTGGACTCCATTACAGATGGTGAGTTATAAAGGCAAGTTACAAGGATAGCATGTGGCAGGTGATATTCTATGTGGAAAGATCTGTCATATTTCGTGTATGTGAAAGTGCTTTGTATGGTTTGTTTAAAAAAATGTTTTCAAACAAAAAACTCAAAAGTTCTTGACATTGTTGCTTTTTTGGTAAAATACATGTATGTTTGGAATGTTCATCAAAATGGACAAGGAATTATAAACAAAAGCGTTTAGCTGGTTCTGTATAAGTGAAAAGTCGAAATTTCCGATACAAGGCTGATTCGGTTAAATTGAAAAATATGTTGCAATGAATAAGAACGGTATCGGTATAAATGCCGGACTATCAGATGAAAGCTGCAACTTACCGTTTTTACAGGCATTCAATAAAATAAAAAAGTGACGGACTATGAAAAAAACATTAATTGGATTATTGGGCTCGACAGTTATATGCGTACTGTTTCTTGCAGGTTGTATTGATGAACATTACGGGGAGGATAGCAATACCATTGTTACCAATCTGACCGGTTATGCATGGGAGAGAACATTTCAGATACGTACTGAGGATGGCAGGAATGCGGAAGTCTGTGAACATTATGAGTTCGGGCTGAATGGTAAGGCTTCCTGTAAATCACGGACGACATGTGATGGCGAGGAAGTGGAAGAGCATGTACATTATTTCCGATATGATTTTATCACTCCCAATAACAGATATCTTCTTCTGGATTACTGCTACTGGCAGATTGACAGGATCAGTTCTTCAGTATTGAGCATATATGAAACCTTTGAGAATCCTGTGGTTGTGATGGGGCAGACCAGGGAATATAAGAGTTTCTCGGCTGTCCCGTTGGGGATGACTGATGCGCTATGTCTGATGTGTTTTAGGGACAGAGGCGTTACAGGCATAAGTGAGGGAAAAATATGATTTTTGTCTCCATATTGAATACTGTTTTTACTTATTGCTTATGAGAATCGGACCGGTGTTTTTGATGGGATTTTGTATTAATGTTATAACTGTACGATTACACCGGAAATTCCACATCAAAGACAAGGACGTTTTTTTAAAAGATCAAGAGGAGCTTTTTCAAAAACAACAGGATGTTTTTGATGCTTTTCTACTCGTATTGTATAACATGGCAAAATACCTTGTTTTTCTTTCAGAAGTTTCAGCTTCTCCGCAAACGTCCTGTTCATCGGCTTTTCGGCTGAAGGATATACACGATAAAATCCTTCAGCCGAAAAAGATCTTTCAGCGTGACAGGGTAAGCGATGTCGTATTGGTTGGTTTTCTATCGGTATTCGGATTTACCTTTATACATTTATTGACTACGGCTGAAAGAAAGAACTACGCAGTTGAAGGATCTCAGTGCATCAATCTGTCAGCCGGAATGCCGATGAACAGGGAGTTTGCGGAGAGGCTGAAACTTCTGAAGGATTTTTGGGGGCATTCTTCAAGAGAGGGGTGCTTCTCTTCAAAAGATGGATACGCATATCAAAAAGAAGGTAGAAAGACTTTGAAAACTTGTCGCAAGATGTCACAATTCTTGTAGCAAGTTTTTCGGAATCTTGTAGCAGGATTTGCAGATTCTTGGTATAGGAATATCTTGTTTGATTTTATAGCTGTCCGGTAAAAATGCCGAAGTTCCCCCAAAAAGGTCTAGCTTTGGGATAAACAGATTCGGTTTTAATGGTAAACAAATATGATTGTATCATTCCACAAACATGTAGCTTGTTTGCGATATATATTCCGATAATTTTGGTATATTTTGTAGAATGTGTCTGTGCAAATTAGACGTAGCATTTACCGTCTGTGAAAAGTGGGATACTTATTATTGAACCTGAATCCGAATCCCAGCATCAGATAGTTGGGATCATGGAAATCCTGTAAATTATATCCGATATGAAGGAATGAGTTGCGCGTAACTTCTATCTTCAGTGCCAATATCTGGTAGAAAGATTTTAAATCTCCGCCTGCATGAATCACATTTGTACCCAATCCTATTCCTACTGTGAAGTAAGGCATCACGTACTCGGCACGTCCCGAAACTCCCAGTGCCAGTTGTTTGCCGGCAGACGGCTTGAGGAGCTCATCGCCGTATCCGTCCGGGCTATACACATTCGCACTGCCGTCATAAACCCCGTCTAATGAAATACCCGCACGGAATTTATACCCGAAATTATACATTGGCGCGAAATTAAATCCAAGTACCGGATAAGCTTCAGGAGAAGCAACCATTTGTCCTTCGCCAATAGTTACTCCTTTTCTGCGCCATGAACCGAACAATACCAAGTCATAACTGATATGACGGGGGAATTTAGGTACGGGTGATTGATACAAGGGCTTTGCAAAACATTCTTCTTTTCTATTGATATTGTAAACCAATCCTACCTTTAGTCCGATGGAATTGAGTCCCGCATTCGGGAATTTGGTATTACCGTTAGAGAAATGCGTTACTGCCACACCTGTTGTGAAATCAAATTTGGGAGAAAGCATCCAGTTGAAATAGAAGTTTGTATTCAGATAGGCGTTTACTTTCGAACCTATCACTTTATTATATGGGTTCAAATCACTGTGATATGGTTTCCAGCCAAATGAAGCGCCGAAATTCCATTCATAGTTTAATGACAATCGTTGGTTGAAACGGGCGATACGCGCTCCTTGAAATAAATAGACAGTAAGCGGGTTGCCCAATTGCGGCTTCTCATACATATTGTAGTAGCCCACGCCAATACCTTGGTAGGCTCCTCTGTAAATACGGTCGGTATAGGTGTTCGGATGAAACTGGAATGAGTACTTCAAGTGAAGCGACAGGGAATTCTCTATGGGTTTCCAATTCAGATTTTCTCCTCTGAAAAAGGAACTGGTGGGGAAAATATATCCGGGACGTGCCTCAATGCCGATGCGGTGGATAAAGTGACGTTTTAATGACAGAGAATCTACATAAAGCCGGTCGGGGATGTTGGTTTTGTCTGAAATGGAAACCGCTGTTGTGTCTATAGGGTTTCCCTCTGTATATTGATTGATTGTGTCTTTAGCAAAGGTCATGTTACTTAAGAACAGTAATGCATCCAGAAGTATCACGAGTTTCCATTTTTGTATTGTGCCTTTCATATGCCGTGTAATGTTTTTGTGCGTTTTACCGATCTATCGTATGGTCTGATTTTTTTATTTGTGGCACAAATATAATCATAGTATTTGAAAGAAATTTGTTAGATATAAAAAGGTTTTGTATAACCTTGATAACCACTATTTAAACTATTTTGAGGATGGATTGTAATGTCATCCTCTACCATCGGCTCCCCACATCATTTTATTGCGGAGTGTGTTGAAAAAGATATGGCTGTTTCGTTTTACTACATTTATTTTATAGTCGGCTTTGCGGATAGTGAGCCGGCTTCCTTCACGGCAAGTTTCGCTACGTCCGTCGATGGCAATCAGGAAATTGTGGCTGCGGCTCTCTATATCCAATGTGATTTCCCAGTCGTCGTTGATGACAATGGGGCGTACATTCAGGCTATGCGGTGCTACCGGAGTGATGGCGATGGTGTTGCTGTGTGGCACGATGACAGGTCCCCCGATGCTCAGCGAATAGGCTGTAGAACCGGTAGGAGTGGCGATGACCAGCCCGTCCGCCTGGTAGGTGGTGAGATAGGCTCCATTGATGGCTGTGTGGATGGAAATCATGGAAGAACTGTCACGCTTCAGTACCGCTATCTCATTCAGACCGAAAGGGTAACCTTTCAGTTCCTGTTCTTTGCAGGATACTTGCAATACGCTGCGGTCTTCTATCCGGTAGTTTCCATTGTAGATGTCATTGAATGTGTCTTCCATCTCTTCAGGAGAAACATCAGCCAGAAAACCTAATCGTCCGGTGTTGATACCTAGTATGGGAATGTTGCGTGAACCCACACGGCTGGCGGCTTTCAGGAAAGTGCCGTCGCCTCCGATACTTAGTATCATGTCGGCTTCAAAATTATTTCCATCGAAAACACCGGCGTGACGGATGCTTATCTTGAGGTCGTCCGTCAGAAACTCGTAGAACTCCCGGCAGATGTGAACTTCAGCGTTATGTTGTGATAGAATGGATAGCAAACGTTCCACATGAGCCGATTTCTTGGCTTGATAAGTGTTTCCGAAAAGGGCGAATTTCATTGGGCGTATATTCATTAGTTAATTTTATAAATCTTTTGTTTGTCAAAATGGACCAGGTTTTAATAAAACCTGCTAACTTTGCACATCAGAACTGCAAAGATAATAATATATTGCCAAGATGACAAAGTTAAGTGTAAATATAAACAAGGTAGCCACCTTGCGTAATGCCCGGGGAGGCAACAATCCGGACGTGGTGAAAGTAGCCTTGGACTGTGAGGCGTTTGGTGCGGAAGGTATCACTGTACATCCCCGTCCCGATGAACGGCATATCCGCCGCAGCGATGTGTACGAACTTCGTCCGCTGCTTACCACAGAGTTTAACATTGAAGGGTATCCCTCACCGGAGTTCGTTGATCTGGTGCTGAAAGTGAAACCTCATCAAGTAACGTTGGTGCCCGATGCGCCCGATCAGATTACGTCTAATGCCGGATGGGATACCAAGACCAATCTTTCTTTCCTTACCGAACTGATGGATACGTTCGGCCAGGCAGGTATCCGCACCTCTATCTTTGTCGGTACGGACAAGGAGATGATAGAATATGCCGCCAAAGCGGGAGCCGACCGGGTGGAACTTTATACGGAACCATACGCTACGATGTACCCTCGGAATCCCGAAGCGGCCATTGCTCCTTTTATAGAAGCGGCGAAGGTGACACGTAGCCTGGGAATGGGGCTGAATGCAGGTCATGACCTTAGTCTGGTGAATCTGAAATATATGCATACGCATATTCCTTGGCTGGACGAGGTGTCTATCGGTCATGCATTGATAAGCGATGCGCTTTATATGGGATTAAAACAAACTATTGAAGAATATAAAAATTGTCTTCGTTCATGATGAATATCACTTTACTGGCTGCACAGGCGGCTTTGGCGGATACCCTTGCCGGGGGTAATCCCGTATTGACTCCCGTTTCAGAGGAGGCTCGGATGAATCTTTGGGATATGGCGATGAAAGGTGGATGGATCATGCTTGTGCTGGCATTGTTGTCTGTCGTCTGTTTTTATATTTTCTTTGAACGCATGGCGGTTATCCGCAAGGCGGGGAAGGATGATCCTTTGTTTATGGAACGTATTCGTGATTATATCCGCACGGGTGAGATAAAGTCGGCTATAAACTATTGCCGCATCACCAATACTCCTTCTGCCCGTATGATTGAGAAAGGTATTACCCGTATGGGACGTCCTGTTGCCGATGTGCAGGCTGCTATCGAAAATTCCGGCAATATAGAAGTGGCAAAACTGGAGAACGGACTGCCTGTTGTGGCGACTATTGCCGGCGGTGCTCCGATGATTGGTTTCCTTGGTACTGTAACCGGTATGGTGCAGGCTTTTTGGGAAATGTCCAATGCCGGGAACAACATTGATATCACGTTGCTTTCAGGAGGTATTTATGAAGCGATGATTACTACTGTGGGTGGTCTGGTTGTGGGTATTGCGGCTATGTTTGCCTATAATTATCTGGTAACCCGTGTGGACAAGGTGGTAAGTCAAATGGAAGCGCGTACCATGGACTTCATGGATTTACTGAACGAACCCGTTCAAAAGTAATAGCGTATGGCACTGAAAAGAAGACATAAAATATCACCTAACTTCAGTATGGCGTCTATGACAGACATCATATTCCTGTTGCTGATATTCTTCATGATTACCTCTACCATGGTGTCGCCCAATGCTATCAAGGTATTGCTTCCGCAAGGCAGGCAGCAGACTTCGGCAAAGCCGCTTACGAGGGTAATCATTGACAAGAACCTGAACTTCTATACTGCTTTCGGCAATGAGGATGAAATGCCGATAGACTTGGAAGAACTGCCCGCATTCCTGCAAAGGTGTGCCGAGAAGGAACCCGATATGTATGTGGCTCTTTATGCGGATGAGGCTGTGCCTTACCGCGAAATAGTAAGGGTACTGAATATTGCTAATGAAAATCACTTCAAGATGGTGTTGGCTACACGTCCGCCTGAGAAGAAACGTTAAGCTGTAAGCATGAAGAAAAATAAGATAACAGGACTGATTGGTACGGCTGTACTGCATATACTTCTCCTTATCCTGCTGCTGGTGATTGCTATCCGCCGTCCGCAGGTTCAGGAAGAGGGGGGTGTTCCTGTTATGCTGGGAAATACAGAACTTTCTCAAGGAAATGCCGACCCTTATACGCTGACGGATATAGATATAATGAATGAGCCTGAGGCTCCGGCTCCCGATGTATCTGAACCGGAAACGGTTCCTCCCGTTGAAACGAAAGAGGAAATCATCACGCAGACAGAAGAGGAAACGGTGGCAGTCCCTAAAAAGGAACCTAAAAAAAGAAAAACCCAAGAAGGAAACTCCTAAAAAGGACGTACCGAAAAAGGAGGCGGTGAAGCCGAAAGAGAAGACTGAGGCCGAGAAACGCGCTGAAGCAGAAAAAGCGGCGGCTGAGAAGAAAGCGGCAGCCGAAAGAGCGGCAGCGGAAGCGGCGGCGAAGAAGATAGCCGGTGCTTTCGGAAAAGGAACTCAAATGGGAAATAAAGGAACCGGTACTACAGGCTTCGGTCTGGAGGGTAGTCCGACGGGAAACTCTTCGGAAGGGAAGTCCGGCGGAGTGGGCGGTTACGGAACATTTGACCTCAACGGACGTTCTTTGGGTAGTGGCGGTTTGCCGATGCCTGTCTATAATGTGCAGGATGAGGGACGGGTGGTAGTGACTATTACCGTAAATCCCGCAGGACAGGTGATAAGTACCAGTATCAACAAACGTACCAATACAGTAAACGCTTCGTTGCGGAAGGCGGCGGAAGAGGCCGCCCGTAAAGCACGCTTTAACCAAGTGGACGGAGTGAATAACCAGACAGGTACTATTACATATTACTTTAAACTGAAGTAGCTTATGAAAACAATTTATGTATTTTTGGCAGAAGGCTTCGAGGAAGTGGAGGCGCTGACCCCGGTAGATGTGTTGAGACGTGCAGGTTTGCCTGTGAAGACTGTTTCCGTAACAGGTGTGCTGACCGTAAACGGTGCGCATGGTGTTCCGGTAGTAGCCGATATGGTGTTTGAAGAAGTAAAAGAAGGGGATGCGGAGATGATTGTATTGCCTGGTGGTCTGCCCGGAGCGACAAATCTGGATGCTCACGAAGGTTTGGGCAAGTTGATTATGACATTTGCTGAAGCCGGACGTCCGTTGTCTGCCATCTGTGCCGCTCCGTTGGTATATGGAAAGCGTGGTTTGTTGAAAGGTAAGAAAGTAACTTGCTATCCGGGATTCGAAAAGTATCTGGAAGGTGCTGAGTATACGGCCGCTTTGGTAGAGAAAGACGGTAATTTTATTACCGGTAAAGGCCCCGGTGCCGCTATGGCATTCTCATTTGCCATTGCCGAGAAATATGTCGGTGCGGAAAAGGTGACAGAATTGAAGCAAGGGATGATGATTGCAGAATGAACAGGCATGTCATTATAGTTGCGGGAGGCAAAGGGTTGCGTATGGGAGGGGATATTCCCAAACAGTTTTTGCCTGTAGGGGGTAAACCTGTGTTGATGCGTACCATAGAGGCTTTTTACGCTTTTGATTCTTCTATACATATTATATTAGTTCTTCCGGTGAGCCAGCAGGCTTACTGGAAAGATCTTTGTGAAACGTATCATTTTGCTTTGCGTCATGATATTGCCAATGGGGGCGAGACTCGTTTCCATTCTGTAAAGAATGGATTGGCATACGTGAAGGGAGAAGGCTTGGTAGGTGTTCATGATGGCGTGCGTCCTTTTGTTTCCCGGGAAGTGATAGCCGGATGTTATGAGGCAGCGCAGACTAAGCAAGCGGTTATTCCTGTAATTGATGTGGTGGAAACCGTGCGTCATCTTACGAAGCCGGGAAGTGAAACGGTTCCGCGTAATGACTATAAACTGGTTCAGACTCCTCAGGTCTTTGAAGTGCAGCTATTGAAAGAGGCATATCAACAGGAATATACGGATGCCTTTACTGATGATGCTTCTGTAGTGGAGGCGATGGGCAGGGAGGTCTGTCTGGTGCAGGGAAATAGAGAAAATATTAAATTAACCACCCCTTTTGATTTGAAAATAGCGGAAGTCTTAATTTGAAATGTTCGATATCACTACGCGTGACATAAAATATTTGCAAGGAGTAGGCCCGCAGCGTGCAACCGTCTTGAACAAGGAATTGAATCTTTTTTCCTTGCATGATTTGTTGTACTATTTTCCATATAAATATGTAGACCGCAGCCGCCTTTATTATATCCATGAAATAGACGGAAATATGCCTTATATCCAGTTGAAAGGCGAAATCCTCAGTTTTGAGACTTTGGGTGAGGGAAGACAGCGCAGACTTGTCGGTCATTTTTCTGATGGTACGGGCATCATTGATTTAGTCTGGTTTCAAGGAATTAAATATCTGCTAGAGCATTATAAGACCAGGACAGAGTATATTGTCTTTGGTAAACCGACCGTATTCAATGGCCGTATCAATGTGGCTCATCCCGATATGGACCCTTCAGGCGAACTTACCTTATCTACGATGGGGTTGCAGCCTTATTATAACACAACGGAAAGGATGAAGCGCGGTTTCTTGAACTCTCATGGGCTGGAGAAGTTGATGAAGAATGCGCTTGCCCTGCTACAGGAACCTCTTGCTGAAACATTGCCCCCTCGGTTAGTGGAGGAGCATCATTTAATGTCTTTGGATGAGGCCATCCGTAATATTCATTTCCCCAAGAATCCCGAATTGCTGCGGAAGGCCCAATATCGTTTGAAGTTTGAAGAGCTGTTCTATGTGCAGCTCAATATTCTACGTTACAGTAAAGACAGGCAGCGTAAATATCGGGGCCTGCGTTTTGAACGGGTGGGTGAGATCTTTAATACTTTTTATTCACAGAATCTTCCTTTTGAACTGACCGGAGCGCAAAAACGGGTGATAAAGGAGATAAGAAAAGATATGGGAAGCGGACGGCAGATGAACCGTTTGCTGCAAGGTGACGTGGGAAGTGGGAAAACATTGGTGGCCTTGATGTCCATGCTTATCGCACTGGATAATGGCTATCAGGCATGTATGATGGCTCCTACAGAGATTCTTGCCGCCCAACATTATGAAACCATTCGGAAATTCCTGTTTGGCATGGATGTGCGCGTGGAACTTTTAATGGGATCTGTCAAAGGAAAGAAGCGTGAGAAGATATTGAAGGATTTGCTGACGGGGGATGTTCAGATTCTTATAGGCACGCATGCCGTTTTGGAAGATACTGTGGGCTTTTCTTCTTTAGGAATGGTGATTATAGACGAGCAACATCGTTTCGGAGTGGCTCAGCGTGCCAAGTTATGGAGCAAGAATGTTTGTCCGCCTCATGTGCTGGTCATGACGGCTACCCCTATTCCCCGTACCTTGGCTATGACACTGTATGGTGATCTTGATGTATCAGTTATTGACGAATTGCCGCCGGGCCGTAAACCCATCCAGACTATCCATCAGTTTGACAATCGCCGTGCCAGTCTTTATGCTTCCATTCGCAAACAGATAGAAGAAGGGCGGCAAATCTATATTGTTTATCCTTTGATAAAGGAGAGTGAGAAAATGGATATCAAGAATCTGGAAGAGGGGTATGAACTGATTTGTGCGGAATTTCCCGATTGCCAGGTCAGCAAGGTGCATGGTAAGATGAAACCGGCGGAGAAGGATGCTGAGATGCAGCGTTTTGTCAGTGGTGAAACCCAGATTATGGTGGCCACTACAGTGATTGAGGTCGGGGTGAATGTCCCGAATGCCTCGGTGATGGTCATTGAAAACGCCGAACGTTTCGGACTTTCACAATTGCATCAGTTGCGTGGGCGTGTGGGACGTGGTGCTGATCAGTCTTATTGTATTTTGGTCACCACTTACAAACTGACCGAAGAAACTCGCAAGCGGCTTGAAATAATGGTACAGACCAATGATGGTTTCGAGATAGCGGAAGCCGATTTGAAGTTGCGCGGTCCCGGTGACTTGGAGGGAACCCAGCAGAGTGGTGTCGCTTTTGACTTGAAGATAGCCGATATTGCCCGTGACGGTCAATTATTGCAATATGTCCGTGATGTGGCAAATCGTATTGTAGATGAAGACCCTGCAGGAACTCGTCCGGAAAATGCTATTCTTTGGCGGCAATTGCAAGCATTGCGTAAAACAAATATAAATTGGGCGGCTATCTCTTAGTTTATGTTACTGCATTGTTAAAAGCAAGGATATATGTTGCATAACATGTTTGTAGCGTTTCCCCTTTATTTATAGAGGTTTCTGAACATTTTATCGAAGCATTGTATATAACTTACATACAAAAAGAGTTAAAGAAGTTCCTTCTTTCTCAAGGAAAATCTCTATCTTTGGAAGAATTTTTGAAAAGAAGCACAGTATTAACCTTAAATGAACCGAATATTATGATGGAAAAAACGCTGGTTATTTTGAAACCTTGTACTCTGCAGAGGGGGTTGGTAGGTGAGATTATTAATAGATTTGAAAGAAAAGGCCTGCGTTTAGCCGGAATGAAAATGGTTCAGTTGACGGATGAAGTGCTTAGCGAACATTACGCTCATTTGAGTTCAAAGCCGTTCTTTCAGCGAGTGAAAGATGCAATGATGGTTTGTCCTGTTATTGTATGCTGCTTTGAAGGTGTGGACGCTGTCCAAGTAGTGAGAACATTAACCGGTCCTACTAACGGACGCCTGGCGGCTCCCGGTACTATCCGTGGAGATTACAGCATGAGCTTTCAGGAGAATATAGTTCATGCTTCCGATTCGCCGGAAACCGCTGAAGTGGAACTTAAACGATTTTTTAAACCAGAAGAGATATTCGAGTATAAGCAAGCCGTGTTCGGTTCCCTTTATGCTAATGACGAATATTAAAAAGAAAAACCTAAAAAAACGGATGATTTTGAAATGTGTTAAAGTAGTCGCAGCGGCAGCCTTCGCCCTAGTTAGCCTGAATGTGTCAGGACAGGATCTATTGGCACGCCAGGCACCTATCGACCGAAAATTGAAAGCAGTAGATTCTGTTGCATTGATTCGTCAGATAAAGGCGGAAAAGTCAGCTTATCCTGCATATAGTCTCTACCCTAATTGGAGTAACGAGCGTGTACACGCTTATGGTAATACTGTTACTATTCCTGATACATTCCGTATTGATATGACCGGTTTCCGTATGCCGACAGAACACACAAAAATAACTTCTAAATTTGGTCCCCGTCGTCGTCGTATGCACAATGGATTGGATATAAAAGTATATATAGGTGATACGATCCGTGCAGCTTTCAGTGGAAAGGTGCGTATGGTGAAGTATGAACGCCGCGGATATGGAAAATATGTGGTGATTCGTCACGAGAATGGATTGGAAACAGTATATGGTCACTTGTCAAAGCAGATTGTGGATGAGAACCAGTATGTAGAAGCAGGAGAACCTATCGGATTGGGTGGAAACACCGGACGTTCCACCGGGTCACATCTTCATTTTGAAACGCGTTTCTTGGGACAGGCCATTAATCCGGCATTGTTATTTGATTTTGAGAAACAGGATATTGTAGCCGATTCTTATTTGTTTAGAAAAGGTAATAACAGATACCAGCGTAACACGAATAGTAAGAACGTGAATTTGTTGGCTTCATCAGATGGTACTATCCGTTACCATAAGGTAAGAAGTGGAGATACATTGAGCCGCATTGCACAGAAAACAGGTACATCTATTGATGCTTTATGCAAGTTGAACCATATTACCCGCAGAACTATTCTTCGTCCGGGACAAGTGTTAAGATGTTCTTAAGCTTTAGTTAATTAAGAAATATAAAATAGGGCGGGAAAGAGTATTCTTTTCCGCCTTTTTGTTTACGCTTAAGCAGAAAAATGCGTAACTTTGCCGCCTAATCATAGAGTGTGATGAAAGATACGAAACAACAATTTGAACATGTGATAGCTATTTGCCGTGATTTGTTTGCGAAAAAACTGCACGATTACGGTGCAGCATGGCGTATCATGCGCCCTTCATCTGTTACCGATCAGATATTTATCAAGGCAAACCGTATTCGTAGCATTGAAATCAAAGGGGTGGCGATGGTGGATGAAGGTATCCGTTCGGAGTTTATCGCTATTGTAAATTATGGAATAATCGGCTTGGTCCAATTGGAACTGGGATATGCTGAAACGGATGACATGACTGAAGAGCGTGCTTTGGAATTGTATGACCGGTATGCCAAACAGGCTTTGGAACTGATGTTGGCCAAAAATCATGATTATGACGAAGCGTGGCGCAGCATGCGTGTCAGTTCGTATACTGATTTGATTTTGATGAAAATCTATCGTACCAAGCAGATTGAAGGTCACGATGGAGCTACATTGGTATCAGAGGGCATTGATGCCAACTATATGGATATGATTAATTATTCTGTATTCGGATTGATCAAGTTGGAATTTGGAGAGTAAACAGTTACATAGTATCATTGGAATCTGGACAAACGCCTGCCGTTTTTTGCTGGCGGCAGTATTTATATTTTCCGGTTTTGTCAAAGCGGTAGATCCGCTGGGTACCCAATATAAAATTCAGGATTATTTGGAGGTTTTCGGTTGGGTTGCTTCGGTGCCTGCCTTTCTTCCGTTTCTGGCGTCTGTATTGCAGGCAATGGTCGAGTTTTGTTTAGGAGTATATCTTTTGTTTGGTATCCGCAGGAGAATGACCACCTTGTTTGTTGTGCTTATCATGGGGGTGATGACTCCGCTCACCTTATGGTTGGCTCTTTCCAATCCGATATCGGATTGTGGATGTTTCGGTGATGCTGTGACTTTGACTAATTGGGAAACTTTTGGGAAGAATGTACTTTTGTTGATAGCGGCGGTGTCCGTTTTTAAATGGGGAAACCGTATAACTCCTTTGGTGACCAAGCGTTTCGATTGGTTGGTGGCTATGTATACGTTTCTCTATATTTCGGGGATGACTTTGTATTGTTACCGTGAGTTGCCTGTCTTTGATTTCCGCCCTTATCATATCGGGGCAGATATACGTAAAGGGATGGAAATTCCGGAAGGAGAGAAGCCTACTGTTTATGAGACCCGTTTTATTCTTCAAAAAGATGGAGTGGAGAAAGAGTTTACATTAGAAAATTATCCCGATAGCACATGGACTTTTGTGGATTCCAAAACGATGGTGAAGGAACAAGGATACGAACCGCCTATTCATGACTTTTCCATTATTCGTCAAGAAGACGGGGAAGATATAACCGATGAAGTACTGGATGATGATAATTATACCTTTCTGTTGGTGGCGCATCAGCTGAGCCAGGCGGATGATAGTACCATTGACCTGATAAATGAACTGTATGATTATAGTGTGGAGCATGGATATCAATTCTATTGTCTTACCTCATCACCCGATAGTGATATTGAAGACTGGCAGGAGCGTACGGGAGCCGAGTATCCTTTCTGCCTGATGGATGACATTACACTGAAAACCATGATACGCTCTAATCCCGGACTGATGTTGCTGAAGAACGGAGTGGTTATAAACAAGTGGAGTGTGAATAGTCTGCCCGATGAATATGTGCTGACCGACAGGCTGGAAAAACTGCCTTTGGCACAAATCAATGAAAAGACTTTCAGTCATAAAGTGGTGCTGGTATTGGCATGGTTTGTCTTTCCGTTGTTGTTTTTCAGCATGGTGGATGTCATTTGGGAGCATTTTCATAGGAAAAAGAAATTGAAAGAGAATCGAACAAAATAATTTCATTAACCCTTTAATAAAACAAACAAAATGAGAAAAAACATTGTTGCAGGAAACTGGAAAATGAACAAGAACCTTCAGGAAGGTATTGCTCTGGCAAAAGAATTGAATGAAGCTTTGGCTGCTGACAAACCTAATTGTGATGTGGTAATCTGTACTCCGTTTATTCACTTGGCTTCTGTTACTCCTATTGTTGACAAGGCTGTAATTGGTGTAGGTGCAGAAAACTGTGCAGATAAAGTATCAGGTGCATATACCGGTGAGGTTTCTGCTGAAATGGTTGCTTCTACAGGTGCTGAATATGTAATTCTGGGTCACTCGGAACGTCGTGCTTACTATCACGAAACTGTGGAAATCCTGGAAGAAAAAGTTAAATTGGCTTTGGCTAATAATTTGAAGCCGATCTTCTGCATCGGTGAGGTATTGGAAGAGCGTGAAGCTAACAAACAAAATGAAGTGGTTGCTGCTCAGTTGGCATCGGTATTCTCTTTGTCTGCCGAAGATTTTAGTAAGATTATCTTGGCTTACGAACCGGTTTGGGCTATTGGTACAGGTAAGACTGCTACTGCTGAACAGGCTCAGGAAATCCACGCGTTTATCCGTTCTTTGATTGCCGACAAGTATGGTAAAGAAGTTGCTGATAATACTTCAATCCTTTATGGTGGAAGCTGCAAGCCTTCTAATGCTAAAGAATTGTTTGCTAACCCTGACGTAGACGGTGGCTTGATTGGTGGTGCTGCTTTGAAAGTTGTTGACTTCAAAGGCATTATCGATGCATTCAAATAATTAATTTCATCACAGATTACTCAAGCTTACACAGATAAAGAATCATAAAATCGTCTGTGGAAATCTGAGTAATCTGTGATGATTTACTTAAATTCATAAAACGACATGAGATACATTTTTATCCTACTCTTTTTGAGTCTCGGACTTTCCGCTTTGGCACAGCAGAACATAGTAGAAAGCTTGCAGCGTAACCGTGCCGGAGAAGGTACTGTAACCATCCGTCAAGATCCTAAAATAACAGGCTTGATTGGTAGTATCTATACAGGAAATGTTACGGGAGGTGAGCAGAAAATGTTGAAAGCCAGAGGGTATCGGGTTCAGGTCTATGCAGGAAACAATTCGCGGGTGGCTCGTAATGAAGCTAATAATGTGGCTGCCAAGGTGAAAGAGGAGTTTCCCGATATGCCTGTCTATGCCTATTTCCAGCCTCCTCGTTGGCTGTGTCGTGTAGGTGATTTCCGCAGTATTGAGGAAGCGGATGCCGCCATGCGCCGTCTGAAGGCTACCGGTGTTTTTAAAGAAGTATCTATTGTTCGTGAACAAATTAATATTCCCCTGGACTAATAACATGGAAGAACTATTGCATCCCGAATGGTCAGCAGAGAAAATTGAACAGTTGAAAGGCCATTATCAGAGTATTTTATCGCTATTGGGTGAAGATGTAGAAAGAGAAGGATTGCTGAAAACTCCTGAGCGCGTAGCCAAAGCTATGCTGACATTGACACGCGGTTATGAACAAGATCCGCATGCCATTTTGTTGGGAGCTAAATTCAAAGAAGAGTATAGTCAGATGGTTATCGTGAAAGATATTGATTTCTTCTCTTTGTGCGAACACCATATGCTTCCGTTTTATGGAAAGGCACATGTTGCTTATATTCCCAATGGTTATATCACCGGTTTGAGTAAGATTGCTCGGGTAGTGGATGTGTTTTCTCATCGGTTGCAGGTACAGGAACGTATGACACTGCAAATAAAGAATGTATTCAGGAAACCTTGAATCCGCTGGGAGTGATGGTAGTGGTCGAAGCCAAGCACATGTGCATGCAGATGCGCGGGGTAGAGAAACAAAATGCCATTACTACTACTTCTGATTTCACTGGTGCGTTTAACCAGGCTAAAACACGTGAGGAATTTATGAATTTGATACGGCATAACCGATAAGGAGTTATGCCTTTATTTTAGTACTACCCGGTCGCCGGCACGCTTGGCCATAATTTTTTGTAATTCACTTAATTCTTTAAAGTGGGCCATAACTTCAAGGCATTTATCGGCATTGGCTACTACTTCAGGTTTGTTCAATGCTTGCAGCGTATATTTCATATCCTCTTCTAATATGGCAAGTTTGAAGTCGATAAGTTGGTGCGGTACCAATTCGTGTAAGCGTTCTTCATCTTTAACCATCGCTTGTGAATTGCTTTTACTCAGTTGGTAACGATCATTTATCATATCTGCCGCCAGCTTGCTGATTGTAGGATCGGGATGAGCCAGAAAATAACGCTCTGCCGTGAAGTTGGGGTCATGCAGATGAGCTTCTGCCTCTGCTAGTATTTTCCGGTGCAACGGATTATGGAACTGTAATTCATCCTGTTTCAAATCCATAGAAATATATTCTATCACAGTAAGAGGAGTTTCCGTATTTTCTTCCGTTTCTACATAGCACATGACTTTCTCTCCGTGGCGTATCAAAGTTTGAAGCAGTAACTGCTCTTTTACATAAAAAACGTACTTTTCCCGTCCTTCTTGGGGAATATACGATTGATATCCCGCTTCTGCTTCTGCAGGAGGAAACGGAGGGGGAACATTATCATCCACGCCTAGGGTGGGCATATCGGCAGGAGGTATGCTGCCGGCAGGAAAAGGAGTATCCGCTGGAGGCAGAGAGCTGGTAGTGGCGGATGCGTCTTTTTCTTTCTTGATTTGTTCCAGATAGTTATCATCCCGTTGAAGCAGATGCTTTTTGATCTCGTCTAAAATAATTTGCTCGTTTACGTTCAAAAGGGTAGCACATTCTGTCAAGCAGGTATATCGAATTACTTTATCCGGAATCAGTCCGATACTTCGTGCCATGTCCGATATCAATCCGGCCCGTTTGATGGGGTCCCTTTGTGCGTCTTTTAGTAAAAGGTTGGTCTTGAAACGGATAAAGTTCTCTTCGTGATCATCAATGTATTTTCTGAATTCCGTGGCATTGTGTTTTCTGGAAAAACTATCGGGATCATCTCCGTCAGGCAGAAGCAGCACTTTGATATTCATGCCTTCTGCAAGTAACATATCGATGCCTCGGATACTTGCTTTTATACCGGCTTCGTCACCATCATATAATAAGGTGATATTGGAGGTGAAGCGGTGTAGCAACCGGATTTGTTGTTCGCTCAATGCTGTACCCGAGTTGGCCACCACATTCTCCAGCCCGCACTGGTGCATGGCAATTACATCGGTGTATCCTTCTACCATGTAAACACAGTCGGCTTTTACAATGGCAGCTTTAGCCTGATAAATGCCATATAGTTCTTTTCGTTTACTGAAGATTTCGGATTCGGGCGAATTGACGTATTTTTGGTTTACTCCCTTGGTACGGCTGTCCAGTACACGTCCGCCGAAGCCAAGCACTTTTCCGCTGATGTTAAACCATGGAAATATCACACGTCCCCAAAAACGGTCGCGTAAACTGCCGTCTTCTTTTTCGTAGCATAGTCCGGTCTTGAGCAAAAATTCTTTTTTATATCCTTTTCGCATGGCTTCTTGTGCCAATGCGTCAGGAGCGGTAGTGCTGTATCCCAATTGGAATTTCTTGACAATATCGTCACGGATGCCCCGTTGGCGGAAATAAGACATGGCAATGGCTTTTCCGTCAGCGTGATTGTAGAGGATATTTTGAAAATAATCGCGGGCAAACTCATTGACAACAAAGAGACTTTCCCGTATATTTTGTACTTGTTTCTCCTCATCGGTCAATTCGCGTTCCTTTATTTCTATATTGTATTTCTTTGCCAGCCAGCGTAGTGCTTCGGGATAGGTCATCTGCTCGTGTTCCATAACGAAATGGACAGCATTTCCACCTTTGCCACAGGCGAAGCATTTGCATAATCCTTTGGCCGGTGATACATAGAATGAAGGGGTTTTGTCATCATGGAATGGACAAAGTCCGACAAAATTCACACCGCGTTTCCGCAGAGTGACAAACTCGGATACCACATCTACAATTTGTGCGGCATCCAGTATCCGGTCTATGGTGGGTTGGTCTATCATTGCGAGTGCGAAGATACAAAAAAAACATCGCCAAGGGTGAACCCGGCGATGTTTTTAACGGAATATTGTAATCAGAATTATTTAATATAAGGATTCAGTTTGTTCCATTCGGAAACTGGAGGAAGTACTCCCATAGCAATCACTTCATCACGCAAAGCACAAAGATGTGCATAACTTTTTTCTAATGCGGCTTCTTCTTCGGGCGTGCCTTTCACTTCTTTTAAGTGGCAGCCATCCTTGGTGATGGAAGTTTCCCAGGCCATCATGATATGGTCGAATTTACCATTGGATACGTAAGTTCCTGCAGGCCAGCGGAATGGTTTTCCTCCCATAGCGGCGGCAATCATTTCGATAGAAACATAGGACGGGCTTTGGAAAGAAGAGCGGCCGCGCAGGTTGATGATGTTTGCACCGCCTTTAGTTACTTTTTGTTGTATTTCGGTCCATTGTTCTTTTGTCAAAGCATCAGTGCCGATGATATCAAGTAATGCTTTTCCGTTTACTTTAGCAGTAGAAGCATAAACAGCCATCTGCTCACCATGACCGCCATATGTGCGGCAGTTTTCTACGTTATCCATAGCGATGCCGAAATGCTTGGACAATTCGCTGCGCAAGCGTGTAGAGTCAAGAGCGGCAAGGGTTGTAACTTGTGATGGTTTCAAACCTGAATATAATAAGGTGATCAGACCGGTGATATCAGCCGGATTGAAAATAACCACGATATGTTTTACGTCCGGACAGTAGGCCTTTACATTTTTTCCGAATTCTTCAGCGATGGCTGCGTTTCCTTTCAGCAAGTCTTCACGGGTCATGCCGGCTTTACGTGCCGCACCACCTGAGTTTACAATATATTTAGCATCGGTCAAAGCTTCCTTGATATCGGAAGTGAATGTGATGTTCATGCCTTCGAAACCGCAATGGTATAGTTCTTCTGCCACACCTTCCAGGCCGGGAGCGTATGGGTCATACAAACAAATATTGGGAGTAAGACCCATCATGATAGCAGTTTGAGCCATGTTCGATCCAATCATTCCGGCAGCGCCTACGATTGTCAGCTTTTCATTCGTTACAAATTCCATAATTCTATTATTTAAAGTTTGTATAATATAAACACTTTTGTGGGAGAGGATGTTCTCTCTTCCGGGTACAAATTTACAAAACCTTTTATTATGGTGTTTATTCTAAAAAATTATATGGGATAATAGAAAGTTATCCCATATAATCATCTTGGGATGGTAAGTTCCAGAATACTTGTCAATCAAGATGTTAAACAGTATTTATTCAAACAGGTTTGTGGATGTGACAAATAATGATATGATCTGTTATGTATTTATGTTTATATAGCTTTTTAATGCGTCTACATATTCTTCAAAGCTTCAAGCCCTTTTGTGTAATCTTACAAATGGTACAAGGCATTTTTCCCTTGAAAGTCTTGATGACTTCTACATAGCCAGCCTTGTTCAGCTTGTCTATTTGCACACTCAGATTACCTGCCGTCGCTCCTGTCTGTTGTTTCAGATAGCTGAACTCGGCCTCTTCCACTGAAACCAGTATGGACATCACGGCAAGTCTCAGTTCGGAATGTAGTAATGGATTCAATTCTTTGAACATAGGCGCAAAGTTACGATTTTTTTTGTTTACGGGCAGCATGATTCAATACATGTCCCGGAATAACCATCATGAAAATAAAGACAGGAGCGAAGATTAATATCTGGTTTGGACCTGGATAAAAAAGGCATCCGATGGAGCTTAACGCTCCCAGTGTGCCGCAAATAGTGACAGTTTTATAACCTACCACCAGTCCTGTTAGTGTAGTCCCCATGCCCATCAGCAGAAGGATTATGAACAGGATGGGAAGTTGCCAGAAAAACATGGCGAGCATGGATATCAGAAAGCCGGTTATGCCGAATACCAACCAAATATAATTGATTACTTTGTCCAAATGAGTCTTGATACCCGGCTGCTGATTACGTGTAGAGAGGTAAGTTCCTGTTCCTGCGATGATAGGGAGTAAGAACCATAGGTATTGCCAATAATAATTTCCGGTAGTTACTACCAGAAACCAGACCAGCAGGCTGACAAAGAGGGTGGTATATCCCCAAAAGAGGAATGGCATGCCACAATTGGTTTCTAGCCTGTTTTTTGTATTCTGAATCATTTGAGCGATGAGTTCCAAACTCTCTTTCTCATTCAATTTTCTTTCTTCCATACTGTTTTTTCTTTTTAGTTTGTGATTGATTAATATTTGATGCTTTTTTCTATGGCTGTCATCAGCAAGCTGATTCCCCAGCCTGCTATCACCCATAGTACCCACCAGTAGTGTGGACTGGTAAACCAGTTTATAGCTATAAGAAACAGGTTTATTACCACATAATAGACTAATGACCAAGTGAGCCAATTCCAAAAATGACGGGCACTTTGCCGGCATGCTGCTTCGATTTGTTCCTGGGTTGGAACTGTCTTTTCGTTGTTTTGGTTTGTTTTCATAGGCTTTATTTCTTACTTATGGTGATATAAAGTTAGTGATCTGTGCTATACTTTCAGTAGCAAATCTCGGAATAGCTAGTGTGGCACATGCCAGGATAGTGGCACGCTTCTTGTAAAATATTGTGTTTGTTTTCATTGTTATGATGCTTTATAGGTTGAATGACAAAAGTTTATTTTACTTAAATACTTTATAAATGTAATATAGTTTATAATATAAACCAAATTATTATAGAACTTTTTTCAAATAATAATTATCAAGTGTGTATGTGCGGTAGAGGGGGAGGTGCAAAATATGTAGTCTTCTTTATGAATTTTACATTCAGACTCTGGTTGGCACGTACTTGAATAAGGACATTCTTCTCTGCTTTTTCTTTCCTGGAGTTTTTCAGCAGTGGCAATAGCTTTTGAAAACTCACTTGTGTGTGTTGTGTATATCGTACTGCGTTTTTCGTAGCTGTTTTCCTGTCCATTCCTTGCCCTGCCCTAGCTTGCGGTGTCCGGTTGTCCTTCGGATTTGCTTCTTTTCCGTCTTTCTTGTTTTCCGTCTGCTGTTTTCGTATGGGCCCCTTCCTTTTTTCCGTCCTATACGCGCGTGCGAATATTATAATGTGTGTGTCTTTTTCCTCCCGTGTCCTCCGTTATAAAAACCTTCTTTGTAACGCATCTGTGATTCAGCGTATTACAAAAAAGTTTCAGGAAATCCGGATAATTTTTCCTTCGTATGTTTGCTGGTTATCGTTAAAAGGTCTACCTTTGCATCCGCAATCGAGAGAGATGCGGCACTTCAGACAGTGTGCGACTGACTTGGTGAACCAAACGTAGGAGAGTTTTCCTTGACAGCGGTCTGCACCCAGTATCTTACCTTAGCGGGGCTAAGGGAGCGAGAACGGATAAGACGTGGGGAGGATGGATGTCCCGCCTTTTATGGAAGTTTCGAAAAAAAACTTTTTCAAAAAAAACTTTCGAAAACATTTGGTGGTTACGATAAAATCTCTTACCTTTGCATCCGCTTTCGGAAACGATGGCAAGACATAAATGAGAGTTCTTTGAAAGATTTAAGATAAACAAACAAGTAGTACAAGCCGGTGCACCGTATGTAATATATATGGTGTACGGAAAAAACAACAACCGTCAATATTGATATTGATAGATTTGGAATCCTTGAGCAGATTATCAACTGAACAGTTGGAAAAGATATTATTACAATGAAGAGTTTGATCCTGGCTCAGGATGAACGCTAGCTACAGGCTTAACACATGCAAGTCGAGGGGCAGCATGGTCTTAGCTTGCTAAGGCCGATGGCGACCGGCGCACGGGTGAGTAACACGTATCCAACCTGCCGTCTACTCTTGGCCAGCCTTCTGAAAGGAAGATTAATCCAGGATGGGATCATGAGTTCACATGTCCGCATGATTAAAGGTATTTTCCGGTAGACGATGGGGATGCGTTCCATTAGATAGTAGGCGGGGTAACGGCCCACCTAGTCTTCGATGGATAGGGGTTCTGAGAGGAAGGTCCCCCACATTGGAACTGAGACACGGTCCAAACTCCTACGGGAGGCAGCAGTGAGGAATATTGGTCAATGGGCGATGGCCTGAACCAGCCAAGTAGCGTGAAGGATGACTGCCCTATGGGTTGTAAACTTCTTTTATAAAGGAATAAAGTCGGGTATGCATACCCGTTTGCATGTACTTTATGAATAAGGATCGGCTAACTCCGTGCCAGCAGCCGCGGTAATACGGAGGATCCGAGCGTTATCCGGATTTATTGGGTTTAAAGGGAGCGTAGATGGATGTTTAAGTCAGTTGTGAAAGTTTGCGGCTCAACCGTAAAATTGCAGTTGATACTGGATATCTTGAGTGCAGTTGAGGCAGGCGGAATTCGTGGTGTAGCGGTGAAATGCTTAGATATCACGAAGAACTCCGATTGCGAAGGCAGCCTGCTAAGCTGCAACTGACATTGAGGCTCGAAAGTGTGGGTATCAAACAGGATTAGATACCCTGGTAGTCCACACGGTAAACGATGAATACTCGCTGTTTGCGATATACTGCAAGCGGCCAAGCGAAAGCGTTAAGTATTCCACCTGGGGAGTACGCCGGCAACGGTGAAACTCAAAGGAATTGACGGGGGCCCGCACAAGCGGAGGAACATGTGGTTTAATTCGATGATACGCGGAACCTTACCCGGGCTTAAATTGCAGATGAATTACGGTGAAAGCCGTAAGCCGCAAGGCATCTGTGAAGGTGCTGCATGGTTGTCGTCAGCTCGTGCCGTGAGGTGTCGGCTTAAGTGCCATAACGAGCGCAACCCTTGTTGTCAGTTACTAACAGGTTTCGCTGAGGACTCTGACAAGACTGCCATCGTAAGATGTGAGGAAGGTGGGGATGACGTCAAATCAGCACGGCCCTTACGTCCGGGGCTACACACGTGTTACAATGGGGGTACAGAGGGCCGCTACCACGCGAGTGGATGCCAATCCCCAAAACCTCTCTCAGTTCGGACTGGAGTCTGCAACCCGACTCCACGAAGCTGGATTCGCTAGTAATCGCGCATCAGCCACGGCGCGGTGAATACGTTCCCGGCCTTGTACACACCGCCCGTCAAGCCATGGGAGCCGGGGGTACCTGAAGTGCGTAACCGCGAGGAGCGCCCTAGGGTAAAACTGGTGACTGGGGCTAAGTCGTAACAAGGTAGCCGTACCGGAAGGTGCGGCTGGAACACCTCCTTTCTGGAGAGGACGAAAGATCGATAAGGTTTTTGTTCTTGTACTGCTGGTGTTGTTTATTCAAGATATGATTCCGTAATGATACGGAAGAGAGAAAGTAAGAAGCCGGGTCTAATTAAACAGACTAGGTTGAACTTAGTCCTATAGCTCAGTTGGTTAGAGCGCTACACTGATAATGTAGAGGTCGGCAGTTCAACTCTGCCTGGGACTACGAACGGAATCAAGTTCGGGGGATTAGCTCAGCTGGCTAGAGCATCTGCCTTGCACGCAGAGGGTCAACGGTTCGAATCCGTTATTCTCCACTCCATCGGAAACGTAAGAAACGAAGATGAACGATCTATGACATATTGTACAAGCAAACAGTAATTTTAGTAGTAAAGAGCTGAAAGTATATATCATCCCGCCGGCACGCAAGTGTGGGCGAATGGATAAGGAAAGTAAAAAAGGGCGCATGGCGGATGCCTTGGCTCTCGGAGGCGATGAAGGACGTGATAAGCTGCGATAAGCTTTGGGGAGGTGCAAATGACCTTTGATCCAGAGATTTCCGAATGGGACAACCCAATATCTTGAAGAGGTATTATCTTACTATGTAAGAGGCTAACGCAGGGAACTGAAACATCTTAGTACCTGCAGGAAAAGAAAATAAACAATGATTCCCCAGTAGTGGCGAGCGAACGGGGAACAGCCCAAACCGTTCATGTTACGGCATGGGCGGGGTTGTAGGACTACGCCGTTGCATGAAGACATCAGAGAAGAACTTTCTGGAAAGAAAGACCATAGAGCATGACAGTTGCGTATTCGAATGTTGTCGAAGCATAGTAGTATCCTGAGTAGCGCGGAGCACGAGGAATTCTGCGTGAATCTGCCGGGACCATCCGGTAAGGCTAAATACTCCCGAGAGACCGATAGCGAACCAGTACCGTGAGGGAAAGGTGAAAAGCACTTCGAACAGAAGAGTGAAATAGTTCCTGAAACCGTGCGCCTACAAGCGGTCGGAGCTCGTTAATGAGTGACGGCGTGCCTTTTGCATAATGAACCTACGAGTTGCCTTTGCCGGCAAGGTTAAGTGTGACGACACACGTATCCGAAGCGAAAGCGAGTCTGAAGAGGGCGTATAGTCGGCAGTGGCAGACGCGAAACCAAGTGATCTACCCTTGGCCAGGTTGAAGGCTGGGTAACACCAGCTGGAGGACCGCACCAATAAGCGTTGAAAAGCTTCTGGATGAGCTGAGGGTAGGGGTGAAAGGCTAATCAAACTTGGAGATAGCTCGTACTCCCCGAAATGCATTTAGGTGCAGCCTTGCGGGTTACTGATGTGAGGTAGAGCGACTGATAAGATGCGAGGGCTTCACCGCCTATCAAGTCTTGACAAACTCCGAATGCGCATCAGTTCTACCGCAGGAGTGAGGGCATGGGTGCTAAGGTCCGTGCCCGAGAGGAGAAGAATCCGGACCACCTGCTAAGGTCCCGAAATGACAGCTAAGCTAAACTAACGAAGTCTGACTGCTAAGACAGCTAGGATGTTGGCTTGGAAGCAGCCATTCATTTAAAGAGTGCGTAACAGCTCACTAGTCGAGGAGTCGGGCGTGGATAATAATCGGGTATCAAGTTGTCTACCGAAGCAGTGGGATCATTAATATGATCGGTAGGGGAGCATTCCAGTCGGCGTCGAAGGCGTACCGTGAGGTATTCTGGAGCGTCTGGAAAAGCAAATGTCGGTATAAGTAACGATAAAGGGGGCGGGAAACCCCCCCCGCCGAAAGAATAAGGTTTCCTGATCAACGCTAATCGGATCACGGTCAGTCGGGTCCTAAGGCTCAGCCGAACGGCGATGCCGATGGCAGAAACGGTTAATATTCCGTTACTACCTTCAGGAGTGACGTGGAGACGCAGTAGTGACAGTGCCGCCATCTGACGGAATAGATGGTTGAAGGGTGTAGGAGTCGATCATGGCAGGCAAATCCACCATGAGATCCGAACCTGATAGTATGCCGCGTCCTTCGGGACAAGGCAATAGTGCGCGTAAGCATGCTGCCGAGAAAATCCGCTAAACTTAATCCTGCAGGTACCCGTACCGCAAACGGACACACGTAGTCGGGATGAATATTCTAAGGCGCTTGAGTGATTCACGGTTAAGGAACTAGGCAAACTGACCCTGTAACTTCGGGATAAAGGGTCCCTACCCTTTTATGGGAGGGCGCAGAGAATCGGTCCAGGCAACTGTTTAACAAAAACACAGGGCTGTGCCAAATCGAAAGATCCAGTATACAGCCTGACACCTGCCCGGTGCTGGAAGGTTAAGAGGAGATGTCATCGATAAGAGAAGCGTTGAATTGAAGCCCCAGTAAACGGCGGCCGTAACTATAACGGTCCTAAGGTAGCGAAATTCCTTGTCGGGTAAGTTCCGACCTGCACGAATGGTGTAATGATCTGGACGCTGTCTCAACCGTGAGCTCAGTGAAATTGTAGTATCGGTGAAGATGCCGATTACCCGCGATGGGACGAAAAGACCCCGTGAACCTTTACTATAGCTTATCATTGAATCTGGGCACGTGATGTGTAGGATAGGTCGGAGGCTTTGAAGCAGGTACGCCAGTATTTGTGGAGCCGCTGTTGAAATACGACCCTTTATTTGTTTGGATTCTAACCCGTGGAACGGGGACATTGATTGGTGGGTAGTTTGACTGGGGTGGTCGCCTCCAAAAAGCGTAACGGAGGCTTCTAAAGGTGCCCTCCGGCCGATTGGTAACCGGCCTTAGAGTGTAATGGCATAAGGGCGCTTGACTGGGAGACTGACAAGTCGATCAGGTAGGAAACTAGAGCATAGTGATCCGGTGTTTCCGTATGGAAGGGACATCGCTCAAAGGATAAAAGGTACTCCGGGGATAACAGGCTGATCCCTCCCAAGAGCTCATATCGACGGAGTGGTTTGGCACCTCGATGTCGGCTCGTCACATCCTGGGGCTGGAGAAGGTCCCAAGGGTTGGGCTGTTCGCCCATTAAAGTGGCACGCGAGCTGGGTTCAGAACGTCGTGAGACAGTTCGGTCTCTATCTATCGTGGGCGTATGAAATTTGCGTGGCTCTGACACTAGTACGAGAGGACCGTGTTGGACAGACCTCTGGTTTGCCGGTTGTGCCGCCAGGTGCATTGCCGGGTATCTAAGTCTGGATCGGATAAGTGCTGAAAGCATCTAAGTACGAAGCCGGCCACAAGATTAGATTTCTGAGGGTCGTTGTAGACTACGACGTTGATAGGATGCAGGTGTAAAGGTAGAGATACCAAAGCCGAGCATTACTAATTGCCCGTCCACTTTCCTTATATTTTGGATGGTGTATACCTTTGGTTTTTACTACAGAATGAAATTACGATAACAGCTCAACAATATGTCAACCTTATTCAGGTGGCTATAGCGTGAGGGTTCCACCTCTTCCCATTCCGAACAGAGAAGTTAAGCCTCACCACGCCGATGGTACTGCGTCACAGTGGGAGAGTAGGTAGCCGCCGTTTTGATTGAAGCTTCCGGACTTGAAGAAGTTCCGGAGGCTTTTTTTTGTATCCGCACGTGTGAAATGTGACCTCTACTGTTTTTTCGGCTCAGTTTGAAAACTTGGGGGAATTAGTTAAAAACCCTGTCCGGAAGGCTCCGCCATGTCTTTTCTCCGGCAGGGGCAGGTCCGGATGCCTGGAATAGGGACTGGAAATAGAACAGGCAGGTCGGAACTGCCCTCCGGGGAAACTGACAGTAGAACTGAATGTGAAAAAAACATCCGGTGTTTTTCTGTTGGATTTTCAAACTGAAGGCTTTGTCATTGTACCGTGTGACCGTTGCTTGGATGAAATGGAATTACCTGTTTCAACTTCAGATAAACTGAAAGTAAAATTAGGTTCTTCATTTGCGGAAGAGGGTGACATAGTTGTAGTACCTGAAGAAGATGGGTATATTAACATTGCCTGGTTCTTGTATGAGTTTATAGCCTTGAATATTCCCATGAAGCATGTACATGCGCCTGGGAAATGTAACAAAGGCATGGTTGGCAAGCTGAGTAAGCATTTGCGCATTTCGGCGGATGATGAAGATGATGATGACATAGCGGTGGAGTTACCCGAAGGAGATATCAGCGAAGGGCCCCAGGAAATAGATCCGAGATGGAATGAATTAAAGAAAATATTAGATAATAATTAAAGTTTAGAAAAATGGCACATCCTAAAAGAAGACAATCAAAACGAGAACTGCAAAGAGAAGAACTCATGATAAAGCAGTTGCTCCTACTTTAGCTATCTGTCCTAACTGCGGCGAATGGCATGTTTACCACACTGTATGTGGAGCTTGCGGTTATTATAGAGGTAAGTTAGCAATCGAAAAAGAAGCTGCTGTCTAATCAGTAGCTTTAAACACGTTTGTACGTTTTATAAAATAAAGCCGGCGAGCTTCGGCTCTGTCGGCTACTTTTTTGTAAGGGTATAAACTAATTAAATTGGAATGATGGAAAAAATAAATGCAGTAATAACAGGAGTCGGTGGATATGTACCAGATTATGTCTTGACTAACGAAGAGATTTCAAGAATGGTAGATACCAATGATGAATGGATTATGACTCGAATCGGAGTTAAAGAAAGACGTATTCTGAATGAAGAAGGATTAGGTACATCGTATATGGCGCGTAAGGCTGCCAAACAACTGATGCAGAAAACAGCTTCTAATCCGGATGACATTGATGCAGTAATCGTAGCAACTACTACTCCTGACTATCATTTCCCTTCCACTGCTTCTATCCTGTGTGATAAGCTGGGATTGAAAAATGCATTTGCATTTGATTTGCAGGCTGCCTGCTGCGGCTTTTTGTATTTAATGGAAACTGCTGCTTCACTTATCGCATCGGGAAGACATAAAAAGATTATTATTGTCGGTGCAGATAAGATGTCATCTATGGTAAACTACCAGGATCGTGCAACTTGCCCTATCTTTGGTGATGGTGCAGCAGCATGTATGGTGGAAGCTACTACAGAAGATTATGGTATTATGGATTCTATTCTTCGTACAGATGGTAAGGGACTTCCTTTTCTTCACATGAAAGCCGGTGGTTCTGTATGTCCTCCTTCTTATTTCACTGTTGATCATAAGATGCATTATCTTTATCAGGAAGGAAGAACAGTATTTAAATATGCTGTTTCCAATATGTCGGATATTACAGCGACTATTGCCGAAAAGAATGGTTTGAATAAAGATAATATCGACTGGGTAATTCCTCATCAGGCTAATCTGCGTATTATTGATGCGGTAGCCTCTCGCTTGGAAGTTCCCTTGGAAAAGGTAATGATTAATATTCAGCGATATGGTAATACCAGTGGTGCTACACTTCCGTTGTGTCTTTGGGATTACGAAAAGCAGCTGAAGAAAGGAGATAACCTGATATTTACAGCTTTCGGCGCAGGTTTTACCTATGGAGCCGTTTATGTGAAATGGGGTTACGATGGTAGTAAGAGATAATAATCATTAAACTACAAATACAAATGAACGCATCCGTATTCCGATGCGTTTTTTTGTCTGTAACCAATAAAATGAAAGAATTATGCATAAGGCAGGATTTGTAAACATAGTAGGAAACCCCAACGTAGGCAAGTCGACACTGATGAATTTGCTGGTGGGGGAACGTATTTCTATTGCAACGTTCAAGTCGCAGACAACTCGTCATCGTATCATGGGAATCTTGAATACGGACGATATGCAGATTGTATTCTCGGACACTCCGGGAGTAGTGAAGCCAAACTACAAGTTACAGGAATCTATGTTGAACTTCTCAGAGTCGGCATTGGTGGACGCGGATATATTGCTGTATGTGACAGATGTGGTGGAGAAAACGGATAAAAATGCGGACTTTATAGAAAAAGTCCGTAATGTCAAGGTTCCTGTCTTATTGTTAATTAATAAAATAGATTTGACCAATCAGGAAGACTTGGTCAAGTTGGTGGAAGCGTGGCACGAACAGCTTCCTCAAGCTGAAATTATTCCGATTTCCGCTACTTCTAAATTCAATGTGGATACGGTAATGAAGCGTATCAAGGAATTGCTGCCCGATTCACCCCCCTATTTCGGTAAGGATCAGTGGACAGACAAACCGGCACGTTTCTTTGTCACCGAGATTATCCGCGAGAAGATTTTGCTTTATTATGATAAAGAGATTCCTTATTCTGTAGAAGTGGTAGTGGAGCAATTTAAGGAAGATGCTAAGAGTATCCATATCAATGCTGTGATTTATGTGGAACGTGAATCGCAAAAAGGTATTATTATAGGTAAGCAGGGCAGGGCATTGAAGAAGGTGGCTACAGAGGCTCGTAAAACGTTGGAACATTTTTTCCAAAAGTCTATTTATCTGGAAACCTTTGTGAAAGTTGATAAGGATTGGAGAAGCTCGGACAAAGAATTAAAGAACTTTGGGTATCAAATGGATTAAAATCGACTGTGATAGCCGTAAACAAGAAAGAAAATGGGAAATTTAGTAGCAATCGTAGGACGCCCCAATGTGGGAAAGTCTACACTTTTTAATCGTCTGACCAAAACTCGTCAGGCAATTGTAAACGAGCAGGCAGGAACTACCCGCGACCGTCAGTATGGCAAGTCGGAATGGGTGGGACATGAGTTTTCTGTCGTTGATACCGGTGGATGGGTAGTAAACTCGGATGATGTTTTTGAGGAAGAGATCCGTAAACAGGTAAGTCTTGCCATAGATGAAGCGGATGTAATCTTGTTTGTTGTGGATGTAGTGAACGGGGTTACCGATTTGGATATGGCTGTAGCCTCTATTTTGCGGCGTACAAAGAAACCTGTTATTATGGTAGCTAACAAGACTGATAATAATGAACTGCAATATAATGCTGCCGAATTTTATAAATTGGGGCTGGGTGATCCCTATTGTATTTCTGCATTAAGCGGAAGCGGTACAGGGGAATTGTTGGATCTGGTGGTAGGTAAATTCAGTAAAGAGGGTGAAGAACTGCTGGATGAGGATATCCCTCGTTTTGCAGTAGTAGGACGTCCGAATGCCGGAAAATCTTCTATCATCAATGCCTTTATCGGGGAGGACCGTAATATTGTAACAGAGATTGCAGGTACTACCCGCGATTCTATTTATACCCGTTATGAAAAGTTTGGTTTTGACTTTTATCTGGTAGATACTGCGGGTATCCGTAAGAAGAATAAGGTAAGCGAGGATTTGGAATATTATTCTGTCATTCGCTCTATCCGTTCTATTGAGAATTCGGATGTGTGTATTCTTATGCTGGATGCCACCCGCGGCATTGAAGGACAGGATTTGAATATCTTCTCTCTCATTCAACGTAATCAGAAAGGTTTGGTGGTAGTGGTGAACAAATGGGACTTGGTAGAGAACAAGAATGCCAAAGTGATGAAAACTTATGAGGAAGCCATTCGTTCCCGTCTGGCACCGTTTGTTGATTTTCCTATCATCTTTGCTTCCGCTTTGACAAAACAACGTATTTTCAAGGTGCTGGAAACTGCAAAAGAAGTATATCAGGCACGTACTACCCGTATTCCGACAGCTCGTCTGAATGAAGAAATGCTTCCGTTGATCGAGGCTTATCCGCCTCCTTCAAATAAAGGTAAGTATATCAAGATTAAATATTGTACGCAGTTGCCAAACACACAGGTTCCTTCTTTTGTGTTCTTTGCTAATTTGCCGCAATACGTGAAAGAGCCTTATAAGCGTTTCCTTGAAAACAAGATACGTGAGAAATGGAATTTGTCAGGAACGCCGATAAATATCTTTATCAGACAGAAATAAGAATAGTGGTTAATGATTAGTGGGTTAATGGGTTTCACCGTGATATCCGCTGGTTATTAACCACTAATCATTTTATCATTATTTTCTATGTTCTTCCACTTCTCTCACCTTGCGGAGCAGATCAGAGGCGAAGATAAAATTATTCAGCCGTTCATTGGTAGCAGTAAACACATCATCTTTTGTCCCTTCCCATTCCTTATGTCCTTGATAAATATAGAGAATACTGTCGCCGATTCCCATAACGGAATTCATATCGTGAGTATTGATAATAGTGGTCATATTATACTCTGTAGTTATGTCATGAATCAGTTCATCAATTACCAGGGAGGTTTTAGGGTCCAGGCCGGAATTAGGTTCATCACAAAACAAATACTGGGGATTTAAAGCTATGGCACGTGCAATTGCTACACGCTTTTGCATACCACCACTGATTTCTCCCGGATATTTGCTTTGTGCCTCAACCAGGTTCACACGGTCCAGGCAGAATTGGGCGCGTTTTACGCGGTCACGATACGTATCGTTTGAGAACATATCCAATGGAAACATTACATTCTCTAGTACGGTAAGAGAGTCGAACAAGGCGGCACTTTGGAAAATCATTCCCATTTCGCGGCGCAATGTCTTTTTTTCTTTTTTATTCATGTTGAGGAAGTTGCGTCCGTCATACAGAATCTCGCCTTTTTCGGGAGTCAGCAAACCGACGATACACTTCATTAATACCGTCTTCCCGGAACCGCTCTGACCGATAATCAGATTGGTCTTACCATTGTTAAAAGTAGCATTGATATCCACCAATACGTCTTTTCCCTCGAATGATTTATATAATGATTTAACTTGTATCATCCCATTAAAAGTTGTGTTAATACTAAATCGGAAAATAGAATGAGTACACTGCTCATTACTACAGAATCTGTACTGGCTTTACCTACTGCAATAGAACCTCCTTCTACCGTGTAACCGAAATAAGCAGATACACTGGAAATGATGAAAGCGAAAAAGATAGATTTAATAAAACTGCACCATACAAACCATTCCTGAAAACTATATTGCAGCCCATAGGCCAGATCCTCGGCATTCATGACTCCTCCGAACCAACAGGTGCAAAAGGCACCAATAATCCCCGAGGATATGCTGAAAATAACCAAAAAAGGAATCATTGTCATCAAAGCTATAATTTTAGGAAGAATAAGGTATCCGGCGGAATTGACCCCCATGATTTCCAATGCATCAATTTGTTGGGTTACACGCATGGTTCCTATTTCGGAGGCAATATTAGAACCTACCTTTCCTGACAGGATCAAGCACATGATGGAGGAGGAGAATTCCAGCAACATGATTTCGCGGGTGGTGTAGCCTACCACAAAACGGGGCATCCACGGGCTTTCGATGTTTAATTTGATTTGAATGGTAATTACGGCACCAATGAAAAAAGAAATAAGCAGTACAATACCGATGGAATTTACTCCCAACTGTACCATCTCATTGAGATATTGCTTGAAAAACATATGCATACGTTCCGGACGAGCAAAAGTACGCCCCATCAGCATGATATATTTCCCTACGGTTGTTATGGGTCTTATCATCATAGTTTTCACAATTTCCTGCAAAAGTAGCCTTTTTTGTCTATATAAATGCAAAAGAAGTTCTGATTTTCTGTTCTGTTATGCGTTTCCTAAACTTTTTTAGTATTTTTGTCGCAAAATACATGGATATGTCAGAGCAGGAAATAGAACAACAAAATACAGTGACCGATGACAACCGTATGATACTTCGTACAGAAAATCTGGTGAAGAAATACGGCAAGCGTACGGTAGTAAGTCATGTTTCTTTTGATGTGAAGCAGGGAGAGATTGTAGGGTTATTGGGACCGAATGGTGCCGGTAAGACTACTTCGTTTTATATGACTACGGGACTTATCGTGCCGAATGAGGGGCATATATTCCTAAATGACTTGGATATTACCAGTTATCCTGTATATAAGCGTGCTCAGAATGGCATTGGATATTTAGCACAGGAGGCTTCAGTTTTTCGTAAGATGAGCGTGGAGGATAATATTGCCTCTGTGTTAGAGTTAACTAATACTACTCCGGAATATCAAAAGGACAAACTGGAAAGCTTGATTGCCGAGTTCCGTTTGCAGAAAGTACGTAAGAATTTGGGAGACCAGCTTTCAGGAGGCGAGCGTCGTCGTACGGAGATTGCGCGTTGTCTGGCTATCGATCCTAAATTCATTATGTTGGATGAACCGTTTGCAGGAGTAGATCCTATTGCCGTAGAGGATATCCAGCATATTGTATGGAAATTGAAAGATAAAAATATCGGTATTTTAATTACCGACCATAATGCATTGGAAACGTTGCGCTTGACCGACCGTGCGTATCTGTTGTTTGAAGGAAAAATTCTGTTTCAGGGAACCCCTGAAGAACTAGCGGAAAATCCTGTTGTCCGTGAGAAATATCTAGGCACTAATTTTGTGCTTCGCCGTAAGGATTTTCAATTGGCGGAAAAGGACAGGCAGGGAAAAAATGTATAAAACCGGAGATGTGGGATATAAAAAAAGCTCTGAATTTGCTCAGAGCTTTTTTTGATTGATTGTATCAGATAAGTAATTAGTCTCTAGGTCTTGCTTCCTTGATTACCAATTGGCGTCCCATGAATTCCGAACCGTTCAGTTCATTCATGGCCTGGGCTGCTTCTGCGTCATTTTCCATTTCAACAAATGCAAATCCTTTAGATTTACCTGTTTCGCGGTCTTTGATAACTTTTACAGAAGTAACAACTCCATAAGCCGCCATTGCTTGTTCCAAATCTCCTTCCTTAACACGGTAGTTAAGGTTTCCAACATACATGTTCATAGTGAAAAAATAAAAATAATTAAAATAAAAAATACTCTCTGAGTGGTGATTATTAATGAAGTAGGGGATTCGAACGACAGAGAGTTTACGTAAGTGCTATTCGTACAAAAGTAAAACCTTGTAATAAAAATCACTAGCTATAATTAGTATCACCAGTCGGGCACAAAGGAACGCATAAATTTTGAATTTGCAAGAAGAAAAACAACTTTTTTTTCTTTTTTTTGAATCGGTTTCTTAGTCAGTCATTTTAAATGGATACTTTCTGCTGTCAATTAGTATTTTTTAGTCTGTGTATTTGGTTATTGAAAGATTAAACACTAATTTTGCAACCTCTTTGGTGAAAAACAGAAAGAAGTAATAATTAAATAAATAAAGTTCAGAATGAATATTTCATTGCAAAACGTTGACAAAGTGAGTGCATTGCTTACTTTAAAACTGGAAAAAGCTGATTATCAGGCAAGAGTAGAAAAGACACTGAAGACTTACCGTCAGAAAGCTAATATTCCGGGATTCCGTCCGGGTATGGTGCCTATGAGTTTGATTAAAAAACAATTTGGCAAGTCTGTCCTTGTAGAAGAGGTTGATAAAATGATGCAGGAAAAGGTAAACGAATATATCCGCGACAACAAAGTGAATATGTTGGGTATGCCGTTGCCTAATGAAGAAAAGATGAAACCTATCGATTTCGATACGCAAGAAGATTTTGAATTTGTGTTCGACATCGCTTTGGCTCCTGAATTTACAGCTGAAATCTCAGCTGCGGATACAGTGGATTACTATACTATCGAAGTTTCAGACGAACTGATAGAACAGCAGGTTAAAATGTATACTCAGCGTGCTGCAAAATATGATAAAGTAGAGCAGTATGAAGACAAAGACATGATTAAAGGTCTGTTGGCTGAATTGGATGAAAATGGAAATACTAAAGAAGGCGGTATTCAGGTAGAAGGTGCGGTAATGATGCCGGCTTATATGAAGAATGATGAGCAAAAGGCTATATTTAACGGTGCTAAAGTAAATGATGTGCTGGTATTTAATCCTGCTGTAGCATTTGATAATAATGAAGCTGAACTTTCTTCTTTATTGAAGATAAAGAAAGAGGAAGTTGCCGGTGTGAAAGGTAACTTCAGCTTCCAGGTGGAAGAGATCACCCGTATGGTTCCCGCTGAGTTGAACCAGGAATTGTTCGACAATGTATTTGGCGAAGGCACTGTAAGCAGTGAGGAAGAATTCCGCGCTAAGATCAAAGAAGGAATTGCAAAGCAGTTCGAATCAGATAGCGATTATAAATTCTTGATCGATGTTCGTGAATATTTGGTTAATAAGATTGGTAAGTTGGAATTCCCCGATGCATTACTGAAGCGTATCATGTTGCTGAATAATGAAGAGAAGGGTGAAGCTTTTGTCGCTGAAAACTATGACAAGAGTATTGAAGAACTGACTTGGCATCTGATTAAAGAGCAATTGCTCAAGAATAATGAGATTAAAGTGGAACAAGCCGATGTGATGAATATGGCCAAGGAAGCAACTCGCATTCAGTTTGCTCAATACGGAATGTTGAATATCCCTGAAGAAGTTCTAGAGAACTATGCAAAAGAAATGTTGAAGAAGCAGGAATCTGTAGAAGGTTTGGTAAACCGTGCTGCTGAAAGCAAACTTTCTGCCGCATTGAAAGCTAAGGCTACTTTAAACCACAAAACGGTTTCTATGGAAGAATTCAACAAAATGTTTGAATAATAACTTAGTAAGTCGAAGTAAGTGATTGCTAAAACTTTCTAAAAAAGGGGTTTTTGACCATAAATTTTCGTTATAGATAAGAGTATTAGATACGTTAACCGTATTTTTTTGTACTTTTGTTTGTTTGAAAAATAGAGGTTGAAAACCCTTTTTTGTTACTAATAACTAAACCATTAGATTATGGATGATTTTAGAAAATTTGCTACCAAGCATTTGGGGATGAACAGTATGGTGCTGGATGATGTCATCAAGTCGCAAGGATATCTGAATCCTTACATTTTGGAGGAGCGTCAGTTGAATGTGACTCAGTTGGATGTGTTTTCCCGACTGATGATGGACAGAATTATTTTTCTGGGTACACAGATTGATGATTATACAGCCAATACACTCCAGGCGCAGCTTTTATATTTGGACTCAGTAGAGTCTGGTAAAGATATATCTATTTATATCAATTCTCCCGGAGGATCTGTTTACGCCGGATTAGGTATTTATGATACCATGCAGTTCATTAATAGTGATGTTGCCACGATCTGTACAGGTATGGCCGCTTCGATGGCAGCCGTGCTGTTGGTTGCGGGAACAGAAGGTAAACGTTCTGCGTTGACTCATTCACGTGTGATGATTCATCAGCCGATGGGAGGCGCGCAAGGACAAGCTTCGGATATTGAGATCACGGCCCGTGAAATCCAAAAGTTGAAGAAAGAACTGTATACCATTATTGCAGACCACTCTCATACGGATTTTGACAAAGTATGGGCAGACTCTGACCGTGACTACTGGATGACAGCTCAGGAAGCTAAGGAATATGGTATGATTGATGAGGTGCTGTCACGCAAACCGGCTACTCTATAATGTATTTATTTCCATTCGATAAGAATAACAGTACTAAAAACAACCCAGGTTCCGCTATCATTTCATGCAGGCTTCTTTCTTAAAGACGCATTAGGAAACTTGGATATTTAAAGGAATAAACATTGGAAGATAATAAAACACCTAGAAACAGTAGAAGGAAATGTAGTTTCTGCGGACGTTCGGAAAATGAAGTCGGATTTCTGATAACCGGAATGAACGGCTGCATTTGTGACAGTTGCTCGGAGCAGGCATATGAAATTATGCAGGAAGCCATGCATCAAAAAAAAGGTGCACCGGGTGAGTTGAACTTGAAGGAACTTCCGAAGCCAAAGGAAATCAAGGAATTTCTTGACCAATACATTATTGGTCAGGATGACGCCAAACGCTATCTTTCCGTTGCCGTTTACAATCATTACAAGCGTCTGCTCCAAAAAGTGGATAAGGATGATATAGAGATTGAAAAGTCCAATATCATTATGGTAGGTAGTACGGGAACGGGAAAAACCTTGCTGGCACGCACTATTGCCAAATTATTGCATGTGCCGTTTACCATTGTTGACGCCACCGTGCTGACAGAGGCCGGATATGTGGGTGAAGATATTGAGAGTCTTTTAACCCGTCTGCTTCAAGTAGCGGATTATAATGTGGCGGAAGCTGAAAGAGGCATCGTATTTATTGATGAGATTGACAAGATTGCCCGTAAAGGAGATAACCCCTCCATTACTCGTGATGTAAGTGGTGAAGGTGTACAACAAGGTCTGTTGAAACTGCTGGAAGGATCTATCGTGAATGTGCCACCTCAGGGAGGACGTAAACACCCCGACCAGAAAATGATTCCGGTCAATACGAAAAACATTCTGTTTATTTGTGGTGGGGCATTTGATGGTATTGAACGCAAAATTGCGCAACGTTTGAATACGCATGTGGTAGGTTATAGCGCGGCAAAGGACGTGGTGAAGATAGATCGCGGCAACTTGATGCAATATATTGCCCCTCAGGATTTGAAATCATTCGGGCTGATTCCTGAAATCATAGGCCGTCTGCCCATCTTGACTTATCTGAATCCGTTGGATAGAACCGCTTTGCGCAATATCTTGACGGAACCGAAGAATTCCATTATCAAACAGTATGTTAAATTATTTGAAATGGATGGGGTCAAGCTGGAGTTTCAACCCGAAGTATTCGAGTATATTGTAGACAAAGCTATTGAGTATAAGTTAGGAGCACGCGGATTACGTTCCATTGTGGAAACGATCATGATGGACGTTATGTTTGAAATTCCCTCTCAGAAAGCGAAAAAGTACGAAGTGACACTTGATTTTGCAAAACAGCAGATGGGAAAGGCAAATATTTCGCGAATGCAAACAGCTTAGTATCAAGATATAAAGGGAGAGAGAAAGAAAAAATGCAATTCTTCTGAAAAATATTACCCGAAATATTCGTGTAATTTGAGAACTTGTTTATAACTTTGTTAGGCAACAAAAGATGTAAAACAAGAAATCGGGAAAACCGTGAAAAACTATTGATACAATGACGGAGAATATAAATTTAACGGACGCATTAAAAAAGTATTTTGGATTTGATACTTTCAAAGGTAATCAGGAAGCGATTATCCGTAATCTGCTTGCCGGAAATGATACATTTGTTTTGATGCCTACGGGCGGTGGTAAATCGTTATGCTATCAGTTGCCATCCCTTATCATGGATGGAACAGCAATCGTTATATCTCCTTTAATTGCATTGATGAAGAATCAGGTGGATGCCATGCGTAATTTCAGTGAGGAAGACGGAGTAGCACACTTTATAAATTCGTCATTGAACAAATCAGCTATAGACCAGGTTAAATCGGATATCCTGAGCGGCAAAACCAAATTGCTCTACGTAGCTCCCGAATCCTTGACAAAGGAGGAGAATGTAGATTTCCTGAAAGGAGTGAAGATCTCATTTTATGCGGTGGATGAAGCACACTGTATTTCGGAATGGGGGCATGACTTCCGTCCGGAGTACCGTCGTATCCGTCCTATTATTAATGAAATAGGAAAGGCGCCGGTGATTGCCCTTACTGCTACTGCAACTCCGAAAGTGCGTATGGATATTCAAAAAAATTGGGTATGCAGGATGCGCAGGAGTTCAAGTCCTCTTTCAATCGCCCGAACCTGTATTACGAAGTGCGCTCGAAGACAAATAATATTGACAGGGATATTATCAAGTTTATCAAGGCTAATCCTGGTAAATCAGGTATTATCTACTGTTTGAGCCGTAAGAAGGTGGAAGAATTGGCCGAAGTGCTTCAAGCTAACGGAATCAATGCGCGTGCTTATCATGCCGGTATGGATTCTGCTACACGCACAGCCAATCAAGACGGGTTCCTGAAAGAGGATATAGATGTGATTGTAGCTACCATCGCTTTTGGAATGGGAATTGATAAGCCCGATGTGCGCTTTGTGATACATTATGATATTCCGAAAAGTCTGGAAGGTTATTATCAGGAAACGGGGAGAGCCGGTCGTGACGGAGGGGAAGGTCAGTGTATTACGTTCTATTCCAACAAGGACTTGCAGAAGCTGGAGAAGTTTATGCAGGGAAAGCCCGTGGCAGAGCAGGAAATCGGTAAACAGTTGCTGTTGGAAACAGCTGCATACGCAGAGTCTTCTATATGCCGTCGTAAATCATTGTTACATTATTTTGGGGAAGAATATACAGAGGAGAATTGTGGAAATTGTGATAACTGTTTAAATCCTAAAAAGCAAGTGGAGGCTCAGGATTCATTATGCGCTGTGATTGAAGCAATCATAGCAGTGAAAGAAAACTTTAAAGCAGATTATATAATTGATATTCTTTTGGGTAAGGAAACGTCAGAAGTACTTGCTCATAAACATGAAGAACTGGAAGTATTCGGTTCAGGCATGGGAGAAGAAGAAAAAATGTGGAATGCTGTCATTCGTCAGGCTTTGATAGCGGGTTATTTAAGTAAAGACGTAGAGAATTACGGTCTGTTGAAGGTTACCCCTGAAGGACATAAATTCTTGAAAAAACCGAAATCCTTCAAGATTGTTGAAGACAATGATTTTGAGGAGGAGGAAGAAGAAACTCCGGTTCGGGGAGGTGCCTCTTGTGCAGTAGACCCCGTGCTTTACTCTATGTTGAAGGATTTGCGCAAGAAGCTGTCCAAGAAACTGGATGTGCCGCCGTATGTTATTTTCCAGGATCCTTCTTTGGAGGCGATGGCTACCATTTATCCGGTGACTTTGGAAGAATTGCAGAATATTCCGGGCGTAGGTGCCGGAAAGGCAAAACGTTATGGCCAGGAGTTCTGTGTATTGATAAAGAAGCATTGTGAGGAAAATGAAATAGAGCGTCCGGAGGATTTGCGTGTCCGTACGGTGGCCAATAAATCCAAACTGAAGGTATCCATCATTCAGGCTATTGACCGGAAGGTAGCCTTGGACGACATTGCAGTGTCAAAGGGGTTGGAGTTCGGTGAATTATTGGATGAAGTGGAGGCTATTGTTTATTCAGGAACCAAGCTGAATATTGATTACTTCCTGGAGGAAATTATGGATGAAGACCATTTGAACGATATTTATGATTACTTCAAGGAGTCTACAACAGACAAAATAGATGACGCGATGGATGAATTGGGTGATGACTATACGGAGGATGAAATCCGGTTGGTCCGCATCAAGTTTATTTCTGAAATGGCAAATTGATGCTTCTTTGATTGTTTTGATAATTAAGAAAGCCGGGCGACAGAGATGTTTGTCCGGCTTTTCATATGTTTTTATAGCATATTCTTGTTTCGGGAAAAAATATTCCGTTATATTTGCATAAACCTTAAATTTTGTATTATGAGAAATCTAATTTTATTTGTTGGATTATTCTTATCGGTTTCTTGTGTCAACCGGCATTCCATTCATCAGGACTATTTAAGAGAGGCTGAGGCGTATATGGAGAGACATCCTGATAGTGCTTTACTTTTTTTACAGCAATTTTCTGTCGATGATTGCAGAGACAGGGAGCAGAAAGCATACTACAACCTTTTGCTGACGCAGGCTTTGGATAAAACGTATCGTTCTATAACCGATGCTCCTATCACATCGGCTTTGGCATTCTATCGGCATAGTGAAGACTCATTGAAAAAAGCAAAAGCCTTCTTCTATCAGGGGAGGCAATATAGTGAGGCGAAAGAATATGACGCGGCTGTTCGTTGCTATCTGTGTGCGCTGACGGCTATGAAGCAACTGGATGAGCCTAAATACAAGGCCTTGTGCTATTCGCATCTAGGAAATGCCAATTTCAGACAAGGCTTGTATGCCAAGGGTTTGAGGTATTATAAAGATGCCGTCCGCACTTTTGAGGAAATAAAGGACAGTACCAATTATGCCATATCTTTATTGGATGCCGGATATAGTTTTTTATTGCTGGCAAAACTTGATAGTGCGGAACACTATACCCTGCAAGGATTACGAATGGCTGAGTTGATTGATTCAAAGGAGGAGAAGCAGACTGCTGTCCGTAATTTGGGCATTATCTATTCGGAGCGGAAAGAATATCAAAAAGCCTTGGGACTATTATTATCGGTAAAAGATAATATAGAGAAGGATGATTATTCTTATTTTTATTCTTTGTCTAACGTATATGTACAACAAGAACAATATGATTCCGCTATATATTATGCAGAATATATAATCAAGAATGATAGCGATTTGTATGGGCAGGCCAGTGCTTATCTTTCTTTGTATGAAGTGGCAAAAAAACGTGAGGATTGGAAGAAGGCTTTGGCTTATAGAGAGAAATATGACCTATATGCTGACAGTATACATGAGCATACGCAAACGGTGAAACTGGAAGAAATCCAGGTGAAATACAACAATCAAGAACTTGCCCACGAAAAGGAACTGCTTGCCATAAACAAGCAGCGCAATGAATGGCGGCTGGTGGGTGCTATATTGCTTGTCGTTCTGCTCTTGCTCTACCTCCTGTCGGTCTACAAGCGTGAGAGAGTGAAGAAAGAGCGGCGTATTCTGTTGCTGCAACAGCAGATACAGGAGAATGAAAACGTTTTGACCACCTTGCAGCACGATTATATCAAGCGGAATAAAGAGATAGAGGACTTGTCTTTCCGCTATGCGCAAAACAATGAAAGTCTGTCTGTGGAAAATGAGGTAATGAGGCGGCATCTGCTGGAATTGCAACAGAAGAATAAGGAAGAGAATCTCAAGTTGGCGGATAAAAATAAGATTTTGCTGGACGAACTGAAGAAATACAAGGATATAAAGACCGAGAGTGGAAGGCATTATGAAACCGTTACTTTCATTATTCAACTTTTAGATAATCCCGATACAGCTCATGCATTAACTCCAAAGGAATTGGATGCTATAGAGTATTTTGTCATCCGTTTGTTCGGTCCCATGTTTCAAAGCCGTGTCGAGGCTGTGGGTCTGAGTGCCACCGAACGGAAGTTGTGGTGCTTGTTACAGTTGGGCTTTCCTCATGCTTCAATTGCCACTTTTCTGTGCATAACTCCTCAATCTGTTTCAAGAGCCAAACTCAGAATGAAGAAAAAGATACAGGAATTTATGGCGAATGATGCGGATAAACTTTATTTGTGATGTATACTTGTTGATGTTCTTGTCTATATCAGTGGTCGGAACTAGATGAATTATGGCTTGTAATATATTGATATGCAGCTGTTTGTAAAATATGTATCAAGTCACTATTTGTCTATTTTGCTTTTTTTGTGGTTAATTGCATTATTCCTAATTTTGTTGATGTAAACCAAACGAATAATGTAGCTATGAAAAACAAATTAGTATTGTATTTATTGGTAAGCCTTGTTGCAAGTTGTATCTATCCTGTAACTGTATGGGCTAAGGTTAATGAGAGATTCTCTTTGAAAAATGAATCTGTATCAGAGCAAATACCATTAACAAAAAAAGTTAGTAGAAAAACAAGAAGTATTCTTATCCCTCCTTGTTCAGTTGCGTTGCTGGAATCTTCTTTAATTTTTTCCTTTCATTCCCTATCAGAGGATGCGGAAATCATCCTCTATAATAGTGCAAATAGTGAAATGTTGCGTATCCCCATATCTCGATATCAGCGAGGTAGTGAGATGAATATACCTATTGATTATTTGGAAATGGGGAGCTATACATTGGAAATTGTTACAGCATCCGGCGAACATTGGTATGGTTATTTTGAGTACGTAGCATCCGATACGCTCTCTTTATAATAAATGCTATCTTGTATGTTCATGGATTTTTGGTGCGAAATATACGAGTCTGTAAAAAGAAAGCCTTCACGTACTATTCTGACCGGTATAGGCATATCATGGGGGATTTTTATCCTGATAGTCTTGGTTGGAATAGGTTTAGGTTTTGAACGGGGAGTGTTCAAACTCTTCAATGGATTCTCTAAAAGCACGACTTATGTATATGCGTCAGAAACATCAATGGGATATAAAGGAGCGGCTAGTGGAAGAAAAATACAATTTCAAAAAGAAGATTTGAATATGTTGAAATCAAGAATACCCGAGATAACCCATCTGTCGCCCGAAACGGGGCGTTGGAACGCTGTCTATGCCGGCACGAAGAATGGCTGGTTTGAGGTGCGAGGGGTATATCCTGATTACTTCTTGATAAAATTGTTGGAGGTGGAGCATGGTAGAATGTTGAATGCCTTGGATATGAATGAAGCTCGAAAAGTGGTATTGATAGGTGAAAATGTGGTGGATATGCTTTTCAGAAAAGAAAATCCCATTGGCAAGTATATCCGTATGGGGCAGGAGATGTTCCGGGTGATTGGAACAATAAAGAATACGATGCTTAATTCGTATGAGGCAAGAGTCATTTATATGCCTTACTCGGTCTATGAACAAGTTGATGCCACTGCCGGGCGGTTTGGCACAGTTGTATTCTCTACAGTGAAAGGAGCCAAAATAAAGGAGGTGAATACCCATGTGCGGAATGTGATGGCCAGAAAATATCAATTTGCCCCAAGTGATGATAAAGTCTTTTACTTTAATAGCATGGAGGAACAGGTAAAGGCATTTACTGACTTGTTTGTCATGATTCGCAAGTTCCTGTGGTTTATGGGAATCAGCACTTTGGTCAGTGGCGTAATAGGAGTAGGCAATATCATGTATTCGTCGGCAAAGGAACGTACCCGTGAAATAGGTATCCGCAAGTCTGTAGGTGCCAAGGCACAGCAGATAAAGGCTATGTTTTTATGGGAATCCATAGCTCTTACTTCTTTAGCCGGATATGTAGGGTTGGTTTTGGGATGGGGGATACTGAAGGTTGTAGCACTCTTCATTTCAGAAGACACTCCGATGATGGAAAAACCGGGACTGGATTTTCCGACAGCTGTTGCCGCCATATTTATCTTAGTGATAGCGGGAACATTGGCCGGGCTGAGGCCGGCGATATATGCGGCGGAACTGAACCCTATAGAAGCTCTAAAAGAAGAAAATTGAAATGAAAGTAGTAAGAACTGTTATATTATCCTTGATCCTGGTATTCTTGGCATTTGTCATTTACCGGGCGGCAAAGGGAGGTAGAAAGATACCCGCTTCTACTATCCGTGCCGAGTATCGGGATATTGAGAGCAAACTTACTATTCCGGGGGTGATACAGCCCTCAAAAGAAATAGATATAAAATCGACTATCTCCGGTGTGTTGGAAAAATTGTTGGTGCAGGTTGGAGATGAAGTGGTGGGAGGACAGCCATTGGCACAAATACGATATGTAAAAGATCCGTTGGAATACAGGCGGTTATTAAAGGAATTGGAAATAGCGGAAACCAGGTATTTGACTGCTGAAGCTAGTTTTGAGAGGACGGAAAACTTATATGTAAAAAAGTTGATAGCGCAAGAGATGTATGAGGGCGAGAAAAGTAATTTGGCTGTTCTTCTGTCCGAATATGAATCCGTAGAATCGGAGTTGGATATGTTGAAAGGGCAATATAATCAAAAGGGAATATCCAATATTATAACGGCGACTGACGCAGGTACTATATTGGAGCTTCCGATAAAAGAGGGTGGGTCTGTGATGGCAAGAGGTACATTGAATGAAGGAACAACCGTGGCTAGAGTGGCAGATCTGCAATCGTTAGTATTTAAAGGAAACGTATTGGAATCTGATATATTGAAACTTGCTGTAGGGATGGAACTGTCATTATCGGTTCCTATGGATAAGAATATAACTATTGACGGAGTATTAAGTCTTGTCGCTCCCAAGGGAATTGTACAGGATGGAGTCGCGCGTTTTGAGATAACTGCCGGCTTGTTTATACCTGAAGAATATAAGCAAATGATAAAAGCCGGTTGCACGGCCAATGCAGAAATAGTGGTGGAGCGGAAAAACCACGTGCTGGCTTTGGAAGAGAAATATTTTCAGTTTAACTATGATTCTGTTTTTGTAGAAATAGTAGCTGATAAAAGTAAATATGAAAAACGGTTTCTGAAAACAGGTATCTCGGATGGAATATATACTGAGATAATTGAGGGAGTGGATAGTACGTCCTTAATAAAAAATATAAATGTAGAATAGTTTATGAATGGAGGTTTGATACATAACAAAAAGTTTAATTTATTGGCATTTTTGTCAATGGGGTTATTCTTGCTGATAGGGTTTATCGATATCTTTTCATGGATATTTATTATGCTTCCTGTTGTTGTGTGTTTTTATGTTTATGATATTAGACATGGGGCTGTGTATTTGACAAGTGGGGAAATATCTTGCTTTGATTACATTCTGTATACAGTATGTGCCGTAGAGTTACTCTGTTGCCTGACTTCTGTTTATATTCCTAATAGTATTACTGCGACTCTGAAGATTCTTTTATCAATAGCATTTTACTTTTTTATTCGAACTTTTATTCGTTTTCGTAGTCAGTTCGCTTTTTTGTATAAAAGTACTTTCCATAGTAGCAGGCATTTTATCATTGATTACGTTATTCTTTTTCTTGCTTCATCGTGATCGGTTTTATAGTGTAGGTTTTGAGAATCTTACTGACTTTAGGAGCCATTATCGGCCTTTTGGGCAATTGTCCAATAATTGGGCTACTATGTTGTTGTGCCTAGTACCTTTTCCTATTATATCTATCTTGGAGTCGGGTTATAGAAAAGAGCAGATATGCTATATCTGTATGGAAATTTTAATGTTGGTTGCTATATTGGTCAGTTTCTCACGTGGGGCATATATTGCTTTATTCGTATTTTTTGCTATGCTGATAACTTTCTTTTGCATTTATAAACGTGATATGCTGAAAAAGGCCTTGGCTATTTGTTTGTGTGTTTGGTTGCCCACTTTGTTGTGTATGTTACCAGAAAGGAAGTCTGTTCTTATTACTTGTTTTATGAATCATACCGTTTCACAGCAACGCAGTACGGCAGGGCGTTTTGTTAAATGGAAAGAAGCCATTAATATATTCGGACTTTTTCCGGCAACAGGAGTTGGAGGTGGTAATATGCCCTTGCTTCGGATACTTATAGACAGGAAAGGCAAGGACTATTTACATCCTATGCTACCAATACCTATTTGCAGGTCGCGGCTGAAAAAGGCATTGTCGGAGTTATAGTATATGGCGCATTGGTTTTGTCGCTTATATACATTGGAATACACCAAATGAAAAAAGGAGAATTGAGATCAATTGTATTTTTCTCTATTTTGCTGGCATTAGGCGTAAGGGAAGTTACATTCTCTTCTTTTTTTCAGAAAGAGAATATGATGATACTTTGTTTCCTGATAATGGTTAGTTTGGTTCAACCGTTAGAAGATAATTATGAGTTGTTCAAGTAAACATAAAATTGCTGTACAGGGCGTGCTTGGTTGCATGATTTTGCTGTTGGGCTTTTGGCATATTCGTTATTCGTATGCTAATAAGCTTAACAATAAGGCTTGTACAATGGCGGATTCTGAGAAGGCGATGCGGACTATAGAAAAAGCTATAAAGTTAAATCCTATGAATCCTGTTTATTATGCCAATATGGGATTGCTTTATGCTGCTACGGATACGGCTATTAATTTACGTAATTATATGGCTTTGAGTAAAGTATCTTCAGAAGCATTGGATAAATCTTTAGCTTATTTTCACTTGGCAAACAACATGGCTCCTAAAAATCGTTTGTTCAGTCTTAATCTTGGTCTATTATATGCCCTAAATGGGAAATATTTAAAAAGCTAAAAGTTTCTTTGAAAAAAGCAGTGGAAAATTCCGATGAGGAAGAAAATGTTTTATTATGGGCCTTATTTTGTGAGAGCCATAAACAATTTGTTGAAGCGGGATACCCGGAAAAAAAGTAGTTGAAGTCCAGGTTGATGGTGCTCCTGTAATCGGTCATGAGGAACAATCCGGTGCCATTGATCAACCTCAACCGGTATCACCAGGCAGAACTGATCACCCTGTTCGTATTTGGGTTGAGATTCGTATCAGCAATGGCTTGCATTTGTTCCAAAAGAATTTAAGCTATCCGGATTTGGTTCGTATGGTAGAGAAACTGGAGGGTTATGCTGAGTGTTACCGGTCTGAATCATTTTTATTATGTCCGTGATTTCACCGATATGCGTTGTAAGCACAGCCGTGTGTTGTCTATCATTCGTGAACGGCTTCACCGGGAACCCAGAGATGGGGATGTCTTTATAGTCATGTCTCGAAATCGCAGAATAGTCCGTATGTTTTCATTTGATAATCGTTCATATAGTCTGTTTGAAAAGAAGTTTGTTGCCGGTTATCAGTTCATGAAAGTTGAGCGAAATGGGGCAGATACTGTTTATCGGATTGCCTGGAAGGACGTGGTTTTGATTCTTGAGAATCCTATAGTTAAAACATTAAAAATCAGATAATCAATCTATTTATCCACTTGCGGTTTTGCGATTATTTTATTACCTTTAATGCTGTAAGTCAAAGGTTTAAGTATGATCGATCTGCAAGATATAATTACAACAAAACGAGAGTTGTTGAGTAGGGAAACCTACTCACGCAACCCTATAAATTATAGTGCAGGTATGGCAGAGGATCAGAAAGAGCGATACATACAATACCTTGCCGAACAGAATCAGGATCTCAGGTTGACAGGTGATGCCATGAAGCTTGTTTTGGAGGATTTTATGGCTCAGATGAAAGAACTGAAGGATCAGATGTCATCCATGCAATCGAAACATGTTGACCTTGAGAATCGGTTGTCAGAAGAGCATAAACTTCGCAAAATCGGCTGAGCGTAAGATAAAATCACTTCAGGAAAAACTTGATTATGCCCATCAGGAACGTTTTGGTGATAGACGTCAAAAGATCAAATCTAAAGCTAAGCCGGGTGATTCAGACCGCCGGAAGGAGAAGGATGATTATGATGGAACCGATGATACGCTTCGTACGGATTCAGTTGGTCATGCTCCATCTCAAGAGGTAAAAGAGTCTTCCAAGAAAGAGCGTGATTTATCCAATCGCCCTGACGGTTATAAAAGGACGGGAGTAGCCGGAGAGGCGATAGAGCATCCTTCCGATTTGACAAAGGTTCCCGGTCGCATCATTGAAAGAAGAATGGTACGGGTGTTCAGTTTCCGTACTTTCCTTACGGAAGAATGTTTCGAGATGGTTCATTATGCAGAGCCTGGTAAAAAGCCCAAGTGGGGTTATTTCCCTTCCGAAGGTCATCCTGAGGTAGTAACCAATATTGAAGGCACTAAGGCTTCTCCTGAATTTCTGCAGGCTATCGCCTATGAAGTTTATGTGAAGAATGTGACTTTCGGTCTTCTTCACCAATGGCTGACAGATATGGGCATGACCATTTCTAAAAAACACGTTGCGCAACTGGCTTAAGAAAGGTAAGACATACCTGGACGAACTGGTTTGTGTATTGAAGTCTATAGCTTTGGAAAAAAGATTCGATTGTGAACTGCGACGAGACCTGGTGTAAGGTGCGTAAATACGATCACTATAAGAAGTGCTATATTTGGGTTCTGGTCAACAAGGCCCGGAAAACAGCCATTTTCTTCTATGAGAATGGCTCGCGCGGTCGTGATGTACTTACAGACTTTTTTGGGCGATGCAGAATTGAAGAGTATAATGTCCGACGGATACAATGCTTATGTATTTATCGGCAATGAGCTGAAATCAGCCCGGTTTAAAGATACTGTCCACCAGGTTTGTATGTCTCATGCCAAGAACAAGTTTGTCAAGGCTTCCAATCAGGGTGGTGAACCGACTGCAGAACGCTTTTCCGAAATTTTAAAGGAGTTCTTTATGAGGGAGCGTAAATACGATGATGCCGGATTAACTCCCAAGGAAAGGTTCCGAGAAAGGCAAAGCCTGGCAACGAAGGAACTTCTGATAGAGTTGCGCAGCTTGTTAGATAGTGAACTGACAAAGGATTCAGAATTTAGAAGCCGGTATTATAAAGAAGCTCTCAATTATCTGAACCGGTTCTGGAAAGAGATCTTTGCTTACCTGGATGATGGTGAATTACCGATAGACAACAACCTGGCTGAGCGAACCATTCGAAAGCTGACCACTCAACGCAACAATTCACTTCATTATGGTAGTGATGCTGGTGCTGAGATGGCGGCAACCTATCACAGTGTGATTGGAACGGTAAAGCTTCATGGCAGTTCTATCTGGAACTTCATCGGAACTTTTTTCAAAAATATCTTTAACGGGTGCAGGGATTATGTTAACATGGTTCCTGACAAAATCACTTTGGCTGCCAGCCAATGTTAAATTCAAAACTAATTAATTAACAAAACTCGGTTTAGGGCACTGAAAAGTGCCCTTTCGAAGGGGGATGCCCTAAATTGAGTGCTTACAGGAAGAATCTTGAAATCTAGAATTGCTTTATTCTTCCTTTTTTGCTGTGTATAAATTATAAAAGATAATGAAAAGTAATCTACTTCAATATTACCTTAACTGGAATGTAAAATGTTATGTTTTAATCATATTGGGAATTTCTTGCCTGATAGTGTATGTACAACAAGAATATATTATTGTTCCTCAAATACATAATATGTTGGCCGTTGATATTAAAACGAAGGAATGGCTGCTTTCAAAGTTTGGTGAATACCGTTTTGCTTCTTTTGTCTTTTAGTGATACGATTCTGTATGCAGGAACGGATTTTGCTGCGAACATAATGCAAAAAACTTCTTTATTATATTTTTTTTTTGATGTAGATAGTTTAGATGCATGGATGGTCATTCCGATAAGTCTTTTTAGTTGCCTGATATATTTGAATTTTTATATTTTTCCGATAAGTCTTTTTAATATATTTGAATTTTTATATTTCTTGTTTGTATCAATGCTGTTGTCTGTAGCTACAAATCGAACCTATCGTGATAGCATGAATTTTGTTACTTCAACGTATTGTACAGGATTGATTTTATACATTATCATTGTTGTATTTATAGTATTATGTATAGTAGAATGAATAATTATATAAAATGCTTGCGAACGATGCTGCTATGTTTTATTGTGATATTGTTTATATGTGTGGTTGTTGGTGTAATTAAATATTCTACAGCACATTCTTTGAAGCAAGAAAAAGACATTAAGTTATCTACGATTGATAATGAAAAATTTACAATGGAGAAGTATTATACAGATTCAAAGCCATTATTAATAATTTATTTCCATCCAGAATGCTATTTTTGTAGCATGGAAATGTCTGAAATGTTAGAAATAAAAAGGATTGAAAATTTTAATGCACTTTTTATAACTAATGCATTAGAAAGTGAAGTGCAAGATTTCTTGTTACAATATCCTATAGATAAATTGAAAAAACGCCACTATAGCAATAGACATTCATGGTGAATTTGCCGAAAGATTCAAAATAAAGGCACCTCCTACTATTATTATATACGACAAGAAAGGGAAGCTTAAAAAAATATTTCGTGGAGCAGTGACTATAAAAAAGATAGTAAAATATTTATATTGAGATCTGATAGATACATGGTTATGAGAATGAAAGAACTGAATAAAACATTTGTTTTACAACATGATGCATCCGATTGTGGCGTAGCGTGTTTACTATCTATAATACGATATTATGGTGGCAGCACAACATTGCAATATTTGAGGGAGCTGAGCGGTACGACAAAACAAGGCACTACTTTGCTTGGGCTTTATCAGGCTGCCGGGCAAGTCGGCTTTGATGCAAAAGGTTGTGAGACTGATATACTTTCATTAAAAGAACATGGAAGTCCTGTAATCCTTCATCTTGTACTAGATGGAAAATTTGAGCATTATATGGTTTGTTATGGTTTTAAGGATGGATATTTTATTATGGGGGATCCTGCCAAAGGAATAATCACTTATACCGCAGAAGAACTGGAACAAGTATGGAAATCTCACGCTTGTCTTACTCTTGTGTGTACAAACAATTTTATACTACAGAAAGACATTAAAGCACAGAAAAGAGCTTGGCTCATCCATCTATTGAGAGATGATTATGCCATATTGGGAGTAAGTATCCTTGTAGGATTACTCATGTCTGTTTTGGGGATGACTACAGCTGTTTTTTCTCAAAAATTGATTGATGTCATCATCCCTGATAAAGATTATAAACGTTTATGGCTGGGATTAGTTCTGGTTTCATTCTTGCTGCTGGCACGATTAGGTTTAGGAACGATCCGTCAGTATATGTTGTTTCTCCAGAGCCGTGATTTTAATAATAGACTGATCGCTTTCTTTTATAATCATCTGTTACGTTTGCCTAAATTCTTTTTTGATACGCGCAGAATAGGCGAATTAGTAGCACGTCTTAATGATACACGCCGCATTCAATCTGTAGTCAGTATCATTGCAGGAAGCATTGTTATTGACTTTTTAGTTACTATTGTAACTTTAAGTATGTTGTTTTATTATTCTTGGCCCATAGCTTTATTGCTGGTTATAAGTATTCCGCTATTTATTTGGATAGTGAGCATATATAATGCTCCGTTGGTTGAGGCTCAGCGTAATGTGATGATGAGTTATGCGCACAGTGAAAGTAATTTTATAAATACGATGCAGGGAATAGATACCATAAAGAATTTCAATAGACAACATGAGTTTGGAGCACTGAATCAGGCAATATATGGTTTCTTTCAAAACAAGGTGTTTGATTTAGGAAGGCTGAATATAAAATTATCGGTTGTTTATGGTATTATTAGTATTGTACTGATTGTAGGGGCGATAGGGATAGGGAGTTTCTTTGTCTTGTCCGGGCGGTTGAAATTAGGGGAATTGATGGCTGCGATAAGTCTGGTGGCATCCATTGCACCGGCAATTGTTAATTTGGCTTTAGTGTCCGTATCATTGAATGAGGCAAAAGTTGCTTTTAATCGGATGTTTGAGTTTGTGGGTATTCCTTCTGAAAAGAAAGAAGGAGATTTTTCCCCGGGAAGGGTGGATAGCATTCAAGTTAAGAATATTTCTTTCCGTTTTCCAGGACGGAAAAGAATTTTAGACAATATTTCTCTTGCGGCTTTTAAGGATAAAATGATTTTTATTATTGGCGAAAGCGGTTGTGGTAAATCGACATTTTGCAAGATCATGGAGAGAGCATATGAGTTGGAGACAGGGGAAATTTTATTAAATGGGAAGGATGATTTGAGGGGGACTGCCATAGAAAAATGGAGGGAGAATATAGGTGTTGTTCCGCAAGATGTTTTTATTTTTAATGGTACAGTGATGGATAATCTGTTACTCAGTGGCGTGGATACGTCTCCACAATATATTATAGATGTTTGTTCCCGCTATGGAGTGGACAAATATATTGCCCGATTGCCTCAAGGTTATCATACGGTTGTGGGAGAAGAGGGGATAAATTTATCGGGTGGTCAGAAACAATTGATAGCTTTTGCGCGCATCTTGGTTAAGAATCCCTCTGTGCTTATACTTGACGAGTCGACTTCTGCTATGGATAGAGATTTGGAAATGTTTGTTATGGATCTGTTATCACGGCTGAAAAGAGATAAAATCATATTGTTCATATCCCATAGGCTACACATATTAAAAAAATATGCGGATTATATTTATTTGATTGAGAATGGAAGGGTCAGTCATTATGGTACGCATGAGGAAATGATGGAAGGAGAGAATATGTATGCTGATTATTGAGGGCATTTATGTGAAATGAAGAAACTATGCTGGTCTGAGCGGAGGATTTATGGCAAAAGCAAAAATGAAGTTATAAAATAGTGTTATTTTAAAAAAGAAACGATAATGAAAGTAAAATGTTTATTGGCTGTTCTGTTGCTATCGGCTACAGCAACAGCATTCGCCCAAGAGGCGAAGTATGGAATCAAGTCTGCCATCCTCAAGAAAGAGGCGGTCACTATGGGGCAGAAAGTGCAAGGCGTGCAGTATTTTGACGATTACGGCAGAAAGGAGGCGTCCGAACTTACAATGAAAGTGGGAGGCGTGGCAAATGTGGAGAAACATATCCGGACGATAGCCGATGGAGATAAGATTATCTCTATTGACCTCGATATGAAGGTGGCCAATAAAGCAACTTTGCCCGTCAAGCCGGTCAACTATTTGAATCTGACAGACGAAGTACGTGAACTGCACAAGATAAAGGAAGTGGGAACAGAAGAAATACTGGGCAGGAAGTGTACCAAGTACACTTTGGAGGTAGTGTATGGAGGACAAACCACCTATTCCACGGTATGGATATGGAAAGGTATTCCGCTGAAGAACGAGACTTCATCCAATGGAATGGTTATCGTTACCGAGCAGGCAACGGAAATTCAGGAGAATGCAGAAGTCCCGGCCATGAAGTTTTTGGTACCCGAAGGAGTTACGTTTCCTTAATCGGATATGAAATGTTGAGGCTTTTATCTTTTCTGTTTCTCGTCAGCGCATTCTTTTCTTGCTTACCGGAAAAGACCGCCTTGGAACGTGCTTTGCGTGAGGCAGGCGATAATCGGATGGAGCTGGAAAAAGTGCTGGCATACTATCGGGATGATACGTTGAAATATCAGGCAGCTTGTTTCCTTATTGAAAATATGCCGGATCAATATGCTGTGTTACCATTGGATTCCACGGACACATACGCACGGGCTTTGTTGTCTTTGGATAAGGAGGATCCCGTCAGTTGGGAAATATCCCGTTCGCTTGTGGCCGCTGTATTCGATTCTATTTCAAAAATCCAACCCGAATCCCGGATTAAAATAGTCAGGGATATAGAAGTAATGACAAGTGACTATTTAATAGAGAACATAGAATCGGCGTTTAAGGTCTGGAATCGGAGGGGGGTGGCAAAGCATTATTCATTTGATGATTTCTGTAGTTATGTATTGCCTTATCGGGTGGCTCATGAACCTCTGTCTCACTGGCGGAGGACTGCCTTGCAGCGTTATGGCCACTGGCTGGATTCGTTGAATGCACCCCAGGATATAGCCCGTAGTATTGCCATGCGTTATCCGGTGCGTTATAATGCAGGCATGACCAAATATCCGTATATCATGAGTTATGAAGAAATGGACAGTTTGCAATGGGGGACTTGTGATGACATGACCGCTTTCCTCACTTTGTCCTTGCGTGCTATCGGCATACCTGCGGCAACGGATGTCGTCAAGGCGTGGGCCAACAGGAGTTCTGCACATTGTTGGAATGTAGTGAAAGACACTGCCGGACATTTTGTTGATATCGGTTACGGACCGGACGGGAAGAACTTTGTGGTCTATAAAGTTTCTAAAGTGTATAGAATGCAGTACCGGTCTCCCGGTGAGGAAGATGTGACACAAGGATATGATATGCCTTTGTCCGATGTCAGTTTCCCATTGGACGGTAAGAACAAACAGGCGTACTTGTGTACATTTAATAATAGCCAGTGGATACCGGTGGCCTTGGCAAGTTCGGGGAATGGGAACGTGACTTTCCGGAACCTGGGGAGGGGACTTCTTTGGGGAGATAACAAGATAGACGGTTACAGGGAAGAAGGGAAAGGCATTGCATATCTTCCGGTCGTTCACGAACGGGGAATATTGAAACCTTTCGCCGCTCCGGTCATTTTATATGAAGGAGGCGAAGTCCGCTCTCTCCGCCCTATTTTATCCGATACGGAATCTGTCACCTTACATCGTAAATACCCCAAGTATAATAAAATAGCTTCTGATGTTCACGACAGTAATGAAGTGGTACCGGGTGATGACTATGAACTTTTCTATTGGAATGACGAATGGTGCAGTCTCGGTAGAAAAACAGCCGGACACGACACATTGGTATATGTGGAAGTACCCAAGAATGCATTGCTTTGGCTGCATAATCATACGCAGGGAAAGGAAGAGCGGATTTTTACGTATGAAAACGGAAAGCAGATTTGGTGGTAATATGGGGTGGATAGTCCGGATGAAGAAAAAAATGCAGGAATTTATGGCAAATGATACGGCACGCTCTATTTGTGATGCGTGTCCGTTGATGTTCTTGTCTATAGATGACGCTCCGTTTGTATGAACTTCTATTTGTAATTTATTGGTATCTAATTGTTTATAAAATGTTTTTTTAGCCTGCTATTTGTCTATCTTACTTTTTAGGTGGTTCATTGTATTATTCCTAATTTTACCGATGTCAAACTAATGAATAATGTAGTCATGAAAACCAAATTGGTATTGTATGAATGAAATGGATCATAGAATATCCGATTGTGTGTTATAAAATGAAAAGAGCAAATGCGGAAAAAGTGGATTAAATTGTTTCCTCTTTTGATTGGTGCAGTAATAGCTTATTGCCTATTGTGGTATGTGATACCGCAAAATAAGGGGGGAGAAGTTGCTGCAATATTAGTTGCTGCTATTTTACTGTTTTTTTTTTATTTTACTGAGATTCGTTATCGGAAAGAATAAAAAAATGTAATTAGATACTTGCTTTTATAGGCTGATTAATAGGAATTTATGTTGTTTCTGACTTCTTTAATCAGCCTATTGTATTGTATGATAAATAAAAACTCAATAAAACATTTGATAATTAGGGACTAATTGCAGACATTGCAAATGCACAATCCCTAATTTGATTCGAAAATGCAGATGCAAATCAAGCTAATCAGACGTTTTTTGTCCAAAATCATCGCATTCTTTGAGACATTATAAGACTTCGCTTGGTGATACGATAATCATTAAGTATTTTTGCCGCAAATATTGCGACGTTATTCGTTGCTTAATGACGCATAAGATATGTTCGATGTATAAAAGAGGAGAATGTCAGATAATTAAAAGCAGGCTTGAAGAGCCAAGAAAGTTAATGATTATCCGCAATCATACCACCAAATGCTAATTTATAGATGCTTTCACCGTAGGGGCGGACCCGTGTGTCCGCCTGATAACATTCACTTTATGCTTTCGAGCAGACACATGGGTCTGCCCATACGGTGGAAGCGTCATCCGTACCGAGAAATATACCGGCACATAAATTCCCATTTATCATCCGGTGATATATATGCGGATAATCATGAAAAGTTATAAGGTTGAGTTGATTGTATGAATCTTAAAAAAAATATAATTATGAAAGACCAAGAATTATACTTCCGGTATGATACATTATACATAACCGGTGACAGATATGAGTTCAAAAAGGTCAAGAAGCGGCCTTTAGGAATAAAACTTCGCAGATTCTTTAGTGTTAAGATAGTAGTGGTAGTTCTTTTTTTAGTTCTCTCTCCTAGTTTTATAGAACATCGTTTTAGCATCTATCCTCTTTGGGTATTTGTATGTCCTGTTGTTATAATTTTTAGTACGAGTTGTCATGAGATATACAAGGATATGGTACTCTGGAAGGAAGATATAATAAGCATGAAGGTAAAGGATAGACGATTGATTATTTTGTACAGGAATGAAAGCGGTGACCCTTCCAGATACGCCAAGGAACTAGAATTGCAGTCGGGCAGATATTCGTTGGAAGAACTTGGTGAGGCATTAGGATATGCTTTACGGTAGGTGTTTTTCCTTAGCTTGACGGTTGTGGGGCTTGCCTGCCCGAACCAACGGTCACGATCTTGGGAGTAATATGCAACGTAGACTATTTTCGGGCGAGCAAACCTCGCCCCTACAAGCAAAATAATAGCTGAATTTACTTTGCACCCCTGTAGCTCCTTTAACAACATGGTTATTGAGTTAGTACAATCCCGTGGATAGTATGCAATCCTCATATAAAAAAGAAAATAAACTGTCACATCCGTCACATCTGTCACACGGCAGTTTATGCGCTTGAATCACAACGTGTTGCGATGGTGACGGATAGCGTGACGGATACGGTGACAGACTTTTGTCAATCTTGCACATATGCTACAGCCTCTTTTTACATGCATGATGTGGGTTGTTCCACTTGTTGGAACAGTTTGTTCCGCCCAGTGGAACAAATAGTTTCATGCTAATGGAACAAATTATTCCTATCAGTGGAACAATTTATTCCTATATGTAAAGACAGGTTGTACCATGCGCTAGAATTAATGGTTTCTATTAGAAAAACTCATTGTTCCAAATGGTGCAATACATTGTATCATAGCATATAATGGTCTGGATTATACCTGTCGCGAATGCATTCCTTCAATATCTTTCCGCTTCACCTCCCTATCGGAAATTCCTGTACCCTTCGCGTCCTTTTTTTTGAAAGAAACCTTCCTGTATATTGCTTTGTTTCCCGATTTTATCCGTATCTTTATAGATTGGAAAAAACGAATAAATACACGATAAATGATAAAGATTACCCAGGTACGCGACGGCGGAAACCATGTAACCCAGAGCACTCTTACACTGGATGCATGGGTAGAGAGAATGAAAGAGGAAGTGAAAACCTGTCCCGTCACCATGTTCAGAAGCCAGTTGCGCCATGTCCTCCCCGGCGACCATTGCGAGGCGGCGGACAAACTGCCCAAGATGATGCCTGCCGCCGAGTTCCGCAAGACGGAGGGCGGACAGTGCATGAAGGCTTATAACGGATTGGTGGAATTGACCGTAGGCCCCTTGGCGGGCAGGGCGGAAGTGGAGCAGGTGAAACGGGAGGCATGGAAGTTGCCGCAGACGCGGTGCGCCTTTATGGGCGCCAGCGGACATTCGGTGAAAATCCTGGTGGCTTTCACCCGACCCGACAATACGCTGCCCCTTACCCGTGCGGAGGCGGAAGCGTTTCATGCTCATGCCTACATCATGGCGGTGAAGTGCTACCAGCCCCAGTTGTCATTCGATATCCGTCCCAAGGAACCTTTCCTGGAACAATATTCACGCCTTTCCTATGACCCCGATGTGCTTTACCGGCCGGACTCCGTGCAGTTCTACCTGTCACAGCCTATGGGGATGCCCGATGAAATGGCCTTGCATACCGAACCTGCTGTCTCCGGCCAGCGTCCTTTGGAACGTGCCTTGGGGAGTTATGAAACGGCAGATGCGCTCTCCATGCTGTTCGAGGCGGCCTTGAGGCAGGCTTACATTGATTTGGATAAGCCCGATCCGGCCGATGAAAAGTCCTCCTATAGCTGGGATACCCTTCTTTCGCAACTGGCGTTGAACTGTTTCCGGTCGGGCATTCCGGAGGAAGCGGTGGTCAGCAGGGCGCGTTTCCGTCATTTTGTACGCAAACCGTTGGAACTGGTGCGTCAGGTGGTGCGGAATGTGTACAGCCGGCGTCAGGATTTCGGAAGCAAATGCGCTTTGAGCCGTGAGCAGCAATTGTCGGTCCTCATTGCCGAGTTTATGAAAAGACGTTATGAATTTCGCTTTAACGTGCAGACCGGAGAGGCGGAGTTCCGCGAGCGGCATTCCTTCTGCTTCCGCTTTCAGCCGGTGGACAAGCGTGCGCTGAACAGCATCGCCCTGGATGCACAGGCCGAAGGTATCCCCCCTGTGGGACAGGGATATCAGCCGCTATGTGTATTCCAATCGTGTGCCGGTGTATAATCCGCTGGAGGATTTTTTGTTCAACCTTCCGGAGTGGGACGGACGCGACCGCATCCGTCCGTTGGCGCAGACCGTACCTTGTGACAATCCGCATTGGCCCGAATTGTTCCATCGCTGGTTTCTGAACATGGTGGCTCATTGGCGGGGAATGGACAAGCGCTATGCCAACAGTGTTTCGCCCCTGCTGGTGGGAGCGCAGGGAACGCGCAAGTCCACCTTTTGCCGCAGCATCATGCCGCCTTCCGAATGCTCCTACTATACGGACAGCCTCGATTTCTCACGCAAGAAAGATGTCGAACTAAGCCTGAATCGATTCGCGCTGATCAATATTGACGAGTTCGACCAGGTGAGCGCCACACAACAGGGATTCTTGAAGCACATTCTGCAAAAGCCGGTGGTGAATGCGCGCCGGCCTTACGGCACATCGGTGGTGGAGATGCGCCGCTATGCTTCGTTCATTGCCACCAGTAACCACAAGGATTTGCTGACCGATCCTTCGGGCAGCCGCCGCTTCATCTGCATTGAGGTGAAGGGGGTGATTGATACCTCGCGTCCCATAGACTACGATCAGTTGTATGCACAGGCCATGCACGAGCTGGCGCACGGTGAGCGTTACTGGTTTAATGATGCGGACGAGTATGTCATGACGGAGGCGAACCGCGAATTTCAGCAATATTCTCCTGAAGAGCAGTTCCTTTTCCGTTATTTCCGCATGGCGGAAGCGGGGGAAGAGGGCGAGTGGATGGCGCCTGCCGAAATATTGAAGATATTGCATCAGGAAGTGGATATTTCCATTGAACGCCAAGAGGGTGGCGGCATTCGGACGAATTTTGAGGAAACAGGGTATTCCTTCACGGCATACACGTAAAGGCACTGTGTATCAGCTGGTAAGGGCATGATGAGATCCGGAGGCGGCGGTGTGACAGATAAAAGTCCGTCACACCATCCGTTACACCATCTGTTATAGTGGTAAACTATTGTCGTACAATGTGTTGCATGCGGCTGTGACAGTGTGACGGATATTACCAGTTAAATTCATTTGTGTAGTAGTCGAATGACGGCTCTTCGCTGATGCCTCTCTGGCGGAACAGCATGCGAATGGTCTGTTGGTCTTGTGGCGCAAAGGGCGTTCCTTGCGGAAGCACCGGTAATACTGGCTTCTGCCCAGGTGGTTGATGATCATATTGCGCAGCAGGCTGCCTTCTTTGTAGGGCACATTGTCCAGCAGGTGGGTGACTCCCCATGCCATCCGCACTTTGTCGGTGGAACGGAACAGTTCACATTCTTCACCCTCCTTGGGATAATGGAGCGGGTTTACCACTTTGAGAAATAGATGTTCATCCGTATCCTGCAGGGCGGCAGTTCGTCTCAGGCAGTTTTGGGAACGGGGGCATGTGGCGTTAAGGCAGCGTGCGAAGTCTTTGGGTGCAAAGGGAAATTGCGGTTGTTTTTCCATGTTTCTTTTGTTTCTTTTGTTCAAAGTACAAATTTAATGAAAAACACTGGACCTGAAGAATAAAAGCGCTTCATTTGTTTCATGAACTCCCTGTTTTTTTGTAATTGTTTTATGTGAGCCATTTGGGGGACTGATTCTTTTTATTTCTGCAAAATTTCGTATTCTCTTAGCAAAAAAATATTCTATCGTTTTCCCATATTGAATAAAATGCGTATATTTGCACGCAATAAAATCTAAACGCATAAAGCCCTATGTCATTTATTGCAGATAAAATCGTAATGGACGGATTAACCTACGACGATGTATTGTTGATCCCCGCCTATTCTGAAGTTTTACCAAAAACAGTCGAACTCACGACTAAGTTCTCACGCAACATCGAGTTGAAAGTCCCTTTTGTGACTGCCGCTATGGATACGGTTACAGAAGCGAAAATGGCCATTGCCATTGCCCGTGAAGGGGGAATCGGTGTGATTCACAAAAACATGTCTATCGAAGAGCAGGCACGTCAGGTAGCCATAGTGAAACGTGCGGAAAACGGTATGATTTATGATCCTGTGACTATCAAGAGAGGATCTACTGTGAGAGATGCACTTGCGTTGATGTCTGAATATAGAATCGGCGGTATCCCTGTAGTAGACGATGAAAGATATTTGGTAGGTATTGTGACGAACCGTGACCTTCGTTTTGAGAAGGATATGGACAAACGTATTGATGAGGTAATGACGAAGGAGAATATTGTCACTACCAACCAGTCCACTGACATGGAGGCTGCCTCACGGATTCTGCAAGAGCATAAGATTGAAAAGTTGCCGGTGGTGGATAAGGAAGGTAAACTGGTAGGTCTTATTACTTATAAAGATATTACAAAAGCGAAAGATAAACCGATGGCTTGCAAGGATGCCAAAGGACGTTTGCGTGTGGCTGCCGGTGTAGGGGTTACTGCCGATACGCTGGACCGTATGCAGGCCTTGGTTGATGCCGGTGCGGATGCAATCGTTATTGATACGGCTCATGGCCACTCCATGTATGTGATCGAAAAATTGAAAGAAGCTAAGAAACGTTTCCCGAATATTGATATTGTGGTAGGTAATATCGCTACGGGCGAAGCTGCCAAAATGTTGGTGGAAGCCGGTGCGGATGGTGTGAAGGTCGGTATCGGTCCGGGTTCTATCTGTACTACCCGTGTGGTTGCCGGTGTGGGTGTTCCCCAGCTTTCTGCCGTTTATGATGTTGCCAAGGCGCTGAAAGGTACAGGTATACCCTTGATTGCTGATGGTGGCTTGCGTTATTCGGGGGATGTGGTAAAAGCTTTGGCTGCCGGCGGTTATAGTGTAATGATCGGTTCATTGGTTGCCGGAACGGAAGAGTCACCGGGTGATACGATTATCTTTAACGGACGTAAATTCAAATCTTATCGTGGAATGGGATCTTTGGAAGCGATGGAGAACGGCTCGAAGGATCGTTATTTCCAGAGCGGAACTGCCGATGTGAAGAAACTGGTTCCGGAAGGTATTGCAGCCCGTGTACCTTATAAAGGTACTTTGTATGAAGTGATTTACCAGCTGGTAGGTGGTCTTCGTGCGGGAATGGGATATTGTGGCGCTGCTAATATAGAACAATTGCATGATGCCAAATTCACCCGTATTACTAACGCAGGTGTATTGGAAAGTCATCCGCATGATGTGGCCATAACCAGCGAGGCTCCTAACTACAGCCGTCCTCAATAAAATGTATGAATGATGCCGCATAGAATGGTCGGTATTCTGTCACTTCTCCTTGTGTTCGCGTTGGAAATGCGGGCGCAAGGAGAAGTTGTGTTATCTATTGACGGTGAACCTGTAAAACGTTCCGAGTTTGAATATTATTTTCGTAAATCTTCTCATCGGACCCCGCTTTCTTTTCTACCTTCTTTTATCAACTATAAATTAAAAGTACGCTATGCACATGATATGGGAATAGATACGTTGTCTGTTTTCCGCAGGCAGGTGGACTGGTATCGGGGCAAACTTTTAAGAACTTATTTGGCAGATGCAGAAAAGGAGGAACAGGCTGCCCGCCGGTTATACCTGCAAGGTGAACAACGTTTGCAGGCAAATGATTGGATCAAAATTGCCCATATTAGCAAATATTTATCCCAGAATGCAAGCCGTCAGGAGGAAATGAGGGTGCGGCAGCAAATGGATTCGGTTTATGAAGCATTGCGGGAAGGCGCGGATTTTGCAACGCTGGCCCGCCGGTACTCGGATGATGAAGCTTGTAAAAATGTGGGAGGAGTGTTGCCGTGGATGCCTGTGAACAAGAATATGCAGGAATGGATAGACAAACTGGAATCTTTGGAAAGAAATAAGATTTCAGCTCCTTTTTATTCACCTATGGGCATTCATATAGTGAAATGGATAGACCGCAGGCAGGGTGTCAGTTTTGAAGAAAAACGGGAACAGTTATTGAATTATCTGGAGAAGAATGGCAATTGTACATGGAAGGAGCTTTCTGCAGAACAGAAGGAAGAACTGGAGTTCCGGGTGCAGGAATTGCAGGATGGTTTGCTTGCGGCTTATTTGTCGCAAAAATATCAATCGGGTGATGAAGCTTGGAATGAGGATGACCTGGAACGCTTCTTCAAGCAACATAAATCAGACTATGCCTGGGAATTGCCGCATTATCGGGGAGCAGTGATTCATTGTAAAGATAGAAAAACGGCTTCAGCTATTAAGAAACAATTGAAAAAAAAACCGGTATCCCAGTGGAAAGATATATTACATACACTGACTGGAGATGATGCTTCCTCCAAAGTTCGTATGGAAGCAGGTGTCTTTCAGATAGGGACCAACAGGTATATTGATAAATTGGTCTTTAAATGCGGTAGCTTTCAGCCTGAGCCGGATTTACCTTATACTTTTGTGATGGGAAAGAAGTTAAAGAAAGGTCCTGAAAGTTATGAGGATGTAAGAGAAGCGGTTGTCAAGGATTATCTGACTGTCTATGAGGATGCCTGGTTGAAAGATTTGAAGCGGAAATATAAGGTTGAAATTAACCAAGAGGTTTTAAAAACAGTTAATAATAACGGAAGTAATTAATTATTGCAGTATCTTCGTTCACTATTTTAATGTTATATGAATATCGTGAAAAACTGGGGAGGTGTTACTTGTTATTGCGGGTGTTTTGTCGGGGTGCGGTCCGGAGCACGACCATAAGGGGAGGAACTCCTTTAGTGGAAGTTGCTGGTGAATATCTCTATAAAGAAGATTTGCAGGCGGCGTTGCCTTTCCATATTTCAAAAGACGATAGTGTCTTGTTTGCCGAGCACTATATAAAAAACTGGGTGGAGGATGTGCTGCTTTTTGATAAAGCGGAAGGAAATATTCCTGATAATGCAAAGATTGCCAAGTTAGTGGAGAACTATCGCAGGGCATTGATCATGCATACGTATCAGGAGGAACTGGTTAATCAGAAACTGGCCAATGAGATAAGTGATGAGGAAATCAGCGCTTATTATGAGAAAAACAAGGAGTTGTTTCATACAGAACATCCTTTTGTGAAAGGGCTGTTTATAAAAGTTCCTCTTCATTCTCAGGATTTGGCAAGTGTACGCAAATGGTATAAAAAAAATAACCGGGATGCTATTGAGAGCCTGGAAAAATACAGTTTGCGCAATGCGGTGAGCTATGATTATTTTTATGACCGTTGGATGCCATTGTCCGATATTGCTGTCAAAATACCTTTGAAAGCGCTTGATACGGATGAGAAGTATTTGGACAAGAACCGGAATATAGAGGTAAAAGACACGGCGTTTTGTTATTTCCTGCATGTAGAGGAATTCTTGGGTAAGGACCAACAGAGGCCGCTGGATTTTGCAAAGACGGAAATTAAGGAGATTTTAATAAACCTGAAGCGGGTTGAATTTATAAATAAAGTCAAAGAAGAGTTATACCGACACGCTTCGGACAGGAACAAGATTAATTACTATTATTTGAATTCAAATGAATAAATTGATGTGTACCAAAGTTTATGCACTGATGCTGATGCTGTTTGCCGTTGTTTCAGTATACGGGCAAGACAATGTGATAGACGAGGTTGTATGGGTAGTAGGTGATGAGGCCATTCTAAAATCGGACGTGGAGAATGAACGTCTGAATGCCCAGTATGAAGGACGCAAGTTTGACGGTGATCCGTATTGTATTATTCCGGAGCAGCTTGCCATCCAGAAATTGTTTCTTCATCAGGCTGCTATTGATAGTATTGAGGTTTCCGAACAGGAAATTATCAGTGATGTGGAAAGACGTACAAATTGGCTGATTGATCAGATTGGTTCTAAGGAAAAAGTAGAAGAATATTATAATAAGACTTCTACACAAATACGCGAAATGCTCCGCGAGAATATACGTGATGGAAAAACGGTGCAGAAAATGCAGCAGCAGATTGTGGGGGATATCAAGATTACTCCGGCCGAAGTCCGTCGTTATTTCAAGGATCTTCCTCAAGACAGTATTCCTTTTATTCCTACTCAGGTAGAAGTGCAGATCATTACTATGGAACCTAAGATTCCGCAGGAAGAAATTGAGCGTGTGAAGAAGACTTTGCGTGACTATACGGAACGTGTTACTTCCGGTGAAATAGCTTTCTCCACTTTGGCACGTCTGTATTCGGAAGATGAAGGTTCGCGCCGCCGTGGTGGCGAACTCGGCTTTATGGGCAGGGCTGAGCTGGTACCTGAATATGCGAATGTGGCATTCAATCTGCAAGATCCTAACAAGGTATCCAAGATTGTGGAGTCTGAATTCGGTTTCCATATTATCCAGTTGATCGAAAAACGTGGTGACCGTATCAATACCCGCCATATCTTGTTAAAACCGAAAGTGGATGAAAAAGATCTGGAAGCAGCCTTGTTACGTCTGGATTCTATTGCCAATGATATCCGTAATGAGAAATTTACTTTTGATGATGCCGCTACTTATATCTCTCACGATAAGGACACGCGTAACAACCATGGTTTGATGGCGAATCCGCAGACTGGTACGGCGCGTTTTGAAATGCAACAATTGGCACAGGTGTCACAAGAGGCTGCAAAGATGGTGGAAGGCATGAATGTGGGGGAAATTTCCAAACCTTTTACCATGATTAATGCAAAAGGAAAGGAAATTTGCGCTATCGTGAAATTGAAAACCCGCTTGAACGGGCATAAGGCAACCATAACGGAAGACTACCAACGGCTGAAAGGCATCGTGATGGAAAAACGCAGCGAAGAAAAACTTGATAAGTGGATCAGGGATAAACAAAAACATACCTACGTGCGTATTAATGAGAAGTGGCAGAAATGCGATTTCAAATATCCGGGTTGGGTAAAGAAATAATGTAGTGTATAAAGTATATGCTTGGAAAAAGAAAGAATAAATACTCTTCGGGCAGGCATAGGATACTTGTGGTAAGTGTCCTGTGCCTGTTCGGCTTTTGCTTGCTGGCTCAGGTGAGACCGGCTAAAAAAGGGGAACAGAAACCGGCTAAAAGCAAGGTGTATCTGTTGCATTCGGATGTGTTGAAGAAAAGTCCGTTGAATCCGGACCCGGATGCACAGATTCTGATTGGAAACGTTGCGTTCCGTCACGACAGTGTATATATGTATTGTGACAGTGCCTGTTTCTATGAGAAAACGAATTCGCTGGAAGCTTTTGACAATGTGAAGATGGTGCAGGGGGATACCTTGTTTCTGTATGGGGACTATTTGTTTTATGACGGAAATACCCAGATTGCCCAGGTACGCTATAATGTACGCATGGAAAACAAGAATACGACTTTGTTGACGGATAGCCTGAACTACGATCGTATTTATAATTTGGGATATTACTTTGATGGCGGGACATTGATGGACGAGGAGAATGTATTGACTTCGGAATGGGGGGAATATAGTCCGGCTACCAAAATATCTGTGTTCAATTATGATGTGAAGTTGGTCAATCCTAAGTTTACTTTGACTTCCGATACATTACGATACAGCACAGCAACCAAAATAGCCAATATCCTTGGTCCGTCCGATATTGTCAGTGATGCTAACCATATTTATTCGGAATTGGGCTTTTATAATACTCAGATAGGGCAGGCGGAATTGTTGGACCGTTCCGTGCTGACCAATGAGGGGAAGCGTTTGATAGGAGACAGTCTGTTTTATGATCGTGTAAAAGGATACGGGGAGGCGTTTGATAATGTGATCATGACAGATACTGTAAACAAGAATATGCTGACTGGTGATTATTGTTATTATAATGAATTGACCAAGTATGCTTTTGCTACTAAAAAAGCGGTGGCAGTGGATTATTCACAAGGTGACAGCTTGTTTATGCATGCCGATACATTGCAAATGTATACCTACTATTTGAATACTGATTCTATGTTCCGGGAAACGCGGGCGTATCATAAAGTACGTATGTATCGCACGGATGTGCAGGGGGTATGCGATTCGTTGGTCTTTTCCTCCAAGGATAGCTGCCTGACCATGTATTATGACCCTATACTGTGGAATAACAACCAGCAGTTGCTGGGAGAGAAAATCATGATTTATATGAATGACAGTACGATAGACTGGGCACATATTCAGAATCAGGCTTTGTCTGTAGAACAACTGGATTCTACTAGTTATAATCAGGTGACAGGAAAAGAGATGAAGGCTTGGTTTCAAGGCGGTGAGATGCGCAAAGTAGATGTGATCGGTTCGGTTCGTCTGGTATATTATCCGATGGAAAGCGACAGTACACTGATTGGAATGAATGTTTCTGAAACCAGTCTGCTGAATATGTTTCTGGAAAACCGGAAGATGAAAAAAATGATTATGAGTCCGAAATCGAACGGTACTCTTTATCCTATGCTCCAACGTCCGCCGGAGAAGATGAAGTTGGATAACTTTGTGTGGTTTGACTATATCCGTCCGCTTGATAAAGAGGATATCTTTAAGTGGCGTGGAAAGAAAGCCGGTCAGGGGTTGAAGAAGAGTAACCGGAGCGCTGTTCCTTTGCCCAATCATAATTTATTTAATAAAAAGAAATAGCTATGGGAATGTTTAAGATGGAAAAGCCCCGCCGTTTCAACCATCAATATATTTATGTGGATGAACGGAAGGAGAAGCTGCAAAAACTGGAGGAGAAAGCCAAACGCGAGTTGGGTATGCTTCCTCCCAAAGAATTTTCTCCGGAAGATATCCGTGGAAAGTTCGTTCAAGGTACCAAGCATTTAAAACGCAGAAAAGAAAGCGGGCGTAAGCCGATGACTTATGGAGCTTTGTTTGTGGCCATTTTGGTTTTGTTGTATATTCTGCATTACCTGGTGACCGGTGAGTTTACTTTTTAATTACGTAAGTTTATAAGATATATGAGCGATATTATCCGTTTGCTGCCGGATTCCGTTGCCAATCAGATAGCAGCGGGAGAGGTGATTCAGCGTCCTGCATCAGTGATTAAAGAATTGGTGGAGAATGCTATCGACGCAGGTGCTCAGCACGTTGACGTGTTGGTAGTGGATGCAGGAAAGACTTCCATTCAGGTGATTGATGATGGAAAAGGTATGTCGGAAACAGATGCACGTTTGTCTTTTGAGCGCCATGCGACTTCTAAAATTCGTGAAGCTGCTGATTTGTTTGCTTTGCATACCATGGGATTTCGTGGAGAGGCTTTGGCTTCTATTGCTGCTGTGGCTCAGGTGGAGCTTCGTACTCGTATGGAAGGGGAGGAATTGGGAACGATGTTGACGATATCCGGCTCCAAGGTAGAGGGACAGGAGGCGGTTTCTTGCCCGAAAGGCAGTAGCTTCAGTGTGAAGAATTTATTCTTTAATGTGCCGGCGCGTCGTAAGTTCCTGAAATCGAATCAGACGGAGCTGAGTAATATATTGACGGAGTTTGAACGGATTGTATTGGTTAATCCGGAGGTGTCTTTCACTTTGCATCATAATGGGGCGGAACTGTTCAATCTTCCTGCACTTCAGTTGCGCCAGCGTATCATGGGAGTTTTCGGAAAGAAAATAAATCAGGAGTTGTTATCGCTGGATGTAGATACTACAATGGTCCGTGTTTCCGGGTTTGTAGGAAAACCTGAAACAGCCCGTAAGAAAGGAGCCCGCCAATATTTCTTTGTAAACGGGCGATATATGCGCCATCCTTATTTTCATAAGGCTATCATGGATGCATACGAGCAGTTGGTTCCCGTGGGTGAGCAAGTATCTTATTTCATTTATTTTGAGGTGGATCCTGCTAATATTGATGTGAACATACATCCTACTAAAACAGAGATAAAGTTTGAGAACGAGCAAGCCATCTGGCAGATATTGGCAGCTGCCGTGAAAGAAACTCTAGGTAAGTTCAATGCGGTACCTTCCATTGATTTTGATACGGAGGGAATGCCGGATATTCCAGCCTTTGATGCATCTCCATACACTGGTATACAGCCACCAAAGACGACTTATAATCCTGATTATAATCCTTTTAATGTTTCGGCTGCTCCTCCCTCTTCTTATTCAAAGCCTAGTAAGGACTGGGAACAACTGTATGCGGGGCTGGAACGTCATGCTTCTTCTCAAAACTTTCATCCTGACGAGAATGATTATAGGGCGGAAGAGGCTTCTCCTGCGGAGGAAAATCCCGGATTGTATGATCATGTGGAGGACTCTTCAGTCAGTGAGAAATCTGGCCAGCATTATCAGTTTAAAGGACGTTTTATTTTGACTTCTGTAAAGTCCGGCTTAATGATCATTGATCAGCAGCGTGCCCATATCCGTATTTTATATGACAAGTATATAGACCAGATAAGTCGTCGTCAAGGTGTTTCTCAAGGAATGCTGTTTCCGGATATTGTGCAGTTTCCGCTTTCCGAAGTGGCTATTTTGCAGGAAATTATGGAAGACTTGTCTTTCCTGGGATTTGAACTGACTGATTTGGGAGGAGGAAGTTATGCCATAAACGGTGTTCCTGCAGGTATTGAAGGCCTTAACCCGATAGACTTGATCCAAAATATGGTGCATACAGCTATGGAAAAAGGTGGCAAGGTAAAAGAAGAGGTGCAGAGTATTCTGGCATTGACTTTGGCTAAAGCGGCGGCAATTGTTCCCGGACAAGTGTTGACGAATGAGGAAATGACAGGTTTGGTGGATGGCTTGTTTGCTGTGGCTACTCCTAATTATACTCCGGATGGTAAAACGGTTCTTTCCGTGATTAATGAGGATGATTTGGAAAAACTGTTTAAATAATTTGCCAATGTGCTGGTTTGCCAATGTGCTGCTCTATGTCCGCATGGTAATTGACACATTGGCATATTGACACATTGTTACATTATAAAGAACGTGAAGATTCTTGAACTAAATAAAAACAAATTCAACACACCGTTATTCTTTGGCAGGACTTTTGTACTTTTGAAAACTCATTTGCCGTAGAAAGTTTTTTTGAGTAAGGACTTTGGGCAGACAATAAACTATTATATGAAAATAACATTACTTAGCTTGGTCCTGTGCCTGCTTTGTTCTTTGAATATGGCGGCACAAGGAAGTGACATAGGTAGTAATCCTGAGGATACCACCATCCATCAACTTTCAAAAAAAGAATTAAGACGCCGGAAGGTGGCTAAGCGCAATATACATTATAATATATTGGGAGGACCGAGTTATACTCCGGACTTTGGTGCGTTAATAGGAGGTAGTGCTCTTGTTACATTTCGTATGAATCCGTCGGATACCTTGCAGAAACGTTCTGTGTTGCCGATGGCTGTTGCGGTAATGTTCGAGGGGGGCTTGAATCTGATGGTGAAGCCTCAGTTGTTTTTCAAAAATGATAAATTCCGTATTTTTGGAAAATTCACTTACAAGAATACATTGGAGAATTTTTATGGTATCGGCTATGCTACCAATAAGCATTATGAGCGCAGTGACTCTACCAGTGAATATCGTTATAGCGGTTTCCAGATTAATCCGTGGTTTTTATTCCGTTTGGGTAAAAGTAATTTCTTTGCCGGTCCCCAGATTGACTTGAGTTATGATAAAATATCCGAGCCTGCCAAGTATTTGGTAGATCAGCCTGATTACAAAAGGTTGGGAGGCACTGCTCACGGATATTCCAATTTCAGTTCGGGGGTAGGATTTCTGCTGACTTATGACAGCCGGGATATTCCTGCTAATGCTTATAAGGGCATTTATCTGGATTTTCGTGGGCTGATGTACCAGAAGTTTTTGGGAGGAGATAATAACTTCTACCGCTTGGAAGTGGACTACCGCCAATACAAAAAGGTAGGAAATAGAAAAGTTATAGCTTGGACTGCCCAAACCAAGAATGTGTTTGGTGATGTTCCTATGAACCAATATGCTTTAAGTGGCACTCCTTTTGATCTTCGTGGATATTATATGGGGCAGTATCGTGATAAATCCTCTCATGTGGTGCTTGCCGAATATCGTCAGATGTTCAATACGGATAAAAGTACATGGGTAAAGCGTATGTTGCATCATTTGGGTTTTGTTGCATGGGGAGGGTGCGGTTTTATGGGGCCTACCATGGGTAAGATTGAAGGAGTGCTTCCTAATGCCGGTGTGGGACTTCGTATCGAGGTGCAGCCGCGTATGAATGTACGTCTGGATTTCGGACGTAATTTTGCCAATGATCAAAGTTTGTTCTATTTCAATATGACAGAAGCATTTTAATGGAAGTAAACACTATGCAGACTGAATATATATTAAAAGCGATGGATGCGGCTTTAGCTGCCGGTAAGGAAATTCTGAACGTTTATAATGATCCTTCTTCTGATTTTCAGGTTGAAAGGAAAGCCGATAATTCTCCACTGACTCTTGCAGACCGTAAGGCGCATGAAACCATTATGACTTATTTGCAGGAAACAGACTATCCGGTATTGAGTGAGGAAGGAAAGCATTTGCCTTACGAGAAACGGGCACAATGGGATACGTTGTGGATAGTCGATCCCTTGGATGGAACAAAGGAATTTATAAAACGGAATGGGGAATTTACTGTCAATATTGCTTTGGTAAAAGAAGGAGTTCCTGTTTTTGGAGTGATTTATGTTCCTGTCAAAGAAACGCTTTATTGGGGTGAAGTGGCAACCGGCGCTTATAAAATGGAAGGAGTGACCGGACGTGCAGGCCGTTCACTGGAAGAAATGAAGGCATCGGCATTTCGTATGCCCTGTGCCGAAACAAATGAAGTTTTTGTCATTGTTGCTTCCCGTTCCCATCTGTCGGCCGAAACAGAAGAGTATATTGAGGAAAAGCGAAAGATATACCCTCATGTGGAGTTGGTGTCTGTAGGCAGTTCCATCAAGATTTGCAAAGTGTGTGAGGGACTGGCCGATGAATATCCCCGTTTTGCTCCTACCATGGAGTGGGATACGGCTGCCGGTCATGCCATAGCCAAGGCATCCGGAGCAGAAATATATCAGGCGGGAAAAGAAGAACCGTTGAAATATAACAAGCCGGACTTGCTGAATCCTTGGTTTGTCGTTAAACGAAATTAATATCCGGAAACGATGCTGACATTCGAAATGATTATTGTGTTTTTGGGATTAACAGGGATGGTGACTGCATTAGTCCTTGATAAAATGCGCCCCGGAATGATTCTGTTCTCTGTTACTGTACTCTTTCTTTGTTTCGGTATATTGACTCCGAAAGAGATGTTGGAGGGATTCAGTAATAAAGGGATGATTACCGTAGCGTTGCTTTTCCTGATCAGTGAAGGAGTCCGGCAATCGGGAGCGTTGGGACAGTTGATAAAGAAACTTCTGCCTCAAGAGAAGACAACGGTCATGAAGGCGCAGGCACGTATGCTGCCCGCTATTTCTTTTGTTTCTGCTTTTCTCAATAATACGCCGGTGGTTGTGATTTTTGCTCCTATTATTAAACGTTGGGCGGAATCTGTCCGCATTCCGGCAACTAAATTCTTGATCCCTCTTTCATATGCTACCATACTGGGGGGAATGTGTACGCTTATCGGGACTTCTACTAATCTGGTGGTGGATGGTATGATTTTAGATGCCGGATATAAGGGCTTTGGTATGTTTGAATTAGGCCGGGTGGGCATTTTCATTGCTTTGGCAGGAATTGTTTATTTGTTGTTTTTTTCTTCCAGGTTGTTGCCGGAGGTCCGGAAAGACACGGTAGGCGACGAACATGGGGAAGCGGATGCGTCTTCTTTTCATCGTGTTGAAGCGGTGATAGGTGCTCGTTTCCCGGGTATCAATAAAAGGGTGGGGGATTTTAATTTTGTCCGTCATTATGGTGCTGAAGTAAAAGAAATAAAACGAAGCGGAGTTAGTATTGTAGAGAATCTGTCACGGGTGAAGTTTCATGAGGGAGATACGTTGGTGCTATGGGCGGATGATTCATTTATCTCTACGTGGGGAGATTCTTCTGTATTCGTGTTATTGGCCAATGGCAAAGATACCGAGCCGAAAGCCGGGAGAAAGAAACGTTGGTTTGCATTGACTTTATTGGTGCTGATGATTGTGGGGGCAACAGTAGGAGAGTTGCCTTTTATGGAAGAATTACTTCCCGGTATTGATCTTGATATGTTCTTTTTTGCAGCTGTAACGACTGTGATAATGGCATGGACCAAACTTTTTCCGGCACGTAAATATACAAAATATATATCATGGGATATCTTGATAACCATTGCCTGTGCGTTTGCTATAAGTCGCGCCATGGTAAATTCCGGAGTGGCGGATGTCATTGCGCATGGAATCATTGATATGAGTGATGACTACAGTCCGCATGTGTTGCTGGCTGTTTTGTTTATCATTACAAATCTGTTTACCGAACTGATAACCAATAATGCCGCCGCCGCATTGGCTTTTCCGCTTGCCCTTTCCTTATCCAATCAGTTGGGGGTAAGTCCGATGCCCTTTTTTGTTGTCATTTGCATCGCTGCATCTGCCAGTTTTTCCACTCCTATCGGTTATCAGACTAATTTGATTGTGCAGGGTATCGGAAACTATAAGTTTACGGATTTTGTACGTATCGGTTTGCCGTTGAATATATTGACATTTATAATTTCGGTTATTCTGATACCGCTGATATGGCCTTTTTGATGAAGTTAAAGACAAAATGAAAATAGAGAATGGAAGAGGAAAATATATATCCTATCTTTGACCGTATGCTTTCCCGGAAAGATAAAGAAGAACTGCTGGGACAACGGGGAGTTATGCTGTGGCTGACGGGACTTAGCGGTTCCGGTAAGAGTACTATTGCCATAGCTTTGGAACGTGAATTACATAAACGTGGTTTGCTCTGCCGTATATTGGACGGGGATAATATTCGTAGTGGCATCAATAATAATTTGGGCTTTTCGGCAGAGGATCGTGTGGAAAACATCCGTCGCATAGCCGAAATAGGCAAGTTGTTTGTTGATACGGGAATCATTACCATTGCCGCTTTCATCAGTCCCGGCAATGAGCTTCGGCAGATGGCTGCCCGTATTATCGGGATAGAGGATTTCCTGGAAATCTATGTCAGCACTCCTTTGGTAGAGTGTGAGAAACGTGATGTGAAAGGACTTTATGCCAAAGCACGTCGGGGTGAAATCAAGAACTTTACCGGAATTTCCGCCCCTTTTGAAGCTCCGGAGCATCCTGCCTTATCTTTGGATACTTCTAAGCTGAGTTTGGAAGAGTCGGTCAATACTTTGTTGGAGTTGGTGCTCCCCATTGTTGGTAAAAAAGGAGAAAAAATATAATTCATTATAAAATGGAAGAAAATTATAAATTGAGCCACTTAAGGGAACTGGAAGCGGAGTCTATCCATATCATTCGTGAAGTGGCAGCTGAATTTGAGAATCCTGTTATGCTTTATAGTATTGGTAAAGATTCGTCTGTCATGGTACGTTTGGCAGAGAAGGCTTTCTATCCGGGAAAGGTGCCTTTCCCTTTGATGCATATCGATTCTAAATGGAAATTCAGGGAAATGATAGAGTTCCGTGATCAATACGCCAAAGAACATGGATGGAATTTGATAGTGGAAAGTAATATGGAGGCTTTTAATGCCGGAGTAGGGCCTTTTACGCATGGCAGCAAAGTGCATACCGATTTAATGAAGACACAGGCGTTGCTTCACGGGCTGGATAAATACAGGTTTGATGCCGCCTTTGGTGGAGCACGTCGTGATGAGGAAAAGTCACGTGCCAAAGAACGTATATTCTCTTTTCGTGACCGTTTTCATCAATGGGATCCTAAAAACCAGCGTCCTGAATTGTGGGATATTTATAATGCTAAGATTCATAAAGGGGAAAGTATCCGTGTGTTTCCATTAAGCAACTGGACTGAGCTGGATATCTGGCAGTACATCCGTTTGGAAAATATTCCTATCGTGCCGCTCTATTTTGCCAAGGAACGTCCTGTGGTGAATATAGATGGAAATCTGATTATGGCTGATGATGACCGACTGCCCGAAGAATATCGGGACCGTATTGAAATGAAGAAAGTGCGTTTCCGTACTTTGGGGTGTTGGCCTTTGACCGGGGCCGTAGAGAGTGATGCCGATACGATTGAGAAAATTGTAGAGGAAATGATGACCACTACCAAAAGCGAGCGTACTACCCGTGTCATTGATTTCGACCAGGATGCCAGTATGGAGCAGAAGAAACGTGAAGGATATTTTTAAATGGATAAGTAGGAATTTAAAATGAAGGAATGGGTGATGGAGAATAAACTGAATATAAAGGAATATTTAGATAAGGATGAACAGAAAGACTTGCTACGCCTGTTGACAGCCGGTTCGGTAGACGATGGAAAGTCTACCCTGATAGGACGTCTGTTGTTTGACAGCAAGAAGTTGTACGAGGACCAGCTTGCCGCTTTGGAACGTGACAGCAAACGTGTGGGGAATGCAGGTGACCATATAGATTACGCTTTGTTGTGCGACGGGTTGAAAGCAGAGCGCGAGCAGGGTATTACGATTGATGTAGCTTACCGTTATTTTTCAACGAACAACCGTAAATTTATCATAGCCGATACTCCGGGACATGAACAATATACCCGCAATATGATTACCGGAGGTTCTACTGCCAATCTTGCCATAATCTTGGTAGATGCTCGCTTGGGTGTGATTACGCAGACCTGCCGCCATACTTTTCTGGTATCTTTATTGGGAATAAAGCATGTGGTGCTGGCGGTGAACAAGATGGACCTTGTCGGGTTTTCGGAGGAGCGTTTCAACGAAATCGTGACCGAATATAAGAAATTTGTAGAGCCATTGGGAATCCCGGATGTGACTTGTATTCCTCTTTCGGCACTTGACGGTGACAATGTGGTGCAGAAATCTGAACGTACGCCATGGTACAAAGGTACTTCTTTATTGGAATTGCTTGAAACGGTTTCCATCGAGAATGACCATAATCTGACTGATTTCCGTTTCCCGGTTCAGTATGTATTAAGACCGAATCTGGATTTCCGCGGTTTCTGTGGAAAGGTTGCTTCCGGTGTCATCCATAAAGGAGATGAGGTGATGGCTTTGCCTTCCGGCAAGAAATCTCATATCAAGAGTATTGTTACTTATGATGGTGAGTTAGAGTATGCTTTCCCGCCGCAAGCAGTGACATTGACTTTGGAGGATGAGATTGACGTGTCTCGCGGAGATATGTTGGTGCATGCCGATAATGTGCCTGTGATAGATCGTAACTTTGAAGCCATGTTGGTATGGATGGATGAGGAGGCGATGGACCTTGACAAATCTTTCTTTATCAAGCATACCACCAATACAGGACGTACCCGTATAGATAGCATTAAGTATAAAGTGGATGTGAATACGATGGAGCATCTGTCTGTTGAAAACGGTAAATTGAAAAAGGAGGATCTGCCTTTGCAATTGAATCAGATTGCCCGTGTGACATTTACTACCGCCAAGCCGCTTTTCTTTGATTCTTATCAAAAGAATAAAGCTTGCGGTTCTTTTATTCTGATTGACCCCATTACCAATAACACCAGTGCGGTGGGGATGATTATAGACAGAGTGGAAGCCAAAGATATGCTGAATGCCATGGAAGTTCCTACTTTGAATCTGGCAGCTATGGGTATTGGTGAGGAACATTATGAAGCCATAGAAAAGGTGGTGAAAGAATTGGACCGTCAAGGCATTTCAGTCAAGATAGAAAAATAACAGCGTACAATTAAAAAAAGAAAAGTAATGGGATTACTTGAATTCAACAAGCTGCCGATTAATACATTGGTAGGCGCCGATTGGAAAACGTTCAAGGCGATTACTGCGGGAAGGGAAATTGATCCGGCATATAGAGGAAAATACCGTTTGACGAAAGCAGTATGCCGTTTGCTTTCCACCTTGGCTCCATTGCAGGAAAAGCGATACAGGAAACTGTTGGCCGACAAGCCTTTGGAACACGATCCGGTCTTTATCCTCGGACATTGGCGTAGCGGGACTACCTTTATGCATAATGTGTTCTCTTGTGACAAACATTTCGGATATAATACTACTTATCAGACGGTGTTTCCTCACCTGATGATGTGGGGACAGCCTTTTTTCAAGAAGAATATGAGTTGGCTGATGCCCGACAAGCGTCCGACGGATAATATGGAACTGGCTGTAGACTTGCCTCAGGAGGAAGAGTTTGCATTGGCCAATATGATGCCCTATACCTATTATAACTTTTGGTTCCTGCCTAAGTACCAGCAGGAATATGCTGATAAATATTTGTTATTCAATGATATCAGTGATGAGGAATTGAAAGTGTTTGAGGATATATTCACCAAACTTATTAAAATTTCTCTTTGGAATACAGGCGGAACACAATTCTTAAGTAAGAATCCGCCTCATACAGGCCGTGTAAAAGAGTTGGTCAAGATGTTTCCGAATGCCAAATTCATCTATTTGATGCGTAATCCGTATACGGTATTCGAATCTACGAGGAATTTCTTCACCAATACAATCCAACCGTTGAAACTGGAGGATATTTCTCCAGAGGCGTTGGAACAGAATGTGCTTTCCATTTATGCCAAGCTGTATCATAAATATGAGGCGGATAAACAATTCATTCCTGAAGGAAATTTGATGGAAGTGAAGTTCGAGGATTTTGAAGCGGATGCAATGGCTATGACCGAGCATATCTATAAATCTCTTTCTATTCCCGGATTCGAAGCAGCTGCTCCGGCTATCAGCCAATATATAGGCGGAAAGAAGGGATATAAGAAGAATAAGTATAAGTATGACGACCGTACGGTCCGGTTAGTGGAAGAGAATTGGAAGTTTGCACTGGATCAGTGGGGCTATTCCATCTAAAAAATAAATGCCCGCAATACTGTTTTTATAAGGAATTGCGGGCATGATTATCTTCTGCTGACAGAAATCAGTGTATATTATTGGGCTTCGATAATTACACGACGGTTGAATGCCGGAGGAGTTAAGGTGTTGACACCACCCATTCCGCTGATAATCAGATTGTTTTTGTTGACACCCAATTTAACCAGTTCATTAGCCACGTTGTTGGCACGGTCTTCACTTAACTGCTTGTTCCATGCAGCGCTACCTGTATCACTATCAGCATAACCGGTTACTTTCAATTTTAGTCCCGGGTTGTCTTTTACCAGATCTGCGATTTGTTGCAAATTTACAGTAGAGTTGGTAGGAAGAACCGCTGAACCGATCTGGAAAAATACAGATTGAGGAGCCGGAGCAATTTGGTTCACTGTCACTTGTTCTGTAACCACTTCAGTGGGTTGGTTGGCAAGTTGGGCCTTTAATTGACGGTTTTGTTCTATCTGTTGAGCCAAAGCGGTATTGATGGCATCCATTTGTGAAGAGGTAAGTGCCATGATAGCATCTACATCCGGAGCAGGTTTGAATCCTCTTTGTGGAAATTTATAAGTGATACCCACTGTAGCACCTGCCATAAAGTCAGGGCCTTTACTGGTGGTTTTTCCATCAAATTTGTTTTCTGTACCCATTCCGTAAAGTTCCAGATTCAAGTCCCAGGCACTGGCCAGATGGAATGTATTGATGATACCGAAATTGAATGCCAGTGAATTACGACGTGGAGCATCATATGAGTGGGCAAAACCGAAACCTACGAATGGCACGAAGTCGTATATGCGGTCTTCATTATATCCGGCTATCATGTTACTGACATTAAATAAGATGTCACCATGCAGATTCATGTAGTTGAACTTATCCTGATAGTATCCTTCGCTTAACATGTGAGGTTTGGAATATGCGGAAGGTTCACTGGAAAAACTCTTCGACTGCAAACCACTATATTGCAAACGTAATCCTAAGCCGGGAGTAAACCATTTGCCGATTGATATTTGAAGAGCGGGAGCAATACGTTTCTTGAATTTACCAAGATCGGACTGATCGCCGAACAGTACTTGTGCACCTCCACCAACAGAGAAGAACCAATTATCGAAGAAGTGATTGGTCTCTACCTTGTACTTATCCACAGGTACCTCCATTACATCTACACTCTCGCCTACAAGGACGTTTTGTGAATTGCTTTTCTGTTGCGCAAACGCTACAGAACTTAAACTGGCCGCAGCCAGCAAAAACATTAATTTTTTCATGCTCATTTCTATTAGTTAATTATTGTCCAGGTTTATCTTCCCAAATTCAACTAAATAACATGAGTGCTGATAAAAAGTTTGAGTAGGTTGACTATTTAATATTTTTTTATGAAAGAAGGCTAAAAAGATAGTGGGTATCTGTGCTGTGTCCGGCATCAAAACTGAATCCTTCCCATTTGAATCCTTTTAAATCCCCAGGATTCTCTATCCGGTTTTTAATGATGAAGCGTGTCAATTCTCCACGGCACATTTTTGCATAAACCACAACGGTGGTTAATTTCCCTTTTTTCCATACCTGAAATTCCGGCGTGATCACTTGTACTTCCTGCTCCACGCGTTTCCAGTCGAATAAATCTTTCATCTCCCCACTTGCCAGATTGATTAGTATTCCTCCTCTTGCTTTAATTTCTTTGATAAAGGTGTCGGTCAGAATCGGCTTCCAATAGTCAAACATGGATATTCCTCCACGTTCGGGCAGTTTGATATCTCCTTCCATTCTGTAATTCTTGATCTGGTCTAACGGGCGGAGTAATCCGTAAAGAAAAGAAGTGATCCGCAAGTGATCCTGTGCATATTGAAAATCTTCAGGAGTAAAGTCCTGTGGATGGATACGTTTATATACTATACCGGTATAAGCCAGTAAGGCAGCTAAAGCCGAGGGAGAGTCCGAACAGAAATCTTGAAATCGCATATAGTTCTCCGCTGCTATTTTGCTGTTCACACGTAAAAGTCGTTCCAGTTCTTCAGCAGAGAATTGGGACATATCAAGTGCATTCTGTATTGCTTCGGTTTGGAATTGTGGTGTGCTGGTAACAGGAGTTTGTATTTTGCTCCGTCCGGTCATTGTTTTGGCACATGAAATAAAAGTCATCATAGGCTAAAAAATAATATTTTCTGGCGGCAAATATAAGAAAAACAGATATATTTGTCTTTGTTATTCCATAATTAAATATTGAGAACTATGAAAATGAAAAAGTTAGGATTATTGTTCATGATGCTTTGCATGGTATTTGCCGTAAATGCTCAAGAATTGAAAAAAGGAGATAAATTACCTGATTTTCATCTAAAATCTGCGGTATATGGAGATGTTTCTTCGGCTGAATTGAAAGGTAAGGTCGTTTTGGTGAGCTTATTTGCCACTTGGTGCGGGCCATGTCAGCTGGAACTGGCTGAAATAGAGAAGACTTTGTGGCCTGAATATAAAGATAACAAGGACTTCGTATTATTAGTAATTGGTCGTGAGCATACGGATGAACAGTTGAGGGCTTATAATGAACGGAAGAAATTCACTTTCCCGTTATATCCCGATCCTAAACGTGAGGTGTTCTCTTTATTTGCTGAAAAGTCAATTCCTCGCGCCTATCTTTTCAATAAAGAAGGAGAAGCCGTTTATACTTCCATCGGGTATGAGAAAGAAGAATTTGGATATCTGATGAATGCCATTGCGGAAGCATTGAAATAGGACCCTGTTGATATTTCAAGATGACTAAACTGTTCTCGTTGTTTATTATATTGTCTTTTGTTCTCCCGGTTAGTGGACAGGAAAAGCTTGATTCAGATAAAGCAAGAAAAGAAAAAGCTTATCATTTGACGGGTTCTGTCAGAGAACAGGGAGAACGCCCTTATCCCGATCCTTTGCCGGATGTAAATATCCAACTTTATTCTTTGCCTGATACGAGTTTTATAGAAGGTACGGTGAGCGATAAGAAGGGTGTTTTCCGTTTGTACCCTATGAATCCCGGTAATTATTTAATAAGGGCTTCTTTTTTAGGATATGAAACCATTGAAAAAAAAGTGAATATTCCTGCTTATCGGAAAGAAGTTTATGGAGGTGCTCTGATGATGAAACCTTCCAGTATTGTATTGGATGAAACAGTTATAAAGGCCGAACTGCAGAAAATGAAGATGTCCGGAGATACATTAGTATATAATACCGGAGCCTTTAAGACATCGGAAGGAGCTGTTCTGCAGGATTTGGTGAGGCAGCTTCCCGGATTGGAATTAGACGAGAAATCCGGCAAGATGAATTTTCATGGAAAGGAAATCACTCAGATCTTATTAAATGGAAAGGAGTTTTTCGCAGATAGCAAAGTTGCTTTGAACAATATGCCGGTAGATGCTTTGAAAGAGGTAAAGGTATACGAGCAGCAGTCGGATAAAGAGCAAATGACAGGGGTGTCAGACGGTAAGAAGAAAACGGTGATGGATGTGAAGACCAAGAAGGATTTGACAGATGGATTAATGGGGGACGTTTCAGCTTTGAAAGGTTCGGGGGATATGTATGGAGCGAAAATGAGTTTGAATAAATTTGTCGGAAAATGGCGGATGTCCTTGTATGGTGATTTAGGAAAACTCCCCAGATATGGTAATTTTATCAGTGATATGGCCGATAATCCTGCTCAAATGAAGGATATTGGTTTTAGCTTGGGAACGGAAATAAAGAAGCTCAACCTCAATGTCAGTGCTTCATATAATAATAATAAAAGCGCGGATGAATCGCGAAGCCAGTCAGAAGAATATCTGCCTAACGGTAGCCAATATGCCTATAATAAAGGCTTGAGTACGGGTAGGAATAGTTCTTTTTGGGAGAATATATATCTGACGGGAAGTTTGAGTGACCGGACGGAAATTAATTTCAGGCATAACATCAATCATAGCCGGTTAAATTCGGTATCAGAAAATATTTCGGCGACTTTCAGTACCAATCCTTTGGACTATGTTTCAGAGCCTTGGAGGGACGATGCAATGATTCCTCCTGAGTTCAGGATAAATAAAAATACGGGAAATTCTCAAAATAAGACGAACAATCTGATGATAGGCAATAATCTTTTGCTCACTCATAAATTGAATGATATCGGCCGGAAACTCTCCATAGAGTTAAGAAATGATTATAGTAATCAGGCGAGTGGTAATTATCAGCAATCGTCTATTACTTATTATCAATTGAAGAATGACCTGGGGGCAGATTCGGTTTTATATAGAAATCAATACCGGGAGTCACCTGCCAGAAATTTATTATTGGCGGGGGAGGTCAGCTATACGGAGCCAATAGGAAAACAAATGCTTCAGGTTTATTATCGGCATGAGTATCAACGGCAGAGTAATAATGCGGTTACGTACAATTTGGATGAGGATGCTTTGTGGGGAAGTCTTCCATCTGGTTATGAGGCAGGAAGGGTGGATAGTTTAAGTGATTATACTCGTAATGATCTTCATTCCAATGAATTCGGACTGCGCACCACACTTAATTGGAGAAAAGTGAGGTTGAATATCCGGTTTGGGCTGTCGCCTCAGAAGTCTACGACGAAAAGCAACAGGGGAAAAGTGAAGATAGATACGACCATTACCGTGTTGAACATAGTGCCCGAACTGCATTTTGATTATGATTTGGGCAATAACCATAATATGAGTGTGTATTATAGCGGATACACCCGGCAGCCTTCCATTTATGATTTGTTGTCTGTGCCCGATTATACTAATCCTCTGAACATAACAATGGGGAATCCGGGGCTGAAACCCGCTTTCGGGCAAAGTATATCTGTGAATTACAGAGGAGGAAATATGGAAAAGCAGGAAATGTTATATTGTGGTTTGAGATATAATAATACGATAAATGATATAAGCCGGAAAAGAACCTATGATGAGAAGAGTGGGGTATATACCAGTCGGCCCGAGAATATAAATGGTAATTGGGGCATTGGCGGGAATATATATTATACGAATAAATTATTCAAGAAAATTTTCGCTCGTCTTGCTACTAATGCAAATTATAACCGGAGGGTTTCGTATGTGCAGATAATGGGAGAAGCCAATGAGAATGATCGTAACACCTCCCAAATGCTTTCCTTGATGCAGGATGTGGAGTTTGCCTATAAATTGGAAGAGCATGAGTTTAAGATAAATGGAGCAATCACTTATCAGCAAGCCGATAACAGTTATACAAACAATTCGGATTACAGGACGTATGATTTTTATTATGGCGCGGAGTGTCGACTGAAGTTACCTCTCAACTTGAATCTTTATACCGTTGTGAGAAGTATGAATCGCAGGGGATATAAGGATGAGGCCTCCAATACGACGCAGTGGCTTTGGAACGGTGAGCTGACTTACAGTTTTCTGAAAGGGAAAAGAGGGTTGCTTAAATTTCAGGTTGTTGATATTCTGCAACAACGGGATTTTGTCAATCGTTGGATGAATGATACCGGACAGGGAGAAACTTGGACTTGGGGATTGGGACGTTATGCGATGGCTATCCCTAAGAAAGATTATTTGTAATCTTGCCAGCTCTTTATCTGAATATCCTTTTCACTCATTTCACAGAATGCTTCAATGAAAGCACTTGCCAAACGGGCGTTGGTAATCAAAGGAATATTGTGGTCGATTGCTCCACGACGAATTTTGTAACCATTAGTCAGCTCACGTTTGGTATGGTTTTTCGGAATGTTGACTATCAGGTCGAATTTATGTTCGGCAATCATCTTCATGACATTGTTTTCTGCATCGGGCTTTTCATCCGGCCAGTAAACCGGTGTGGTATTTACTCCGTGTGCATTCAAGAAAGTTGCGGTTCCGGCAGTTGCATAGATCTCATATCCTTTTTCTGCCAGCATACGGCTTGCTTCCAGCAAATCTACTTTGGATTTGGTGGCACCTGACGAGAACATGACAGATTTTGTAGGAATCTTGAAACCGACAGCAATCATAGAGTTCAGCAAAGCTTCATGGAAGTCATCACCGATACAACCCACTTCACCTGTTGAAGACATATCTACGCCCAATACAGGGTCTGCCTTGTGCAGACGGGAGAAAGAGAACTGGGAAGCTTTCACACCGATCCAGTCAATATCGAATGCCGACTTGTCCGGTTGGCTGTATGGAGCACCCAACATGATGCGGGTTGCGGTTTCAATGAAGTTGCGTTTCAATACTTTGGAAACAAACGGGAATGAACGTGATGCGCGCAGGTTGCATTCAATCACTTTCACTTCATTGTTCTTAGCCAGGAATTGCATGTTGAACGGACCGGAAATGTTTAATTCTTTAGCGATACGGCGACCAATCTTCTTGATACGGCGTGCTGTTTCGAAATAAATTTTCTGAGCCGGGAATACTAATGTGGCATCACCTGAATGGACACCTGCATATTCAATGTGTTCGGAGATGGCATATTCCACTACTTCACCGTTTTGGGCTACAGCGTCGAATTCTATTTCTTTAGTATCTTGCATGAATTGGGATACGACTACCGGATATTCTTTAGAAACTTCTTTAGCCATCTGCAAGAATTCCTTCAATTCATCTTCGTTATAGCATACGTTCATGGCAGCGCCCGAGAGCACATAGGAAGGACGGACCAATACCGGGTAACCTACTTTGTTTACAAATTCTTCCATGTCTTCCAGGCTGGTCAATTCTTTCCATGCCGGTTGGTCAATACCCAGTTGGTCAAGCATGGCCGAGAATTTATGACGGTTTTCCGCACGGTCGATAGAAAGCGGAGAAGTTCCCAATACAGGTACCGACTGACGGTGAAGCTTCATCGCCAGGTTATTAGGTATTTGTCCACCTACCGATACAATGACACCACCCGGCTGCTCCAGATCAATCACGTCAAGTACACGTTCAAATGAAAGTTCGTCAAAATACAGACGGTCGCACATATCATAGTCGGTAGAAACTGTTTCGGGGTTATAGTTAATCATGATGGATTTGTAACCCAACTTGCGTGCGGTTTGGACAGCATTTACAGAGCACCAGTCGAATTCCACGGATGAACCGATGCGGTAAGCGCCTGAACCTAATACAACTACCGATTTTTCGTTTTTATAATAATTGACGTCATAACCCGTAGTAGCGTATGTCATATATAGGTAATTGGTCAATTCGGGATGTTCAGATGCGACGGTATTGATACGCTTGACAGCCGGAAGGATATTCAAAGCTTTACGACGGGCGCGTACAGCCAAGTTCTCCTTTTCCATATTGCCACTGGCTTTCAATACGAAGCGTGCAATCTGGAAGTCGGAGAAGCCTAATACTTTAGCTTGGCGAAGCACATCTGCGGGCAGATCCTCGATCTTATTATAAGTCGAAAGTTTGGCCTTATAGTCAACGATGTTTTTCAACTTACCCAGGAACCACGGGTCGATTTTGGTCAGTTCGTGGATGCGTTCAATGCTGTATCCTTCTTCCAATGCCGAGGCGATGGAGAAAATACGGAGGTCTGTCGGGTTGGCCAGTTCCTCATCCAGGTTTTCAAATTTAGTATGGTCATTTCCTACGAAACCATGCATACCCTGACCTATCATACGAAGACCTTTCTGAATGATTTCTTCGAAAGAGCGGCCTATAGACATGATTTCACCCACAGACTTCATGCTGGAGCCAATCTGGCGTGATACACCTGCGAATTTAGTCAAGTCCCAACGGGGGATTTTACAAATCAAGTAATCCAACTGGGGAGCTTCGTAGGCTGAGTTGGGAGTACCCATCTCGCCAATCTGGTCTAGTGTGTAGCCTAAAGCGATTTTGGCGGCAACGAATGCCAGAGGGAATCCGGTTGCTTTAGAAGCCAAGGCAGAAGAACGGCTCAGGCGTGCATTTACTTCGATAACACGGTAGTCATTCGTTTCTGCATTGAAAGCATACTGGATATTACATTCACCCACAATACCCAAGTGACGGATACATTTTGTAGACAAATCTTGCAACATTGTTACTTGTTCTTCTGTCAGAGAGCAAGTGGGGGCCACCACGATAGATTCACCGGTATGGATTCCCAGCGGGTCGAAGTTTTCCATGCTTGCCACTGTAAAACAATGGTCGTTGGCATCGCGGATTACTTCGAATTCTATTTCTTTCCAACCTTTCAATGACTCTTCAACCAGGATCTGTTTAGAGAATGCGAATGAACTTTCAGCCAGTTTGATGAAAGCTTCTTCATCCGGACAGATGCCGCTGCCTAAACCACCTAGTGCGTATGCGGAGCGTACCATAACCGGATAACCGATTTCGCGGGCAGCTTTCAGAGCCTCTTCCATACTTTCCACGGCGTGGCTCTTCGGGGTTTTCATCGGAATTTCATCCAGCTTCTTTACGAATAAATCACGGTCTTCAGTGTACATGATGGCTTCTACCGAAGTACCCAATACTTCTACACCATATTTCTTCAGTGTACCGTTCAGGTAAAGTTCGGTACCGCAGTTCAATGCAGTTTGTCCACCGAAAGCCAATAAAATACCGTCCGGTTGTTCTTTTTTGATAATTTCTTCAACAAAGAAGGGAGTGACAGGAAGAAAATAAACCTTGTCGGCTATGCCTTCCGAAGTCTGGATAGTCGCGATGTTAGGATTTACCAACACCGAATGAATGCCTTCTTCGCGCAATGCTTTCAGCGCTTGTGAACCTGAGTAGTCAAACTCTCCTGCCTGGCCTATCTTGAGTGCACCCGAACCCAATACCAGGACTTTCTTTAAATCCTTTTTCATTGAAAGTTTCTTTTATTATAATAGTTGTTTTAATGTCGCTAAATATTAAAAAAAATGCGTCCATCCTCGTACGAGGACTAACGCATTTGTTCGTATGTCTATATTATCTTTGTTCCTGTAGGATACATAGCATTACTAAATTTTGTGCAAAGTAACGACTTATTTCCAAGATAACAAAATAAATCAAGATCTTTGTCAACACAAATTAAAATAAAAGTCTGAAATCCTCTCCGAATGTTCTGTTTTTTGTATATTTATTCGGATACTTCTGTATCATCGGCATACGAAAAGCGGAATGAATATCCTATATTTTCCGATCCGCCCATCAGGGTCATATCTTTTAGTCTTCCATCCTGCCGGAAACTATAGTCGTATATATAATAAGTGTCTTCCAGAATATTGGCGCTTCTTTTCCCTAGAATTTCGGCCATCTGTCCGAAAGTGTTCATTACGGTGGTATAGTTTTCACGGTCATCAATCCATTGTGCCAGTGTGTTCAAGTCCAGACTATAATCATTGGCGATATTGGAAACTCTGTAATCACTGTTGTAAGTTCCTCTTGGAGTAGTGGTTATGGAAGATAGATTTCCGCTTTCCCAATTGTATTCCAATACGGTTCCATTGTTATTGCAGCTTTTCAGATAACCTTCATTGTCATAAGAATAGGTTACCGGATTTTCCCGGTTGGAGAATTTGCATACATAACTTCTGCCGTTTTCCAACGAGGTGCTTATTTCTACCAAAGGAGAATTTTCCGTAGAGTAAGTATAACTGACTTCAGAGTTCTCTTTGTACGTGTAATTTACTGCCGCTAACGGTGAACTGCTATAAATGCGGGTCAGCCGTTTGTTGTTGTCGTAAGTGAGGCTTATCATTCCCTGATAAGTGATAACATCCGAAATTTTATGCACTTTAATTCCGGTAATCATCCGTGAAGGTTCCGGTACGGGAATACTTTTATCGTCATCATCGGAACATGCGGCAAAGAACAGGCTTGCTACAGAAATAAATAGAGCTAGTTTAATGGTCGGTCTTAGTTTATTCATCGAAACAATTATTATATGTGAAATAGCGGTTCAAAGTTAAGTGTTTGTGTCAGAATATTCCTATCTTTGCGTAATTTTTAATATAAGATAATATTTAAGAGATATGGGAAAAGAAAAAATCATACTGACCGGTGACCGTCCTACGGGAAGATTGCATATCGGTCATTACGTAGGTTCGTTGAAACGCAGAGTTGAACTTCAGAATTCCGGACTGTATGACAAGACTTTTATTTTCATTGCCGATGCGCAGGCATTAACCGATAATATAGAAAATCCCGAGAAGGTGCGTCAGAATGTGATTGAGGTGGCGCTTGATTATATGGCTGTCGGTCTGGACCCGATGAAGTCCACCATCTTTATCCAGTCTCAGATTCCCGAATTGTGCGAATTGACTTTCTATTATATGGATTTGGTCACAGTGTCACGCTTGCAGCGTAACCCGACAGTGAAAACCGAAATCCAGATGCGTAATTTTGAAACCAGCATCCCGGTAGGGTTCTTCACTTATCCTATCAGTCAGGCTGCTGATATTACCGCTTTCAAAGCAACTACCGTTCCGGTGGGTGAAGACCAGGAGCCGATGATTGAGCAGACCCGTGAAATTGTACGTCGTTTCAATCATATTTATGGTGATACGTTGGTAGAACCCGAAATCCTATTGCCGGACAATGCGGCTTGTCTGCGTCTGCCGGGTACGGATGGAAAGGCTAAGATGAGCAAATCATTGGGTAACTGTATTTATTTGTCGGACACAGCCGACGAGGTGGAAAAGAAAGTGAAGAGCATGTATACCGACCCTACTCACCTGAAAGTCTCCGATCCGGGTAAATTGGAAGGAAATACCGTATTCACTTATTTGGACGCTTTCTGCAAACCCGAGCATTTCGGTCGTTATTTGCCCGATTATTCTAATTTGGATGAACTGAAGGCACATTACACCCGTGGTGGATTGGGAGACATGAAGGTGAAGAAGTTCCTTGCCGCTATTATGCAAGAAGAATTGACGCCTATCCGCGAACGTCGTAAAGAGTTTGAAAAGGATATTCCGGCTATTTACGATATGTTACGTAAGGGATGCGAAACAGCCCGTGCTACGGCAACCGCTACATTGGATGAAGTACGCAAGGCGATGAAGATAAACTATTTTGATGATGTGGAATTGATTGCCGAACAGGCAAAGCGTTTCGGGCAGGAATAAAATAAATTCAAAAGGAAAAAGGGGAAACTATATATAATAAGGTATAGTTTCCCTTTTTTGTTTCTTGAATGATAAGACAGGATTTGTAATTTATCCTCTGTATTTCAGTGTGTTAAGTACTGAATTGAAAAATAAATGAAAAAATAGTGTGCATAAAATTTGCAGTTATCGGAAATAGCCGTATCTTTGCAACGCTTTTGAAACAAGAGGCTATCGGGCGTTTAGCTCAGCTGGTTCAGAGCATCTGCCTTACAAGCAGAGGGTCGGCGGTTCGAATCCGTCAACGCCCACTCCATCTTCACCTCTTGTTTTATAAAAAGCAACTTTCGGGCGTTTAGCTCAGCTGGTTCAGAGCATCTGCCTTACAAGCAGAGGGTCGGCGGTTCGAATCCGTCAACGCCCACCGAAGAAAGAAATTAAATATTGCACGAGAAAGCACTATCGGGCGTTTAGCTCAGCTGGTTCAGAGCATCTGCCTTACAAGCAGAGGGTCGGCGGTTCGAATCCGTCAACGCCCACCGAAGAATGAAGCCTTGCACACAATGATGCAAGGCTTTTTTGTTTCAGTAAGTTTCCCTAGTTAAAATGTATGGGCATGAAAACATTGCTACTTATCGATAATCAGGATATTACCCGTGAAGGTATGAAAACGGTGGCCGGTCGGATAGGAGGGTTCGCCGCAATAAAGGAAGCCGGCAGTCAGAGTGAATTAACCGGACTTCTTGTCGATAATCCCAATGCCGTTGCAGTGTTGGACTATACATTGTTTGATACTTCGGCTGAATATTTGCTTATATTGCAGGAACGGTTTAAGGAGGCACATTTTGTTCTGTTCAGCGATAATCTGAGTGAGGATTTCATCCGGCGTATGGTTTTTAGCGGAACTTCATTCAGCGTGGTGATGAAAGATGCGCCGATGATAGAGATAGAGGAAGGGCTGCGGAAGGCAAAACAGCATTTACAATACATGTGTACGCGTGCAGTCTGGCTGTTGCAGCATAAAGAAGACAAAAAAGATAAGTTAGTTTCACCGCTTACGGTCACGGAGCGTGAAATTCTGAAACTGATGGCATTGGGCAAGACTACGAAAGAGATTGCGGCTGAGCGTTTCCTAAGTGTATATACGGTAATGACTCACCGCAAAAATATCTTTCGCAAGCTGGAAGTGAACAATGTGCACGAAGCAACAAAATATGCCCTTCGTGCAGGGATTGTGGATGTGGTGGAATATTATATTTAGGATAAAGTGATTTCACCGCTTCCCACACAGATTTCCGCATTCTTGTCATACAGCACACCGAACTGTCCGGGGGCTATACCCTGTAAGGGGACGTGGCTGTGGATTCGGAACAAGTTATCTTCCCGTGTCAATATTCCTTTCATGAAAGTGTCTGTATGCCGGATCTTGAAAGAAACATCTGCGGAAGGTGCTCCCTTCCATAAGTCCTCTGTGATGAAATGAAAATCATGCAAGGCAAAGTCTGTCCCATATTGTTTGTCTGTATCATAACCGTGTGAGACATAAATGATATTCTCGTCTATATCTTTGCGGATAACAAACCATGGTCCTCCACCTAGTCCCAGTCCTTTGCGCTGTCCGATGGTATGAAACCAATATCCTTTGTGAGTGCCAATCCGTTTTCCTGTTTCCATTTCAATGATATCCCCTTCTTTTTCACCCAAGAAACGGCGAAGGAAATCATTATAATTGATTTTTCCAAGAAAGCAGATACCTTGGCTGTCCTTGCGTTGAGCACTGGGTAATTTGGCAATGCGGGCGATATCCCTGACCTCATTCTTCATCAGACCTCCCAAAGGGAACATCAGTTTTGAAACTTGCAGATAATCTATTTGTGCCAGAAAATCCGTTTGGTCCTTGACGGGATCTTGTGCGGTTCCCAGCCATATTTTTCCATCTTTTTCAAGGATACTGGCATAATGGCCGGTGGCTGTCTTGTCATATAAATGCCCTGCTTCCTGCTCAAAACATCCGAATTTGATGAGCTTGTTGCACATTACATCCGGGTTGGGGGTAAGACCATGCTTCACTTTATCGATGGCGTATGCCACCACATTATCCCAGTACTGTCGGTGCAGGTCAATGATATTCAGGTTCAAACCGTATTTGCGGGCAGTGGCGGTACATAGTTCGATATCCTCTTCTGCGGTGCAGGTCAGGTCTTCATCGCCATCCATTCCGATTTTAATATAGAAAAGATCCGGTTTGTATCCTTGTTCGCAAAGGAGATGTACGACAACCGCGCTGTCTACTCCTCCTGAAATTAATGCAGCTATGTTCATCTCATTTTATGATAATGGGTATTCTTCAAAAGCATAAAGCACGGTAGACAAATATCGTTCCCCCGTATCGGGCAAGATCACTACAATTTGTTTTCCTTCATTTTCGGGGAGTTTGGCCAGTTCCAATGCGGCATAGGCGGCTGCTCCCGAAGATATTCCGACCAATAACCCTTCCGTCAGAGAGAGTTCGCGTCCTGTGCGGATGGCGTCATCGTCTTTCACCCGGATTATCTTGTCTACTAATTTTTCATTGTAGGTATGAGGGATAAATCCGGCTCCGATACCTTGTATCTTGTGCAGTCCCGGATTTCCTCCCGAAAGGACGGGGGAGTTATCCGGCTCTACAGCTACAATCTGTATATGGGGATTCTGTTTTTTTAATCCTTCCGCTACTCCGCTTAAAGTGCCGCCTGTACCGACTCCGGCAACAAAGATGTCTACCTTTCCGTCCGTGTCGTTCCATATTTCCTGTGCAGTGGTACGTGCATGGGCGGCGGGATTCGCCGGGTTTTCGAATTGTCCCAGAATGACGGCTCCCGGAGTCCGGTCACGCAATTCCTCCGCTTTTTCTATGGCTCCTTTCATTCCTTTTGCACCTTCGGTCAGTACCAATTGTGCTCCCATAGCTTTCAGCAGGTTCTGGCGTTCCTTGCTCATGGTTTCGGGCATGGTCAGTATGGCTTTGTAACCTTTCACGCTGGCAACCCATGCTAACCCTACGCCGGTGTTGCCGCTGGTTGGTTCAATGATAACCGCTCCGGGTTTCAAGATTCCTTTGGCTTCTGCATCCTCTATCATTGCCAGGGCTATACGGTCTTTTACACTTCCTCCGGGATTGAAGTATTCCAGTTTGGCAATTATTTGCGCTTTCGCATCGTGTTTTTTACTAAGGCGTGACAGTTCCAACAAGGGAGTTCCTCCGATGAGTTCGGTCAATTCTTTTTTTATTCTTGCCATAATCTTTTCATTTAGTGGGTTCTGATTTTATAATGCAAAGATAGGGGAAGATGTTCATGGCGGAAATACCCTATTTAGGGTATATTTTATCGTGTTGTCTCTTGAATAATTCACTATCTTTGTCCGGAATTAACAAGTCTAACCTATGATGAAAACAAGAAATCTTATTGGGATGATAGTCCTTTGCTTGTTTGCATTGGCAGCTTGCACATCTTCAAAAGAGTCGAAAAAGACGCTGACTGTCCTTTCATGGAATGTATGGCATGGCGGTCATTCAAAAACTTATTCCGGAAAAGGGTGTGAGGGAACTATTGATATTCTGAAAAAAAGTGAGGCTGATGTGGTCTTGATGATTGAAACTTATGGAGCTGCCCCGATGGTAGCCGACTCATTGGGATATTCGTACAATCTCATTTCTGATAATCTTTCTATTTATAGCCGTTATCCCATTATTCGGAAATATGCTTTTGCCGACAGCATAAGTACCTTTAATTTTGGCGGAGTGATGATAGATGTGAATGGGAAACCCGTCCGGGTGTTTGATACTTGGTTGCATTACCTCCCTGATATGCGTTTGGCCCGACGGATAAATCCAAGGAAGAAATATTGGCTTGGGAGATGGAGGGAACACGTGATGAGGAAATACATAAGATTTTGTCTGTTCTTCAACCCTTGTTGGCAGAGGCCGACAGTATTCCAATTATAATGGGCGGTGATTTTAACGTGCATTCTCATCTGGATTGGACGGAAGCTACCCGTAACCTGTATTTTCATGGTGGTGCAGTGGTGGATTGGCCTGTTTCCATTGCTATGGAAGAGGCGGGATTTAAAGATAGTTTCCGTGAGATGAACCCCAATCCGGTGGCCAATCTGGGAGTAACGTGGCTGACAGATGCGGATTCGTTGGAAACCGAGTGTCGTATGGACCGCATTGATTTTATTTATTATCAGGGAAAAACCATTCAGGCAATAGCATCTGAGTGTTATGACAATAGTTTGGGTAAAACTTTTACTTTTAAAGGAGAAGATTTTTTCTATCCTTCAGATCATGGTTTTGTCCTTTCGAAATTCGAACTTGATTAAAATAAGAGTTGATAAAAATAGATATTCATGAAAAAGACTTTTTTATTATCATGCCTGATGCTGGCGGCAATGCCCGTTATGGCTGCTTACACAGGTCGTGTATATGTAGATAAAAACAAGAATGGCGTGTTTGACCCAGGTGAAAAACCGCTGGCGGGCATCAAGGTTTCCGATGGCTTGAATGTGGTGGAAACGGCTGCCGACGGTAGTTTTACTTTACCCGGTCATGAACGTGAGCGTTTTATTTTCATTACTACTCCTTCGGGATATAAAACATTTAATCGTCATTATCATAAAATAGAAGAGAAACAGTCCGGTTATGATTTCGGCTTGATGCCTTATAGTGGACGGATTCGCAAGGACGGCTCTCACAAGTACATTCATATTACTGATACTGAAATATTTAATACGGAAAACCATGAAGACTGGGTGAATAATGTGCATGACTATGCCAGGAATGAACAGGCGGCTTTTATCATTCATACCGGGGATATCTGCTATGAAAAAGGCTTGAAGGCTCATATCAAACTGATGAATACGGAAAATATGGACTGTCCTGTCTTTTATTGTATCGGAAATCATGATTTGGTAAAGGGGAAGTATGGCGAAGAACTCTTTGAAAGCATTTATGGGCCGGTATATTATTCTTTTGATGCAGGGAATGTGCACTATATTGTCACTCCGATGCCTGGAGGAGATCATGCTCCCGGTTATACCGCCGATGATGTCTGCCGTTGGTTGAAAAATGATTTGACGCATATCCGCCCCGGAACTCCTGTTGTTGTTTTCAATCATGATTTGCTGACATACGAAGATACTTTATTTTTAAGAGCAAGAATGCCGGAAGCATTAATCTGAATGAGTATAACTTGAAAGCGTGGGTATATGGTCATTGGCATATTAACTATATGAAAAAACAGGGAGATGTTTACAGTGTTTGTACTTCCTCATTGGATAAAGGAGGAATAGATCATTCCACTACCGCTTTTCGTGTGATGCACGTAGATAGTAAGGGAGATTTCACTTCCGAGCTCCGTTATACCTATTTGGACAAGAATATCTGTATCGCTTCGCCTGCAGGAGTGATGGCTTCGGGTGTTCTTCCGGTAGCTGTCAATGTGTATTCTTCCGTGTCACCGGTGAAAGAAGTGCTCTATACTTGTTTGGCCGACGGGAAAACCTGTGCTGAAAAACAAGAGATTGCTGCAAAGCACTGACTGGTCATGGAACGGGGAGCTTCCTTTGTCTGATAAACACGTGGGCAAGGAACTTACTTTGCAGGTAACAGCTCGTTTTAATAACGGAGAGATAGCTGAAGCAGAAAGTCATTTTATCTGCCGGACTGAAAAGGTGGCTCCTTTGTTTTCTGCTGATTGGGATAATCTGTTAGGCAATGCGAAACATTCCGCCCCCGCTTCCGGTCCATTGAATCTGCCTTTGCAACTGGCATGGACCCACAATGTCGGAGCTAATCTTTATATGACTTCTCCACTGATACACAAGGGAAAAGTAATTGTTGCCTCTGTGGATGAGGATCTGAAAGGTGTAGGCCATGTGTATGCTTTGAATGGGAAGGACGGTACAATTCTTTGGAGTTGTCCTGTTCGTAATTCTATTAAAAACTCCATTGCGGTTGATAGTGACATCGTGTTTGCCCAGGATGCCCAAGGCTTTTTGTATGCCATTGATACCGAAACCGGTAAATTGTGTTGGGAAAAGCAATTGCCCGTAAATGGCTTGCCGGCCCTTATTGACGGACTGGTGGCCGGTGAAGGAGTGGTCTATGCGGGAACCGGAAAGGGGCTTTGTGCTTTTGAAGCCCGAACGGGCAAACAACTTTGGAAAAATGAAGGCTGGGGACAAGGAGAAGGGACTACGAGCACGCTGACTTTGGGTAACAACCTGCTGGTTGCCGGTGCACAATGGAATGCCCTTTACGGCAATGATGCCAAAACAGGTGAGAAACTTTGGGCGGTCAGCGATAACGGTTTGCGTAATCGGGGGGCATCTCCTGCCATGCATGGTGCTTTGTTGTATCTTATTTCGGATAAATCTTTCTTTATATTAGAGGCGGCTACCGGAAAAGTGATAGTTCGTAAGCCTTTGCCTTATAATGTGGATGTAACTTCTACTCCGTTGCTCACCGACAAAGAGATTATCTTTGGCTCTGCACAGAAAGGGCTGATAGCCTTGGATAGTGAGACATTGGAAGAAAAATGGACTTGTCCGGTGGGGGATGCTTTGGTTTATACCTGTCCCTATAGTCGTCAATCTTCCGCTACCATTGAAACCAGTGCGGTATGGGCGGGAGATATCGTTTATGTAGCTGCTTCGGACGGTACAGTATATGGAATTAATAAAGAGAATGGAAAAGTGGTATGGAAACACGCTACTGGGGCTCCTGTTTTCGGGTCGGTAGCCTTATCGGGCAATGCGTTGGTGGTTTCGGACTTTGGTGGAAATGTTTATTTGTTCTGTAAGTAGAGTTACGTAGATTACGATATGATATGGGCGGTAAGTGTGAAGTATCTTCTTTCTTATGATGGAACTATTCAATGGATCAAACAGGAACTATCTAGTTAAATAACCATAAAGTCTGCCCGGAAATATCTAGTACTCCGGGCAGAATCATTACTGTACCTTTGTTCCCATAAAATAGATACAGGCCGTGAGGCCCAATTTAATTATTTCACATGACATTTAAAGAATTAGATCTTATAGAGCCTATTTTGAAGGCTTTACAACAAACCGGCTATACAACGCCGACCCCCATTCAGGAACAAGCAATTCCTGTATTATTAAAAGGTAAAGATTTGCTGGGATGCGCCCAGACAGGAACAGGAAAAACAGCAGCGTTTGCTATCCCCCTCATACAACGACTTTATCAATCAGACCATAAAAAAGGTATCAAAGCATTGATACTCACCCCGACGCGTGAGCTTGCTATACAGATAGGCGAGAACTTTGACCAATATGCCGGATATACCGGAGTGAAGCATGCCGTCATTTTCGGTGGAGTGCCCCAAAAGGCGCAAGTTGATGCTTTGAAACGAGGTGTGCAGGTATTGATTGCCACTCCCGGACGTTTGCTTGACTTGCAGTCGCAAGGTTGTATTTCATTGAAGGGATTGGAGTATTTTGTATTGGATGAGGCAGACCGTATGCTTGATATGGGCTTCATACACGATATCAAGAAAGTATTGAAACTGATTCCTGCCCGGCGACAGACTTTGTTTTTCTCGGCTACCATGCCTTCTGAAATAGAGAAGCTGGCAGATTCCATGTTGACTAATCCGAAGAAGGTAGAGGTGACTCCTGTTTCATCTACTGTTGATACTATCCGGCAGAGTGTTTATTTTGTAGAGAAGAAGGAAAAGAAGGACTTGTTGCTGCATTTGCTGAAGAATCCTGAGATAGAGTCAGTGTTGATTTTTACCCGTACCAAGCATGGTGCGGATAAATTGGCGAGGATTTTGAACAAGAGTGAGATCGGGGCGGAAGCTATTCATGGAAACAAATCGCAGAACGCACGCCAAAGGGCGTTGACAAACTTCAAGGATCATACCACAAGAGTGCTGATAGCCACAGATATTGCAGCCAGAGGCATTGATGTGAACCAGCTTTCTCACGTTATCAACTATGAACTGCCCAATATATCGGAAACTTATGTGCACCGCATCGGCCGTACCGGGCGTGCCGGACACGACGGAATAGCCATCTCTTTTTGTGAATCGGAAGAATTGCCTTATTTAAAGGATATCCAAAAACTGATAGGACTACAGATTCCTGTTGTGAAAGACCATCCTTGGGTGACCGTGGAAGGGGAAAAAGCGCAGGCCGGCAAGACCGAAGAACTGAAAGAAAAAGCAAAAGCCAATAAGGTGTACCGGGGCAGCAAAAGCAATGGTGATTATTGGCGCAGGAAGAAACAGGCTCAAAGCAGACAAGGGCAAGGCAGGCAGAGTTCGGATAGAAAGGCTTCCGGCAGACAAGGATAACTTGTCTGCGTTTCATTATAAAATAGTTTATACTTGTTTTTATAACCTGTTTAAACTGAATGCATTTATTAATGCAGAAGAGTTCCCCGCTTTCCATCTGTTTGGAAAACGGGGAACTCTTCTGATATCTTGTGGTATTCTTTCACCGGTTTATCAAACTTTTGCATTATTCGTTGTTTATGCGGCTTTTCCTCATTTAACTTTATTGTAGGGTTTAGTGATAGTATAGGAATAGCTAATTCTTTTTGACTGTAAGAGTAAGCCTTTTTGAAAGGATGTGTTCTATCTCCATAGCCTTTGGAGTTAACTCCCAAGCTTATGGAGTTAACTCCCAAGCTTATGGAGATAACTCCAAAGGCTATGGAGTTAACTCCGCAAGCTTGGGAGATAGAACATAAAAGGAAGAAAACGCTTAATGGTTAAAAAGAAAGATTTTAATAATAAGAAAAAAGGATTGCATTTCATTCCAAGTCTTCAATAATCTTCTCCACATCCACAGGTTGCAGTCGGTCATAGACTTTTTATCATTATTACAGGGAGCAATCCATAGGCGCCTACACACCACAGACAGTCCGGAAAGAACTTACCATCGGGAGTTGTTTCTCCTGCTTCTATTCCCAATATCCGTTTAAATTCTTCCGGTAGTTTTTCGGAACCACGTACACGGCAGACCGTTCCCATGCATACGGAGATGGGATGTTTTCCTTTGGGGATCATGGCAAAGAACGTATAGAAAGTAACCATGCCATACACTTTCTATACGGGCATGTTCAGTTTGCGGGCGATGATACGTTACATCTCTTCAGGCTGGTTCCCATGCTTGTTGCCAATCTTTCCGCTTTCTTCATGATTGCTTGTAATTTACAGGTGGGGCGTATTTTCATGGGCATAAGAATTAGTGTGTTGCAAAGATCGGAAAATGTCCGGGTTGATAAAGGAAGAGTGGAAAATATGAAAAAAAAGAAGCCCGGTCCGTTTGGTGGTGAACGGACCGGGCTTTACAATCAATTTGTCAACCATTTATAGCCAATGGGAACTGCTGTGCTTCCATCGGACCTTTAGAATTGTGCGACAGGGCGCGTGGCGTAGTTGCTGGCTTTACTGTTGGCAACTATCGCACCACTAACGAAATTCAGATACCAGGCGGATTCTGCCGAGTGTTCGGAAGAAGACCAGTACCCCTTGCGTGTGAAATCATTGAAACAATCTTGTTTGTCTTTGCAAATGACTCCGGTTTTTTGAAGTTCCCACAACAAAGTCAACTCGCCTGCCGACGGTAAATACCATTCACCTGCCGATTTGCCGCTGGTACTGTATTGGTAGCAGTAACCTCCTGCCGGGTAACTGGAAGAACTTTTACCAAGATAGGCGGTGTGAGCCTTTCCGTTGAAGTCGCTGATGGCTCCTTCTGACACCCAGGTGGCAGGTTGTCCGGTTTCAACATGAATGGTTGCCCCCTTGATGCGTTCCTCGTCCTTATCGGAGAAGAAAGAATCGGCGGTTCCGTTATAATAAGGGAGGACACCGCTTGTCAATGTACCGTCGGCGGTGGTATAGTTTTCGATGCCTTCTATATCTTCTGCTTTGCTGATCCATTTGGTACTGGACTGGTTGTCGCCTAATGCCACGATGCGTCCGAATGGAGAAGTGGACAGGGTGGGCGAGAGATTGCCGTCCGCATCATCCAGGGCATAGACAATACCGATGCAGGTTTTATTCTCATTCTTCTCGCTGGAGAAAGTAGCGTCGCTATAGTAATAATCGCCTACCTTGGCAGAAGGTAAAAGAGTGCAAGTGAGTGCCGGAGCTTCGTATACTTTGCCTTTCTCCAATTTGATGGTTGTCGAAGTAGCTGCCTCATACACTTCACCGGTGGTGGTAACAAGGGTGAAATGCAACTGTGCTTCGGAAGGGAAGAAGGAGATGTAGGTGGTTCCGGAAATACCGGCTTTGTTTTTAATAGTGATATTTCCTGTTTGGGTACTGCTGAACTCTCCGTTTTTTAGTTTCATAACGGCACTGGAGTAGAGGGTTCCGGCAGTGGCGGTTATGGTAATTCTTGTGATGTTGTTCAAAGGACTGCCACCGTTGACGGTGAACTGGAATTTACCGATAGTGACCAAACTGGTCATTTCGCAGGCGGAAGAGCCTGTGGTTTCGTTCATGCCGGCTTTACATTGTGCCCATAAGTAATCATAATTTGTTATACCTGCCAGTGTTCCGTCCTGTCCGCTCAGGTTGAGGGTTTGGGTCAGGGTGTCACTGCTGTTCGCGGTGATGGCTGCCGCCGGGTAAAATACGGCAATTTCATTCTCATTCTTTACCAGTGTCGAAAGATTGCCCGTAAAGGTGTCAGAAGAGTCGGTTTTTCTTGTGAGAATGCTTTTGGGAACGCCGCTGGAACCGGTTTTTATTACGGCCAGTTGGCTGTTGGCGTCCCAGTTGCCTTGCAGGATGCCTGTATCCTCTGCATCTGAAGAGCGGGGAGACAGAGATGCTGTGAGAGAAAAAGGAACGGTGGAGGTTGTCGTAACTTGATCGTCGTCAATGCATAGAGCGATGCCCAAACAGAGAATAGTTGTTGTCTTTTTCATCATCGTTTTCGTTTTGCTGTTTTATGATTAAAACTTGAATGGTATTTATTATTTAATTTTAGACAGCAAAGGTAAATGTTCTCGGTCGATTTTTCTAATCTATTCGGCGAAAGCTGTTTTTTTTCGATAAATTAGGGGAATAAGGGGAAATTTGAGGAGATGGCAGGGGGGGGGGCATTGTCTCCCTGTTTAAATTCTCATTGAAAATCATAGTTTTTTGTTGTTTTGAATGAAGGGAATTGTATGAATGAAAATTTAAACAGGGATTTTTATGGAAACTTTTTAGTTTTCTTTGCCTTTTTGATCGGGATATAGTGACTGGTAATAATTGATTCGTTCTGTCCATGGACGGTATTCAAAAGGATAAACGTGTTGTTGCTCTGCCCATCGTGTCCATTTGTTTTCTAATTCTTTTGCTTTTAAAGGAAATTGTTCGGAAAGATCTTGTGTCTCAAAAGGATCGGTGGTGAGGTGAATCAATTCCCAAGGCTGTCTGCCGTTGGCACGTACTAGTTTCCAACCGTCAGACAGGATGGCGCATGAGGTCTGATGTTCAAAGAAAAGATCGCGCGGCTGTATTTTTTGTTTTCGTATAGCCGGCAGGAGACTGGTTCCGGCCAATTTCACTTTTTGATTGTGAAACGTGTCGGGGTAATGTGCGGAAGCAATATCCAGGCAGGTGGGAAAAATATCAATGATATGACTGGGTTCCCGACAGATACTGCCTTTTTCTGTCTGGCTTTTGCTTCTTCCGTCTGTAAGGATGAGAGGGGAACTGGTTCCTCCTTGGAATACCCATTGTTTGTAACTGCGATAGGGGGTATTGCTTAAATCAGCCATCAGCTGTTTGATGAATCCCCCTTCACTGGTAGAGCCGTTGTCGCTCATAAACAGAAACAGGGTATGTTCATACATTCCTTTGTCTTTTAAGGTCTGTATTACCTTTCCTATGCCGCTGTCCATGATTTCGATCATGGCGGCATAGGTAGCCATATCGGTTATCCATTTTTCTTGCTGCTGTGGAGTAAGTTCGGTCCAGGCGGGTCGTTTACCGTCCGGAAATTCTTTTTGGAAGACTGGAAGAACCATTTCCGGCGTTATCAGTCCTAAGGCTTTTTGACGTTCGAAACGTTGTTGGCGTAGAACATCGTAGCCGGCTTTATAGCGCTCACGGCAAGCATCTATCTTGTCTTGAGGGGCTTGTAGGGGCAAGTGAGGTGCGTAATGTGCTATGTACATGAACATGGGAGTCTGCGTGGGATGTTGTTTGATAAAACTAACGGCAGAGTCTGTGATAGCGGTGGTATAGTAATAATCATCCGGAAACTCGGTAATCCGTTGCAGATTATGATAAACGGGATCTGGTTTGTAATAGCTTCCCCCTCCATGCAGGCAGCCGTAGTATTTGTCGAATCCCCGTTGAACTGGATAACTTCCATTGGGGGTTTCAAAGGCCGCATCTAAGGTAACATGCCATTTGCCACTCATGTAAGTGGCATAGCCTTGGTCGCGCAGTACTTCGGCAAGGGTGGGCAGGTGATCCGAAATCTGTCCCCGATACCCCGGACGATGTTCGTCTACCGCGGTCATCCATCCCATTCCCGCTTCGTGCTGATAATGTCCGGTGAGTAAGGCGGCACGGCTGGGGCAGCTTCGTCCTGTGTTTTTAAATTGGCTGAAACGTATGCCTTGTTCGGCCAGATAATCTATATTGGGGTATGTATTTCTCCTCCGTAGCAGGATAAATCAGAGAATCCCATATCATCGCATAAAATCAATACGATATGGGGATGTTCCGTGTCTGGTTTGGCGTGAGTGGCTGCTACAGTGGAGGTTATGGCAGTTAGTGCCAGGGTTGTAACGGTTAACTTATATGTCATGGGTGATTTGTATTTTAGTTTTTTCATTTTGTTCCATCCCTTGTGGGGATGGAGTAGAAGAGGCTTTGAATTGCTTTTCTTTTTCTGCCTCTTCCCCACACCGGATGGAAAGGTTTACTTCTTTTCACCGAAATCAGCTTGCTGTTTTTCCACTTCTTTCAGCTTTTGTGCATTCCGTTCTTTCAGCAAACGTTCCTGTTCCAGTTCGGAAGCCGATTTGGCGGCTGATTGCCCGAAAAGGTGAGTCGCTGTTCATGGAAATCAGCGCAGCTTCACTTTCGGTATAGATGAGAGGATGAGCTGCCGGCTTGCTTTCTAATTCCAACACTGCGCTAGCAGGTATTTGCGAGCCTTCGAACAATACGCTGGCAGTGATTTTGATTTTACCCGGCTTCAAGGTGGATTGTATCAGCACGGGGCTGTTCCCCATTTTACCGGAGCCGGATTGGCCAGTATATTCGCTCCGCCCAAAATACGTCCTTCGCCTTCTACATGGAATTTCACATAATAGTTGTTCAGACGTTTGATGTTCCCGTTTTTATCGGCTATGGCGGCTACTACGGTTACAAAGTCGGAGCCATCAGCTTTTAAGTCGGTGTTTTCATTGTCAACCCAAAGTAGCACTTTCTCGGGACGCCGGGCCGGTCGTACTTCGTGCGTGGCAACTACTTTTCCGTCTATGATGCCTTCGGCCAGTAGGAACACCTCGTCCTGTTTCTTCTTTCTCATAGACATGTTCTTGTCTATCATGAAGTCGTATATATCTTTGAATGTTATAACGGGTGAGGGCATTCCTTCTTTTTGTTGCCGGCTTGGTGTAAGTCCATGTCTTGCCACCTTTATTATAAGTAAGCCGCACCTCGTCACAATTGGAGTATACAGTAACGTCTTTGGGTGAGAAGGGAGTCATTTCATGGGCGATGTACACCATCGGTCCTGTTTCGAAAAGACGGTCTTGCTTTTCGGGCGAGCGCTGGGCTTTGAACATATAATAAGCATATTTGGGTTGACGGAATACGTCCATCACACCACCATAGAAGGGATCGGGATGATAGCCGCGCTGGTGGTCGAACGAGTGCCACAAACAGCCGCCGACGTGTTGGCGCGGAGTACGGCAGAGTACATCGTAACAGGTGAAAGGATAACGGGGGGCGGCATAATGCTGTGCCTGGATGAGCATAGCCTGTTCCCCCCAGTTGCGTGCCACACGGCTGGGGGAGTTGTGCGAATTCCAGTCGTCTACATTATCTCCCCCACTCGCGGGTGAAATAGGTTATTTTAGGGTCGAGGCTTTTGATGGCCCAGTCCTTGTCTGCATTGGCCGGATGAGTGAAGAGTACCGGATATACCTCATGTCCCCGTGCTTCGCTGTCGCAACCGGAGTAGCAATACGGATAAGGGTATTCTTGATTGACAATATCGAGGGTATTTTGGGCGAAGTCTGCCGGATACCAGGTTTCATTCAGAATAGGTTCCCATAACCATACACAAGGGTGATTGCGATCACGCCGTACCAGGTTGCGGATATCGCTATAGACACGTTGTGCAAATTCGGGGGCGTCATTCCAGAATTGCCATCCCGGAGTGTTGACGATGACGAACAAGCCCAGTTCGTCGCAGGCGTCCATAAAGGCGGGGTCTTGAGGGCAGTGAGCATTCCGGATAACTTTCATACCTGTGTCGCGTAGCTTTTTAGCGTCGCGCCAATGAATGCTGTTGGCAACGGCATTGCCTACTACGGCAAAATCCTGATGGCGGTTGGCGCCAATCAGCGGGCTTGGATAAGGTTTGCCGTTCAGCCAGAATCCGTCCTTGCCCTTGAATTCTACGCTGCGGATACCGATGCGGCGGCGGTAGCCGTCCACTACATTTCCTTCATTGTCGCGGATACGGACAATCAGGTTATATAACGTAGGCGTTTCAGGGCTCCAAAGCAGGGGAGACTTCAACATTATTTTATCTTTTGAAGTGACTGCCTTGCCCGGACGTACTTGAATGACATCGTTCAGAAATGCGGCTTGTGTGCCGTCGGGTTGCTGAAGTTCATATTCTACTACTCCTTTGAAGTTCTTTTTTACTGTCATTACGTATATGGGCTTTCAGGATTATTTCTGCGGAAGTGTCGGAAACTTTGTCGTATGACACGAAAAGCCCGCCGCCTGCCATTTCGTTTTCGAAATTGGGATCGGTGATGAAAACCGGACGATGGGCTATGAGCCAGCAGTCACGATAGATGCCGCCAAAATAAGTATAATCCAGTACATCCTGTGCTTTGCCGGGAGGATAACTGGGGTCATTGCTGTTGTCTGCCCATACGGCTATCACATTGTCTGTTCCCAATTCAGTGCGTCGGTGACATCAACGACTACAGGCAGGTATCCGCCAAAGTGTTCAGTCAATAAATTGCCGTTTACGAAAACTTTGCTTTTCCCCATGATAGCTTCGAAATGCAGGAAAAGTTTTTTGCCTTTCAATTCATCTGTCGGAGTGAAATGTTTGCGGTACCATACCTCGCCTTGATAGTTGATACATCCACTGGCCTCAGTCGGTACATATTCAATTCCGTCGGGCAGGAAACCACTTTCCAGTCCTGGTCATTAAAGTCGGTGGTTTCCGCACCTGTAGCGGTTCCTTTGTGGAATCGCCATGCCGGATTCATGGAATATACTTCACGTCCGGAGTTTGCCAGTTCATAGAAACCGGCAGTAGAAAACTCAGACTGGTAGGCTGCTTGCATCTCATAGAGAGGAAATAGCAGCAGGGCGATGAGATAAGATAAAAAATGTTGTTTCATAAAGTAGTGTTGTATTATAAGGTTCATATTATTTTTTATATTAAAGTTTCATTCGTTGTTTCTTATGGAATGTTTTTCTGTCGGGCGGTCTGAGAGTTCATCCATGTTCTTGTCTTCCTTATCATTGGAATTTCATAATAATACCACCAGTCGCTGTTGTTGGTTGCACACTTCATTTATTTGTTGCAATGCTGTCTGTTTGTCTTGTTCATGTATAGTGATATCATAGTTGTGCAAGGCTAGAATCAGACGGACAGGGGAAGTTGAACAAGTGATTTGTCTGTTCGTATACCTCTAATGTATAGCGGTTGCGTAAAGCATGTTGTTTAGCCTCTTTTATGCCTTGGCATATTTTTTCATATCGTTTTTGTTCCACCTTTGCTTGGGCTATTTTTTGTTGGTAGGTACGGCTCCATGCTCCCGGTGCGTCTGGATCCGGTAGGCTGATTAAAGTAAAATCAGTAGTTCCCCATGCCGGATTGCGCCTTCCCGAATTGACCAGGGCATCATCAAAGAAAAATGCTTCTTGTTCCAGTTCATCCAGAAAAGCCATATGGTTGTCATTTGGATGAAAGCCAAATTCTCGTTGGGCATGTGCGGCTTTGAAGGCTTCGACTGTCCGTGCTGTTGGGTTCCAGCCATATTCTCCCTGTGCGATGTATCCACGCCACACCGTTTCAGAGTGTGGGGAACCATCATCCCATGCTGTGGCCAAAATTCCTTCCAGTTGATTTTGAGCAACTAATTTGCTGAGTCCTTTGATATAGCCGGCCAGTGAATTTTCACGCGGTATAAATGGAGAACTGCCACACGAAGCAGCGGTAGCTCCCATTACTTTCAGTCCTTTGTCATGATACCATTGTAAAATGCGTTGATGCCCCGGTTGGGTGGCATCTTTGTAGTTCCATCGCATATACACACATTCTTTGGGGAATAATTTGATGCTTTCATTCAATTTTTTTTATCGTTCCATTTTGCTGCTATTTCATCCTGGGTTTCATTACTGTTGACCAAATCCCATACACCGCCATATTTTAATGGCATATCATCCCAGAAAATAGGAATGCGGTTGTGAGCTGTTGCGAAATCGCATACTTTTTTCAACCAGATCATTTGTAGTTCAAATGGAGTTTTTCCGGTGGCTTTACAGCGTTGGTCTATGCCTATGGCGGTAATTTCATCTCCTCCTATATGTAAGTATTTGCTGTAAGGCATGGCTTCGATAGCATCCCGGTAAAGGTCAATTGCAAATCATAGGTACGAGGGTCAGATGGGCAAAACTCCCAGTCGCTGTCGGGGTTTTTCACGTAGTTCCCAATGATGTTTTAAAATAAAACCGGCATGTCCCAAACCTTGGACCAAGGGGGTTATTTCAATATTCCGTTCTTTGGCATAGCGGCATAAGGCTTGCATTTCCTGCTTGCTGATGGCATTGGGGGCACCTATTTCGGGGCGTCGGGTATAACGCAGTTTATCTTCCAGCTCCCAAATAACTGCGTTTATTTTGTATCGGGCCAGTTTGTCTATTTCCTGATAATAATACTCCATGCGGTCTAAATGATGTTTTACATCAAAGTGCACGGCCCGATAGGAAATGGCCGGATAATCGATGATTAGCATGGCTGGAATAAGTATGTTGAAATCCCGGCTGTCTTCCATTAATTGTTCTAAAGTTTGGCAACCGTAGAAGATACCTGTCATGGTTCTGGCTGATATACAGACTCCTTTTTCATTAATTTCCATCATGTATCCTTCCGGAGAAGCAGGAACATGCTGGCTGGTGAGTTGGAGCCGGATGGGTTTCCCTTTTCGTGGGCAACGGGGGAAGTTTGTTGAGCATATCTCCCAATATGGGGATGGAAGTTGTGTCTGATGACAGAATATAGGATAACTCCCAATAATTGATTCCTTTTCCAGAAGTCAGTTCTATGGATTGTGGTTGTGGAAGCAACTGGAATGTCTTGTCTAATTCTCGAGAAGCAACCTCTTCTATGAATAAGCATAAACAGAGTAATAAAAGAATTTTTTTTCATATCACTTCGATGATTAATTTTTTTCTACTAATTTTGTTCCTTGTACAGTCAGGGTTCCTTTTCCTTTTTTCTTCGTCAGATTGTAATAATACTACACATTTTCCCCGAAAGCAACGGCAGTGGGGCTGTTGGTATGGAAACATATCTGTAGGGCATAAGGACAAGGAATTCCGTTTTTATCTGTTATGTCGATCTCTATGCGTATGACTTCATCCGAACCGGCTTTTACAGAATACTTGTTACTGGCAAGGGCGACAGAATGAGGTGCTTCTGCACTTTGATAACAGTCTGTTGCCACGATTTTTCCTTTTTTTATGCCTCGGGCTTCTATTTTTCCGGGCGAATAAGGAACTAACCATATCAGTTGCTCCCCTGTATAAGGTTTACTGCCCAAAGATACATTATTTATAAATAACTCTACTGCATCACAGTTGGTATGAATGATTACGGGAATTGTTTTTCCTTCTTTTCCCGCATGCGTCCAATGCGGAAGAAGGTGTACCATTGGTTTGTCGGTCCATAAACTTTGGTAGAGGAAATAGGCGTCTTTCGGAATGGCAGCTATGTCGATAATACCGAAATTGCCACATCGTTGAGGCCATTCGGCTTCACCTAAATAGTCAAAACTGCCCCATCGGAATTCTCCCATTAACCAAGGGAAAGAACAGGTGCGTTGCCATGATTTACGGGCGCTGATACGTACAGAAGCATTGTCGTAGGACGATTGATAATAGGGATAATCGGATTCTTCGGGGAAGCATTCTTTTTCCGTCAGGTCAGGTATAGGAAAGACCCGATGTTTAAATTGTTCCCAGTTTATGTTTCCTTTTTCCCAAGGAGCGGGGAAATCCCGTCTTCTCCATTGTGTCTGGCTTCGGTATACGCCACGGGTTTGATAAGTGTGGGGTACCTCTGTAGCAATGGCACAAAGTGTTGGGTAGTTTTTGTGGAAGTGTTCTAGTTCTCCTATTTCTTCTCCATTTCCATTGAAGCCGATAATGTCTAGATAGTTGAATTTTTTTTTTGATAATCGGTCTTCATACCTCTAGTAGGATCAGTTCCTCCTTGAGTGACAGGGCGGTCAGGGTCCAGTTGGTGAAATAGGCTGACCAGGTTGTGTTGGATTTCGGGGGTAGCTCCCGTTACTTCGTTGCCGATACTCCACATAATGATAGAGGGATGGTTGCGGTCTCGTTTTATGAAATCAGTCATATCTTTTTGCCACCATTCATCAAAGTAATTTCCATAGTCATCGGCGGCTTTAGGTTGATTCCATCCGTCCAATCCTTCGTTTAGTACCATGATTCCCATCGTATCGCATAAATTATAGAAAGCAGGAGAGAAGGGATTATGACTGGTGCGTATCGCATTACATCCCATATCTTTCAATAATTTGAGACGATAATGAAGTAGGTCGTCGGGTACGGCGGCTCCTACAGCACCGGCTGTATGATGATCGCATACTCCTTTTATCTTTAGTGATTTGCCATTGAGCAGGAATCCGCTGACCGGGTTGAATTCTAATTGACGGAAGCCTACAGGTAATCTACATTCATCTAGTATCTTGTTATCTCTTGTCAGTTGGCATATAAGTGTATAGACGTTAGGAGAATCAGGCGACCATAATAATGGTTTCCTGATGCTCCCCTGACAGGAAGCAAAGAGAATCTGCAGATGGGACAAATATTTTTTTTCAGAAGTATCGGCTATGCTACCGTTGGGAGCTTGTAGATATGTTTTTACTTTGATTGGCTTTTTCTCCTGTGTTTCAATTTCTATAGATAGGGTGTAGGTGGCAGATTGCTTATTTTGTAGCTTGGATCTGAAATGGATTCCGGAATAAGGAATGTGGGTGGGGTTACTGACCAGCAGGTATACAGGACGATATATTCCTGATCCTGTATACCAACGTCCGGTTAATGCTTTGCTGTGATCTACTTTTACAGCGATTTGGTTCTTGCCTTCTTGCAAATATGGAGTTAAATCATATACAAAGCTGATATACCCATTAGGACGTTTGCCCAGCCAATGACCGTTTATCCATACTTCGCTGTTCAGATATACGCCCTCAAATAGGATTTGTACTTTTTATTTTTCCATTTGGAAGGAATGGTAAAAGTTTTTCGATACCAGCTTATTCCGGCAGGCAGGAAACCGCTTTGCCAGTCGGTTCCGTTTTCAAATTGTTTATAAGTGCCTTCTATGCTCCAGTCATGAGGAATGTTCAATATGCGCCATTGAGAATCGTTATATGAGGAAGAAGAGGCTCCTTTGCCTGCATCTCCTAGATGGAATTTCCAGCCTTTACAGAAATTTATGGTTTCTCCGGCAAAAGATGCCAATAAGAAAAATTGTATGCAAACAAATAAAAGGATACGTTTCATGGTTAGTGTGAAGAGAAAGAGAGGCTGAATGTTGCTTGAAGAACAATCAGCCCCAGAACTAATTTACTGATGTTATATATAAGCTAATACCTGTTGATTTACCATCCTTCACTAGGCGTACAAAGTGGATTGGTGTCAAGTTCTTTGGCTGGTATCGGGAAGTAGTTGAACTTATTGATATTATCGGATTTGCCAGTCTGATAGTTTTATAGCGGGTATCATCACAAGTTTTTAATGTCTGCTCTAACAATCCCCATCTGCGTAAATCGTAGAAACGTTCGCCTTCCACAAAGAATTCAATGGCGCGTTGGTGTACCAGATCTTCAAAAACCCCTTCTTTGGTTATTGGGCCGCTATAGTCATTCAGGTTGGCGCGTCGGCGGATTTGATTAATATATCCGATAGATGTGTCTAAAGCCCCTTTGTTCATATAGGCTTCTGCCAGCATCAATAATACATCGGCATAGCGGATGGCTCTTTCATTGATGAATGACTTGGGAGGTGCCGGTTCATCTTTTGAGTCTTCCAGTTCTGATATTTCAAAATCCAGTATGTTTTCCACTTGTCTTGTGCAAAAACTTCCCGGAAAGGTCTTTGGTAGTAAGTGCATCCCTCATAGTCCCATGCCACAGAACAGCGGGCACGATAATCAAAATTGCCGTCTTTGTCTTTTTCCTTCCAGAAGATATCCATAATTTGCTGGGTAGGATTTGCTTCATACCATCCTCCGACTTCAGCAGCGGCATATTCTTTAGGGCGGGTATTGGATTGGGTGGAATTGATATTTTCTCCATCTCCCCAAAGATCTGTTCCACCCACATCTTCTATCAATAACTCGAAAATACTTTCGGCATTGTTTTCATGAGTGTCATCAAAATTCCAATTAAAGTCCTCTACTAGTTTGTAGGTGTAAGGATTCTGCGTCAGAGGCTCGAGGACGTTTATCGCTTCTTGCCAATTTTCTTCATAGACATATATTTTACCCAAAGCGGCATAAGCGGCTCCTTGTGTAGGCTTTCCTATTTTATTCGTTATGGGCAATAGGGAAGCAGCGGTTTTTAAATCTTCTTTGGCTTGTGCCCATATATCAGCTTGTGATGATTTTTGCTAAAAGGGAAAGTCGAGGGAGATTGGGAGGCTGTCAGGCGGAGAGGGGCGTCTTTAAACTCTTTGGCTAACTGGAATAAATAGAAGCCACGTATGAAAAAAGACATTCTCCTTTTACCGAATTTTGAAAATCGGTAGAAAATTGTTCTTTCTTTTCTTCCAGTTTTTGCATAATGGAATTGGTACGGTACAAGGCATTGTAAAATTGATAGAACATGCCTTGTGTCAGTGAGTTTGTATTACTATTAGTAAAACGGTTTACTGTATATACATCCGAAATATCGTTGCGGAAGTCGACTTCATCGGCTCGGGCTATTCTCAGCATTACACCGCGAGTTCCATAATAACCGCCGTTTAGGGCATTCTTCAGTGGAGTATAGCAAGAGGTCAAGGCTAGATTGAAATCGGTTTCATCTTTCCAAAAAGTATCTTCTGTTGCTTGGTTGGGATTGGCCTGGTTTAATTGATCTTCGCAGGAACTGAATAGCATGCCTGACATCAATATGGTCAATGTCGTTTTAATATATGTTTTCATAAGATGTTTATTTTTAGAATGTTACATTTAGTCCTAACATGAAAGTACGGTTAGTCGGGTAAATAAAATTATCAAATCCCCGATAATTGGCATTGTCTGCATTGACATCCGGTGAATATCCGCTGTAACTGGTGATAGTAAATAAGTTTTCAGCGTTAATATACACACGGGCATGCTGTATGGCACCTTTAAACCATGTCTGAGGAAATGTATAACCTAATTGAACACTGCGGAGACGCAAATAAGAACCATTTTCAAGATAACGGTCGGATTCTGCACGGGTATTACGGTTAGGATCATCCCATGTCAGACGTGGATGGGAGGCATTTTTGTTTTCAGGAGTCCAATAATCCAGGCAACTTGCCAGAAAATTGGAACCTTTGGTTACATCTTCTAATGTCTGACGGGTTGCATTATAAATTTTATTTCCTAACACTCCTTGCAGTCCGATTGATAAGTCGAAATTTTTGTATCTCATATTACCATTCAGCGCGAAAGTAAAATCGGGAAAAGGACTGCCTTGAAATACACGGTCGTCGTCATTGATAACGCCATCGTTGTTGGCATCTACAAATTTTATATCACCCGGTTCGGCGGCTGGTTGTATTTTTTTACCGTCTTTGGCATATGCGTCTACTTCTTCCTGACTATTGAAATATCCGGCTGTAGAGATAAGCCAATAACCTCCAATAGGATATCCGGCTTTGGTTTCACTGGTAGTGATGTTTTGGTTGGTAGAACCGCCTTTGATAGATCCGCTTTCACTTCCCATGGCTATTACTTTGTTTTTTATTGAAAGACCCAATTAAGTTGATGCCATACGAAATATCCGGATTGGGTTGGTCCATCCATCCTAAATTGAATTCAAAGCCATTGTTACGTATCTTGCCCGCATTGCGTATAGGGTCATTGGCACCACCGGAAGAGATAGGAATAGGAACGGTCAGCAAGATATCTTTTGTATTTTTCACATAATAGTCTGGTGTTAAGCTTAGGCGGTTATTAAAAGCCATAAAATCAATGCCGACATTAGTCATAGCGGTTTCTTCCCATTTTATATCCGGATTGGCAAAATTTTTTAGGAAATGCTCCTTGAAGCAGACCACCGTTGCCATCGGGATAATTGATGCCGGTAGTGATGGTGGAGGAATATTGATAGTTATCGATTTCTTGATTTCCTAAAACGCCATATCCGCCACGAAGCTTTAGCTGATCAAGCCAATGCACGTTTTCCATGAACTTTTCTTCGGCCACATTCCATCCTAATGAAAAAAGAGGGAAGTAACCATATCGATTGTTCTTACCGAATTTGGAGGAACCGTCCCGGCGGATAGTGGCGGTGAATAAGTATTTATTTTGGTAGGAATAGAATACGCGTCCGAGAATAGAGGTAAGGACACTTCTCCATGAATTGCCTTCGTTGCTGCGATTGGTTGTGGCTGCATCTATTTCTTCTAATCCCTGGGGTAATCCTTCACCATAGGCTTGTATGTGGCGGAATCTGCTGTCTTGATAGGTATAACCTGCCAATGCTGAAATTTTATGCTCTCCGAACGTACGGTCGAAAGTTAATAAATTTTCAACAAGTATATTACGTCTCCTTCTTTGTCTTTCTGTTAATTGGGTGATGCTGTTGGTCGCTAATCCAAAATCATATTTATTGAGATAATTCTTATATCTTTCGAAAGAAAAGTCTGGAGTTAAATTCAGTTTGTATTTTAGTCCTTTAAAAAGTTCAATTTGTGCATACAAGTTAGCGAATATTTTTACATTTTCGTTATAACGGTCCATGATGTTGTCATCAATAATGGCCAATGGGTGAGGAATGTTTACCACATCACCATATGTGCCACCATATCCACCTTCACGAGTATCATCATATTTTTCCAAAGTAGGAACACTTTGCAGAATGGTGCCAATCATGCCGCCTCGAAGTTCCTGGTGAAGGGGCTTGTCATGACTGAATGAAATAATGAGATTTGTTCCAGCAGAGAATATCCCTCTTTTATAATCATTCTTGGATTGGATATTATACCGTTGGTAATTGGTACCTTTTACAATGCCGTCTTGGTTGAAATAACCTAAGCCGGTGTAATAAGTGGAATATTTTCCACCACCTTTTACAGCCAAATTGTAGTTTTGCATCAGTGCGGGGCGAAACATGATGTCTTGCCAGTCATTGTCTGGTTTGTTAGCCAGATCGGTAGCCATGTCTAATGCCGGTTTGCCGATAGCTTGACGGGCTATAGTGGTAACTTCTGCCCATCCTTTGGCATCTAGCATATCAAGAAATTTGCTGGCAGTTGATATACCTAAGTTGACAGATAAATCAATGATAGGTTTTCCTTCTGTGTTACTTCCTTCTTTGGTAGTGACAATGATAACACCGTTGGCTGCACGGGAACCGTAGATAGCTGCGGATGAGGCATCTTTCAATACGTCAATGCTGGCAATATCATTGGGGTTGATATGATCAATACTGTTCATATACATGCCATCGACAATGTAAAGAGGGGAGGTGTTGTTTAGCGTACCAATACCGCGGACCATGATACGGGTTCCCGAACCTGGGGCACCACCTTGAGATACGATGTCTACCCCTGCAATTTTGCCTTGCAGCGCCTGGCCGATGTTGGCGTTACTTTGTGTATTTAGTTTTTCTGTGTTAATGTTTGCAACAGATCCTGTCAAGTCTGCTTTTTTCTGTACACCGTATCCAATGACTACCACTTCATCAAGAGTTTTTGTATCTTCTTTTAATAGAAAACGGATACTTTTTTGGTTGTTGATAACCGTTTCTTGTGTGAGGTAACCAATGTAGGAAACTTCGATAACAGATTGTGGTTCGGCTTCAATACTGAAGTTGCCATCTATATCTGTGATTGTACCTGTTGTGGTTCCCTTTATACGGATGTTGGCTCCGATAATGGGTTCTCCGCTGACATCTGTTACCGTTCCCGTTACTGTTTTAGCTTGTTGTTGAGCATGCAAGTCTTTAATAGCTTCTGTAGTTAAAATAATGTGTGTACCTTCCAGTTCATAGTTGATACCGGTCCCTGACACAATTTTGTCCAGTACTTGTGCTACGGCTTCATTTTTGACCTTTACGGAAGTAATTTTGTTAATATCTACTTGGTTATTGTAGATAAAAAGATAATGAGTTTGGTTTTCAATTTCATTCAGGATCTTATCCAGTTTAACATTATTCATATGTATGCTGACTTTGGCATTTTGAGAATGGGCATTCCCAGCATACGAACAGAACACACAGACCATCAATAGGAAAGTGGAAATTCTCATAATTCTAAAGATTTGTTTAAATCGGGGATTTTTTGAAGCAATATCTCCCCGACAAAGTGTTATTTTTCATACCTTTGCGTTGATTTAAATAGATTTTTTTACTTGAAAAATTGTTTTGAGTCTATGCCGGTAAGTGCGGCAACACTTATCGGCATTTTTCTTTTTAAGGTTAACTTGAGCTTTTCTTCATAGGCTTGTTGTTTTTAGGTTAGTATTGTCTGGTCAATTGATGTAAATAATTTCTTCATCGTTGGCTTTTTCATATTTAAAATGGATATCCCTTTGCAGCACTCTTAGTGCATAATCAATACCGTCTGCTTGACGGAACTTGCCATTATAGGAATATTTCAATACCTTTTTGTTATTGATGATGATCCGGATACCATAATATTTTTCAAAATCTTCCATGATGGTCTGGAAAGGTTCATCTTTAAAACAGATCAAACCTTCTTTCCAGCGGTAAGGAGTGAAATCGTTTACTTTGGTAACTGCCAACTGCCCGTCTTTTACATATGCTTTATGATGAGGCTTCAAGGTTATTGTCTGTTCGGGAAAGTGCTGTGAGGTAACTTTTACACTACCTTTCATTAAAGTTGTTTCAAACGCCGTTTGGTCAGGATAAGCATCTACATCAAACTGTGTACCCAAAACTTCAATGTCATATTTGTCTGTCCGTACAATAAAAGGAGTTTTTTTCTTCTTGGTTACATCAAAATAAGCTTCTCCTTTTAAAAAAACTGTTCGTTGCTTTTGGCTGAAAGTGACCGGATATTGTAAAGTGGTACGGGCATTCAGCCATACATTAGTTCCATCTGGTAAAGTAATATTGGTACGTTGTCCTGCCGGAACAGATACTGTATTCATGGCAATGACTTCATTTTCCGATTTATATTTCTGATATAAATAGTTAATGGTAAGCGTCAGTATGATGACGGAAGCTATTTTCAGCCATTGACGAATAATTTTGGGAATTCGTTTGGTGGAAATGCAGTTATTTGTAGTTTGGTCATCATGCACCATGAGGGGCATCGAACAATTTACGCTCTTTGTAAAAAATGCGCTTGTTCTCTTCGGATGCTTCCATCCATGCTCTTATGTCCATGCCTTCTTGTATAGAAGTAGTTCCGGCAAAAAAACGATGTAGTTTCTCTTTTTTCCATTTTATTGCATTCTTTTATGCTTCTATATAAACAGCACTTCAGAATGGAAAATTCCTAGTGGCATTTCATAAAAAAATAGAGAAAGAGTGGAAAATAATCTTTTAAGTTAGTCTGAAGCATCTTTAATGCCTTGTTTATATGGAAATCTACTCCTTTGGGGGTGATATTCATGAGAACTGCAATTTCCTTATAGGATTTGTTTTCGTATCGGCTCAACATGAAGATAGTACGGGTTTTTTTCGGGCATGTCGGTGAGGGTTTGTTGGACGAGTTCTTGAATTTCGGAAATAAAAAGCTCATAAGGTTCGCATGCTTGTAAAGTGGCGATCCGGGTATTCAGTTCCCATTCATAGTAATCTTTTATTTTATCCGAGTATTCTTCATGAATTTGCTGATGACGCAGATAATTCAGGCATTTGTTTTTTATAATTGTTAAGATATAGGCTGGAATATTGGAATCTTCGCTTAAGGATTGCCTGTTTTCCCAATAATACATCATCGCCTCAATAGTAATATCTTCTGCTGTGGTTAAATCTCTGACATAAGTATTGGCGAAGCGTACAAAACGTCTTTGAAACTCCTTGTAGAGTTGGTTAAAAGAGGTAATGTCTTCTTTATAGTGCTTTATCTGGATGGGGTCGGTCATCTTATGCGTCGTTTGATTCATGATTAGTACAAAAATACATTTTTTTTATTAGTACTACAATTTTTCGAATGTGAAACGTATGAATCACCTGTAAAAATATGGAGAGTGTAGGGGGATATGCTTATTTTGTATCAGAAGGTACGCTTTCCGCTGACCCGAAAATCCGCTGACCTGAAGTTCCTTTTCTTTTTCTTTCTGAAAACATTTTTTTATACGTTTTTCGAGTTCGAAAACGTATACCGTTAATGAATTCAATTATTTTTTGTCCGACTGTTTTAAAAGTAAAGAGGCCTGACCTTATTTGTCTTTTTATAAGATGATTGTGATTGAAAATCAACGATATACATTCCCGAAATGGGTTAAAATTATATGTGTGAGTCCGAAATATGTCCTATTTATTTTATAGATATAGTTCCCTATCGTTTTGATTATTAATATTTTTTTACTATATATTCTATCTCTCCAAATCTGATCCGCTTGCATCGGCACATATTGCATTGTCTTCCACTTGGGCATGTTTTTTAATTGTTTTGAGTTCACCTTTTAGTTCTCCCACTTCCAAAAGCAATTTCTTGTTTTCGATTTCAAGCTGATTATATTTTTCTAAAAAAAAAGAATTGTCAATCTGCAAATTTTGTTTGCAGAGCAAGATATCTCCTTCTCCAGTAATAATCCTCATGATATTAACTGAAGGGTATTTGACATGTATATTTAGCAGTACTTCTGTTGTTATGTCCTTTTTTAAATTAGCTATGTATGATCTGCTCATACCTATATCAATGCTAAATTGATTAGCTGATATATTTAGAGCTTCACAGATGTCAAGTAAGCGTTGCTTTATCATCATATATATAATAAAAGTTAACATGATAAATATAAATATCATTCTATTTGTATATGATAAATATAGTTATCATATTTGCATCATGTTAATAAATTCACGTAGCTAAGTTAGTAAAAAGAGATATTAAACGAATATAAAACTTTAATAATTTATCAATTATGGTATTTACAGACTACATGAAGAGCTTGCCGAATCAGCAGATGGATACTATTAAGAAGTTAGCAGAAATCACGTGCTCTACTCCGGCATCGGTGTACAGGTGGATAAACGGGTTGAATCCTCCTGCTCCTATTAAGCAAAAAATCATAGCCGAATATCTTGGTATGAGTGTTGAAGAATTGTTCCCATCTAAAGATGAATGAGATAGCCAACATAGAGTTCTACAACACGCCCGAAGGGGATGTTATGATGAAGGAGTTAGGGCGGCCGGCTGTGGTTTTGGATGAGAACAACCGTCCGACGATAGAGTGCATGTTATCAGTTATTCGAGATCGATACCCTAAAGCACATACCCGTTTGATGCAGATTTATTCAAGCAGTACAATGAATCGTTGGTATTATGAATTCCGGGTTGTTCATCGATTCATACGCTGTAACTTCGGCGAATATGATCAGCATAATTTAGATATAAACAGAGATGGCCTATTTGTTTTCGAAGAGGTTAAATGTCCTCTTCGGGGCGAGTGTGAGCATGAGGGGGTAATATGTCGTCCTGAGTTGAATACTTCATTGACAGAACGTGAGATGGAAGTGTTTCGGTTAATAGCATCCAACTACCAGACGGACGATATCGCAGCAGAATTGCACATATCACCTTGTACCGTTAATCGGCATAGAGAAAATATTAAAGCAAAAATCAAGGTGCGTAACGTGGGCGAGTTGATTGCCTACTGGTATCAAAATCAAATGAAATAATCCTGATAACATCCAATTTTATGAAAACAAGAACAATTGCAAGAGTGAACAACGTGGACATCATTGCTACAAGTGACGAACAACTGGTAGCCATCAAGCCGATTTGCGAGGCGTTGGGAATAGACTATAAGGTACAATGGCAGAAGATTAAAGACGATGAGGATTTGTCGTCAGTTATGGTGCTCAGCACCACAACTGGGGCAGATGGTAAGCAATATGAAATGTGTTGTCTCCCGGTAGAGTTCATCTTTGGTTGGATCTTTACTGTCAATCCCAAGAATGTGAAGCCGGAGGCGCAAGAAGCCGTTCGTCAATATCGGATGCAGTGTTACCGTGTCTTGTACCGACACTTCACGGGACACATGCAGCGGGTGGTTGAGCAGAACCAAGTCGAGATAGCTCTGCTGGAACAGCTTGCCGACTACAACCAGCAGAAAGAGGTTATCACCAAAGGCATCAACGATACCAAGCGCAAGCTGGAGAAGCTGCGCTCAGAGCGGTTGAAAGACGAACCAACCCTATTCTAAAAACTAAAAACGGACCAAAATGTTTGTTAATCCCCCAGATATCACTATATTTGCAACGTCTATCATAAATATCATATCAACGAGTGCAGGACGAGAGCTTGCATTGGCGGTGCAGGCATTTTTTATGTCCGTGCTTAAAGAAAACCTATATAGGTATCTGTGTACCCCCGTGTGGAACTGTAATGGAACCACAGCATTCGTTGAGTATGTGATAGACAGCGGGAAAGGCACAGGTACTTTTTTTATATTAAAAATAGTTGTATGTCTATCAACCAACTCAACATTTTTGACGCTGCAATGTCTAGCGGTCTCGGAACGGCTTCAGCTCACGAAACGAGCCTTATTACTCTTAAACTCAATAGCAACGAATTGCGTAGTTACCATCCATTTACTGGTAAACGTCGCCGCAACCCGTCAAAGTCAAAAGAAATGCGGTCGCAATTGGGGGCTGCCCTTGTCGAGCAATGCCCGCTTATCAGAAAAATCAAACTCGCAGACACTGGTATTTTCTTTATCGGACGGCTCAAACTGGCTAATGGTCGCATGGTTCATGCAACCGCTTACTCGTTGGCAAACCTTAGAAACCTGCTCGTCGAACAATTGCGGGGCATGGAGGCTATCGCTTAATTCAACATCGTCGTTCGGTCGTTCGGATTCGCGTGCGTTTATAAACTATTGTTCCATAGCAGAACTTACTATGAATGTAGGTTCTGCAGGAATGTTACACCCTAAAAAAGACAATCATGAACAGCTATCAATTATATAAAATTCAAGACTGGGAAAAAGCCAAACCCGAGGGGGTGTCCTTCTTCCGGTTCTTTCTTACCGACCATTCCGGTGAGGTCCGCAAGGTGACAGGTGCCATTCGTGTGCTCAAGCGAAAACTGGTGAATGGAGTGATGTGCCGGATTCCGACCGACAGGCGCGTGTTTTGGGACGGATACGGACGCTGCTATGCAGGCACACATAACATTCGCAAGAGAGACTATGACATTCCCCTAAAGGCAGGGGGAGAGGCTGGTCTTTCCGAAAAAAATGCAACTCTGTAATTTTGTACCGCTAATATAAGACTCTATGATAAAAGCTTCAGATATATATGCCGCTTCTCATGATGGTCTGGATATCATTCTGTATTATTATCCACAGGCCGAGGGATGTGTTGATAACCGTAAAAAATTTAAGATTCGTCCGGACGAAGACGATGCGTCCGCATGCATACGCAAATACGGTGATTGTTACAAGGTGACCGATTTTGGTGACCAGGGAACGGCTACCAGCCCGATTGATATTTGCATGAGGGAGGAGCACGTCAGTTTTGGCGAGGCCGTTGTCTTGCTGGCTGCGCGCTATAATGTTTCCGACGAACTGAAGCATTCCGTCAACAAGCCTGATATACGCAAGAGACCGGCTTCGGCTGATGAAGCTGAAGGTTCCCGGTTCTTCGAGCTTGAAGAAGCGTTTACTCCTGAGCAGCTTGCCATACTGGGCCCTCGTGTGAAACAGGAGCATTGCGATGCGTTACATTGGTATGTGGCCAAGTCAATCAGCTACGTCAAGAACCGTGAGGTGACCACCAAATACACCACACCGACTTACCCGATTCTGATGCGTCAGTGTGTCATTCCCGGAGCGGACGGCAAGCCGGAGAGCGAACAATCTTTCTACAAGATTTATGAGCCGTTGAATCCGGACAAGCAGTGGCGTTTCAGCTATACGCCTGATGGCGTCAAACCCCGGTATTATACCAATGGGCTGTACGAGTTGAAGGCCGCTTGGGCGAAATGGAACGCCTCACAAGAGACGCAGTTTTTTGATGATCCGGCCAATGAGGGCAAGCCTTACATATCGCAGAAGCTCGAAGAGGCGTTCATCTGCTCTGGTGAGCGTGATGCGCTGTGTGTCCGGGCGTTGGGGTATTATCCCTTGTGGTTCAATAGTGAGACACAAAAGATCACGTCTGATGAAATTAAAGAGATCATGAAATACGTGAAGCGTCTCTATAATATCCCCGACATTGATAGTACAGGCATCCGTAAGGGTACGGAACTGGCTTTGGAATTTTTGCACATTTATACCGTGTGGCTGCCCGAATCCTTGGGACGGTACCGTGACCGCCGGGGCAAGCCGCGCAAGGACTTCCGTGATTATGTGGAACTGCACCCGTCCAATGAGGATTTCCGTAACTTGCTGGCGCTGGCTATGCCTGCCCAGTACTGGGAGGAGAAAATCGGGCAGCGCAACGGCAACAAGACCTATACGATCAACTCGTCATACCTGCATTATTTTCTCAGACTGAACGGCTATTACATTCTGAAGGATGATAATAGCGATACGCCCCGCTATGTGCATGTGGACAGATTCAAGGTCAGCGAGATCAAGGCTGGCGATATTGTGTCGTTCCTGAAGAGTGACGCTATGCGTCGGTTCCTGCCTGTCGATATACGCAATCTGATTCTGGATTCTCCTCGTGTTGGAGGCAGCGGCTTGTCTATGCTCGATGAGATTGACCTGAATTTCACCGCACACACGTTCAACAGCCAGACCATGTTCTTCGACAATGTGAACTGGAAGATTACAGGTTCCGGCATAGAAGAGGTCAAAGAGGCAGGTGGTGTGTACGTTTGGACGAACAACATCATCCCCACAAGGTGAAAGTGCTGCCGGAGCCTTTCACGATCAAACGGGCAGCTGATGGGAGTTGGGATGTAACCGTCAACCCACATGACAGTCACTACATGGATTATCTTATCAACTCCAGCCGTGTTCATTGGCGCAAGGAGTTAGAAGAACTGTGGGCGGACAAAGACCAGGACCAGGCGGCCGCCTACCGGGCGGAGCATAAATTCGACTTGGCCGGTCCATTACTCAGTGCCGAAGAGATTCATGAACAAAAGCAGAATTTCGTGAATAAGATCTTCGCGGTTGGCTATAACCTGCACCGCTACAAGTCGCCCTCACGGGCATGGGCGGTGTATGCCATGGACAACAAGATTGGCGAAGAGGGGCAGTGCAATGGGCGTTCGGGCAAGTCCTTTTTCCTGACTTCCCTGAAACAGTTTCTTCGTACTGTAGTCTTGTCCGGACGAAATCCGAAACTGATGGATAATAACCACGTGTTTGAGCAAGTCAACCAGCACACCGACTTCATCATCGTTGATGACTGTCACCGTTACTTGGATACCGGTTTGTTTTACGACAGTATCACAGGAGGTATGACAGTCAACCCGAAAAACAACCATTCTTTCTATATCGAGTTTGAGAGCAGCCCGAAGTTCGCCTTCAGCACGAATTACGTGCCGGGCAACTTCGACTCCAGTTCCGATGCCCGGTTGATATATACGGTATTTTCTGATTATTACCACCAAAAAACCGATGAAAACGATTACTTGGAGACTCGTTCAATCTATGATGATTTCGGCAAAAATCTCTTTTCTCAAACGGATTATACAGAATCAGAGTGGAATGCCGACTTGAATTTCTTTTTGCCCGCTGCCTTCAGTTCTATCTGAGCACCGTCCATTCCGGTATTAAGATACAACCGCCCATGGGTAACATCATGAAGCGCAAGCACAAGGCGGATATGGACGACAATTTCGAGGCGTGGGCGAATACTTACTTTGCAAAGGACAGTGGTAACTTAGACAGGTTGATTGTCCGCAAAAAGGCATACGATGACTTCAAGGATTTCGCAAAGGTGACAAATACATTTTGGTCTATGCAGAGGTTTACCAAGGCGCTCAAGGGCTTTGCAGCCTTATGTCCTTACGTTCAAACCTTGAATCCGGAGAGTATGCGCAACGGTTCCGACCGTATCACGCGCAAGGTTGACGGCAAGAGTGAAGATATGATATACCTTCAGTCGGTTGGAAGCACCATTGACGAGCTCAACTTTAATGCAAACATAGAAGATGATGACTCCGGAAATCCGTTCTGACCTCATTAAGCACTCAGACGAATATGTTCACGCGTTGATGACCGACAAAGAGGCATCAAAATACATGCTGAAGCTATATAACTTCCTGGCCGAGATGCAGCCTGGGCAGCGCATGAACCTGAGGGCTGATGGAGAGAAGCTGCGCTGGATGCTCGTCACCGTTGGCGAATTCATGCGCAGCGAAGGGCATTGGCGATGTTACGATCTCAATGCTGACTATACCAAAATTCGTCGGACGGAGCTTTTCCCCCGCCCCCGCAAAAAAAGACTTGGATAATTGCAACCTTGTATTACTGTGCCTATGGGCGTGTATGTTCGGTTATGGAACATACACGCCCTTTTTCTATTCTTCCTGCATCATGTAAAGATACATAACCGACCGTTCCTTTGCATTTTTCAACCGATGACGGCGGTTGATTGCTGTTTCTCCGTCCTCTTTTCCTTTTTTGTACTAAAACTTTGCAACTTTGTACCCAAAATAGGAAAGGAAAGATAAATAATTAAGAAATAGGGGGTTATGTCGGTTTCAAGTCGGCTACAAAAACGGTTGCGGATCGGTTGCAAAGTTTTTGTAGTTTGCAACCGCTTAAATTAGGTTGGCGCAAAGATGCAAGATTACAAAGTTATGTACCCGGTTGCAAAATGCTTTTTTGTTTTTGTGTCTTCGTAATATAATGGTTTACAGAGTGTTGTCGTTGAAAAATGCAGGGTTGCAAAAACGCATAAATTTCTGGGCAAATCAAACTATACCGAAGATACAACAAAAACGTACCGATATATATTCATAGGCAAATGCACGCGTGTTGTTAAAATACAAGAAATCCTGCCCCGGGTACTTTTCCAAGCGCATTTTTCAGATTATTCTTTTTTATGTACAGCTGAAAATGTGTATCTTTGTAGATAAACTTTTGATTATGAAAGATTTCGTGTTTTATATTAAACTGGAGCATTACCTGGCTCAGTGGTTGACACATTCGCTGGGCAATCCGGTGCGTTTTCCGGCACAGAGCAATGAGAACTCGGTTATACGGCGCTTTCTGCAGAAGCTGCCACCGGACAAGTTACCCGAAATGCCGTCCGATGATACGGTCGCGATTGTGATCCCTGATTCCAAGGCGAAAGATCCGGCAGTGTACAATTACCTGGGTCCGTTGGCCAAAGAGGCGGTGGTTGAATACATCGAAGACTTGTTCCGGCGCAATCTTTGGTCTGAACTGGGGGATATGACCAGCAGTTCTGTGGGGCTGAATGAGACAATTGCGGCTTGGTGCGAGATGCATGGCATTGACATTGACTACATAGAGACAGTCCGGCAGAAATACTATCGGATGCGCAATGCCTATAACCGAAAAGGCATGTTTTTAGGTTCTTTAACAAGAAAAAGAGAGGATAAGACCCTGTTTTTGTACAACACCGAACAACTGCGAACAACACCGAACAATTATGAGCGAAATTCACTACATCAGCCGCGTGGAGTACTGTGAAGTCCGAGAACTGGCCGCCATGACAGTTGTAAAAAAACAATTTGCCTTGGTTCCACCGGCCGCAAACTTTACGCGGTTACCCATGGTCGGACTGGCTTCGGTCGAAGTCAGCGACAAAATCGAGAACAAACAGCGTGTTTTCGTATCTAAGCTGGCGGTTTTCCTGCCTGAACGGTTCGAGGTGGGCAACAAGAAGCTGTGCTTCCGGCTTCGGACTGTGTCCGGAGAATATTTTATGCTGGGTTCAGGTGACCGCCCGTATTCCCTCATTACCTCCACAGATACTATACCCGATACCCTCTCTTCCAGGTGTGGAAGTGCCATGGTGGCCACCTATACAGGCATTCTGCCCTTGCTTCGTATCATGGATTAGGTATTTTTCTATATATAAGGTATAGTGTAATATTGCAATCAAAAAATGTGATATGACCTATAACCTGAACATAGATGACTACATTGGCCGTTGGGGCTACTCCAAGCAGTATGTCCGCAATCAGCTGGCAGGCTTGAAAGGCAAGCCTGTCAATGTCCGCATCTCCTCTTTGGGAGGTGCGGTTGATGACGGAGTTGGATATCCGTCAGCAGTTTGTTGATCATGGAGACGTGACCGCCTACCTGTATGGGCTGGTGGCAAGTTCGGCCACTATTGCCGCACTGGGTGCGAAAAAGGTGTGCATTTCCAGATATTGTCTGTTCCTGGTGCACAAGGTGAGCAACTGGGTGGATGCCTGGGGGCAGTATAACGCTGACCAAATCCAACAGCTCATCGATGAGCTGAAGGAGAACAAGCTGCAGAACGACAAGTTCGATCTGGTACTGGCGAACATGTATGCGGCCAAGTGCAACAAAAAGGTAGATGATATTCTTGATGTTCTGAAGGTGGGCAGATGGCTGACCGCACAAGAGGCGTTGGAGTATGGCTTTGTGGACGAGATCATCGAGGGCGATGAGGATAAGCTCAATCTTGCCGCTTATGAAGGCAAGGTCAATATGCTGGGGTTGTCCCCTTTGCCGGTTGCGTCCGGGAGTGAGCGGGATACGGCTGATAGTCATAAATTACTAAACAAAATATTAACTAAACTGGACGGATTGTTTTCATCCAAAGAAAAACAGTCCGCCCCTTCTATTGTTTCCGAAATGAAAAAAGATTACACCAAAATCAACACCCTTCTGAATGTGGAGGGGGTGGAGGACTCGGATGGCAAGGTAACACTCACCGAGGAACAGGTTAAGGCTGTCAATGACCGGCTGGATGCGCTGGAGACGGAGGTCGGCGAACAGAAGGATCTGGTCAGACAGCGTGGCGAGCAGATCAAGAACCTGCAAAAATCCGATGGTGACACTACCACCACGAGTGTGAAAGAAGACGAAAAAAATGATGCGGTGTCCGCTGCATCCATGTATGACGAAGTTAAAGACTATATTTGATATGGCACAAGTTAGCGTGAATATTACCAGCGAGGACCTTCAGAAGAGTGCTCGCAAGTACCGTAAGGAGTTGTTGCAGATGCCTGTATTGGGGCTGTCACGTTCTTTGCAGCACATGACCTTACGTCCGGGCATCCGTTATGCCGAGACTGTGGGTGAACTGTCGGGTGACATGCAGTTCGGACCGTACTCCGAAACCCGTGAGGATAACAGTGAGGTGGTGATCAATCCGCGCACCCTGTATACCTACTTCGGTTCTGTCGTGCGTAATTTCTCACCGAACAAGATTTATCAGTCCATGTGGGGGTCCGACATTACCAAGGGCGAGGCGTTGAAGAATACCGAGATCACCCGTAAGGTGCTGGCGTATCTGACCGCCCAGTTGGGCAAGAACCTGAATATGGTACTGTGGAATGCGGTCCGTAATGATTCGGGTGAGACTTCCAAGGATCTGTTCAATGGCTTTGACACCATTACTAAAAAAGAGCTGGATGGCAAAAAACTTTCTGAAGAGTTAGGCAACTACAAGGTCATTGAGGCGATTACCAAAGAAAATGCCGTCGATACGCTCAAAGCGGTCTGCATGGCGGCTGACGATATGCTGACCGAGGAGTCTTCGGTCAAGCTGTTTGTTCCGAAACATGTGCTTTTCGACTATTGTGAGGACTACAAGAGCACTACAGGAGCAATTCCGTACAACCGTGAATACAAGCAGTACTATGTCGAAGGGTTTGACAATGTGAATATTGTGCCGTTGGCGAATAAGAAGAACAGTCCGTTCATCCACATGACGGTCAAGCGTAACATGCTGGTGGGTGTTAATCAGACCGGTGAGGAGGAGAACGTGGAGGTGGCACGCTTCAAGGCATTTGTGCTCCAGTTCATCGCGACGATGTTTTTCGGTGTGGAGTTCGAGAGTTTGTCCAAGGAGCGTCTGCTGGTGGCATCCATTGATGGTACGACCCCGATTTAAAAAAAGGAGGTGATATGGCAACAGATTGTACGACAGCGGATATGTACCAGTCACTGAACTGGTGTGACGGTCAGACGGTGCTTCCGGGCATCCGTCCGAAGGTTTTCTTTCAGAAGAAATCCAATATTGCGGCCTGGCCTACGCTTCCCAAGTTGGGTGAGGCGAAAAAAATGGGTGAACTGGCCACCTACAAGGGTAATTTTACGATGGCGTCGGATAAGAAGTGGCTAACGCTTAATTCCTTGTCCGCCAAATCCAATGTGACTACCGAGGTGCAGGGAGAGCGTCCGAGTGTCACATGTCTGAACAAATGCACGATCAAGCATCCGGGTACTGAAGAAGATGCGGCGGGTTTCTGCCGTCAGGCGATGGCCGATGATCTGGTCTATCTTGTACAGCAGCGCAACGGCAAGTTCCGTGTGATGGGGTGTGAGGAGTTCGAGACAGTGACCAAGCCCGCCCAGGCATTGGGCGAGGGAGTAACCGGAGAGGCCGGTACCACGCTTGAGATAGAAGCGACCGATGTGTGCCCGGCTCCCTTCTATCCGGGTAAAATTGAAACGGAGGATGGGGATATCTCCGGTGCGGACGGTTCCGCATGGAGCGATTCTTCTTTGGATGAGCCTTGATTCTTTAAGTTTATAAATCGGAGTGGTGGTGTGGCTGGTCTATGCCGCCACTTTTTTAATATTTTAATATATGGATGAGAAATTGACTCATAAAATACAGGACTATCTGGATACACCGCCTTCTGAGCGTGATGTGGTGGCGGGTGCCACTCTGTTGTTGTCCTTGAACCGTAATAAGATTTTGTTTCAGAATGTAATCCGCAAGCCGGAAAAGTTTGCCGATAAGGTGGAGTACGAATTGCGCAAGCACTTGAAAATCCGTTTGGATGGAAAAACCGTGTCTGATATCGCACGAATGAATATCACGGTCATACCTTCCGCACAACGGATCATAGACGGAGGTGTTCCGGTACTGGATGTGGATGATGAGTTCCCGGAGGCGAAGGTAGCCAAAGGCAGGCGTATGGATCATGACCGCCTTCCCCCTGAGATTCAACGTCTGTGGACGGATAACGGGGCGTTATGGTTTAAGATCAAAGAGTTGTTCGAGCAGCTGAAGGGCATGGAGTCGGCGCCGGCTTGTGACCGCTACGAATACCTGAAGCTGCTTGATGAAGCGGACAAGAAGTATCGTGCCAACCTGCAGGCATACGATGATTATAAGCCTGGTGATCCGGTGACGAAGACGGAAGATGCTTCCGGTCTGGACCCGGCTGAAATCGCTAAAAAAGTGGGTGCGGCACGCAAGTATCTGTCTGATAACAAGAAGAAGCTGGCGGAGTTGAAGGATACAGATGCTGGCAAGTTTACTGCCTTGTTGCAGAAGGTGCAGCAGCGGTATGACTTCCTGATTGCTACCGGTAATGTGGTGGATGAGACACAGGCAGCGGAACTGGCGGCGGTGGGAGTGATCATCTCAACCGATGAAAAAGGTTAGGCAACTGTTGCGGTCACTGTCCGAAGCACCCTTGCAAGCGTATTTGGATAACCGTGTGCAGCTATTCGACATCATCGAGATGATTCTGAGCGAGACTGGTCCGGCGGAGATTTACATCTCCACCTTTTCCACTTCCGAAGAGTTTCTCCGCCGGATCTATCGCTTGAAGCGGCGCGGTCAGCTTACCCGGGCTACCATGTTGGCGGACTTGAAGGCATCCCGTAAGACGGTCAATCTTTATACTTTCATTGCCAATGTGTTCGATGAAGTGTACCTGTCTGAAAATCATTCAAAAGTGATTCTCATTCAAAATGCAAGGTGGCAGGTGTCGATATGCACCTCACAGAATCAGACAAGGGGCAATCGTGTCGAGAGCGGAATCATCACAACCGATCCCGCTGTTTTTATACAACTGAGAGAGCGTTACGCTCATATTATTAATACTAACGCTATACAACTGGATGGTCTATTCAACGGAACAACTTGATCGGATCAGCGAGCTGGCGGCTCTGCTGACCCCTATATCCGATATGGCAGTGCTGCTTGATGTGGATGCGGACACGCTGCGTCTGGATATTCTTGACCGTAATTCGCCTGTTTCCAGGGCGTATTATCACGCCAAGGCATCCACTGCACTGAAACTGCGTAGACAGGAGATCGAACTGGCGAATGTGGGCAGTCCGTTGGCGGTGTCGTTGACAAACGGTTATCTGTTGAATATGGACGCTGATGAAGATCTGTAATAACTATGCCTGTACCTGCTACGATAGAAGTATGTGAGAAATATCTGTTCGCCGATGTCAACGAGATGGCGGCTGACGGCATTCCCGAACTGATTCAACAGCGGTTGATCCGGCTCCGGGATATGTATAATTACTGGTTACAGTTCCCGCGCAAAAAAGATTTGGAGATTGTGCAGGAACTGGAGTATCGCTACAAGATCAGCAAATCTTCCGCATACGATGATGTACGCATTATCAAGCGTCTGTTGGGTGATCTGGCCAAGACAACCAAGGATTACCATCGCTACAAGTTCTGCCAGATGATTGATGAGACCTTCGAAATGGCCCGGCGTATCAAGGATGCGCGCGCCATGGGGGCTGCCGCCAATTATTATGGCAAATACACCCAGTTGGATAAAGAAGACATCTTGGACAAAGGTTATGATAAGATTATAGTGCAGCCTTTCGAGCCGACGGATGATCCGACCGTGCTTGGCATCAAGCCTATTCCTAATGTCCGGGATAGAATTAAATCAAAGATTCAACAATATTGGTCTGACGATATTGAGGATGTGGACTTTGAAGAGGTTGAGTTCAATGAAGATGATATCTTTAATCCTAAACCGAAAGAATAATGAAACAATACTTTAATGACCCTCAGCAGGAAGTGATGTACACGGCGGCCAAAGATTCGGTGATTGTGGGTGGTCGTGGTATCGGGAAAGGATTGATTCATGCGGCATGGAATTTGCGCAACATGCAGCGTATGCCCGGTTCCATTACAGGATTTGTCGGTGCCAACTGCAAGCGTGTCTTGACTAATACGTTGCCCTCCATGCTGATACATTGGGAGAACTGGGGATTTAAGCGTGACCTGCATTGGTGTGTCGGTCGCAAGCCGCCGAAGTCATGGGGGTGGGGTGAGCCTATTTTTGAACCCGATAACTGGGAGAATATTCTATCCTTGTATAACGGATCAATCGGCTATATCATTTCTCAGGACCGGAGCGGTACATCCAACTCGCATTCTTATGACGCACTGGATATTGACGAAGCCAAGTTTATTGACTTCGAACAGCTGAAGGATGAGACACTTCCGGCCAATCGTGGTAACAAGCAGCACTTCGGGCATCACTTTTTTCACCATGGCATGTTGATCTCCTCTGATATGCCGGTCACTAAAAAAGGGTCTTGGTTCCTGGATTATGAGAAGAAGTGTGATCCCGAACTGATTGAGGTGATACAGGGCGCTGTTTTTGAAATCTGGAAGACCAAGGATAAAATCAAGAAGCTGGTTGCGGCAGGTAAGGAGATACCCGCTTATCTGCGTTCTTATCTCCGTACTCTTTCACGTGATCTGTGCCGGATGCGTTCCGTAGCGGTCATGTACAAGGAATATTCAAGTATCTGGAACATGCAGGTGTTGGGTGAAAAGTGGGTTAATGACATGAAACGTGACCTGCCTCCGTTGACCTTCATGACGGCTATCCTGTGCAAGCGCATAGGCATCACCCGTGACGGATTCTATTCTTCGTTGCGTTCCGGTCACAAGTACAGTGCTACCAACTTTTCCTACCTTGACAGTTTGGAGTACAAGTTTGACAAGCTCAAGGTTCCCACTTCGTTGGCTGATGCCGATGTGGAGCCCCAAATGCCCATCTGCATAGCTTTCGATTACAATGCGAATATCAACTGGCTGGTGGCAGGACAGCCGCAGGGGCGCAAGCTGAAAGTGCTCAAGTCCTTCTTTGTAAAGTACGAGCGTAAGTTGCCCGAACTGGTGGATGATTTTTGTACTTATTACCGGCATCACAAGCGTAAGAAGGTGGTGTTCTATTATGACAGTACGGCATTGGGTTCCAATTATGCAGTCAATGATCAGGATTTCAGGTGGGTTATTGCGCATGAGTTCCGCAAGCGTGGCTGGGAGGTGGATGAAGTGCATATAGGCAAGCCTATGAGTCACATTGAGAAATATCTGTTGGTTAACCGCATGTTGTCCGGACAGGCGAATCTTATACCTTTCTTTAACGAGCAGAATAATGAAGATCTGTTGATATCCATCCAGACGGCAGGTGTGTACAATGGGGGCAAGGACAAACGGGGTGAGAAGCTGGCGGAAACGGAGGAGGACCGGCTTGAAGGGCGTACCGATGGCTCCGATGCGTTTGATACCTTGTGTATCGGCTGTGAGAAATTTCCACGCACCCATATCAATCTGTTTGTTACTTCCGCGTTGTAGAGGTAATTACCTGTATCTCTGCCAATGACCGTGCGCCTGTTGCGTGCGGTTTTTTGTGTCTGTACGGGTGCGATGGGCGCAAAATCGGTATGGGTACGTTACATATTCCGCTGATGTTTTTGTAAAGTAATGAGAAATTTGGATAGCGCGGTGAGGGGTACGCTTCGCTAGTTCCGCACAAAGTGCGGGTGAAAAAGGCTGTAAATGCTTGGTAAATAGGCAATCATTTTTTTGAGCGCTGGAAAACTGAAATTTTCAGCGTAAAAACAGGGCTTTTTAAAATGTAATTCATTGTTTTCCAATATGCTATCACCCTATCGTGCGTGCGAAAATCCGCTGACTATGCTTTCATTATAGCCGAATACCGGATTTTCGCACGCACGATAGCAGCGGTAAAAGAACACTCGTTAGTTCTTTTGATGTGGTTTGTCTCTTTCTCTCTTTCCTGCCTGTCGCCCTTGTTTGTCGCTCTCCCCCGTGATATGTATCTCCTTTATACTGCGAAGGTAAATGTTCCATGCCACATGCCAAGTTCAGGCTCTGTTCTGAAAAAAATCTCCACCCTGAAGGGTAGTATTCAAGCCGTTGGTTTTTCTGAAAACTTGTCTTTATGTGTCCTGTAACACCTTCTGATGCAGCATAAAGGCGAAACATACCCCGAGCGATAGCGACGGAATAAAAAAAAGCTCCAGGCAGGGAGAAAGAGGTTAAAGGCTCACACCCTCCGGGCTTCAAGTTCAAGAATTTAAATGATATGATTATGGCACAGAAAATCAACGATTACTATTTGAAACAGTGGCAAAAGCCGATAATCTCTTTTTTCGATTATTTGCCGATAAAGTACGAAGCTACCGAAAAGGAATGGCAGATACGGCAATTGATATGGGATTTTAAGGACGGCAGACGTAGCGGCAAGGTGGCGGAACTGGTGGCTAGGCAGATACGGGCGCAGTTCGGTAGTTTGTGTGATACGATAACATTTGCTTGTATTCCTGCCTGTACGGCGGTGGCGAATGCTATCCGTTATGAGGAATTTGCGGAAGAGGTGTGCCGTTTGACGGGTGCTACCAACGCATACAAGGCGATAACCATTGAGGGGGAACGGCTTGCCGTTCATGAGAACCAAAACGGAAAAAATATTGAGTCGGTGCATATCATTAAGTTTAATCGGGATTTTTTCAACGGAAAAAAGGTGCTTCTTTTCGATGATATTATAACCCGTGGCTTTTCTTATGCCCGTTTTGCGTGCGAGATTGAAAATTTCGGTGCTGAAGTGTTGGGAGGTTATTTTTTAGGTAGAACATTATTAAAATAAATGGGTATGAATACATTATTTGATAGAGATTACAGGGCGTTGAATCAGAGTGAGTTAATTTATAAGGTGACGAACCGTAGGGAGTTTTCCAAACAGGAAAATATGACTTTTGAAGAAGTTTTGGAAAGTCTGACACCGGCACGCAGGGAAGTAGCCGAAGCTGTTATCGAATTATACAAGAGATGCAAGAACAAAGAGCCGGAAAAGATATTGAGCAGCAAGGATATATATAATTATATGTATCCTGTCATGACCGATTTGAAACAGGAGGAATTTTGGGTGGTTTTTATAAACCACTCCCATAAGGTAATCAAAAGGAAGAGAATATCAATCGGTAGAATTGATTCCACAATGGTGGATGTACGGTTGGTATTGAAAGAGGCTTTGTCTTGTTGTGCGGTGGCGATGGTGGTTTTGCATAATCATCCGTCAGGAGCGGTCAACCCCAGCAGGCAGGATGATGATGTAACGGAAAAGCTGTCTAAAGCAGGAAAGTTGATGGAGGTTGAGTTAATGGACCATGTGATTTTTGGGAATGGGACATATTACTCTTACAGGGATGAGGGGAAATTGTGATAGGGAAGAAAGAGCCTGTCTTTGGGGGCAGGCTTGAAAATTTGCCGTCGGCTGCCGCCGCGCTCACAAGTTCACACGACGGCAGCCGACGGGACAGCGGAATTTTTTATTTTTCCGTTCCTTCAACCACGGAGGGGATGATATAAAAAATAATATGAAAATTCGTACTTTGTTTTTTTGATAATACGAAAATTCGTACTATCTTTGTGGTGTTCAAAAATTAAGCGCTTATGAACACTGTAGTAATGAAACTTTCGGCAGAAGAAGCTGAGTTGATCGAGGCGATTCGCAACCTACAGAATGCTTATCCAAATGGATATCCGCAATTGCTGTGGTACGCTCAAGAGCTTTTCGACCAAATGGTGGACCTTCCGAAAGAAGACTGAAAAAGTCCTGCCCTTTGGGGCAGGCATTACTACGAATAAATTTTTAAATGATTTGAATATGGAAAAGGTGGTATTGGTTCAAGAAGAAATGACTGTCAAGCAAAAGTTGCAAGACATTCTGATGGTGCTGTCATGGCGTGAAATGGCTCGCTCTTATTTTGGTAAATCAAGCGGATGGATATACCAAAAATTGGACGAATCGAACGGCAAAAAGTTCAGCGATGCCGAAAAAGAGCAGCTGCGAGGGGCTTTGGTTGATTTGGCTGACCGCATTCGCCGTGCGGCGGATACAATATAAGGCATTGCCCTGTAGCTTTGGAAACAGGCAGGGTGTTATTTCCATCCTGCTAAAAAAGATAAGATATGTTATGGGCAAAATTAAAGTAAAAAGTAGATTGGTGTGGCAAGAATTTCGGTGCGGTCACCGAAGAGGATGTATTGTGCGGAATGGTTGTCGCTACATCCAAAAAGCTATGAGGGGCTAATGGATGAACTGGCTGCTGCGGTTCGTGAGCATATTGAAGGGCTGGTGCAGGATGGTGAGGTGCTTCCCGATTGGCTGGTTCGAGGTGATTATGAGTTTGATGTTGAATTGGGAATGGCTGCCTTACTTCGTAAGTGCGAGCAGTTCACTTCGTTGGCTGCCATCTCACGGGCTTCGGGTATCAACCAGCAACAACTTTCACATTATGCAAGCGGTTTGCGTACTCCGCGCCAGGAGCAGCGGAAACGTATTATTGACGGTATTCATCGTATCGGTCAAGAGTTCTTATCAGTTGTGTAGTTATTGTTTGACAGCATGACAGGCAACTGATTAGTCAGGCTCCCACGGGGTGGGAGCCTTTTTATTGGAATAAAAGTATTCTTTTGTATTGTCAGATATTATTGTTATATTTGCAGTGCCCTCAAATTTAGTGACATAAATACTGGTAAAACAGGACATGAATCCCTTTTCAAGACGTAATCCGTAAAATCGGGTTAAGGTTACACTAATACCTTTGGGCGCGTTTTGATAAGGGATTCGCCATATTTGTCAAGATGGAATACTGTGACTTTGAATCTTTGATTGGTGACCTAAAAGAACTAAATACACAACAAAACTACTGGATGGTGCGTACTATGGGAGGAGCCTATTATGGTGAATTTGTGAGAGGTAATTATGTTGCTGTTGGCTATAACAATATATCGTTGGAAGATTTACGGCATTTGCCGGAAACGGAAAAAATGCCGCGAAAGAAACTTTAAAAAGCAATGTTTCATCATCGATATCCTGATATTAGAAATTCAGGGGTATCCTGTAGCTCAGCTTTTACGCTTTACTCGTGATATGCAGCCAGGTGATGTTGTTATTATTCCATCTTCTGGTGCGGTTCATGTTGCCATGGGGGTTGTTACTGGGGATATGTATGAAGAAGGTACTTTGGTTATTGACGATGAGCACCGATGTGAATTTAAGAAAAGACGTCCGGTTACTTGGAAATATTATGGACGAAGATCTGTCTTGCCTCCAGCTTTGCAACTGATGTTTAATTCTAGACATATTTTATCTGATGTAAGCAATTATGCCCCTTATATAGATAGCGTAATTCATGATTGTTACATCAAAGATGATGTTTTGAATTTAGTTCTTAGAATTCGAACTCAAAAGGAAGTATCATTGGATGATTTCTGTGATTTGAAAGCTGTTTCGTCACTAATCGATGATTTCAGCAATAAATATGGATATGGAATTTCATTAGAAGATTCTTTGATAATGAAAATCCAAATGGAATCTCCTGGATGGTTGAGATTATCGACCAAAAATATTGGGAAATTATTGCTTTTGGTTTGTTTGTTACAATGTTGACAGGTGGAGGAATAAAATGCAACCAAAAAGATGGATTAGAAATCTACACAAGTGGAATCGGAGGGGCAATTAGCGACTTTCTCGATAGGAAGGCTGATAGAGAACTAGTAGAAGCTGCTAAACGGGCAATGGACTCCTTGCAAATAAAGACGCCTGAGGATATGCAACCTATTATTGATATTCTAAATGCTAAAAATAAAGGTCGCCATGATTATTGATTATGCTGGTAGATAATAGAAAGGTATAAGTAGAAAAGCAACCAAGACACCGATTATGATAATTCTATAATCGGTGTCTTTTTAATTCAATTCCATGTCAGAAAACATACAATCCCTTGCAACAGTAACATGGTACTTGTACTGATAACAAGAAATGTGCCAGCAAAAGCTAATATATTTCTTATACAATCGAACATGGTTGGTATTGAATTCAATTGCAAAATTAGTATTTAATCTTAAAGCAGCCTTTGAAAAATGGTTAAATCTTCAATTTTCGGTCTTGAAAATAGGAATTTCATAAGTGTTTTCTTTTTTTACAAAAATAAGTTTTTTCTTTTGTCGTTTCAAATATTATTACCATATTTGTATTGCCAAATAAAAACCGATTTGCATCTCCTCATATCGTGTAACCCGTAAAATCGGGTTCCGGGTGGTTCCGGTTGGCGCACGATATGAGGAGATGTTTTTTAATAAAATGAATAAGATTCAAACAGAGATAGCTGATGCCATTTTACAATATACATACAATAATGGTCGTGGGTCTTATTTAGGCGTAAAAGATTATCTGTATTTCAGAGTGGGCAAACCTCTGTATAGTTTAAAAGACATCAATATTGTATTAGGAGTTTTGTTGGGATCTAAGCTTTTGAAAGGAGATGCCAAAATGTTCTTTTTGACGGAAGAAGGAGAAAAGGCGATGCGGTTGGGATTGAATTCTTATGAAAACTTTCTTTCTGAGACAGAGATAAAAAGAGAAAAGAATGATTTCAAGAGAGAAATAATCATCGGAATAATAGGTGCGATTGTAGGATCTATTATATCATTTTTGCTATCATGGATGCTATAAAGCTGATGATAAAGCACATGATGAATAGATATTTGTCCCTGCTTTTGTAATTGGCTTTAATATACTGTATTATTGTCATAATCATTTCATTTTTTACAAAGATACGATTTTCCTTTTATATCTTTGTAGTCAAAAATTATTAATTGTATAAGATATGAAACAATTTTTTTTAAAGCAATTCCTATTTGTTGTTTTTATGTTATTGAGTTTAATGGCGCATGCACAAAATAGCGCAATAACACCACCCAAGGCCATTAAAGAGCTTTTTTCTAATCCACAAAAAAGAAAAGCGTCTATAGCCAAAGATGAGATTTCAAGTGATGGATTAAGATGGATATGGGGTGATTATCGATATAGCTTCATTGGTACTTCAACAAAAGAAAGGTCGCTTCGCATTATGGTTTTAGGAATTCAGAGAGACTCTATTATAACTTATCAAATATGTTTTGGTATTCATGAAGCTGACACAAAATTAAAAATAGAAAAAGATTCTCCTGTGTTGATAAAGTTTGGAGATGATTCAGTTTATAAAACCAAGAATTTATTTTATGATGAAGATACGGTAGGTGAATCTCATGTTCTAACATATAGTGTTTTTTACACCTATGATATTTATGCCTATATAGAATTGACAGATGAATTGATTGACGGTTTAAAAAAAGGGTTTAAGAAAATTAGATTTGAGGTGAATGATAATATTTATGATGTTGAACCAAGAAAAGATAATGTAAGTAAATTCATTATAGATGAATATAATTTAATTAAGGAAGCGTTTAAAACAAAGAGAACATTTACAGATGATTTTTAATAAAAAGTTTGGCACTCTCAAATAATTAGTTTGATAATTAAAAGAATAAGATAAAAGTTTAATGCCGCTTGGTTGATCGGATAAAATACAAAGTTATGAAAAAAATAGTTTTGCTGATTTTATTATTTCTGCCATTAACAATTTATGCTCAAACAGATAAAGGTTATAAGATAGGATGGTATGGAGCATATAATCAATATCCAATATTGAAGAAAGACTATTCTGATAAAGATGGAATGAGATATTTATCTGGTTCTCATTTCATTTTTACAATTAAAAATTCTTCTTTGACATTGAAAAGCAAAATAAATCTTCAAGTAGGATTAACCTTGGTTTCGGACAAAGTTGATGAAATGTTTCTTCTAATATTTAATTTATCTTCTAAAGAAAAATTATTTTCATGGAAAGGTTCTCCTGTATTGTTGAAATTGGAAAATGATGAAGTCTTGGAGTTGGTCTCAATTTCTAATACAGAAGATAAATATGGTGAATATATATCGACATATAGTATGACTAAGGAATATGAAGTTGATATTATGTATGAAGTCGATGCTTGTCAACTGAAAAAATAGCATCAGGTGTCAAGAAAATAAGATTGAAGATAAATAATGAATTTCTTGATGTAGAATGTTATAGATATAAAAAGGATTATTTTAGTGATTTTATTCAAGAAGAATCGATCTTGTTACTTCAAAAACTTATAGATAGCAAAAGTAAGGATATACATGATGACTTTTAAAGTACAAAGTATATTCGCAAATTATTTTAAATAAAGTTTTGCACTCTCAGATATAATCCTCATATTAGCAGTGCTAAAACAATTCAATCCTGTTGGTCAGGAACGTAGAGCGCGGTTAATGCTCATGATAGTTTAATGGGCTTTTTTATACCCATACAGATCCATTTTGCTGATGTCAGCAAAATGATATATAGGGAGATTGTAGAAGTCACAACTTGTTGTGCAAAAGTTACGGCTGCCTTTCCCATCAACTTAATTGCTCTACGGAGTGACTACGGATTGATTGTTTTAGCGAACTCGGGAAACGGCGGCCGTTTTTTAATAAACTGCATGTTCGGTAAATTGGGTGTGTTTCTGATGTGTTACAACCTTTAGCAAAGAACCTGATTTTAAAATATCATGTATAACAGAACACGATGGAGATTTGAAATGGATGAAATCACATGAAATGATACATGTCAAATAGGGAGTTAATATAGCAGAATTAAAGTTGTTTTTAGAACCATGATGTGGTATTTGAATTGTTTGGATTGTTTTCCAAAAAGTTTGATCGATTTTGTTTAATTTAGATTTTAAACAAGAGATACGTTTGGAATTTAAGGAAACGTCCCCAAAGTAAATACAGTTAGGAAGTGATAAGCAATAGTATCTTTTTAACATATCAACGTTTCCATTTTTAATTTTATTTTTCCAATAAGATATAAAGAATAATGATGGTTTCGTGTTATATGTCGTACCAGAAAAAAAGAATTATAGATGAGTCGTTTGTATTACTTTTTAACGTATCGCGATACGTTTTAGATATAGTCTGAAAATTGTCTATAATGTAATTCTCTTCATTTAAATTATTATATTCTAGGCCATTGCATTGTAGTATTGTTTTTAAATTTGTTATATTTTTTGTATAATCAAAATTGAATGGGATAAAGTACCATTGTGAATTTGTGTGAGATGTTGTTAATGGTATATTAATAGGGGTACCACTTGGAATATTGGTATTTTTTTTTTTCATGGTTGACAGAATCACTTTGAAAGCTATTGTTTAATTCATCTTCTTGTTCCGGTTTGATTCTAATAACTTCAGTCTCTTTTTCCGAAATATTCTTCAGTGTTAATAATTAGTTGAGAAAAATCATTTAGTTTGTTGATATAAACGAATAAAAGTCTGTCTATTTCAGGTATATATGGTATAATAACTTTTTTATTTTACAACGTTCTTTAAGGTAAGGTATACCATTTATGTGGTCAGCATGGAAATGGGAAATAAATAGAATATCAATAGTGCTATCTTTTGCATAGAGATTTTCTATATAGTTTTTTAAATTTACATCTTTTGTTATTGTTCCACAATCATATACTATATTTATTTCTTTATCAATTGTTTTATGACATTCAGTATAGAATGCTCCAAATCCTATGGGGTGAAATGTTCTAGTTAATGATACCATAATATTGATGTTTTAAAAGTAGATCGTAAAATAATGATATACTTTTCAATGAAACAAGTTTTTATTCAACTATTTAGGTATTTATTCTCCAAAAAGTTACCAAAAAGTTTGTGGATTAAAAAATAATCCCCATCTTTGCAATGACTTCCATTTTGAACAGGCGGACAGTACCGCCAACATAGCCGTTGGCATTTTTTATGCCCATGGATTATCATATAGTTCCGTCCCGTGTGGAGCGTTAATGCGCCCACTGCCTGTTCAAGGTGGAAGTCAACGGGGAGCGGAACTTTTTTTGTTCCCTTCCCGTAATAATCAACATATTGTTTCATTTTAAATGACTTCCAAAATGAAAAATCAAACAGCTACTTTGCCTGTATTAGAGGCAAAAAAATCCACGTTCAGTGTGTGGTGTGAAAAGGAGAATCAACTGTTCTCGTGTGTTCTTGAATCCGTAGTTACCAACCGTCAGGTGTGCCTTATGGCTCATGCTTCCTTGGCTTTTTCTGCATTGGTATGTGCCGGTTTTGTGTCGGCTGTTCCTGCATTGCTTTGCCTGGCTTGGTTTGTTGTGTCGTTACATCTTTGCAAGAAAGGAGGGCTGAAATGAAATTCTTTATTGATGAACCCAAAACTTACCTGTCTGTCAACAATAAAGGCAGGGCTATGAACAAGTGGATTTCCACTTTCACTCATGTATTGATTCCTGATGAACTGTCACGTGATGCCTTTATTGAGAGTATTCGTGCCAAAGCGTCCATGTTGGATGAAGAGTTTCCAAGAACCAAACCGCTTCGTGTGGATGTTTCCAGAAACAATGATATACGTATTGAGGTCTATCCCGATAAGAATCCGTATAATACTGTCTTCATAGTTCATATTTATCCTGTACGTGGCGAGTTCCGCTTCTGTGAAGCTTCAAACCCGAAAAATGCTGGAAGGAGGTTTGCGATGAATGACGAATTTTCAATAATGAAGACTGTCGAGATAGGTAGTGACGGTAATAAAGAAGTCAAATTCCATTTATTTGCTCAAAATTATGGAGATATATCCGAAATAAATCATGAACAATTAATCCGATTAGATGCGTTTTTGCATGACTATGTTACAAAGGAGGTGAAGCATGAAAAATAATTCTACTCCCAATCAATCTCGTGTAGAGGAATATGTATTGATTGAATATCTGATGGCGTTTCTTCCGGCTGATCAACCCGATGGTGATGATGTGTTGTTGAAAAGCACACAAGATATTCAAGATGATTTGTCTGATATGGTGGAGTTGTCCTTGAATGATATTGCATCTACGATGCGTGATACGGGCTATCACATCCATGTAGACAGTGACAATCGTCCCAAATGGATGATGATGCGTCGATAAGAAACATTTTTTATACATTTTACATAGAGGGCATTCTGTTGCAAGACAGGGTGTCCTTGTCTTTTATAGGTTGTGGTATTTGCCTTATTTTTGAAATAAAAAAGGTTATATGATAGTTTTAGTAAAGGATATCCCGGCCTATGCCTTTAGTTCCGGACTGAACGAGCTGGTGTTCGCTACGGATCAGAATACGGCTGTTCTCTCATTGACAGTCGGAGAAAAAGAGATTCTGTCCGAAACTTACATTCCGGATGCTTCCGGCCGGATAACCATCAATGATTTGCAGGGCTTGATTGAACCGTATTTGGCAACAAACCTGATAGAACGGTGCAGTTATCGGATAACGGACGGATCATCCGAACAGAATAAAAACTTTACGGTGCAGTTCTGTGCTGCGGAGTCCTCCATGCCGGCTGCGGATTTTATGGCGGGCTATTTTTTGTCCACGCTGATGGGAGAGAAGATTACGGCGATAGGGCGCAAGGAGTTCGTGCATCTGGTCACGACTGAGGCATGTCCTGTGACTGCTACCTGTGTCTATTACCGGGACGAAGACGGTTTGTCTACCCGTGAGGTGAGTTTGCGGCAGGTGACAGATACGGACAAGATCGTTACGGTAGAAGTTTCTCCCGAATTGTTGGTCAAACCAGGCTTCGAGCTGGTGCGCTATATTATTCATGCCGGAGTACGGACGCAGACTTTCTCACTGATCCTGATGCGCCCGATGTCGCTCCGGTTCTGTTGTTCACCAATTCTTTCGGGTGCCAGGAGACGGTTTACTGTACTGGAACTCATGCGTTGGAGCCGGAATACGTCCGGTCCACCGCTTACACTAATGGCATGTTCCGTAATTATCGGATTGATGAGACCAAGGTGTTCAAGGCCAATACGGGTGTGTTGACACATGAGATGGCGTTGTGGCTTGATGATTTGTTCCGGTCTAAAGAGATTTATCTGCTGGACGGTACGACAGTGGGCAAGGAGGTTACCATCACCGAGTCGGAATCGAAGCGCAGCAACGATCCGGATCATTTGCCGTTCTTTACTTTCTCTTATCGGTATGCGCAGCGTAATCACAATATCTTGCAGTTGCCGCGTGCCGGACGTGTGTTTGATAATACATTTGATTATACGTTTGAGTGATATGGGCATAAAGGTAATACATAGGCTTGATGCCATCCGGCTGCTGGAATCCGGACAGCCGGTTGATTTGCGTGTCTGGAAATTGTCCACAGGTGACATCATTGAGTACAAGGGGGTGATCTGTATCGGTTCCCATTGGCGGGGAGGTACGCATCTGGTCAAGTGTCCCAAATCCGGACTGCCGCGCAGGTTGCGTGATATCACATTGTTTTCAATTAATGGTATGGAGGTTTATTTATGAAAAATAAGACAAACAACAGGGTGCGGCTGGACTATATCCCTTCAGGTGTGTTTGAGGTGGGTAAATCCGGCGTGCAGGCGTCCATGGAGACGGTCGAGGACAGTTCGGCGGTTTTTGACGAGGATGGCGAAGATGTGTCCTCGACGACGTTGCCGGGGGCGAAAGGTTATAAATACGTGAACTGGGGCGCTGACAACAGGCTACCGTATGAGCTGATCAGGTTGATAGGGGTTGACGAGGTGATGTCTCAGAACAAGTTGTTCAATGTGCTTACTTGTTACGGTGCTGGGCAGAAGTATAATGACTATGATACGGGCAGACCGACTGTTGATAAGGAAATTAAAAAATGGATGCTGCATAACAGTATACCTTCCTTCATGCTTGAACAGGCGACAGATATGAAGTATTATTTTTTCTGTGTGTCGGTGATCATACTGTCTGTTGACGGTTCCCGGATTGTCAGGCTCCGGCACAAGGAGGCCTGTTATTGCCGGTTTGAAAAGGCGGATGATAAGGGGCGTATCAATCATGTTTTCTATGGCAACTTCCGGAAGTCGGCCTTGCGTGAGGATGAGATCGAGGTACTGCCGCTGCTTGACGAAAAAGACCCGTTGGGTGATCTGGAGGTCCGGATGGGGCGTGAACCCGGCAAGGACGGAAAAAAGTCTATACCCACTAAAGACCGCAAGTTTGCCATTTTGGTCCGTTTTCCGACACCCGGCTGCCGATACTATCCGTTACCCAACTATACTTCTATTTTTCGAGGCGACTGGTTTGACATCAAGCGGTTGATTGGTAAGGGGAAAAAAGCCAAGCTGAAGAATCATGCGACGGTTAAGTACCAGGTTGAAGTCCACAAGGATTTTTGGTCCAATCTGTTGGCTGAAGAGCACATAACCGAGCCTGTAAAGCAGCTGGAGCGCATTAAGAAAGAAAAAGAGAATATTAAAAATTTTGTGTCCGGCATCGAGAATTCCGGCAAGGTCTGGATTACCGGTTATTACATCGATCCTAACGGCAAGGAGAACCGTATGGTGCGTATCAATGTGATTGATACGACTAAAGAGGGTGGCGACTGGTCTGAAGACATTCAAGAGGCGTCCAATATTACCTGTTATGGTGATAATATTCATCCCAATCTGGTGGGAGCCACTCCGGGCAAGTCACAGTCCAATAACTCCGGATCTGACAAGCGCGAGCTGTTTACTCTCAAGCAGTCGCTTGAGATTGCCTTTCATGATCTGATGTATATGCCGCATAATGTGGTGATTCATTATAACGGATGGGGTGAGAAGGTCTATCCGGATGTGCCGATGATCCTGCTCACGACACTGGATCAGAATACCGATGCCAAATCAACGACAGCTAACCGGATAAACCATAATAACGATGAAGATGATAATTGATAAACAGACTTTTGAGAAGGTCGTTTTTGCAGCCGCTTCGGCAAACGTGTATGTGTTTGATGCGATACAAGATCGGTTTGAACAGGCTGAACATAAACTCTTCGGCACGGTGCTGGGGAGTGATACGGATGTGGATACGCTGCCCGTTAAAGAAGATGTGTGCCGTTATATCTGTCTTGATGCGTTTTATCAGGCGATCCCGGGGCTGGATCTGATACTGACGGATACGGGGTTCGGTATTGTCAATAACCAGAATATATCTCCGGCATCACGTGATCGGGTTGAATCGTTGCGCGTGCAGATACAGCGTGAAGCGGATTATGCGCTGGACTGTATTATTGAGGGCATGACTGGTGATGACGCTTGGTCTTCCTCAGTTTGTGCCCGGTTGGTGATCAGTTCCCTTTACTATACCGGTGCCCATGTGCGTGATTTTGCAGGCCGACCGACAGCCATCCGTACTGATCTGCTCGAACTTCGTCCGCAAATCAGCGAGGCTGAAGAATATATCC
>VOFC01006989.1_pt1 | contig 156286 bp, 190 predicted proteins | sample 5384161 | NCBI WGS metagenome assembly VOFC01 (sample SAMN12384722, study PRJNA508395) | human gut metagenome | isolation source: healthy gut B | host: Homo sapiens | reverse complement strand
TTTCCAACCTGTTCGCAAAACAGAACTGTGCCGTCTGCGGCAAGGAGTGCGGCACCCTGCACCGCTCCAAGCTCCGGGACGGACAGTTCCTCTGCGACGACTGCGGCAACAAGTGCTCCAAATACATCCGGCTCAGTGAGCTGACGCTGGACGAAGCAAAGGAGCACATGGCGTACATGGCCCGGATGAAGCGGGTATTCGACGAGGTGTTCGACAAGACCGAGTTCCGGGTCAACGCATACCCCTCCACCCCGACGCAAATGGGGCTGGTGTTCTGCGATGAGCTTGGAATGCTGTACATCGACGACCGCACCGGCGGCCAGGGCAAGATGCCGGAGCTGATCCGCTACGACCAGATCGCCAGCTATGAGGAGTATCTGGACGAGACCCCCGCCAAGGAGCCGGGCCAGGAACCCACCCTCAACGGCGGCGGCCTGAAGATCCGTCTGGTGCAGCCCCGCGGCATCACCGAGGCCCAGACCCAGCGGGGGGTATGCGTCCCCACCCCTACATCAAGCAGGAGCTGGTCATCTGCTTCAGCAAGCGGGACCGGCGGGAGATCGGCTATGCCCACATCGCACGGCAGCATCTGGACCACATCTTCGGGGTCCACGATAATGAGACCAGCATGTTCGGCCGCCGGATGTCCAAGGCCGAGGAACGGGAGCTGAAGGGCCAGATGGGTATGATCGGTGCCATGGGTGCCGTGGCATCTGCCGCCATGAAGGGCGGGCAGCTCTCTGAGCAGGAAAAGGCCCAGTTCGTGGAGAACATCAATCTGGCCAACGATGCCCAGACCGGCGGCATGGCATTGTACAGCCGCCGTGCTGACGAAGCCTTTGCAAAAGTGCAGTGACCCCAAAAGGAGGAACGGATATGAGAAAGATTCAGCGCAGAGATTTCCTCAAGGCCATGGGCCTTGCCACCGCCGCCCTCGGGCTGACCGCCTGCGGCGGCTCCGGTGCCGCCAGCGCTTCCAGCGTTTCCAGTGCACCGGCTTCCAGCAGCAGTGCCCCGTCCGCTTCGGCACAGCCGGAAGCAGCAGGGGAGAAGGCTGCCCCCACGGAGGGCCCTTGTGGCCCAGTTCAAAACCGGGGAACTGACCATCGGCGAATACACCTTCAAGGCGCAGTACATCCCCTTTGACGTCCGCCGGGAACTGGACGGAGCGCATCACTGCATCCATGCGGACAGCTACCGGGGCAATTACTTCTTCAGCTTCTACAACGAGGACGATGAAAAGCAGTCTGCCAAGATCTTCGAGTATGCCATCAAGGATGACCGGCTGACCCCGGTGGAAGAGTACAACATTGACGGCAGCAACGCCCTCAGCATCGACCGCAATGGCATCCTGTATGCCATGGACCACTTTGACGTCTACTGCTACGATCTGAACAGCAGCGACCCGGAGGAGCCCAGCGACGCACTGGACTACTGGGGCAGCTGCTATTCCTCCAAGGACCGGGATCTGACCGTGATCTACTGGACCAACTCCGCGCCGGTGCTGGTGCAGGACGGCGAGTACACCGAGCTGATACTGGAGGGGGATAACGAGATCGGACCCTTCTGCAGCATGTCCTCCCTGAACCTCAGCGGGGACGAGCTGCTGACGGTGGGCGAGCTGGAATCCAGCGGCGATGATTACTTTGCTGCCTTTGATCTGGACGGCAATGAGCTGGCCCGCAGCTCGCAGCCGGTGGGCAGCTTTGACGCCGTGATGATGAAGCGCCCCAACGGCTATCTGCTGGACACGGGCTATGTGTGGGAGCTGTACGGGCCGGACGGCACTTTTTTGGAAAAGTCCCTTCCCGTGGGCGAGCGCGAGACCCTGTGCCAGCTGTGCGGCGACTTCTGCACCTTTGACGTCTTTTTGCCGCTGGAGGAAAACGCTTTTCTGGCAGTGGGTCACCACGGCAAAGCCACCGAGCCGGATGAGCCGGTGGTGTTCCACATCACCACGGACTTCTGAGTCGACCGCTTCGGCGGGAAGACCAACGCAAAAACAGCGGGGCCGGGGAAGAGCCCCCGGCCCCCTTTGGAACAACAGGAGGAAACGCTATGGCAGGAATGCTGGAATACAAGTGCCCCTGCTGCGATGGCGCCATCCAATTTGACAGCGCCACCCAGAAGATGAAATGCCCCTACTGCGACACCGAGTTTGAGGTGGATACCCTCAAGGGCTACGATGAGGAACTGAAGGACGAAAAGCCCAGCGAGATGAACTGGGCGACCCCCGGCGGCAGCTGGGCAGAAGGGGAGACCGCCGGTCTGCACACTTACAGCTGCAAGAGCTGCGGCGGCGAGATCGTGGGCGACGACACCATGGCGGCTTCGGCCTGCCCCTTCTGCGGCAACCCCATCGTCCTCACCGGACAGTTTGCCGGGGCGCTGCGGCCCGACCTCATCATCCCCTTCAAGCTGGACAAAAAAGGCCGCCAAGGCCAAATTGCAGGAGCACCTCAAGGGCAAGATACTGCTGCCCCGGGTGTTCCGCAGCCAGAACCACATCGACGAGGTCAAGGGCGTGTATGTGCCCTTCTGGCTCTTTGACAGCGATGCCGACGCTCAGCTGCGGTTCACCGCCACCCGGACCCGCAGCTGGTCGGACAGCAAGTATGACTACACCGAGACCAACTACTACTCCGTCCGGCGGGACGGCACCCTGGGTTTTGACGCGGTGCCCGTGGACGGCTCCTCCAAGATCGAGGATGACCTGATGGAATCCATCGAGCCCTTTGCCATGCAGGATGCCATCCCCTTCCAGACCGCCTATCTGGCAGGCTATGTGGCGGACAAATATGATGTGACCGCCGAGGACAGCATCGAGCGGGCCAACAGGCGCATCCGCCGCTCCACCGAGGAAACGTTCCAGCAGACCGTTACCGGCTACGATTCGGTCAAGGTGGAAAACAGCAGCATCCAGCTGCACGGCGGCAAGGCAAAGTACGCCCTGTTCCCGGTCTGGCTGCTGAGCACCAGCTGGCGGGGCGAGAACTACCTGTTTGCCATGAATGGCCAGAGCGGCAAATTTGTGGGCGACCTGCCCGTGGACAAGGGCGCTGCCCGCAAGTGGATGCTGGGCCTTACGGCTGCCCTTTCCGCCGCGTCCTACGGCGTGATGTGGCTGCTGTGGCTGGCACGGATCCTGTAAAGGAGGGACGAACGATGAAAAAAGACTTCCAAACGCCTGCGCTCCCTCTTTGCGGCGCTGGCAGCACTGGTGCTTGCGGTGCTCCTGACCGTTCCGGCATTTGCGGTGGAGGGCGGCTTTGCCGACCTGTACTACCGCATGAACGACAGCGCGGATGTCCTGACTGCAGAAGAGGACAGCGAGCTGGAGGATGCACTGGAGGAGCTGAGCCTCCGCCAGAGCTTCGATGTGACCATTGCCACCGTTGAGTCGCTGGAAAGCGTGGGGTACGACAGCATGGAGGCCTATGCCGATGACCTCTATGATTACTGTCAGTTCGGCTACGGCCCCGATATGGACGGCGTGCTGCTGCTGGTGAGCGTGGGCGACCGCAAATGGCACATCTCCACCTGCGGCTACGGCATCACCGCCTTTACGGATGCCGGCATCCAGTACCTTGGCGAACAGATGAAGCCCTTTATGGCGGAGGGGGACTACGCCGCCGCCTTCCGCACCTTTGTCCAGTGGTCGGATACTTACATCGACGCTGCCCGGGCGGGCCGCCCCTATGATGTAAAGACCCTGCCCCGGGACCCGCTTTCCCCATGTACCTGGTCCTTGCGGTGGGCATCGGCCTTGTGCTGGCATGGGTCGTCGTCAGCGTAATGAAAAGCCAGCTGCGCAGCGTGGCGTTCCAGGAGAACGCCGCCAGCTATGTGCGGGAGGGCAGCATGAACCTGACCAACAGCCGGGAGCTGTTCCTGTACCGTGATGTGCACCGCACCGAGCGGCCGAAGGAGTCCAGCTCCAGCGATTCCGGCGGCAGCTCCACCCACACCTCTTCCAGCGGCACCACCCACGGCGGCGGAGGCGGCTCGTTCTGAAAGGAGGAACCTTATGAACCCTTATCTTTCGGAAAAAGCCCGCGGCGAGATTCCCCGTGTCCTCAAATGGCTGCGGAACGCGGGGCTTGCCTTCTGCGTGTTCTGCTCCTTTGGCGGGCTGTATACCCTCTGCCTGAGTTTGCAGGATAAGGGCTATTCCTACATCGGAGGCTATGTATTCTGGATCGTGGTGGGGGCTGTGCCCCTGGCACTGTTTGCCCGCGGAGAGGCCCGCCGCTACCATGCAAGAACCATCGCCCGGCGGGTGGAGAGCTACCCGGGCCGGAGGTGCCCCTGCGGTGGCTGTGCAACAGCGTTGGCATGGATGCAAAAGGACCTTGCATGGTATTTTGAAAACGGCTATTTCGCAAACCTCAGTCTGGACTTGGACCAAAAAGGTGGTCCGCAAACGGACCGTGCCCCGCTACGACCCGAAACGGGGCTGAACCCTTACAGCTGAAACAGAAAGGAGTATTTTCATGGGACTTTTTGATAAGATGAAACAGGCCGCTGCCACCGCCGGTGGAAACCAGACCGTCACCTTTACCTTTCAGGCTCTGCCGGAAAGCCTTGCCCAGATGCAGGAGCTGCCGGAGGCCAGCCTGACACCCCCTTCAAGGCCGCAGCCCTCACCGTCTGCGCGCTGTGCGCCTACGGTGCCGACAAGGCCATTGGGCAGGAGATGCTCAACTGGCTGCGGGGCCCCCGTCCGCTGAACGGGCAAGACATCTCCTTCTTGAACGACCGCTTCCGGGACGGCAAGAGCTACATCCCCTTCTCCTACTTTGTGGGCGCGTCGCCGGAAAACGGCTATACCCCTCGCCAGCCCTTCACCCTTCTGGTGGGCAGCAACCACACCTCTTATGTGGAGGATGGCTATTGCAAGCTCTTCATCCCCTGCGGCGGTGCCGATGACCCCCGGCCCATCAAGCTGCGGCGCAAGGGCAACGGCCAGTGGTTCTTGTGGGAGCAGTACCTGATGACCGGCATCCGCGTCCCCACGTCTGCCGACCCGTGGGCCTGAGATGAAGGGCCTGACCATGCGGCTCTTTGCCGCCGCGCTGGCGCTGACCCTGAGCCTTGCGGGCTGCGGGCCGGTGGACGGCGACCCCATCCGCTCCGGCGCGGCAGCTTCGGACAGCGCTTCCCGGCCGGACGCTGTGACCGTGGCGCAGCTGCGGCAGCAGGCCGAACAGAACGGCAGCCTTGCCGCAGTGCTCTATCTGGGCAGCGTCCCGGAGCGCACCGCCGATGTGGACGCTGCGCTGGACAGCCTGCAGGAACAGCCGTGGCAGTTTGTTGCGGACATCCCGGCAGACCACCGGGTCGCAGCGCCGGGCGGCGGGCGGGAGTTGTACTGCCTCTTCGCTGTCAGCAGCCGGGACACCCTGTTCCTCTACGAAAAGCAGGACCACCAGTACCCGCACCAGACGGGCCGGGAGCTGTATTGCGGGCGGGATGGTCAACCCGTGCTGCTGCTGTGCAACGGCACCCCGGACACCCCCGACATCACGGCGGTGGTCTACTGCACCACCGGCCGCGCGCTGGACTGGTCGCCCCAGCTTTCCGCCTCCACCGGCAGCCCTGTGCCGGTGGAGGGCGTAGACGATTTTTCCAACCACCCAACGCCCGGCGCTGCCTCCTGAGGCGCACCCCGGCAGGGCATGAGAAAGGAGAACCCATGAAAAACCTGAAACTTCTGGCCGCCCTGCTGGCGCTGGCCATCGGTCTGGCGGGCTGCGGCAACGGCAGCAGCACCCCCCCAGCTCCAAACCCGAAAAGATGCTGGACGGAGACAACATGATCGCCTCCAACACCCAAAAGCAGGAATATGAGGAGCCGGAGGACGTGACCTACATGCGCCTTCTGGCAGGGGAGGACGAATACCGCGCCTGTGTGCTGTATCTGGGCGGCTCCTATGAGATTACCACCGATGTGCAGCAGGTGCTGGACAGCCAGACCGACCTGAGGGAGCTGTGGGGCTTTGTCTACGACATCCCGCAGGATCACTGGGTCGTGGCACCGGATGGCGGGTGCGACCTGTACTGCATCTTCCCGCAGGAGGCGCAGGCCACCCTGTTCGTCTACGAGACGAGCCTGACAGACGATGCCGAAAAACCGCTCCAGCGCGGGAAACAGCTCTATTACAGTGAGGACGGTCAGCCCATCCTGCTGCTGTGCAACATCAGCGATATCGTTCCCAACACCGAGGTGGAACTGTACCCCAGCACCGGCGAAGAGCTGGTATTCAGCCCCTTCCTTTCCGGCGAGAACGGCCATGTGGTGGAAGCCGAGGGCGTGTGCGATTTTACCATCTACCCGGAAGGGGACGACTGGATCTCCGTTGCCGACCCGTGGTCGCTGGAGGGTAACTGGCTGGAGTTCGCCCGCGACACCGACGAGGGCTATTTTGAGACCGACCCGGCGGATGCCGATGCCATGTGTTTCCTGCCCACAGATTCCGAGACCGAGGGCGACCAGCTGCCCCTGACCGCCAGCTACATCACCCCCTACCCGGAGCTGAACGTGGAGGAGGCAGAGCTGTTCTACCACGATGGCACCCCGGAGGTGCCCTTCCGGTCCAATCAGGAGTGGTACGCCACCTTTACCGGGGAGGACGGCTCCCGCTACGCCGTTACGCTGGAGGACGAGGACACCCTTGCCCTGAAGTTCTATCTGGAGAACGAGGAAAGCTACATGAGCCTGGTCAGCACCGTTTACTTTGCGCGGCAGGAGGCCATGGGCTGACCGCCGCCGACCCACACCGGGAGGAATGCACCATGAAACACACCAAAAAATCACCATCCTCCACTCCAATGATCTGCACGGAGATTTTCTGGCAGAGCAGGTGGACGAAAAACTGGTGGGCGGCGTTTCCATGCTGTCCGGCTACATCGAAAAGGTGAGGGCAGAGGAGCCCAACACCATCTACGCCATTGCAGGTGATATGTTCCGGGGCTCGGTCATCGATTCGGAGTACAAGGGCCTTTCCACCATCGAAATCATGAACGCCCTTGCCCCGGACATCGTCACCATCGGCAACCACGAGGTGGATTACGGCATCGCCCACCTGCTGTTCATCGAAAAATGTGCCCGGTTCCCCATCATCAACGCCAACCTCTACATCAAAAACACCCCCACCCGGCTGTTCACCCCCTACAAGATCCTGCGGGTGGACGGCATGAACATCCTCTTCATCGGCATCATCACGCAGGATGTCATCAACCAGACCAAATCCGAATCGCTGGTGGGCTCCTTTGTGGACACCCGCCGCCGCTGCCGCCGAGGTGGGCAAGATCTGCAACGCCCACAACAGCATCGACATTGACTTCACCGTGCTGCTGACCCACATCGGCTTTGAGGAGGACCGCCACCTGGCCCGCCAGCTGGACCCGGCCTGGGGGGTGGACCTGATCATCGGCGGGCACAGCCACACCTACCTGGAACACGAGGTGGAGGAAAACGGCGTGATCATTGCACAGGCGGGCACCGGCACCGACCAGATCGGGCGCTTTGATATCATTGTGGACACCGACAACAACTGCATCGATTCCTACACATGGCGCACCGTGCCCATCTGCGCCGAGACCTGCCCCCGCAACCCTGCCATGGAGCAGGTGCTGCAGCGCTTCACCAGCCAGGTGGACGAAAAATACAGCCACATCGTAGGGCGCTTCCGCCGGGAGCTGACCCACCCCAGCGCGCACCCGGGAGACTGAGCTGGGCAACCTGTTTGCGGATATCTTCACCCGCAGCCTTGGCATTGATGTCATGCTCATCGGCTCCGGCAGCATCCGGGCCGAAAAGCTGGGGCCCATTGTCACCTACGGCGACCTCATCGAGGGCTTCCCCTACGACGACGGCGTGTTCATGTTCAAGGTGACAGGCCAGCAGCTGCGCCAGATGCTCCACTACATGCTGCGGGAGGAGGCCTACACCGGCCACACCGAGTTCTACCAGCTGCCCTCCACCCTGCGGCTGCGCTACGACCGCGCTAAGGGCGATTTTGATTACTTTACCTACTGCGGCAAGGAGGTGGGTAAGGAGATCGGCGACGATGCCCTGTTCACCGTGGGCCTGCAGAACTACCACTTCAAAAACATCGAGAGCTTTTTCAACATCTCACGATACCATCTGCAAGATCCAGAAGCCCCGCAGCGTGGCTACCTCCTGCCAGGATATCCTGATGGAATATTTCCGGGAGCACGAGATGCTGGATGCGGCGGTGGACGGCAGAATGACCATTCTGCCCCCTGCCGGGCAATGACCGCTTTTTGAAAAAAGGGTACCCTTTTTTCGGCAGAAGCTGACGCTTCTCCCGAATGGGGCCCTGAAAAAATAAATTTTACCATAGAAAGGAGCACCCCATGAAACAACGATTCACAAAACGAACGCGCCTGGTCAGTGCTCTGCTGACACTGGCTATGGTGTTCACCTTCCAGCCCTTCAGCGCCTTTGCGGCGAACACAGAAATTGATTTTAATTCGCCGGATTTTAAGCTTAATTTCAAGGATGCAGAATTTCGGCGCTTTCTCAAAGAAAGATGTGACACAAACCACAATGGCAAGCTCGATGCGCAGGAACTCAGCATCACAGAGATGACGATCCCTGACGATTACAAGATCAATCTTGAGGGAATCCGTTTCTTTGAAGATCTCGAAAAGCTGGATTGCCACGGTATCGGCTTGACAACACTTAATGTTGGCAAAAATTTCAAACTGAGGGAGCTGGATTGTTCCTATAATCAACTGAAAGAGTATTATCCTATTCTTTCAAGCGGACTGAAAATATTGAATTGCTCCCATAATAACCTGACCTACATGGATCTGGGCATTCTCCATGGGCTGAAACTTGAGGAGGTAGATTGCTCCTATAACAAAATATGGCGAATCGTAATGCGGAGCGAAGAGGAACTGGTCAAATTTGATTGTTCCAACAACGAACTGATGGCGCTGGATGTTAGCCGTTGCTACCAGCTAAAACAGTTGAATTGCTCTGTAAATCAACTGGTAGAGCTGGATGTCAAAAAACCAGACTAACCTGACACTGCTGGATTGTCACCATAATGAATTGACAGAACTGGACGTAAGCCGGAATCAGAATCTGGCATCGCTGACGTGTGATGGAAATCAGCTGACAACGCTGGACTTGAGGAAGAATACCAGCTTGAGCCATCTGAGCTGTTCGGAAAACCGGCTGGCTTGTGTGGACTTTTCCAATATGGTCGGAAGCACTATAAATGCTGATGGAAACAGGCACCCTATCGCAGTCCTTACAAACGGAACGTTTGACCTGAACACTCTGCACGGCTTTAACGTGGGAAAGGCAAGCAACTGGCACGGCGGCTCTGTTTCTGGCACGATTCTGACAGTGGAAGATGGCAAGGATGAGGTGAGCTACCAATACGATTGCGGCAAGGGAGTAAAACCTACATTCATCTTTGAAACCAGTCTGCCCATCAATGAGAAAAAATTTCCCTGACCCTAACTTTAGAAAGTACATCAAAAACTACAAAGCAAGTGGCAGAGATGTCCTCACGGTGGAAGAACAAAGAAAAGTCGAAAGTATCGAAGTCAAAGGATGGAACATCAGCAACTTAAAAGGCATTGAGGCGTTCCCCAACCTGAAAGAGTTGAATTGCGAAAACAATTCTATCCAGAAATTAGACCTGAGACAGAATCCAGAGTTGGAAAAATTGATATGCAATACGAATCAACTGACCCAGCTGGACCTGAGCAAGAATCCCAAAATTTACCATCTGATTTGCTCTGGGAACCAATTGAAACAGCTGGATGTATCGCATCTGAAAGATTTGGTGACGCTCGATTGCTCGCACAACGATCTGGCGCAACTGGATGTCAAAAATAGTATATTCCTGGTAACACTCAACTGTTCCGCAAATCAGTTGACAGAGCTGGACGCAGATGTGAAACATAAGACCCGTTTGGTAAGTGTGGAATGCCAAAACAACCAGCTGACAACGCTGATTCTGGGCCAAAATAAACTGCTGAAGAAACTGAATTGTGCCCATAATCAGTTGACCCAGCTGAATTTGGACAATATGAGTGCCTTGGAGGAGCTGAACTGCTTCGACAACCAGCTAACCGTGTTGGACGTAAGCAGCAGTCAAAACTTGACTAAATTGTGGCTTGGGGATAACCATCTCACCAGCCTGAATTTGGACAACAACCCGAATCTCAATTTCAGTTCTACTGATATTTACAGCGGTGAAAACGTTTACACCGTTACCCTGAACCCTGACCGTACGTTTGACCTGCGAAATCTGCCCGGGAACTTTGATGTAACCCGGGTTACAGGATGGGAGCATGGCAAAGCCAACGGGAACATTCTGACAGTCGATGAAGGCACAAACGTAGTGTACTACGCTTATAAGTGCAGAAGCGATATAATGGAAGTAAGTTTCAAACTGAATGTGACTGGCACCGGCGGCTCCACTGGTGGTGGTTCCACTGGCGGCGGCTCTACCGGCGGCTCCACTGGCGGCGACTCCACGATTCCCCCGGAGGCGGGCAAGTACCAGCTGACAGTGACCGACGGTGTTGCCACGGTGAACGGCAGCACCGGTGCTGTGCTGAACGTGAAGCCCGGCGATACGGTGACCCTGACGGCCCAATGAAAATGTCTCTGCCCGCGCCATGTCCAAGAGCGCCGGTGTCTCCACCGGTGGCGACGACGGCGGCGGTGGCGGCGGCGCGGCCATCCTGCTGGTGGGCGGCGCAGCCGTGGCCGGTCTGGTGGGTTACGGCGTGTATGCCGGAGAATGTTTCCGAGCAGCAGCTGAAAGCCCTGCTGCCGGAGGGCGTGGCACATGCCGGAGAAGCCGTGCCCAGACTGCCCTGCTGCTGAACCCCGCAGGCCGTCCTGAGCCTGCCGAAGCCCCGGCCTTCAAGGACGTTGCAGACCCGGACACCGCCAAGGCGCGCAGTGGTGCGTGGAGCACGGCCTGATGGACCAGAAGCTGGGCGGCCGCTTTGCCCCCGACAACTCCGACCCGGCCTACAAGACCCTGAATGCCTATCAGCAGCTGGTGGGGTAACAGGATAAACCCTCGCAGTCATTGCTCCGCAATGCCAGCTCCCCCGAAGGGGGAGCTCATAGCGGCCTTTTGATAAGGTTTTGCGAAAACCAAAACCTAGGCGCAGTGTGACCTCTCCCTTTGGGAGAGGGGGCGCGGCCTAAAAAAAGCATCCGCAGCGCACTGCGCCTGAGCTGAAACAGCCCGGCCATGCGCTGCGGATGCTTTTGTTGTGGCGGGCACGCCGCCAAAAACAAAAGATCCGAACCCTTCTCCTTCGAGAAAAGGTTCGGATCTTTTTTGTCTGGTGCGGATAAGAGGACTTGAACCTCCACCGAGTTGCCCCGATTAGAACCTGAATCTAACGCGTCTGCCAATTCCGCCATATCCGCATATTCTGTTTTGTTCGTGAGCCGTGCCGCTCGGAACGATAATTATTATACCATGGAATCCGGAATTGTCAAGCGCAATTTCAAAAAAAGTTGTACTTTTCAGCAGAAAGCGGAAAAGCAACGGAAATACGTGCTAAAATGGGCCGGAAAAGCAAAAAATCAGACCGGAAACTTTTCGGCTTCCGGTCTAATTCCTAGCAGGGTGCCTTGTGGGACTCGAACCCACGGTCTCCAGATCCACAATCTGGCGCGTTAACCGACTACGCTAAAGGCACCACATAATATGCGCCCGAAGGGACTCGAACCCCCGGCCCACTGCTTAGAAGGCAGTTGCTCTATCCACCTGAGCTACGGGCGCACGTTGTAATCCCATGGGGTACTTATCTTTCGGCAGCGAGCGTTCGGCACACGCTGCGAGAAGTATAATATCATACGCATAGGCTTCTGTCAAGCAGAATTTCAAATTTTTTGGATTTTCCGGCGCAGGGGGCATTCTGGGGTCACAGCAGGTACATTCCGGCGGCCCCAAGGGCAAAGCCGAGCAGAGCACCGGCGGCCACATCCCGGACATAGTGCGCCCCGGCAAGCACCCGCAGGGCGCAGATGAGCAGGGCCACCACCACCATGCAGGCCCCGGCGGCGGGGTAGAAGTAGCACCACACAGCGGCCAGCACGGCGGCGCTCAAGGCGTGGCGGGAGGGAAAGGACTTGCCGTGGGTCTCCTTGGGCACCAGCGGCGTGAAGCCGGGCTGCTCATACGGGCGGGGAAGAATTCAGCCTGGCCCGCAGGAGCGTGCCGCCCAGAAAGACGAAGGCCGGCACAAAGACTGCCCGGGCGATGAGCTGCATAAAATCCAGAGCGGCGGCGCGGTTTGCGGAGAGCAGCCGGAACCACCGCACATTCAGCAGCACCAGCAGCAAAGGATAGCAGGCAAAGGGCACGGCAGGCAGCCAGCGGTTCAGGGCGATCACCAGCTTTTTCAGAGCGGGGCGGGCCTCCAGCCAGCGCAGCAGGGCCTGGTAGCGTTCCGGGGTCATGATATCCCTCCCTCAAAAACAGGTGTCCAGATAGTTTTCAACGTCAAACGGCTCGGTGTGGAATCTTTGCGCAGGTAGAGCGGGTGATGGGGATGGCCTTTTTTGCTCCGCTTGCCAAAGGTGACCCACGGGATGTCCCGCTCCCTTGTCAGGGCCACCATCTCCCGCATCAGGCCGGGCAGGTAGTCCCGCTTTTCGATCAGGGTGCCCCATGCGGCCCACATGGTGGGCTCGGTCTCGGCCAGAACGGCCCGCAGCCAGCGCAGGTTCTCGTCGCAGAGGGCGCGGTCCGGCACCCGGTCCATGTCGTTGGGGTCGGTGGCGCGCTGGGGATATACGTTGAACATGATCCAGCTGTCAAAGCCGTTGGCGTTGGCCAGCCGCTCCACACTCTTTAAGGTGGGGTCCAGCGCGCCGGGCTGGGCGGTGCTGGGGTTGATGCCGATGCACACCAGCGGGTGCCTGCCCACCCGGCCCAGCACATAGCGGTAGGGCAGGTAGGTGTGGGGCTCGTAGTACCAGATGCCGCCGGGGTATTCCCCCGCTTCCAGGCGGGGCAGCTGTTCAGTCTGCATGAAAATGTACCTCACAAATATGGTTTCCTATTTATCGTACCTGAAAAATTTCTGTAAATCAACACCTTTGCCGGAGAAAGTCTCCCATAAATCCGAATTTCATGTTATACTGTTCTTAGACCTGTGCCGCATACACGGCGGCACGGGCCGGGAAAGGAAAACAGGAGCCATTGAAGAAGGGAGTTCTGCTATGGCCATGATAGAAGATTATAGAAGCGCCCTGCGCGCGGGCCAGCGTGCCTACCGTGCCTGTGTGGCGCGCGGCCAGTCGCCGTACCTTGCGGTGCTGGATGATATCCTGAACGGGGAGAACATCGTTGCCCAGGAGCCGCTGGGGCTGGTGGATATCCCCGCCGAGAGCATTGTGGGCACCAAGACCAGCGGACGGCACACGGCCTTTGCGGCCAATTTTATGCCCCTGCTGGAAGAGGACACCGAGTTTGCCATCAAGTGGTCGAATCTCTGTGAGGCCCATCTGGAGGAGGGCATCCACACCCCCATCATTGCCTACGAATACCTGAACAAGTTCTATGTGCAGGAGGGCAACAAGCGGGTGTCTGTCCTCAAATACTACGAGGCGGTCACCATTCCGGGCACGGTCACCCGGCTTGTTCCGGCCCGGAACGACACGCTGGAAAACAAGATCTACTACGAGTTTCTCGATTTTTATAAGCTGAGCAAGATCAACAATGTCCAGTTCTCCCGGCTGGGCGGCTATGCAAAGCTGCAGACACTGGTCTGCAAGGCCGCCAGCGAGGTATGGTCGGATGACGACCGGCTGAACTTCTCGGCCCTGTATACCATGTTCAGCCAGCAGTTCTATGCGCTGGGCGGCTCCGCCCTGGAGCTGACCCCGGGCGACGCGCTGCTGGTGTACCTCTCGGTCTACCGGTATTCGGATGCCTGCCAGTCCACCCCCAGCCAGGTGCGGGACAACCTGGCCAAACTGTGGGATGAGATCAAGATCCTGAAGGAGCCCCATGCGGTGGAGCTTTCGCTGGAGCCAAAGCCCGGCAGTGAGCCGCTGCTGAACAAGCTGAACATCTTCAGCAAGCCCAGCCAGCTCAAGGTGGTGTTCCTGCATGAGTACAATGCTAAAAATAGCGCCTGGGTGCGGGGCCACGAAAAGGGGATCGAGGCCCTGAAAAAGGAATTCCCGGACCGGCTCATCATCACCAACCGGGAAAATGTCTCCCCCGAGGTGGACGCGGAGCAGATCATGGAAGAGGTGGCCCACGACAACGCGGATGTGGTGTTCACCACCAGCATCCGGATGCGGCCCGCCTGCCTCAAGGTAGCGGCCCAGCACCCCAAGACCCAGTTCCTGAACTGCTGCCTGAACGCGCCCCATCCGCTGGTGCGCACCTATTACCCGCGCACCTACGAGGCCAACTACCTGCTGGGAATGCTGGCGGGCATCCTGAATCTGACCGACCGGGTGGGCTATGTAGCGGCCAACCCCGTTTACGGTGTGCCTGCGGCCGTCAATGCTTTTGCCCGGGGCCTGCGCACCGTGCGGCCCAACAGCCATATCCTGCTGCGCTGGGCCTGCCTGCAGGAGCCGGGGAAACCGCTGGATTTCTCCGACTGCCCGGATATCGAGCTATTCTACGCCTGCAGCCCCTTTGAGCCCACCGGCAGTGCCAGGGAATACGGCCTGTGCCGCCGGATGCCGGACGGCAGTGTGCAGCCGGTGGCGCTTCCGGTCTGGAAGTGGGAGGCGTTCTATATCGGGATCATCCGCTCCATCTTTGAGGGCACCTGGGACAGCGGTGCCAGCGGAAAGGCCATCAACTACTGGTGGGGCTTCCGCAGTGACGCGGAGCGGCTGGATTACTACGAGACCCTGCCCAAGGGCACGCAGCAGCTGCTCGATCTGCTGGAAAAGAACCTTGCGGCCAACGAGTTCCCCATCTTCCCGGCGGGCATCTTTGCGCAGGGGCATATCCCCAAGGCACCCACTGCAGACACCTACACCCCCAAGGAACTGATGGAGATGGACTGGCTGGGCGAGTGCGTGGAGGGCAGCCTGCCCCGGTACGATCAGCTGGATGTCAGAACGCTGGGCCTGCTGGAGATCAACGGCCTGAGCAGCCTGAAAGAGACGACGCTGTAAAAAAGCTCAACAGAACGGAGTGTTGCGGACGTGAAGATACTTGCAATTTCCGATACCCCCTCCAAGGCGCTGTGGGACTATTGCACCCGGGAACGCTTGGCCGGGATCGATCTGATCCTCTCCTGCGGGGATCTGCCAAAAAAATACCTCGAATATATAACAAATTTTACAGCGGCCCCCATTTTGTATGTCCACGGCAACCACGATGGCTGCTACCGCACAGAGGGTGAGCCGGGCGGCTGCATCTGCGTGGACGATGAGGTCTATGTCTGGAAGGGGCTGCGCATCATGGGGCTGGGCGGCTGCCTGCGCTACAACCAGGAGGACACCTTCCAGTATACCGAAAAGGAGATGCGACGCCGGGCGCGGCGGCTCTGGTTCAAGGCCCACCATGCGGGGGGCATCGATCTGCTGCTGACCCATGCCCCGGCGGCCGGCCTGAACGATGGCGACGACCGGGCCCATAAGGGCTTTGCCTGCTTCAACGACCTGCTGGAGGAGTACCAGCCCAAGTGGTTCGTGCACGGACATGTCCACCTGAGCTATAATGCCAATCTGCCCCGGGTGTGCACCTACGGCCAGACCACGGTCATCAATGCAACGGAGCGCTATACGTTTGAGATCCCGGACCCGGACCCGGTGGCCCGGAGGCGCTTTTTCTGGAATGACCCGGCATTTCCCACCAAAAACTGAAAAAGGAGAAACACCCAATGGAACAAAATGAGAAGCTGCGGGCGCTGGAGACCCTGCAGAAGAAGCTGTACGCCTACAACTGCGCCTCCAACAGCCTGTATCTGGACGCTGTGACCGTGGCCCCCAAGAACACGGCCGAGGGCCGGGGTGTGGCTCTGAGCATTCTGGCCGGTGAGCTGCAGAAGCTGATGACCGCCCCCGAGACCCTTGCACTGGTGGAGGAGCTCTATGCCCGGCGGGAGACGCTGGACACCCTCCACCGCCGCGAGGTGGAGGAGCTGCGCCGCAGCTGCCGACAGCTCACCCGAATCCCCGCCGAGGAGTATATGGCATACAGCGAGCTGACCAACCGCGCCAGTGATGTCTGGCACAAGGCAAAGGAAGAAAACGACTTTGCCTCCTTCTGCCCCATCCTGCAGGAGCTGGTGGAGTATAACCGGAAGTTCGCGGGCTATTATGATGCGGAAAAAGCGCCCTACGATGCCCTGCTGAACGAGTATGAGCGGGGCGTGGACACCCAACAGCTGGACGTGTTCTTTGACACCCTGCGCAAGGGTCTGGTGCCCCTCATCCGGGCCATCGGCGAGAAGCCTCAGATCGATGACAGCTTCCTGCATCTGGAATATCCGGTCGAGCAGCAGAAGGCGTTTGCGGACTATCTCATGGAGGTCATGGGCCTTGACCGGGGGCACTGCGGTCTGGGCGAGACCGAACACCCCTTTACGCTGGAGTTCAACAACAAGGACGTCCGCATCACCACCAACTACGACCTGCACAACGTGGCCTCCTCGATGTACTCCGTTCTCCACGAGGGCGGCCATGCCCTGTACGAGCTGGGCATCCGGGATGACCTGCAGTATACCTGCCTGACCGGCGGTGTGTCCATGGGCGTGCACGAGAGCCAGTCCCGCTTCTACGAGAACCTCATTGGCCGCTCCCGCGCCTTTATCGGGGCTATCTATCCCAAGGTGCAGGAATTCTTCCCCGCACAGCTGGGAAATGTGACTGCGGAGCAGTTCTACCGCGCCGTGAACAAGGTGGAGCCCAGCCTCATCCGCACCGAGTCCGATGAGCTGACCTACTGCCTGCACGTTATGGTGCGGTACGAGATCGAGAAGCAGCTCATTGCGGGCACCCTGACGGCAAAGGAAGTTCCTGCCGCGTGGGCAGAGCTGTACAAGGAGTATCTGGGCGTGGAGGTTCCCAATGACCGCGAGGGCTGCCTGCAGGACAGCCACTGGTCGGGCGGTTCCTTCGGCTACTTCCCGTCTTACGCTCTGGGCAATGCCTACGGTGCCCAGATGCTCCACAATATGGAGCAGAAATTCGATGTGTACGGCGGCGTGGCCCACGGGGATCTCTCCGCTGTCACCGGATGGCTGCGGGAGAAGGTGCACCAGTACGGCCACCTGCTGGAACCGGCCGAAGTCGTGCAGAACGCATGCGGCACGTTTGATTCACACTACTATCTGGATTATTTGACAAAGAAATATACGGAACTGTACCGCTTGTAATTAACCCGCACAGAACAAAGCCCTCCCGGCCAATCGGCTGAGAGGGCTTTGCTATATATGCTGTTGCAAAGGGCGGCGGGAAGCTTTCCTGCGCAAGTGAAACGGGCCATTCCATCGCCCGCCCTATTGCCTGCGGCAACAGGGTCCCACCCCAGCGGACACTTGCTTTGGGAAACTTCCGCCGCCCGACCATTACTGCTGTGCGAAGATCTTTACTTCATCCTTGTCCATGAAGGCAGCACCGGCGAAACCGGAAGCCTCCAGCTGGCCCAGCTGTTTGCCCAGCTTCTTGGCCTGAGGCAGAACGGTGACGTTGTAGGTGTCGCGCAGCTGTGCGGCTTTGGCCAGCACGGCGGGGAAGTCCACATCGCTGGTGTAGAGCAGGGCGATCTTCTGCTTGGCACCGGGGATCTGATAACCCTGCTCCAGCAGGATGCCGCAGACGCGCTCGAAGCCGATGGAGAAGCCCACAGCGGGCACCTTGGTGCCCAGGAACTTGCCGATCATGTTGTCGTAGCGGCCGCCGCCAGCCACTGCACCGCTGAACTGCGGGCAGGTGATCTCAAACACCATGCCGGTGTAGTAGCCCTGGCCGCGCACCAGGCTGGGGCAGTAGGCCACATCGAAGCGGCCGTTGGCCATAGCCTTTGCGGTGGCCAGCACATACTTCAGGTCATCGGCAATGGCGGGGTCGGCACAGCGGGAAGCTACGGACTCCAGTGTCACATCACCGGCGGCAATGAAATCGGCCAGCGCGTTGATGGCAGCTTCGGGCAGCTGCTTTTCGGTCAGCTCGGCCTTCACGCCCTCAGCACCGATCTTATCCATCTTGTCAAAGGTGATGCAGACAGAGTCCAACGTATCGGCGGCAAAGCCCATACTCTCCAGCATTCCGCGCAGGATGCGGCGGTCATTGATGTTCACGGTGAAGCCGGTAAAGCCGATGCCCAGCAGGGCACGAGCGGTCACATCGATCAGCTCCACCTCTGCATTGGGGCTCTCGTCACCCAGAATGTCGATGTCGCACTGGACAAACTCGCGCAGGCGGCCCTTCTGGGGCGCTCGGCGCGGAACACCCGGTCGGTCTGGATGACCTTGAAGGGGTGGGGGAGCTTGTCCTTGTTGGCAGCGTAGAACCGGGAGAGGGGCAGGGTCAGATCATAGCGCAGGCCCATGTCGGAGAGCTGCTTGGGGTCGCCAGATCCCAGGGCGCTGGTCAGCTTGTCACCGCGCTTCATCACCTTGAAGATGAGGTTCAGGTTGTCGCCGCCGTCGGATTTGTCCAGGTTCTCCATATCCTCCAGCATAGGGGTGGAGATGCGCTCAAAGCCGGAAGCACGGTAGGTCTCCAGGATCTTGCCCTGGATGTAGTCGCGCAGGGTCTGCTCAGCGGGCAGCAGGTCGCGCATACCCTTCAAAGCCTGTGATTTCATAGTTGGTTCCTCTTTCTCAGCATCCTCACCCTCTCAGTCTCGCATTCGCTCGCCAGCTCTCCCAAAGGGAGAGCCAAGGGCAATCAACCAGATGAGGCCTTTCAAAGAACCGCCAGAGCCTCCCCCTTTGGGGGAGGTGGCAGTGCGCAGCACTGACGGAGAGGGTGAAGTTATTTTAATTTGTTAACATCTTTAATTATAAAGAATCATGCCGTTTTGTCAATGAAAAAGGGCACACTGACAGAACGAGGTGATAAAACAATGAAGCAGGCAATTTTACAGCAGCGCCAAAACACCCCTGGGCGATCCTGGCGGCGGGGGCGGCCATTCAGATCCTGACGGGCCTGCCTGCGGCGTGGGGCGTGTTCCAGCAGCCGGTGATGGACGAGTTCAGCCTGACCGAGGACGGCGCTGGCTATGCGTTCGGCATCCTGATCGCAGCGTTCGGGGTGGGATGCGTCATCGGTGGTTTTTTGCAGGACAAAAAAGGCCCGCGCTGCGCGGCGCTGTGGGGCACCGGCCTGCTCTGCGGCGGGTTCTTTGCGGCGGCCCTCCTGCCCGGGGAGAAGGGGGCATGGTTTTGGGCAGTGTTCAGCATTCCGGCGGGGCTGGGCACGGCGTTTCTCTACCCGTCCATCCAGTCCTGCGCCCAGAAATGGTACGCCGGGCGCAAGGGCCTTGCCACAGGGGTCATTGGCGGCGCGGTTGGCCTGAGCGGTGCGTTCCTGACCGGATTCGTCCGAACGGCGCTGAAGGGATTTGGCCCGGTGCAGGGGATCCGGGGGGCGTTCTGGGCGCTGGGGGCACTCACGCTGCCAATCTGCCTTATGGGCAGTGCTCTGCTCACCGACCCGCCTCCGGCAAAGCAGAAGCCCGAGGAGCAGGGCAGGGGAAAGGACCCCGGCCCTCGACCTTGCCCCGCTGCAGATGCTCAGAACAAAGCAGTACTGGCTCTGTGCCGGAGCGGTCTGCTGTTCCACCCCGGCGGTGCTGCTGTTCAGCCCCATCATCTTAAAGCTGGGCATGGAGCGGGGCCTGGACGAGGGCGCTGCCCTGTGGAGTGTGGTGCTGGGCAGCGTGGGCAGCGCGGCGGGCCGCTTGCTGATGCCCCTGCTCAGCGACCGGATCGGCCGCCGCCCCACGGACCTGATTCTGTTCGGCGTGTCGCTGGGGCTTTCAGCGGCCTTCCTGTTCGCACAGGGGTGGCTCGTTGTGGCTGTGTACGCAGGGCTCACCTTCTGCTATTCGGCGCTGGCGGCGGTGCTGCCTTCCCTCTCCACCGACCTGTTCGGCCTGCCCCACGCCGGGGTGAACTACGGCTTTCTGGCGCTGGGGCAGAGCGTGGGCAGCCTTGCCTTCCCCTTTGCGGCGAACCTGTGGGGTCTTGCCACCGGGCGGCACTGGCTGGCCATGGCAGGCGCGGCGGCGGGCTTTGTGTGTATCTGGGCGCTCCGGCCTGTCAGGGCCCAGCAACCGCCCAGAAAAAACTGAACCGGACAGCGCAAGATATTCCTTTTGACAAATATGATAGAAATGTGACGAACTGGGCAGTGAAAGCGGTGAAAGTGCTAGTTAGCTGCAAATAACCGTCAAAAATGCTTGTGAAAAAATCCGCAAAACGTCTTGAAAATTCCGCCAAGGTTCTCTATAATAAAATCATGCGTGGTAGTACCGGCGCAGCACCGATGAGAGCGGGGCCGCCGGTCAGTGCAAACGGCAGGACACCCCCTGCCGATGGCATCAATTTGTCAAAAGGAGAGTATGATTATGACCTATTCGCAGCAAGTACAGAATATGTGCCCGATCACCAAAGGTCCTAAGCATGGTCCGGCTCCCATCCCCGAAGAGGGTGCATGGGTCAAGGCCTATGAGATCAAGGACATCAGCGGCTACACCCATGGTGTGGGCTGGTGTGCACCCCAGCAGGGCACCTGCAAGCTGTCTCTGAATGTCAAGAACGGCATCATTGAGGAGGCGCTGGTAGAGACCATCGGCTGCAGCGGTATGACCCATTCCGCTGCTATGGCTGGCGAGATCCTGCCCGGTAAGACCATTCTGGAAGCTCTGAACACCGACCTGGTGTGCGATGCCATCAACGTGGCAATGCGCGAGCTGTTCCTGCAGATCGTCTACGGCCGTAGCCAGACCGCTTTCTCTGAGGACGGTCTGCCCATCGGCGCAGGTCTGGATGACCTGGGCAAGGGCCTGCGCTCCATGACCGGCACCATCTTCTCCACCAAGGCCAAGGGTGTCCGTTACCTGGAGCTGACCGAGGGCTACATCAACAAGCTGGCTCTGGATGCCAACGATGAGGTCATCGGCTATCAGTTCGTCAAGCTGGGCAAGATGATGGAGGATATCCGTCACGGCAAGACCCCCAACGAGGCTTACGAGAAGAACGTGGGTACTTACGGCCGCTTCAGCAAGGAGCAGGGCGCTGTCAAGTACATCGACCCGCGTGAGGAATAAGAGAGGGAGGAACATAGACTATGGCAACTTTTGAATCTCAGGATCGCCGTATGCCGAAAATTGAGGCATGCCTGAAGGCCAACGGCCTGGAGTCTCTGGACGCTTGCAACGAGATGCTCCTCGCTAAGGGCATCGACTGCGACAAGATCGTGCGCGGCGTGCAGCCCATCTGCTTTGATAACGCCGTCTGGGCTTACACCCTGGGCACTGCCATTGCTGTCAAGCGCGGCTTGAAGAGCGCTGCTGACTGCGCTGCTGCCATCGGCGAAGGCCTGGAAGCTTTCACCATCCCCGGCTCTGTTGCTGAACAGCGTAAGGTTGGTCCTGGGCCACGGCAACCTGGGCGCTCGTCTGCTGAGCGAGGACACCACCTGCTTCGCTTTCCTGGCTGGCCACGAATCCTTTGCTGCTGCTGAAGGCGCAATTGGCATTGCCCGTACTGCCAACAAGGTCCGCAAGGAACCCCTGCGTGTTATCCTGAACGGCCTGGGCAAGGATGCCGCTTACATCATTTCCCGTATCAACGGCTTCACCTATGTGCAGACCGAGTACGATATCCCCACCCAGACCCTGACCGTCGTCAAGGAAATCCCCTTCTCCGAGGGTGAGCGCGCTGCTGTTAAGTGCTACGGCGCTAACGACGTTCTGGAAGGCGTTGCCATTATGAAGAAGGAGGACGTTCAGTGCTCCATCACCGGCAACTCTACCAACCCCGTCCGCTTCCAGCACCTGGTTGCAGGTACCTACAAGAAGTGGGCCCTGGAAAACGGCAAGAAGTACTTCTCCGTTGCTTCCGGCGGCGGCACGGGCCGTACCCTGCACCCCGATAACGTGGCTGCAGGCCCCGCAAGCTATGGCCTGACCGACTCTCTGGGCCGCGTCCATGGTGATGCTCAGTTCGCAGGTTCCTCCTCCGTGCCCGCACACGTTGAGATGATGGGCCTGATCGGCATGGGCAACAACCCCATGGTCGGCGCTACCGTTGCCTGCGCTGTTGCTGCTGCACAGGCCAACGCCTGATCTTTTCCTGGTTCGGCAAAGGGGCTGCCTTCCGAATGGGCAGCTCCCTTTTTATGCTGAGATATGTTCGCACAGGCTAACTGCCTGCAACGTTGCTTCAACTAAGAAGGAAAAAGAAGAAACCATGAAAAACACGAAGATGAAACAGAGCATTGCAGCGCTGGCCATGGCCGCTGTCGTTGCAGTGAGCCTGCTGGGCTACGGCTGCGGCAGCAAGCCCGCCTCCACCACCGGCGCGGGTGCTACCGGCGATTTTACCGGCACTGCCAAGGGCTTTGGCGGCGATGTTACCGTTACCCTGACCCTGACCGACGGCAAGATCACCGGCTGCACCGCTGAGGGTGCCGATGAGACCAAGGGCGTTGGCTCCAAGGCAATCGAGCAGCTGCCCGCTGAGATCGCCGAGAGCGGCAGCATTGCCGTGGACGGCGTGTCTACCGCAACCATTACCTCCAATGCCATCAAGGAGGCAGCCGCTGCTGCCATCACCGCTGCTGGTCTGAAGCCTGAGGATTTCCAGACCGCTGTGGAGAACAACGCTGAGCCTGCTGAGGACTCTACCGTTGATACCGACATCGTCATCGTGGGCGCAGGCGGCGCAGGTATGACCGCTGCCCTGACTGCCACCAGCGAGGGCAAGAGCGTTGTCGTCGTGGAGAGCCAGCCCGTGGTGGGCGGCAACTCCGTGCGCGCTACCGGCGGCATGAACGCCGGCAAGACCGTGTATCAGGATGAGAACGAGTTTGCCGAAGGCGCAGGTGTCGAAAAAGACCCTGAAGGCTGCTGCTGAAAAGTACGCTGACAACGAGACCATCACCGCTCTGGCAAAGACCGTCTCCGAGCAGTGGGCTGCCTACCAGGCCAACCCCACCGGCTACTTTGACAGCGTTGAGCTGATGGAGCTGGATACCATGATCGGCGGCAAGGGTATCAATGACCCTGCTCTGGTGGAGACCCTGTGCTCCAACAGCGCTGATGCCATCGACTGGCTGGGTGAGCAGGGCATCACCCTGAACAGCGTCTCCAGCTTCGGCGGCGCATCTGTCAAGCGGATCCATCGCCCTGTGAACGCTGAGGGCAAGACTGTTTCCGTCGGCTCCTACATGATCCCTCTGCTGGAGGAGGACTGCGAGAAGGCTGGTGTTCAGATCATGCTGAGCACCACCGCCACCGAGATCCTGACCGATGACAACGGCGCTGCTGTTGGCATCAAGGCCACCGGCGCTTCCGGTGAGACCGTCACTGTGAACGCCAAGGCCGTGATCCTGACCTCCGGCGGCTTCGGCGCAAATCTCGATATGGTCGTTGAGTACAAGCCCGAGCTGAAGGGCTTTATGACTACCAACGCCCCCGGCATCCTGGGCCAGGGCATCAAGATGGCACAGGCCATCGGTGCTGACACCGTGGATATGGATCAGATCCAGATCCACCCCACCGTGGAGGCTAACACCGCTGCTCTGATCACCGAGGGTCTGCGCGGCGACGGCGCTGTGCTGATCAATGCCGAGGGCAAGCGCTTCATTGATGAAGTCGGTACCCGTGATGTGGTTTCCGCCGCTGAGATCGCTCAGACCGGCAGCTACAGCTGGCTGGTGGTGGATCAGGCTATGGTGGATGCCTCCAGCGTCATTCAGGGCTACATCAAGAAGGGCTACACCGTGACCGGTGAGACCTATGAGGAACTGGGCAAGGCAATGGGCGTTGATGAGGCTGCTTTTGCCGAGACCATGAACACCTGGAACGGCTATGTTGAGGCCAAGAACGACCCCGACTTCGGCCGCACCAGCTTTGCAGACAAGCTGGATACCGCTCCCTACTATGCCATCAAGGTCACCGCAGGTGTGCATCCACACCATGGGCGGCCTGAAGATCAACACCAACACTGAAGTCCTGAACGAGAACGGCGAGATCATCCCCGGCCTGTTCGCAGCAGGTGAGGTGACCGGTGGTGTCCACGGTGCAAACCGCCTGGGCGGCAATGCCGTGGCTGACTTCACCGTCTTTGGCCGCATTGCTGGCGCAGCTGCAAGCAAGTACGCTGCATGAAACGCCTGAAAAGCTGGCAGAAAAACTGATCTTTGCGGCCGTGGTGCTGGCCGCGGCAGCACTCCTGTTCGTGCTGTACCGCGCCAACGCCCCCAAAGCGGAGCCGCTGGTGGCCGTGGTCGATTTCGGCGACGGCATCACTGAGACGATCCCGCTGGACGAGGACCACGATTATCTGTATGATGTGGGCGATTACATCGTACATCTGCAGGTAGAAGACGGAGCTGTTGCCTTCCTCGACAGCCAATGCCCGGACCATGTGTGCGAGCAATTCGGCTGGCTGAGCGAAAAGGACGCATGGGCGGCCTGCGTTCCCGCAGGGGTCTATGTAACGGTGCAGGCCGCAGAAACAGAATAAAACAAACAGGCCGCCGTGCAGGATCATCTCCTGCACGGCGGCCTCTTGTATAGGGGGAAATTTATTTCACGTATTTGCCCTCGCAGATATTCTTGCAGCAGGCGCTGATGGGGAACCAGCAGCAGTCCCGGCAGATGTCGGCCAGCATCTCGGGGGTGGCTTTGGCATCGATCTCACGGATCAGGGCCTGATAGTCGTATTCCTTTTCCTCCAGCCCGAAATACTCCACGGTCTTGCGGTCGTACCGCTTGACCTTTTCCTGTGTGTCGCACAGGTCGGTGCCCAGCTTGTTGGGGCAGCAGGAACAGAGGGTGTCGGTGGAGAAGGTGAGCTGGATCTTCGTCCCGGGTACCTCCCGCAGCTGGTGAACGACATCGTTCATGTGCTCCACAAAGCTTCGCTGTAGCCATGGCCGGAGTAGCCCTGGGTGCAGAGCAGGTGATGCGGGCGCAGTACGATGCTCATGCTTTTTTTACCCCCGGGATCCGCTTCCGGATGTTCAGGCCCAGCACGCAGGCCAGCACAGCTTTGATGATGGCGGTGGGGATGAAGGGAAGAACGCAGGCAGAAACACCCACGGACACGGTGCTGTGGGCGACGATCACGAACAGGATAACACCCACGATATAGTTGACCACGGTGCCCACGACAACCGCTACGGGGAAAGCACCCTTGAAGGCATCCCTGTGCTCCACGCCCAGGCCGATGATGTAGGCCATGATGGGGAAGGAGATCAGAAAGCCGCCGGTGGGGCCGACAAACTTATCGATGCCGCCGGAGAAGTTGGCCAGCACCGGCACGCCCACAGCGCCCAGCAGCAGGTAAACGAGCGTGGCAATGGCGGACAGCTTGGAGCCCAGCACCACAGCCGCCAGCGTGATGGCGAAGGTCTGCATGGTCATGGGCACACCCAGCGGCATGGGGATGGAGATCTGTGCCATCACGGCGATGACGGCGGCAAACAGGCCCGCGTAGCAGATATCGCGCACCGAGAACTTACTGGTCTGATTCATAGAAAAAATCCTCCTCTGGTTTGGTACAAACAACGTCCCGATTAAACCAGAAAGCGGCAGACAGGTCAACTTGCGATTTGCGCAAAGGTTTACAATCTGTGAAAATTTGCTGAAAAGCGTGCAAACGAAATTTGGACGCTTGTGTATCCGGGCAAAATGCGATACACTACACCTATACATAGGAAAGGAATCTGGCAGGCCGCCCTCCGGCGGGCCTGAATCTGATAGGAGGAACATGATGATCTGGAATAAGAAGAAGGACGGCGCGGAGAACCCGGGTGCGGAAACGCCTGCGGCACAGACAACCAAGGCCCCGGTGCTGTTCTTGCAGAAGAACTGGAAATGGCTCGTGCCGGTGGTCTGTGTGGTGATCGCGGGCGGTGTGTTTTTGCTCAAGCCCAAGAGCGCCAGCACCACAGCCGTGGACCCCAGCTATCTGGAAGCCAGCCCTGAAGTGCGGGATGTCTCCAACACCCTGAGCGGCACCGGTACCCTGAACCCTGCCAACACCTACACCGTGAAATCTCTGGTGGACGGCAAGGTGCTCACCGGCGATTTTGAAGAGGGCGATGTGCTGGACGAGGGGAGCATCCTCTATACGCTGGACAGCTCGGACGCATCCACCAATTTTGAAAAGGCTGAGATCGCCATGCAGCAGGCACAGCGCAGCTATGACAAGGTGGTGGACCGCCAGTATGTGCGTGCCGAAGTGGATGGCACCGTGAGCACCCTGAAGGTCGCCAAGGGTGACGAGGTGACCAGCGGGCAGGAGGTCGCCATCATCCGCGACAGCTCCAAAATGCTGCTGACGCTGGAATTCCCCGCTGCTGATGCCGCAAATTTCAGCGTGGGCCAGACCGCCCAGGTGACGCTGGACGGCACCTTTGAGCAGCTGGACGGCACCGTGACCAGCGTGACCGGAACGGATGCCCTGAGCACCGGCAACCTGCTCACCCGCACCGTGACCATTGCCGTGCGGAACGCAGGCGGCCTGACCACCGCGCAGGCGGCCACCGCCTCCATCAACGGGGTCAGCTCCATCGGTTCTGCCACCTTTGGCTATCAGGCGGAGCGTACCCTGACCGCACAGGCTGCAGGTACTGTGACCTCCATCCATGTGCAGGAGGGTCAGACCGTTGCCGAGAACGATATCCTGATCGAGCTGAGCGGCGATGACCTGACCGAGAGCATCCAGTCTGCCTCTGAGACCCTGCGCAGCGCTGAGATCTCCCTGCAGAACCTGCAGGATACCATGGCCAACTATACCGTAACCTCTCCCATCAGCGGTACCATCATTGAAAAGGATGCCAAGGTGGGCGATGCGGTCAAATCCGGCGATACCCTCTGCGTCATCTACGACCTGAGCTATCTGGAAATGGTCATCAACGTGGACGAACTGCAGATCAGCTCCCTGTCTGTGGGCCAGAAAGTGCAGATCACAGCCGATGCCGTGCAGGATAAGAACTATGTGGGCACTGTGACCCGAGTCTCCATGAAGGGCGCTGCCAACGGCGGCACCACCACCTACCCGGTGACCATCCGGATCGATGAGACCGACGGTCTGCGGCCCGGCATGAACGCCAACGCTGAGATCGTGGTGGCTGAGGCTGCCAATGCCCTGACCGTGCCCAATGCGGCCATCGTCCGGGGCGGCTATGTGCTGGTGACCCAGGATTCCCCCAGCGCTTCCAAGGCCGATACCACCATGGATGCCCCTGAGGGCTTCGTGTATGTGCCGGTCAAGGCTGGTGTCAGCGATGACGACTATACCCAGATCATCAGCGGCATCCAGGAAGGCGACACGGTGGGCTATGATCCCAACTCGGTCAGCAGCGACAGCTACTATGACGATGGCAGCGGCATGATGATCTTCTGATGGAGGATGGAATGAGCGCTCTGATCGAATTTGATGCGGTCTGCAAGTATTACCAGATGGGCGACACCACGGTAAAAGCCGCCGACCATATCACCATGAAAATAGACAAAGGCGAGTTCGTGGCCATCGTGGGCCAGTCCGGCTCGGGCAAGTCCACCTGCATGAACATCATCGGCTGCCTGGATGTGCCCACGGCGGGCACCTACCGGCTGAACGGCCGGGATGTGGGCAAGATGAGCCGGAACGAGTTGGCCTCCATCCGCAACGAGATGCTGGGGTTCATCTTCCAGCAGTATAATCTTCTGCCCAAATTAAACCTGCTGGAAAACGTGGAGGTGCCGCTGGTCTATGCGGGCATCCCCCGCGCCGAGCGCCACCGCCGAGCCCGCGAGGTGCTGGAGCAGGTGGGGCTGGGCGATAAGCTGAAAAACAAGCCCAACCAGCTTTCGGGCGGCCAGCAGCAGCGCGTATCCATCGCGCGGGCGCTGGTGCGCAACCCGGCGATCATTCTGGCTGATGAGCCCACCGGCGCGCTGGACAGCCACACCGGCCGCGAGGTGCTGGGAATGCTGCAGGACCTGCATGGGCAGGGCCATACGGTGGTGCTGATCACCCACGACAACTCCATTGCCGTGCAGGCCGACCGCATCATCCGGCTGGAGGATGGTCAGGTGGTCTACGATGGCGACTCCCGCGCGCCGGAAGCCATCGTCCAGCCGATGCTGAACTTTGAACCGGCAGAACAGGAGGGGAGCAGATGATCTTTGAGACCTTCCGCCAGGCGATCCAGAACGTGTGGAGCAACAAGCTCCGCACCTTCCTGACCATGCTGGGCATCATCATCGGTGTCATGGCGGTCATCGTCATCGTGGGTCTGGGCAACGGCATGACCCAGAGCATGCGGGACAGCTTTTCGGCGCTGGGCACGAATGCCCTGTCCATTCAGGTCTGGGGCTACGGCTCCCGCACCGCCTCGGTGGAGGATGTGTATAAGATCGCGGATAAGAACAAGGAGCTCATCTCCGCAGTCTCGCCCCAGATCGATTTCAGCAACAACACCCCCAAGGTGGGCACCACGACCTACCGCTACGGCACCAGTGTTTACGGTGTGGACGAGCACTACGCCGAGATGAAAAACTATACCCTCGCCCAGGGGCGCGGCCTGCAGTACATGGACATCAAGGACAACAAGCAGGTCTGCATCATTGGTGATTACCTCAGCCGGGCGGCCTACGGCGGCAACGCGGTGGGCCAGACCATCAAGCTGGGGGCCTACAAGTTCCGGATCGTGGGCGTGCTGAACGCCAAGGTGACGGACAAGAACATGCAGCAGGGCTCAGACGATGACTGCGTCTATCTGCCCTACACCACGGCCATGCGGCTCTCCAACCAGTCCAGCGCCAAGAACTTTGTTGCGATTATGAAGGACGAGAGCCGCGCCAACGAGGCCAAGGCGGTGGTGGAAAGCGGTCTGTACGACCTGCTCAAGAGCGACAACGCTTATTACATCTACAGCGCCAGCGAGTGGCTGGAAGAGATGAACAAGATGATCAACATGGTCATCGTCATCCTCACCGGCATCGCCAGCATCTCGCTGCTGGTGGGCGGCATCGGCATTATGAACATCATGCTGGTGTCGGTGACCGAGCGCACCCGGGAGATCGGCATCCGCAAGGCACTGGGTGCCAAGGAGCGGGTGATCCTGTCGCAGTTTGTGGTGGAAGCCGCCACCACCTCCGCACTGGGCGGCGTGCTGGGCATCGTTCTTGGCTATATCGTGTCCATGGCGGCAAACCGCATCCTGCCTATGATCTCCAGCAGCATTGATGTGACCGTCAGCCCCTCGTTCAACTCCATCGTGGTGGCCTTTGGCATCTCAGTGGGCATCGGTGTGCTGTTCGGTTACCTGCCCGCCAAGCGCGCCGCAAGGCTGAACCCCATTGAAGCGCTGAGATATGATTAAACATCTTACCGCTTCGGTCTGGCTTTGCCAGCGCCCTGCGGAGCTCCCCTAATAGGGGCAACAACGACGACCGCCGCCAGTGGCGGATGAAGGGAGGAGTTGTTGGGGCCGCGGCCAGCAGGATGCAAGTGCAAGGCTTTGCACGAAGCAGACGCTGGGAGCCGCAACCCGGAATACATTAGAAACTATTTTAAGGAGGATTTTCCATGAAAAAGCGAATCCTTGCATTTCTGCTGGCGGTGAGCATTGCCGTGTCGATGCTGGTGTTGCCGGCATCGGCAGCGGGCAACGCCAACACGGCGGTCCAGCTGTCCATCACGCTGAACGCGATGGACGGCAGCCAGCAGGCTGCTCTGAACGCTGTGATCACCCGCGGTGCGCTGGCCCGGATGCTGGTGTCCTACTCCACCTACCGCGAGAGCGTGGGCTCTCAGGGCACGGTGGGCACCCTGTTCACCGACCTGCCCGGCACTTCGCCCTATGCACCCTATGTCCGCATTGCGGTGCAGAACGGCTGGATGAACGGCTACACCGACGGCTCTTTCCGGCCCGACAATGCCGTGACGCTGGAGGAGGCGGTCACGGCCATCCTCAAGCTGATGGGCTATAAGATGACCGACCTGAGCGGCTCCTTCCCCAACGCACAGCTGAACAAGGCCAGTGAGCTGGGCCTGCGCAATCAGGTGGACCGCAGCCAGGGCGAGGTGCTCAACTACGAGGAGTGCGCCCTGCTGTTCTACAACGCCCTGACAGCCAACGCCGCCAGCGGCAGTGCCTACGGCAGCAGCCTGGGCTTCACGGTCTCCAACGGCCAGGTGGATACCTCCAGCGTCATGCTCAAGAGCCTGAAGGGCCCCTTTGTGGCGGGCGATACGGTCCAGCTGCCCTTTGTTCCCAAGATGGTCTACCGCAACGATAAAGCGTCGGAATCTGCGGAGCTGAACAAATACGATGTGTATTATTACAGCGAGAGTTTACAGACATTGTGGGCCTACACCCGCCGCGCCGCTGGGCGCATCACGGCAGTTTCGCCCAGTGCCAGCGCCCCCACCAGTGTAACGGTGGCAGGCACCAGCTATACGCTGGGTTCCTCTGCGGTGGCCTCTCAGGTGTCCTCCCTCAACGGCGGCGGCGTGGGTGAGGTCGTCACCCTGCTGCTGGGCATGAACAATGAGGCTGCCGGGATCGTGACCGGCGAGGAAGCCGACAGCGTGTTCTTCTACGGTGTCGTGCAGACCGCCACCCGCAGTCTGGTGGAAGAGAACGGCGCGGATGTTCTGCAGAAAGTCTCCGTCATGTGCACCGATGGCATTGCCCGCACTGTGAACGTGGATAAAAGAGCCTGAACTTTCCGCAGGGGTGGCTGGTAGAGATCAAGGTCACCCCGGAGGGCGAGAGCGTGGAGCACATCGAGGACCGCCGCGTCAACGGTACCATCAATACCAATGGCACTGCGCTGGGCGCTGCCGCCCTGGCCGACGATGTAGAGATTCTGGATACAACTTCGGAGGGTGTGGCTGGGACGGTTCGTCCCAGCCGCCTATCGGGGGTAACACTGAGTGACCTCGATGTCCGCTACTATACCGTCAACGATGCCGGACAGATCGACCGGCTCATCCTGAACGATGTGACCGGCGACCTGTGGAGCTACGGCGTGCTGGACGATGTGAAAAATCTGGCCATGAATTATTCTGATCTGAAGAGCCTCGTCACCAGCATTGCGGCGGGAGATTCCGCTTCCGGCACCACGACCACGACAGGCACCACCACCGGAGCGGCCACGGGCGGCACCGACGGCTCCGGCTCCACCTCGGATACCACCACCACTGTGACCGGTGCCACGGCGGTAGACCGCCTGTCCAACCTGCTGGTGCCCACCACCAGCGAGATCCTGTGGGGCATCGTCTCGGGCGATATCCTGAGCACGGCCTGGCAGAAGCTGACCAGCAACACCGGCTCCCTGATGAGCATTGGCTTCCAGCAGATCGCGGAGATCACGGGCACCCCCTTCAAGCAGATTTTCAATTACATCGGCGGCGGGGCAACCTATATTTGCTACGTCAACGGCGCGGTGGCCAGCTACACCACGGCCATCAAGTATCCGGTGCTGGCGGGCGGTATTGCCGTGCGGCAGGAGACCACCGGCTCTGTCAAGGCCATGATGCAGCTGATGCCCCTGAAGATCGACAAGGTCGGCGCGGCCTCGGTGCTCTCGGGCAATGAACGCTACGAGATGGCAGACAATGTGCAGGTCTACCTGTGGTACAAGGGCCAGTATTACCCCACCAAGCTGGCTCAGGTGGATGCGGACGGCTACCAGCTGACCGGCTGGTACGATAATTTCGGCTGCACTGCCGGAAAAAAGATCCGCGTCATCATTGCGGTCAAGAACGACTGATGCTTTATTACAGCGGCCTGAGCCGCACACTGCGGCAGCTGCGCTGGGTGCTTTACCCGCGCCGCTGCCCTTTTTGTGACCGGGTGCTGGGGAACCAGCCTGCCTGCCCGGACTGCGCCGATGGGCTGGCAGAGCTGCGCCGTGCACCCTCCATGCGGCTGCGCGGCTCCGAGCATTACCTGGGGCGGCTGGATGGGGCAGCCGCGCCCTACCGATACACCAGCCTTGTCCGCCGCGCGGGTGCTGCTGCGGGCGAAATATCAGGGCGCGCCCTGGGCAGCTGTGGAGCTGGGCGTGGAGATGGCCCGCCTGCTCTTTGGCAGCGAGATCAGAATGCATGGTCTCTGAGCCCCTGCCCGAACCGGTGCCGGGCCTTGACAGGGGTTACGACTGCATCCTTCCGGTACCGGCCTCCAGCAAAAAGCGCGGCTACAATGTGCCGGAGCGGATGGCACAGCCCCTTGCCCGGGCGGTGGGCGTGCCGGTGGTCACGGACGCGCTGACCCGTGCCCGCTCCACCCGGCGGCAGGAGGGGCTTTCCCTTGACGAGCGGTTGGCCAATGTGGCGGGTGCCTTCCGGGTGGCACGGCCGGAGGCTGTGGAGGGAAAGCGCATCCTTCTGGTGGACGATGTCCTGACCACCGGAGCCACGGCCTCGGCCTGCGCGCAGGCTCTGCTGGATGCCGGTGCGCAGAGCGTGTTCGCTGTGGCGCTGGCCACGGTGGAGTTTCCGCAGCCGGTGGGCAGCACAACGGCCATTGCCGAAAATGAAGAAGAAATTTGAAAATAGTGCTTGACAAAACACCATTCTTCGGGTATACTGATTGAGCTGTGAGCGACAAGCTCGATCAGATGTCCGGGTGTAGCGCAGTTTTGGTAGCGCGCTTGAATGGGGTTCAAGAGGCCGTGAGTTCGATTCTCGCCACTCGGATTAAAACAAGACCGACGATTTCAAAAGAGATCGTCGGTCTTGATTTTTTATTCGGCTGTTTCTGGTGCGCTGTCCCGGAGGGGCGGGCACCGCTGCAAGGAGGGCGAGTCTATGAATACTGCACTGCGCCGGGATGCGGATGTGATCCTTCGTTCCAGTCTGAACGCTGTTCTGCCGGATGAGGCGGTGCGCCGCGCGCTGCGGGATCTCCGGCCCGGGAAGGGCCGGGTGCTTCTGGTGGCGGCGGGCAAGGCGGCCTGGCAGATGGCACACGCGGCGGTTGAAACGCTGGGCCGGGTGGATGGCGGCGTGGTCGTGACCAAGTACGGCCATGTGAAAGGTGAGATCCCCGGGGTGGCCTGCTATGAGGCAGGCCACCCGGTGCCGGATGAAAACGGTTTTGCGGCCACCCAAAAGGCGCTGGAGCTGGTGCAGGGGCTGACTGCCGGGGATACAGTGCTGTTCCTGCTTTCCGGCGGCGGCAGTGCGCTGTTCGAGCAGCCGCTCGTTCCCGGGGCAGAGCTGCAGGACATCACGAGCCAGCTGCTGGCCAGCGGGGCCGACATTGTGGAGATGAATACCATCCGCAAGCGGCTTTCCGGTGTGAAGGGCGGGCGGTTCGCGCAGCGCTGTGCCCCTGCGCAGGTGTTCAGCATCGTGCTGAGCGACATTCTGGGGGATCCGCTGGATATGATCGCCAGCGGCCCGGCGGTGCCGGATACCTCCACCTGCGCCCAGGCGCTTGCCGTTGCCAAAAGGTATCATCTGGCACTCTCAGCACAGGCCCGGGCCCTGCTGGCGCAGGAAACGCCCAAAACGCTGGACAATGTTACCACCCGGATCACCGGCAGCGTGCGGGAGCTTTGCCGTGCCGCGGCCAGCGCCTGCCGGAATCTGGGATATGAACCGGTTCTCCTGACCGACCAACTCTGCTGCGAAGCACGGGAAGCAGGCAGCTTCCTTGGCTCCATTGTCCGCACCCAGGCAGGGCAGGGGAAAAAGCTGGCCTACATCGCGGGCGGCGAGACCATCGTTCACCTGACCGGAAAAGGGCTTGGCGGAAGAAATCAGGAGCTGGCCCTTGCGGTTGCGCCTGCCATTGCCGGGCTGAACGCGGCGGTATTCTCTGTGGGCAGCGATGGCACAGACGGCCCCACCGATGCCGCCGGCGGCTATGTGGATGGGGATACCCTTGCCGCGCTGGAGGCCGGGGGCTGGAGCGGATACGCTGCTTTGCAGAACAACGATTCCTACCACGCCCTGAAAGCAGTGGATGGCCTGATCATCACCGGGGCAACGGGCACCAATGTCAACGATGTGGCGGTGGCCCTGATCGGGGAAAAAACACCGCCTGTGAGCCCGGAAGTTTCCCCGGAGTGGTGATTGCATTCCTCCGTTGAGTATGTTATACTGAACAGCGAACTGAATAGAAAACAGCAGGTGCGTACCGCCCGTGGCTCTGGCCGGGGGCAGGCACGTTAAAAGGGAAGCGGGTGCAAATCCCGCACGATCTCGTCACTGTGATAAGGGAGTTTACCGCCAGGGTGCAGCTGCACCGGTCACTGGAACGTATGTTCCGGGAAGGCGGCGGTGGATGTTGAGCTTTCAGCCAGGAAACCTGCCCGCTGTTGGTACGGGGGCGCAAGTCCCAGATCACGAGGAATTGGTTGTACCCAAAAAGCCTGAAAAAACTGAAAAGGGCCTTTTTGCTTTGCCGTCCCGCAAGCAGAAAGGCCCCTTTTGTTTTGCCGGGCACTCTTTCCTGTACCTTCTGTTCAGCAAAAATCATGTTCAAAAACAGGAAAGGAACGAACAAAAATGAGAAAACGCACCATCCACAAAGCAGCGGCCGCTCTGACCGCTCTGGCCCTCTGCGCCGGTGTACTGACCGGCTGCGGCGGTGCCGCAAGCAGCACCACTGCTTCCAGCACGGCAGGATCTGCTGCCAGCAGCGAGGTTTCCGGCGAGGAGGCTGACGAATTGGCCGCAAAGAACGTTGCAGACCTGATCGATGCCATCTATGTACAGGAGCGCACCGATGACACCGATGCCCAGTGTGAGGCCGCCAAGGCCGCATGGGATGCCCTGACCGATGCCCAGAAGGAGCTGGTCGAGGGCGAAGAGGCTGACCCTGACTACTTTGGCCGCGACACCGGCGATGCTTCCAAGGACGACAGCCGCAATCAGGACGACATCGGCGAGAATGAGCTGCTGGTGGTCTCCTTCGGCACCTCCTTCAACGACAGCCGAGTGAAGGATATCAAGGGCATCGAGGATGCGCTGCAGGCCGCTTATCCCGATTGGTCTGTCCGCCGCGCCTTCACCGCACAGATCATCATCAACCATGTTCAGGCCCGCGACGGCGAGAAGATCGACAACATGCAGCAGGCTCTGGACCGCGCTGTGGCCAACGGCGTGAAGAACCTGGTCGTCCAGCCTACCCACCTGATGCACGGTGCAGAGTACGACGAGATGATGGAGATGATCGACGAGTACAAGGACAAGTTCGAGAGCATCGCCGTTGCCGAGCCCCTGCTGGGCGAGGTCGGTGCCGATGCTGCCGTCATCAACGCCGACAAGGAAGCTGTTGCCAAGGCCGTTACCGCTGCTGCTGTGAAGGATGCCGGTTTCGACAGCCTGGAGGCCGCCGCTGAGGAGAAGGTCGCCTTCGTCTTTATGGGCCACGGCACCTCCCACACCGCAAAAGTGAGCTACAGCCAGATGCAGACCGCCATGCAGACCCTGGGCTACAGCAACGTGTTCATCGGCACGGTGGAGGGTGAACCCGAGGAGACCGCCTGCGAGAACATCATCGAGGCTGTCAAGGCCGCCGGTTACACCAAGGTCATCCTGCGCCCCCTGATGGTCGTTGCCGGTGACCACGCCAACAACGATATGGCCGGTGCGGATGATGATTCCTGGCTGAGCCAGTTCCAGGCCTCCGGTGACTTCGCGTCCGTGGAGTGCCAGATCGCCGGTCTGGGTGAGATCGAGGATATCCAGCAGCGTTACATTGAGCACACCAAAGCCGCCATCGATTCCCTGAACGGCTAATATTCCGCATTCCAATGCCCGAAGGGAGAGATCTTTTCGGGCATTTTTTATGGAGAGCTTCCCCGCATGAGGAGAAACACTCCCATTTCAAATTCTGAATTTTTGAGGTATTTTGTTTATGCACTGCAAACAGCTTGTTTCTCTGTCCGTTGCTTCTCTGATGCTGGCCGCCGTCCTCACCGGCTGCGGCGGGGCTTCCTCCACTGCTTCCTCTGCTGTCAGCTCGGAAGCCGCTTCTGCCGTGAGCGCTGCCGCCGCTTCCGAGCCTGCCGAAGCTGCCCTGCCGGACGGCGTGTACACGGCTGAGTTCGACACCGACAGCGGCATGTTCCACGCCAACGAAGCCTGCAATGGCATGGGCACCCTGACCGTGGAGAACGGACGGATGACCTTCCACGTCAGCCTGGCCTCCAAGAAGATCGTCAACCTGTACGTTGGCATGGCCGCCGATGCCGAGGCCAACAAGGCAGACTGGCTGCTGCCTACCACTGACACCGTCACTTACTCCGACGGCACCTCGGAGGAAGTCTACGGCTATGATATTCCCGTGGCCGCTGTGGACCAGGACTTCCAGCTGGCACTCCTCGGGACCAAGGGCAAGTGGTATGACCACACTGTGAGCATCCGTAATGCACAGCCCAAGGCTGAGGAGGCTGCCGAGACCCCTGCGGACGGTGAATACAGCGTCAATGTGACCCTGGAGGGCGGCTCTGGCCGTGCCACCGTGGAAAGCCCTGCCGCCCTGACCGTGGCGGACGGCAAAATGACCGCTGTCATCCTGTGGAGCAGCCCCAATTATGATTACATGATCGTGGATGGTGAGAAGTATCTGCCCACCAACACCGAGGGAAACTCCACCTTTGAGATCCCTGTTTCTGCACTGGGCACCCCGCTGGCTGTCACTGCCGATACCGTAGCCATGAGCACCCCCCATGAGATCGAGTATACGCTGACCTTTGCGCTGAACTGATGAAACTGACGAGACAACAATTCCTGCGGGTTCTGCCTGCTGCAGTACTGGCTCTGTCGGGCTGCGCCGCCGCCTCCGAGACAGCGCCCGCCAGCACAGAAGAACTGGTCTTTGACCATGCCTGTCCGTTGGATTACGCCACACAGTTTACTGCCGACTGCTATGAGGGCGGCTATACCATGCTGACCCTGACCGAATCGGGGGAGCAGTTCCTTGTGACCCCGGAGGATGCCGCTGCGGTGGAAGGCCTGCCCGAGAGCGTGACGGTGCTGCGTCAGCCCGTCCGGAACATCTACCTTGTCTCCACCTCGGTGATGGACCTGTTCCTCGCGCTGGATGGGCTGGACAGTGTGACTCTTTCCGGTACCCAGGCGGAGGGCTGGTATCTGGATGAGGCCAGAGCCGCCATGGAGGCCGGGCGCATTGCCTATGCGGGCAAGTACAGCGCCCCGGACTATGAAAAGATCCTTGCGGCCAACTGCGGCCTTGCCATCGAGAACACCATGATCTACCACACCCCGGAGGTCAAGGAGCAGCTGGAACGGTTTGGCATCCCGGTGCTGGTGGAGCGCTCCAGCTATGAGAGCGGCCCGCTGGCCCGGCTGGAATGGCTCAAGTTCTGGGGCATCCTGCTGGGGAAAGAGGAGCTGGCGGAACAGGAATTCGCCCGGCAGGTGGAGCGCCTTGCACCGCTGACCGGGCAGGCTTCCACCGGCAAGCGCTGTGCCTTTTTCTCCATCACAGCCAACAACCTTGCCAATGTGCGCAAGGGCGGCGACTATGTGGCCCAGATGATCGAGATGGCGGGCGGTGATTATGTTTTTGCGGACCTGACCGACAACGGCAACAACCTTTCCACCATGAACCTGCCGCTGGAGGATTTTTACGCCGGTGCAAAGGATGCGGATGTGCTCCTTTACAACAGCACCATTGAGGGCGTGGTGCATACCACGGAGGAACTGGTGGCAAAATGCCCCCTGCTGGCCGAGTTCAAGGCCGTACAGAGCGGCAGTGTCTGGTGCACCACCCAGAGCTTTTTCCAGCAGAGCATGGCGCTGGTCGATTTTGTGCTCGACCTGCACCGTGTCTTTACGGAGAACGACCCCGCCGACCTGCAATTTCTGAGGAAAGTAGAGTAACCTATGACCAGCAAAAAGCGCCTGATCTTCTTTCTTACGGCATCCTTGCCCCTGCTGCTGGCGGTGCTGTTTGCCGCCAATCTGTTCTGGGGCAGTGTGTCCCTGACACCGGGGGCAGTGCTGGCGGCCCTGACCGGCCGCGGGCAGGACGCTTTGAGCGTGGGTATCATCACCCAGCTGCGCCTGCCCCGGGCCGTGATGGTGGTGCTGCTGGGGGCGGCGCTCTCGGCGGCGGGCTACCTGCTGCAGACCTTTTTTGCCAACCCCATTGCAGGGCCCTTTGTCATGGGCATTTCCAGCGGGGCCAAGCTGGCCGTGGCACTGGTCATGGTGGCTTTTCTGAACCAGGGCCTGCTCACCAGCTCCCTTACCCTGATCACAGCCGCCTTTGCGGGGGCCATGGCCTCCATGGCCTTTGTGCTGGCGGTCTCCCGGCGGGTGCAGCGGATGAGCATCCTTGTTATCTGCGGCGTAATGATCGGCTACATCTGTTCGGCCGTTACGGAGTTTGTGGTGGCCTTTGCCCAGGACAGCAACATCGTCAACCTCCACAACTGGTCTCAGGGCAGCTTTTCCGGCATGACCTGGGGCAATGTGCGGGCGGCGGCGCTGGTGGTGCTGCCCGCTCTGGCGGCAGCATTCTGCCTTTCCAAGCCCATGGCCGCCTACCAGATGGGGGAGGCCTACGCCCGGAGCGTGGGCATCAATGTCAGAGCCTTTTCCCGGCTGCTGGTGCTGCTTTCCAGCCTGCTGGCCGCCTGTGTCACGGCCTTTGCGGGGCCCATCTCCTTTGTGGGCATCGCGGTGCCCCATCTGGTCAAGCAGCTGTTCGGCAGCGCAAGGCCGCTGGTGGTGCTGCCCGGTGCTGCCTGGGCGGGGCCGCCTTCTGCCTGCTGTGCGACCTCATCGCCCGCAGTATGTTTGCCCCCACCGAGCTTTCGATCAGTGCCGTAACGGCAGTATTTGGTGCACCGGTGGTCATCTGGCTGCTGGTGCGCCGGGGTCAGGAGGGTGTGCGATGAAATACCTCTGTGAAACGAAAGAACTGGCCATCGGCTATGGCAGCGCGCCCCTTGCTTCCGACATCACGCTGGGGGCGGTGCCGGGGCAGATCCTGGCCCTCATCGGGCCAAACGGCGCGGGAAAATCCACCCTGCTCAAAACGCTGGCGGGCCAGCTGGCCCCCCTGGGCGGGGCTGTCCTGCTGGATGGCCGCAGCCTGACCGATTACACCGGCCCGGCCCGGGCCCGGAAGCTGGCCCTGATGCTGCCCCACACCCGCCGCACCGAGCTGACTTCCTGCTTTGAGTTTGCCGCCGCCGGGCGCATCCCCTATACCGGGCGGCTGGGCATCCTGTCCGATGCCGACCGGCAGGCCGTGCGGGACGCGCTGGAACTGGTGGGGGCTTCCCCTCTGGCAGACCGGGATTTCAACTGCATCAGCGACGGCCAACGCCAGCGCGTTCTGCTGGCCCGTGCCATCTGCCAGCAGCCCGGAGTTCTGCTGCTGGACGAGCCGACCTCTTTTCTGGATGTCAAGGGCAAGATCGAGCTGCTGACCATCCTGCAGAAACTGGCCCATGAGCAGGGGCTGGCCGTGATCGTCAGCCTGCACGAGCTGGACATGGCGCAGAAGATCGCGGATGCGGTGGTCTGCGTGTTCCCGCACAGCGTTTCGGGGGTGCTGACCCCAAAGGAGGCCTTTGCCCCGGAGAACATCCGGGCGCTGTACAGCCTGACCAAGGAGCAGTACGAGGCCGTGTTCGGTCCGGAAAAGCCTGCCGGGCCAAAGTTTGAACATTACGTCCGCAGTGGGCAGAAGCTGCTCCGCTGCGGGTACACCACCGGTACCTGCGCGGCGCTGGGTGCGGCGGGGGCCGCGCGGCTTCTGCTCACCGGCCATGCCCCGGAGAGCGTTGCCCTGCGCACGCCGAAGGGCATCGTGGTGGAGGTGGCTCCGCTGTACTGCCGCCCCGCCGGAGCCGGAGCCGAATGCGCCATTGAGAAGGACGGCGGGGATGATGTGGATGTGACCACCGGCCTGCCCGTGATCGCCGCCGTAGAATTGCTGCCCGATACCACCGAGATCCGCATCTCCGGCGGCAAGGGCGTGGGCCGGGTGACCAAGGCCGGGCTGGACCAGCCGGTGGGGGAAGCTGCCATCAACCATGTGCCCCGGCAGATGATCGCTGAGGCCCTGCAAAGGGAAGCCGAAAGCGCCTGCTACACCGGCGGCTTTGCCGTGACCATCTCCATCGAGGGAGGGGAAGAGGTGGCAAAGCGTACCTTCAACCCCCACATCGGGGTCGAGGGCGGGCTTTCGGTGCTGGGAACCAGCGGCATTGTGGAGCCTATGAGCCAGCAGGCGATCCTGGATACCATCCAGCTGGAAATGAATCAGGCCGCTCTCCGGGCGGGCAGCCCCAGGCGGCTCATCCTTGCCCCCGGCAATTACGGGCTGGATTATCTGCACGAAACATACCCGGAGTTTCACGCTGTTCCGGTGGTGAAAACCTCGAACTTTATCGGAGACACGCTGGATATGGCTGCAGCGGCCCGCTTTGAAGAGGTGCTTCTGGTGGGCCATGTGGGCAAGCTTGGCAAGGTGGCGGGCGGCATTATGAACACCCATTCCCACACTGCTGACTGCCGCACCGAGCTGTTCTGCACCCATGCGGCGCTCTGCGGCGCTTCCCGGGAAGTCTGCGCCGCCCTGATGAACGCTGCCACCACCGATGCCTGCCTGGAACTCCTGGACAGCGCCGGCCTGCGGGCTCCGGTGCTGGAAAGCCTGCTGCGGGCAGTCCAGCTCCACCTTGACCGGCGGGCCTGCGGGGCGTTCCGGGTGGGGGCGGTGCTGTTTTCCAACCAGCACGGCCCGCTGGGAGCCACCGACACTGCCGCACAACTGCTGAACGAATGGAAGGAGCATTGAGATGGTACATTTTGTAGGCGCAGGCCCCGGCGCACCTGACCTTATCACCCGGCGGGGCGCGGCCCTGCTGCAGGAAGCCGACTGCATCATTTATGCGGGCAGTCTGGTCAACCCGGCTCTGCTGGGGCTGGCGAAGCCGGAGAGTGCCGTTTACAACAGCGCCGAGATGACGTTGGAACAGGTGCTGGACGTGATGCGCCGGGTGGATGCCGCAGGCGGGACCACCGTGCGGCTCCACACCGGCGACCCCTGCCTGTATGGGGCCATCCGGGAGCAGATGGACGCACTGGATGCGGATGGCATCCCCTACGATGATACCCCCGGCGTGTCCAGCTTTTGCGGGGCGGCGGCGGCGCTGAACGCCGAGTACACCCTGCCCACCATCAGCCAGACCGTGATCATCACCCGGATGGAGGGGCGCACCCCGGTGCCGGAAAAGGAGCAGCTGGCCAGCCTTGCCGCCCATGGGGCAACCATGGTGATCTTCCTTTCCATCGGCCTCATCGACAAGGTGCAGCAGGCCCTGCTGGCAGGCGGAGCCTACACGCCGGAGACTCCTGCCGCCGTGGTCTACAAGGCCAGCTGGCCGGAACAAAAGGTGGTGCGCTGCACCGTGGGCACGCTGGCCGGGAGCACCCGCGCCAACGGCATCACCAAGACGGCGCTCATCGTGGTGGGGGAGTTTCTGGGCACCCGGTATGAGCGGAGCAAGCTCTACGACCCAACCTTTACGACAGAGTTCCGCAAGGGGGCAGACCAGTGACCCGCGCCTATCTCGCCTTTACGGAAAAAGGGCTGGCGCTGGCCCAAAAGCTGGCCGGTGCCCTGCCCGGCACCGTAGACCGCTGCGGCCATGGCGGGCCCGGCCTTGCCGATTGGGCTGCAGAGCAGTTCGCCCATGCGGATGCCCTGATCTTTGTGGGGGCTGTGGGCATAGCGGTGCGGGCCATTGCGCCCCACTGCCGGAGCAAGGCGGTGGACCCTGCCGTGGTGGTGCTGGACGAGTGTGGTCATTTTGCGGTGCCGATCCTTTCGGGGCCATCTGGGCGGGGCCAACGATCTGGTCCGGGCGCTGGCGGAGGTCTGCGGTGCGGTGCCGGTCATTACCACGGCCACCGATGCCAACGGGGTGTTTGCCGTGGATGCGTGGGCCAGGCACCAGAACTGCGCTGTGCTGGAGCCGGAGCGCATCAAGCGCGTCAGCAGCAGGCTGCTGGCGGGCGGGCCGGTGCGGTACCGGTCAGAATTCCCCATTGCCGGGCAGGCCCCTGCCGGGGCGGTCCCGGCGAGGGTGGCAGAGCGTGCCGACTATGTCCTGACCCTTTTTCCGGCGGGCGATGCGCTGCACCTGATCCCGAAAACCGGTGTGCTGGGCATCGGGTGCAGGCGGGGGACCAGCGCTGCACAGCTGGAAGCGGCCTTTGCACAGTTCTGCGCGGCCCACGGCCTTGCAGCGGCGTGCATCACGGCGGCGGCCAGCATCGACCTGAAAGCCCATGAGCCGGGCCTGCTGGAATTTTGCAGAGCCCACGGCTGGCCGGTGCAGTTCTATTCTGCCGCACAGCTGCAGAACGCTCCCGGGCAGTTCACACCTTCGGCCTTTGTCCGGAGCGTGACCGGTGTGGACAATGTCTGCGAGCGGGCGGCGGTGCTGGCGGCAGGCGGCACGATCATTCTTCCCAAACAGGCGGGCAACGGCGTGACCTTTGCGCTGGCGCTTCGTCCCTTTGCCCCGGATTGGAGGTGGCAGGATGCCTAATGTTGTTTTTGTTGTCGGGCTTGGGCCCGGGGATCCCCGGTTTCTGACCGCACAGGCGCAGAGCGCCTTAACGCAAGCCGAGGTGCTGTGCGGCTATACGGTCTATCTGGATCTGGTGCGTCCCTACTTCCCGGACAAGCTCTATTATTCCACCGGCATGACCAAGGAGATCGACCGCTGCCGTTGGGCGCTGGAAACGGCCCGGAGCGGCAGGGCGGTGGCGCTGGTTTGCTCGGGAGATGCCGGGGTCTACGGCATGGCAAGCCCTCTGCTGGAGCTGGCCGAGCACTTCCCGGACGTGACGGTGGAGGTGGTGCCCGGCCTGACCGCCGCCCTGAGCGGCGGTGCGGTGCTGGGTGCCCCGCTGGCCCACGATTTCTGTGTGCTCTCCCTCTCTGACCGGCTTACGCCCTGGGAGGTCATTGAGCGGCGGCTGGCGGCAGCAGCCATGGGGGATTTCTGCATCGCGCTGTACAACCCCTCCTCCAAGGGGCGGCCGGACTATCTGGCGCGGGCGGTGCGCATCCTGCTGGCAAACGGCAAAGCACCCGGAACGGTCTGCGGCATTGTGCGGAACATTGGCCGGGAGGGGCAGGAAAGCCGCGTTCTGACGCTGGCTGCACTGGAAACCACCCCGGTGGATATGTTCACCACCGTGTTTGTCGGCAACGCCCAGACCCGCCAGTTGAGCGGGCGGATGGTCACGCCGCGGGGGTACCGCGCATGAGGGTCGTGGTATTCAGCGGCACCACCGAGGGCCGTGTGTTTTCAAAGCAGCTGGCCGCACTGGGGGCCGAGGTACTGGTCAGCGTGGCCACCCCGCTGGGGGCTGAGGAACAGGGCGAAGGGTCCGGCATCACCGTCCACTGCGGGCGGCTGACCCCGGAGGAGATGACCGCCCTGCTGCAGGGGGCTGACCTCTGCGTGGACGCGACCCATCCGTATGCGGTGGAGGCCACCCGGAACATCCGGGCAGCCTGCAAAACAGCGGGCACGGAGTACCGCCGCCTGCTCCGGCCTGAAAGCCCGCTGCCTGCCGGGAGCATGGTGTTTGCCTCTGCGGCCCATGCGGCGGGATTTCTGGCCCGGACGCAGGGAAATGTTCTGCTTGCCACCGGGGCCAAGGAGCTTTCTGCCTTTGCTGTGCTGGAACCGGCACGGCTCTTTCCTCGTGTCCTGCCCACCCGGGAAGGCATTGCCGCCTGCGAGGGGGCAGATATCCCCCATAAGAACATCATCGCCATGCAGGGGCCGTTCTCCTATGCGTTGAACCGGGCGCTGATGGAGCAGTTTGCCATCCGCTTCCTCGTTACCAAAGATGGCGGCGCGGCGGGCGGCTTTGAAGAAAAAGCCCGGGCAGCGCAGGACACCGGGGCACAGCTCATCGTCATCCGCCGCCCGGCCGAGCAGGGCGAAACGGCGGAACAGATCCTGACACATTGTAAGGAGATGCTGCAATGATCACACTCATCGGGATGGGGTCAGGCACGCCGGAAAGCCTGACCGCGCAGGGCCTTGCCGCCCTGCAGAACGCCGGACTGATCCTGGGGGCAAAGCGCCTGCTGGAACAGCTGCCGCAGGGCTGCACGGATCACCGGAAGGCCCTGTATCAGCCTGAGGATGTCCTTGCCGCGCTGGCGGCTGACCCGGAGGTGGATGCTGCCCTTGTGTACAGCGGCGACACCGGGTTTTATTCCGGTGCGGCCCAGCTGCTGCCGATGCTGCGGGCCTTTGGCATCTCCTGCCGGGTGCTGCCGGGGCTTTCCAGCGTTCAGCTGCTGGCCGCTGCGGTGGGCCGCTCCTGGCAGGAGTGGAAGCTGGTCTCGGCCCACGGCTGTGCCTGCGACCCGGTGGCCGAGTGCCTGACAGCCGGGGGAAAGCCTGTGTTTTTCCTGACCGGCGGGGCAGAAACGCCTGCCTCCCTCTGCGGCCGATTGGCTGCTGCCGGGCTGGGCGATGCCCATGTGCTGGTGGGCGAAGAGCTGGGCCGGGCAGAGGAGAAGATCCTGTTCGGCACGGCGCAGGAGTTTGCGCAAAAGCAGTTTGCAAGCCTGAGCGTTCTGCTTGTGGAACACGTTCCTCAGCCGCCCCGGCGGGTGCCCGGCTTCCCGGATGAAGCCTTCCACAGGGGAGAGGTGCCCATGACCAAGCAGGAGGTGCGGGCGGCGGCGCTGGCCAAGCTGGCCGTGCAGCCCGGCGATACCCTGTGGGATGTGGGCGCGGGCACCGGCAGCGTGAGCGTGGAGCTGGCGCTGGCCGCACCCCGGGGGCATGTGTATGCCGTGGAGTGTGACCCGGAGGCCTGCGGGCTCATCCGGCAGAACCGGGAAACGTTCCACGCCTGCAACCTGACACTGGTGGAGGGCCGCGCCCCCGCTGCGCTGGCTGACCTGCCCGCCCCGGATGCCGTGTTCATCGGCGGCACCAAGGGGGGCATGGAGGCTGTGGTGGACACGGTGCTTGCCCGGAATCCGAACGCCCGCATCTGCATCTCTGCCATTGCGCTGGAAACGCTGAGCGCCGCCGTGGCCGCACTGACTGCCCACGGCCTTGCTGCGGAGGTAACGCAGATCGCGGTCAGCCGCACCCGGCCTGCGGGCAGGCTCCACCTGCTGATGGCCAATAACCCCATCTTCCTTATCTCAGGAGAACGTAAATGATCCAATTTCTTGTGGCCGCGCCCTGTTCCGGCAGCGGCAAAACCACACTGACCTGCGCCCTACTGGCGGCGCTCAAGCGGCGGGGGCAGGACCCCTGCTCCTTCAAGAGCGGGCCGGACTATATCGACCCCATGTTTCACCGGGCCGTGCTGGGGGTGGAGAGCCACAACCTCGACCTGTTTTTCTCCGCACCGGAGACCGTGCGCGCGCTCTATGCGCAGGCCGCCGCCGGGCACGGGGCAGCCGTGTGCGAGGGTGCCATGGGCTTTTACGATGGACTGGGCGGCGTGAGCGATACCGCCAGTGCCTGGCATCTGGCCGATACGCTGGGCCTGCCGGTGCTGCTGGTGGTCCAGCCCAGAGGGGCCAGCCTGACGCTGGCGGCCCAGATCAACGGGCTGAAGCAGTTCCGCACCCCCAGCCATCTGGCGGGCATCCTGCTCAATGACTGCGCCCCCCATCTGTATGCTCTGCTGGCTCCCATGCTGGAACGGGAGACCGGCCTGCCGGTGCTGGGCTATCTGCCCCACCTGCCGGATGCCGCCCTTGAGAGCCGCCACTTAGGCCTGAAAACTGCCGGGGAGATCGCGGACTTACAGCAGAAGATCAGCCGGATGGCCGATGCGCTGGTGGTGGATTGGGAAAAGCTTTTTGCCCTGACCGAGTGCGCAGCGCCTTTGGTGCACACAGATCGGCTCCCTGCGGAAGAGCTGCCGCCCCAGGGAGGAGAGGAACAGCGCCCACGCATTCCCATTGCCGTTGCAAGGGATGCGGCGTTTTGCTTCACCTACGCCGAAACGCTGGAAGCACTGGAGCGGGAGGGGGCGGAGCTCTGCTGGTTCAGCCCCCTGCAGGACTCCGCCCTGCCGGAGCAGATCGGCGGGCTCTATCTGCCCGGCGGCTACCCGGAGCTGTATGCCGGGCAGTTGAGCGCGAACCGCTCCATGCTGGCCTCTGTGCGCCGGGCTGTGGAGCGCGGTCTGCCCACGGTGGCCGAGTGCGGGGGCTTTCTCTATCTGGGCCAGAGCCTGGAGGATGCCAACGGGGAACGCTGGCCCATGGCAGGTGTCCTGCCGGGGCAGGGCTTCCGGGTGGGAAGGCTGGTACGGTTTGGATACGCGGCATTGACCGCCCGCACCGACAGTATGCTGTTCCGCGCCGGGGAGCGTCTGCCCGTGCACGAGTTCCACCACTGGGATTCCACGGACAACGGCACCGGCTTTACCGCCGCAAAGTCCAACGGGAAACAATGGGACTGCGGCTTTGCAAACGAGCATTTCTATGCGGGCTTCCCGCATTTGTATTGGGCGGGCACGGCCCTGCCCCGGCGGTTCGTGGATGCCGCCGCACACTATCATCAAGAGGAACAGGATCAATGACAGAGCTTGAACTGAAGCAGCTTCTTTCCAGGATCACCCGGCCGGACGAGACCGCACGCACCGCCGCCCACGCCCACTGGGCCAGCCTGGCAAAGCCGCTGGGCGGGCTGGGCAGGCTGGAGACCATGCTGGAGGATGCCGCCGCCCTGACCGGTACGGCAGAGCTGGCGTTTTCCCGCCGTGCCGTGCTGGTGCTCTGCGCCGACAACGGCGTGGTGGCGCAGGGCGTGAGCCAGACAGACCAGAGCGTGACCCGGGCCGTGGCCGAGAACCTTGCCGCCCGGCGCACCAGTGTCTGCCAGATGGCAAAAACGGCCCGCTGCGAAGTGGTGCCTGTGGACCTTGGCATGGCCGGGGAGCCGGTGCCCGGGGTGCAGAACTGCCGCATTGCCGCCGGGACGGCGGATTTCACCACCGGCCCTGCCATGACCCGTCAGCAGGCGGTGGATGCCATTGCGGCGGGCATCGGGCTTGTCCGGGCGCAGAAGGCGGCGGGGGTGCAGCTGCTGGCCACGGGGGAGATGGGCATTGGCAACACCACCACCTCCAGCGCTGTGGCTGCGGTTCTGCTGGGTCAGCCCGTGGAGCGGATGACAGGCCGTGGTGCGGGCCTTTCCGACGCGGGGCTTGCCCGCAAGCTGGATGCCATCCGGCGGGGCATTGCGCGGAATCAGCCCGATGCCGCTGACCCTCTGGATGTGCTCTCCAAGCTGGGCGGGTTTGACATCGCCGGGCTGTGCGGTGTTTTTCTGGGCGGTGCGCTGGAAGGCCTGCCCGTGCTGATGGATGGCTTCATCAGCGGGGTGGCGGCTCTGTGCGCGGTGCGGCTCTGCCCCGCCGCGGAAAAGGCCGTGTTTGCCAGCCACTGCTCCACTGAACCGGCAGCAAGGCTGGTGCTGGAGGTGCTGGGCAAAGTGCCCCTGCTCACCGCCGGGCTCCATCTCGGCGAGGGCACCGGAGCGGTGGCAAGCATCCCGCTGTGGGATATGGCGCTGGCCGTTTACCGCGATTGCTATTCCTTCACGGAGGGCGGCATCACGCCGTACACCCCCCAATGCTGACGCTGGTATTGGGCGGTGCCGCCAGCGGCAAGAGCGGGTATGCCGAGAGCCTGGTGCTGAAAACCGCGCTCCCGCGCTATTACATCGCCACCATGCAGGTGTGGGATGCCGAGTGTGCCGCCCGGGTGGAAAAGCACCGGAAGATGCGGGCGACAAAGCAGTTTGAGACCGTGGAGTGTCCCCTGCATCTGGAGAACATCCGTCTGCCTGCCCGGGGAACTGTGCTGTTGGAGGATCTGGGCAACCTGACCGCCAACGAGCTCTACGACCCCGCCGGGGCAGGAGAAAATGCCGCTTCGGCCATTTTGGAAGGACTGGACCAATTGGCTGGACAATGCGCGCACCTCATCGTGGTCTCCAACGAGGTGTTCAGCGGCGGTGCCGACTATGCAGGCGACACCGGGCGCTACCTGAAAGCGCTGGCGCAGGTGAACAATGCCCTTGCCGCCCGGGCTGACCATGTGGTGCGGGTGGTGTGCGGCATCCCGGTCTATTATAAAGGAGTGGAAAAATGATTGGATTGCAGACCATTGCAGTGGCCTTTGCCATGTTTTCGGCCCTGCCGGTGCCGCAGTTCGCGTGGAACCAGAAAAACATGCGGTATGCCATGTGTGCCTTCCCGCTCATCGGGGTGGTCATTGGCGGGCTGTGGTGCCTGTGCGGCGCTCTGCCCCTGCCGATGCCCGCAAAAGGCGGCGGGTTCTGCCTGATCCCGGTCTGGGTCACGGGCGGCATCCACCTGGATGGCTATGCCGATACCTGCGATGCCCTTTCCAGCTATGGCGACCGGGAAAAGAAGCTGGAGATCCTCAAAGACCCCCACTGCGGTGCCTTTGCGGTGATCCGGCTGTGCAGTTATTTTGCTGCCTACCTCGCCCTTTGCGCCTGCGTGGACTTTACGCCCCGGGTGGGCCTGTGCTGGACACTGGCCCTTGTGCTGGAACGGGCCCTCTCGGGCCTGGCCGTGGCATCGTTCCCGATGGCAAAGAACACCGGCCTTGCCCACACCTTTGCCACGGCGGCGGATCGAACTACTGTCCGCCGGGTGCTGATGGTGCTGGCCGCTCTGCTCAGCGCCGCCCTGCTGGTACTGGGCGGCTGGGCGCTGGTGCTGGCGGCGTTGCTGGTGTTTGCACGCTATCATGTTGTTTCGGGTAAGCAGTTTGGCGGCATCACCGGCGATCTGGCCGGGTGGTTTTTGCAGAAAGCCGAGCTGTGGATGCTGGCGGCGCTGTGTGCCTGCCAGTGGGGAGGACTGTTATGATCTTTATCACCGGGCCGCTGTACAGCGGCAAGCGCACCTTTGCCCAGCGCCTGCCCGGCACCCGCATTGCGGAGGTGCAGGCCCTGGCCGCAGAGGCTGAGGATCTGGAAAAGCTTGCGGAGGAGCTCTCCGCTTATGATATCGTGATGGCCACCGAGGTGGGCGGCGGCGTGGTGCCCATGGACGCAGGGGAGCGGGCCGCACGGGAAGCCGCCGGACGGCTGGCCTGCCTGCTGGCGGCCCGGGCCGGGTGCGTGGTGCAGATGTTCTGCGGCATCCCCACAGTATTGAAAGGAGAACTGCCCCCATGCTGATCTATCTTCTGCGCCATGGCCTGACGGCCTACAACGCCGAAAAGCGCTATCAGGGCCAGCGGGATATCCCCCTGTGCCCCGCGGGCCGCGCCCAGCTGCGGGAGGCTGACCTCCGGCCGGAAACGGTCTATATCACCCCGCTCTGCCGCACCCGGCAGACCGCTGAGGTGCTCTTCCCGGGTGCAAGGCTCGTGGAGGTGAAAGACCTGCAGGAGATGTGCTTCGGCAGCTTTGAGGGCCGCAATTTCATTGAGATGGAGCACGACCCGGACTATCTGGCCTGGGTGAACGCCAACTGCGAAAGCCCCTGCCCGGACGGCGAGACCAAGGCTGTCTTTTCGGAGCGGGTGTGCAGGGCTTTTGCCGCACTGGTAGACAGGGCCCTTGCCGAAGGGGAAGAGACACTGGTCATTCTGGCCCACGGCGGCACCCAGATGGCTGCCATGGAGCGCTACGCCCTGCCCCATGCGGATTATTACCATTGGTGCGCCCCCAACGCAGGCGGCTACGTTCTGGATGCAGGAGATTGGGCGGAGCAGCGGGTGCTGCACCTGCTGAAGACTGTGCAGTACACAAAGGAGGATGCCCGATGATCGAATACGCAGTACTCGGCGGTTTTGTGCTGGACTGCCTCTTCGGCGACCCGGCCTGGCTGCCCCACCCGGTGGTGTCATGGGCAAGGCCATCTCGGCGCTGGAAAAGCGCCTGCGGGCCCGTCTGCCCAAAACGCCTCAGGGGGAACTGCTGGGCGGTGCCATTGTGGCCTTCTGCCTGCCGGTGGGCACCTTTCTGCTGACGAGCCTTGTCTGCCTGGGAGCTGCCCGCATCAGCCCGTGGCTGGGGCTGGCCGTCCAGATGTTCTGGTGCGGGCAGGCACTGGCCGCAAAGGGGCTGGCGCAGGAGAGCACCAATGTTTACCGGGAACTGGTCAAGCCCGACCTGCCTGCTGCCCGCAGGGCGGTCAGCCGCATCGTGGGGCGGGACACCCAGGACCTGACGCTGGAAGGGGTGACCAGAGCCGCTGTGGAGACGGTGGCCGAAAACGCCAGCGACGGTGTGATCGCGCCCCTGCTCTATATGCTCATCGGCGGGGCACCGCTGGCCCTGACCTATAAGGCCATCAACACCATGGACAGTATGCTGGGCTACAAAAACGAACGCTACCTCTACTTTGGCCGCATCCCTGCCAAGCTGGACGATGTGGCAAATTACCTCCCCAGCCGCCTTGCCGCCCTGCTGTGGGTGGCTGCCGCGGCCTTTACCCGCAATGACGCAAAAGGGGCGTGGAAGATCTGGCGGCGGGACCGCCGGAACCACGCCAGTCCCAACAGCGCCCAGACCGAGAGCGCCTGCGCTGGTGCGCTGGGGGTGCAGTTGGCCGGGCCCGCCTATTACTTTGGCGAATACTACGCCAAGCCCACCATCGGCGATCCGCTGCGCCCCATTGAACCGGAGGATATCCTGCGTGCCAACCGGATGATGTACGTGGCAAGCGCTTTTGCACTGGCGTGGGGCGTGGCAATACGGTCTATTTTGTAACGACCTCGCCCTCTCGGTCATGCTTTGCATGACAGCTCCCCCAAAGGAAGAGCCGGGAACGGGTATCCATAACCATTCAGGAAAAGGAGAACGAACATGCAACTAGTACATGGCGGCGATTGGGCCGGTTACCGGGCCGAGTTCGGGCGGGATGCGCTGGATTTTTCGGCCAATGTCAGCCCGCTGGGCCTGCCGGAAGGGGTGGCCCGGGCCATCACGGCAGCATTGCCCACGGCTGACCGCTACCCCGACCCCCTGTGCCGGGAACTGCGGGCAAAGCTGGCGCTCCATGAGGGCGTGCCGGCGGAGCAGATCCTCTGCGGCAATGGGGCGGCAGACCTCATCTTCCGGCTGGTCTGGGCCAAAAAGCCCCGCCGGGCGCTGGTCACCGCCCCCACCTTTGCAGAGTATGCCACTGCTTTGGAAAGTGTCGGCTGCACGGTGGAACGCTTCTTTTTGCGGGAGCAGGAGGACTTTGCGGTCACGGATGCGTTCTGTGCGGCCATCCGCCGGGGGTGGATATGGTATTCCTCTGCCAGCCCAACAACCCCACCGGCCAGCTGACAGCCCTGCCGCTGGTGGAGCAGATCCTCCGCCGCTGTGCGGCGTGCGGCACCTTGCTGGTGGTGGACGAATGCTTCCTTGATTTCCTGCCCGACCATGCCCTGCACACGGCAAAAGGCCTGCTGGGGGAGGGAGATCTGGTCATCCTGAAAGCCTTCACCAAGCTCTACGGCATGGCGGGCGTGCGGCTGGGCTATGCCCTGAGTGCCGACACGGCGCTGCTGGAACAGATGCAGGCCTGCGGCCAGCCCTGGGGCGTGTCCAGTCTGGCGCAGGCGGCGGGCCTTGCCGCACTGGAGGAGACAGCGTATGTGGAAAAGGTCCGGGCCCTCATTGCCGAACAGCGGCCCCGCCTGACGGCCGGGCTGCGGGCGCTGGGCCTGCGGGTGCTGGACGGCAGAGCAAATTACCTGCTGTTTCAGGCCCCGGAGACGCTGGGAGAAGCCCTGCGGCAAAGGGGCGCTGTGTTGCGCAGCTGTGCGAACTACCCCGGGCTAGGCCCCGGCTGGTACCGCACCGCCGTGCGCACCAGACCTGAAAACGAACAGCTTTTGAAACTTCTTGCGGAGGTGCTGGAATGAGCAAGGCAAAGTGCATCATGGTGCAGGGAACCATGAGTGGTGCAGGCAAAAGCCTGCTGTGCGCCGCCCTCTGCCGCATTTTTGCGCAGGACGGTTACCGCGTGGCTCCCTTCAAGAGCCAGAACATGGCGCTGAACAGCTTTGTCACCCGGGATGGGCTGGAAATGGGCCGGGCACAGGTGGTGCAGGCGCAGGCCGCAGGCATCGAGCCGGATGTGCGGATGAACCCCATCCTGCTCAAGCCCAGCAGTGACGTGGGCAGTCAGGTCATCGTGAACGGCGAGGTGCGGGGCCAGATGTCCGCTGCCGCCTACTTCAAAATGAAAAGAACGCTCATCCCGGAGATCCTCTCGGCCTACAACAGTCTGGCCGAAACTGTGGACATCATCGTCATCGAGGGGGGCAGGAAGCCCGGCGGAGATCAACCTGAAGGCAGACGATATTGTCAACATGGGCCTTGCCCGGCTGGTGGATGCCCCCGTTCTGCTGGCGGGAGACATCGACCGGGGCGGTGTGTTCGCCCAGCTGTACGGCACGGTGGCGCTGCTGGAGCCAGAGGAGCGCGCCCGCATCAAGGGGCTGCTCATCAATAAATTCCGCGGCGATGTGGAGATCCTGCGCCCCGGCCTTGCGATGCTGGAAGAAAAAACGCAGCTGCCGGTGCTGGGGGTCGTGCCCTACCTGAAGGTGGACATTGAGGACGAGGATTCCCTTTCCACCCGGCTGGATGCGGGCAGAACGGTCCACCCGCTGGATGCGGCCATCCTCCGCCTGCCGCACATCTCCAACTTTACCGATTTCATGCCGCTGGAGCAGCATCCGCTGCTGGGCGTGCGGTATGTGCAGAATACCCGTCAGCTGGGCACACCGGATCTCGTCATTCTGCCCGGCACCAAGAACACGGTGGATGACCTGCTCTGGCTGCGGCAGTCCGGGCTGGAAGCAGCCCTGTTGAAGCTGGCGGCCAACGGCACGCCGGTGCTGTGGGGGTCTGCGGCGGGTATCAGATGCTGGGCGAAACGCTGGCTGACCCCGAAGGGCACGGAGAGCGGTACGGCGCAGACCGTGCGGGGGCTGGAGCTGCTGCCCACCCACACGGTCTTTACCGGCAAGAAGCACCGCACCCAGGACACTGCCGCCGTGACCGCCGCCCCCTTTGCGGGTGCGGCCCTGACCGGATACCAGATCCACACCGGCCGCACCGAGGTGCAGGGTGTGCCCTTCTGCACACTGGCAGACGGCGCACCCGAGGGCTGCGTGCAGGACAATGTGTTCGGCACCTACCTGCACGGCCTGTTTGATACCGGAGAGCTCACCGAGAAGCTGGTGGCCCTGCTCTGCCAGCGCAAGGGCATTGCGCCGGACAGTGCGGCCCTCATCCCGATGGAGCAGTACCGCCAGCAGCAGTTTGACCTGCTGGCCGATGGCGTGCGCGGCGCGCTGGATCTGGATGCCGTTTACGCGGCCATGGGGTTGGAGAACCCACGGAGGAATGCACAATGAGCCCACAACATCATCTGCCCGCCGACATTGAGCGGACAAGCCTTTCCATCATCACGGAAGAGCTGGAAATGATGGGCCTGACCCCGCCGCCCGAGACTGCCGCTGTGGTCAAGCGGGTCATCCATACCACCGCCGACTTTGACTATGCGAAAAATCTGCGCTTCACGCCGGGGGCTGTGGCGGCAGGTGTGGCCGCCCTGCGGGCCGGAACTCCCATCATCACCGACACCAACATGGCGCTTTCGGGCATTTCCAAGCCTGCCCTTGCCCGGCTGGGCGGCAGTGCCCTCTGCTACATGGCGGACCCTGAGGTGGCGCGGATCGCAGCCGAGACCGGAACCACCCGGGCAGTGGCCTCCATGCACCGCGCGGCGCAGGAGCACCCCGGGGCCATCCTTGCAGTGGGCAATGCCCCTACCGCTCTGCTGGCCATTGCGGAGGAGATCGAGGCCGGGCTGCGGCCCGCTCTGGTCATTGCCGTGCCGGTGGGCTTTGTGAATGTGGTGGAAAGCAAGGAAGCGCTGTTTGCCGCCTGTGCAGCCCACGGTGTGCCTGCCATCGCGGCCATGGGCCGCAAGGGCGGCAGCACCGTGGCCGCTGCAGTCTGCAACGCCCTGGTCTACTCCGCTGCCGAGATGCTGGACCCTGCGGCGAGAGGGTGGAAATAGGGCGGAACCGGTAAAAACGCCCCTTTTTACGCTTTTGCTTGACTTTTTGGCAGAAACAAGGTATCGTTTACCTGTATGACGATTGATCTATGAGTTGAAGCTTTGCGTGAAAAAGGAAGCATTATGGCACAGACGATTTTAGAAGAAAAGAAAAAATCACGGCTGATGACAGAGGGCAGCATCTGGAAGAGCATCCTGCTCTTCTCGGTGCCGCTGATCCTGGGCAACATGCTGCAGCAGCTGTACAACACCGCCGATTCCATCATCGTGGGCAACTTTGTGGGCAGCAACGCGCTGGCAGCCGTCGGCTCCAGCGGCTCGCCCATCTTCCTGCTCATCGGGTTCAGCCAGGGCATTGCCGTGGGTGCCGGTGTCGTGGTGTCCCAGTTTCTGGGAGCCAAGGACAGGGAGGGCGCGCACACGTTGCAGTTCACACCTCCCTGGCCCTTTCGGCCATTCTGGGTGCGATCCTGACCGTGTGCGGCATTGCCGTCAGCCGTGCCCTGCTCACCGCCATGAACACCCCCGCAGAGGTGCTGGAGGATGCGGTGCTCTATATGCGGCTCTATTTTGGCGGCGTGCTGTTCAGTGTGGTGTACAACATGACTGCCGGCATCCTGAACGCCGCCGGCAACTCCAAGCGGAGCCTGCTCTACCTGGGCGCTGCCTCCATCACCAACATCGTCCTCGACCTTGTCCTGATCGCCGGATGCAAGATGGGCGTGGCCGGTGCGGCCATTGCCACCGATATCAGCCAGCTGGTGTCCTGTGTGCTCTCCCTGCGGTTTCTGATGCGGGTGGAGGACGATTACCGCGTGACGGCAAAGGAAGTGCGCGTGCACAAAAAGATGGCGGTCCGCATCATCAAGGTGGGCCTGCCCACCGGCATCCAGAACATGGTCATCTCCCTTTCCAATGTGCTGGTGCAGGTCAGCGTCAACGGCTATGGTGCCGCTGCCATGGCAGGCTTTGCCGCCTATATGAAGGTGGATGGCTTTAACATTCTGCCTGTGCTGAGCTTCAGCATGGCGGCCACCACCTTTGTGGGCCAGAACTTTGGTGCGGGCAAGATCGACCGTGTCAAAAAGGGCACCTTTGTCACCCTGGGTATGTGCATCGTTTACACCATCCTGACCGGCATCCTGCTGCTCGTCTTCCAGGATCCCATCATGCACCTGTTCACCGGCGATGAAACGGTCATTGCCTACGGCAAGATCTGTATGCTCTATTTCTGCCCCTTCTACTGGATGCTGGGCATCCTGCAGGGCCTTGCCGGTACGGTGCGCGGCACCGGCAAGAGTGTGCCGCCCATGGTGGTGCTGCTGATTTCCCTGTGCCTGTTCCGCATCGTCTGGATCCAGTTTGCCCTGCCCCTGTTTGCAGGCATTGAGGGTGTGCTGCTGGTCTACCCGGTGTCCTGGGCTGTGGGTGCAGTGTTGATGGTGCTCTACGCCTGGAAGGGCAAATGGATGCAGCTGCCGGAAGCAATTTCGTAAATCGGGCGCACCCCATCCCCCGGTAAGAGTGCGTTTTATACAAAAAATGACGTATGAATGCGTAAAAATATTCGGGGGGGGCTAAAAATCTGCGAAAATCAGTTGATTTCTGCCGAAAAATACCGTATACTGAATTATAGTTTCAAATCGAACGACGGACTTCGGCAAAAGGGGCTGATGAGATGGAGTGCACGCAGGCAGAGGCTTTTGAACAGTATATTCGGGATCTGCGCGTTGTGCGCTCGATCTCCCGGCCCAGCTTTACGGAGGGCAAGCCTCCCACTGCTGTGCTGGACGAGATCCAGACCAACGCGCTGAGATGCAACGCCCTGATGCGGCAGAATGAGGCACTGCTGGCGCAGTTTGTCTACGACTGTGACCCTGCCTCCCTGACCGAAACGGATATCCAGGGACTGAGTGCCTTTGCAGGCAGGCTGTTCAATTACGCGAACAGCGAGGATATGGGCGTGGCGTTCAAGGTGCATCAGCTGCTGCTGGCAGCGGCCCGCAGCCGGGAAGACGTGCCCATGATCGTCAGGGAGCTGTACTACACGGGTATCACCCTGCATTATATGAACGTCCGGGATGAGGGAACTGGCATCAACCTGTTGGGAGATGCGATCCAGGTCTATTTTACGGAAGCTGCTGAATCCATGTCACGGTATGAACAGCTGGACAGGAATACCCGGCAGTATCTCATCCGCTGTGTGGGCAACACCCGGCTGGGGATGTCCCGCGGCACCCATGCGGAAAGCTGCCGGTATCTGGAGCGGTTCCGCCGCGCAATGGAGGTCATCCAGTCTGCGCATTACCATGCACTGGATCCGGAGTTCCCCTGGGAAAGCTACATCTATTCCATGCACATGGACCGCATGACCCTGCTGACCTATCTGCGGCAGGAGGAAGATCCTGAGGTGGCGCGGCAGGTGCTGGAATCGGCGGAATACATCTGGGGGCACAAGAAGAAGTACAAGGGTCAGGATGCGCGCCTGCAGAACTGGCGGGTGCCCTATTTTTACGCCGCTGCCCGCTACCATGCCGGGGTGGGCAGCCTGGAAGACGTGGTCAAGATCCTTCTGGAATCGGCGGGAAGCGTGGCGCAGGATGATTATTCTGCCGAGGCCATCAACCGGAAGCTGGTCCTGGCGGCCTATCTTTCGGTCTATGCAGAACGGCTGGACGAGGCGGGAGCACAGAGATATCGTGCAACCGTGGAGCAGGTACGCTGTTCTGCGGATCAGTATCTGGAACAGATGCCGGCCAGCCAGTATCCCCGTGTGGTAAACTCTGCCGCTTGGGAGTTGAGCAAGATCAGCACCAGCTCAGATGAAACGGCGAACCGCCGGATGCTGGGCAGTATCCTGGCCGGGCACAAGCCGACCTATGTCCACTCGCTGATGGTGGCAGAGCTGACCCGTGCCCTGCTGCATCGGCAGATCGAGACACGGCCCGAAACACTGGTGGGCCTGCTGGGCTGCAGGAGTGCGGCCGAGGTGCAGGCCCGGCGGGAAGAGCTCTGCCAGACGGCCTATGAGTGCGGCCTGTACCACGACCTTGGCAAGTGTGCCGTTCTGATGTACATCGACAACAACGCCCGCCGCCTGCTGGATGAGGAGTTTTTCTGCATCCAGAGCCACCCAAGGACCGGCGCTGACATTCTGAATAGAATGGGCTGCGGAAGAACACTGGCCCTGGCGGCGCTCTATCACCACTGCTATTACAACGGCAAAGGCGGCTATCCCAATGATGTACCCTCCTGCCCGCCGGAGATCAAGGGAATCGTGGATGCGCTGAGCGTGGCAGACTCGCTGGATGCCGCCACCGATAATATCGGTCGGTGCTACAACCTTGCCAAGCCCTTCCGCACGCTGCTGGAAGAGCTGCGGGCCCAGAGCGGCACCCGCTATGCGCCCAATGTGGTCGCCCTGTTCGAGGATGAGCGTTTCTGCCAACAGCTGGCAGAGAACACGGATGCCGAGCGCAAAAGGGTGTATCTGCAGGTGTATCACGCCGGAAGTGAAGAAAAATAAACGACCCTCTCTATCATTGCTTCGCAGTGCCACCTCCCACAAAAGGGAGCGGGCATACGTCAGCGTGATAGAGAGGGTCATTCTTTTTGTTTAAGTCAGGATGAAGCTTTCCCAGTCTACCCTGCCGGTGCAGTTCAGCCGGGGTACTTAGCCACTTCCAACAATTCCTCCGCCCGGCGGACCTGTTCCGCCGTGGGGGGAACAGCATCGGGCAGGGGATAGGAGATGCCCAGCTTCTGCCACTTGAACAGCCCCAGCGTGTGGTAGGGGAGCACCTCCACCCGCTGCACCGTTTTCAGGCTGCGGATGAAATCTGCGGTCCTGCGCAGGCCCTCCTCGTCATCGGTGAGGCCGGGCACCAGCACATGCCGGATCCAGAGCGGAACGCCCAGATCGGAAATATGCCGTGCCATGGCTAAGATGTTGGCATTGTCCCTGCCGGTAAGCTGACGGTGCTTCTCCGGGTCGATCTCCTTGAGGTCCAGGATCACCAGACTGGTGGAAGCCATCAGGGTATCGAAGGCGGCCAGGTAGGCGGGGTCATCGGGCTGGAACGGCTGACCGGCCGTGTCCAGCGCGGTGTGTACCCCCTGGCGCGCGCCAGCTGGAAGAATTTTTGTCAAGAAGTCCATCTGCCGCAGCGGCTCGCCGCCGCTGACGGTGATGCCGCCCTTCTTGCCCCAGTAATTGCGGTAGCGCCAGACGTGTTGGAACAGCTTCTCCGGAGACCATTCCGTGCCGCCCTCAGCGCTCCATGTTTCGGGGTTGTGGCAGTATTTGCAGCGCAGGGCACAACCCTGCAGAAAGACAACGAACCGGACACCCGGCCCATCCACCGAGCCGAAGCTTTCCAGCGAGTGGACGAGACCGACAGGGTCACAGTGCGGCATGGCAGGTACGGGAGATCACGTCCATCTGCTGCTCGCGGGTCAGGTCGATGAACTTGACCGCATAGCCGGAGACGCGGATGGTGAAGTTGGCGTATTCTTCCTTTTCGGGGTGCTCCATGGCATCCAGCAGCTTCTCCTTGCCGAACACGTTCACGTTCAGGTGGTGTGCACCCTGATCGAAGTAGCCGTCCAGCACCTGCACCAGGTTCTCCTTGCGCTCCTCCTCGCTGTGGCCCAGAGCCTCGGGGTTGATGGTCTGGGTGTTGGAGATGCCGTCCAGAGCCCAGTGGTAGGGCAGCTTGGCAACAGAGTTCAGGGAAGCCAGCAGGCCGTTCTGCTCCGCACCGTAGCTGGGGTTTGCACCGGGTGCAAAGGGGGTAAAGGCGGCACGGCCATCGGGCAGAGCACCGGTGTACTTGCCGTACACCACGTTGGAGGTAATGGTCAGGATGGAGGTGGTAGCCTCGGAGTTGCGGTAGGTGTGGCGCTTCTTGATCATCTCCAGGAAGGTGCGCAGCAGCCATACGCCGATCTCATCGGCACGGTCGTCATCGTTGCCGTACTTGGGGAAGTCGCCCTCTACCTCATAGCCGGTGGCCAGGCCGGTCTCGTCGCGCACGACCTTGACCTTGGCGTACTTGATGGCGCTCAGGGAGTCGATGACGTGGGAGAAGCCTGCAATGCCGGTGGCAAAGGTGCGGCGCACATCGGTGTCGATCAGGGCCATCTCGGCTTCCTCGTAGTAGTACTTGTCATGCATATACTGGATCAGGTTCAGCACGTTGACGTACAGGCCGGCCAGCCAGTCCAGCATCTGGACATACTTGGGCAGGACCTCGTCATAGTTCAGGTACTCGCTGGTGATGGGGGCGTAGTTGGGGCCGCACTGCTCGTGGCTCTTCTCGTCCACGCCGCCGTTGATGGCGTACAGCAGGCACTTTGCCAGGTTGGCGCGGGCACCAAAGAACTGCATCTCCTTGCCGGTCTGGGTGGCAGACACGCAGCAGCAGATGGAGTAATCGTCGCCCCACACGGGCTTCATCACATCGTCGTTCTCGTACTGAACAGAGCTGGTGTTGATGGACACCTTGGCGGCGTACTTCTTGAAGTTCTCAGGCAGGGCAGAGGAGTACAGAACGGTCAGGTTCGGCTCCGGTGCGGGGCCCATGTTCTCCAGAGTGTGCAGGAAGCGGTAGCAGTTCTTGGTGACCATGCTGCGGCCGTCCATGCCGATGCCGCCCACTTCCAGGGTGGCCCACACGGGGTCGCCGGAGAACAGCTGGTTGTAGCTGGGGATGCGGGCAAACTTGACCATGCGGAACTTCATCACCATGTGGTCGATCAGCTCCTGAGCCTGGCTCTCGGTCAGGGCGCCGTTCTCCAGATCGCGCTGGATGTAGATATCCAGGAAGGTGGAGATGCGGCCCACGCTCATGGCAGCACCGTTCTGGGTCTTGATGGCGGCCAGGTAGCCGAAGTACAGCCACTGGCAGGCTTCCTTGGCGTTCTTAGCGGGCTGGGAGATATCGCAGCCATAGGCCTCGGCCATCTTCTTCATGCCCTTCAGGGCGCTGATCTGGCGTGCGATCTCCTCGCGCAGGCGGATCACATCATCGGTCATGGTGCCGTCGCCGCAGTTGGCGAAATCTTCCTGCTTGAACTTGATCAGGGCATCGATGCCGTACAGGGCCACGCGGCGGTAGTCGCCCACGATACGGCCGCGGCCGTAGGTGTCGGGCAGGCCGGTGATGATGTGGGTGTGGCGGGCAGCCTTCATCTCAGGAGTGTAGGCATCGAACACAGCCTGGTTGTGGGTGCGGGTGTAGTCGGTAAAGATCTTGTGCAGCTCCTCGCTGGGCTGATAGCCGTAGGTGGTGCAGGCCTGCTCTGCCATCTTGATGCCGCCGTAGGGCATGAATGCACGCTTCAGGGGCTTGTCGGTCTGCAGGCCGACGATCTGCTCCAGATCCTTCAGGGTCTCGTCGATATAGCCGGGGCCGTAAGCGGTCAAGCTGCTGACGACTTCGGTCTCCATGTCCAGCACGCCGCCCTTGGCGCGCTCTTCCTTCTGCAGCTTCTGCAGGGCACCCCACAGCTTATTGGTGGCTTCGGTGGGACCAGCCAGAAAGCTTTCGTCGCCGTCGTACGGGGTGTAGTTCTTCTGGATGAAGTCGCGGACATTGACTTCCTCTTTCCAGATGCGGCCCTCAAAGCCTTCCCACTGTTCAAAATTGATCATTGGAACCTCCTTGCTCCATTCCATGCGCGGGTTAGCGCATTCTAACTATTGAGCCTTTGAAAAACCGCACTGTATAGGCGGCTTTCTGGGGGCGAAACGGTCTTGAACTGCCGTCTGCGGCAGTTCTAACTACAAGGTGTAGACAAAAATGAAAACCTGCCCACAAAATCTTGCGTTACTATAATAACAAGAACCACTTTAAAAAGCAATAGAAAACAAGTGGGTTTTCTTCCAAAGCAAGGGGGGGATTCTTTGGGCAGAATGTAGAAAAAACGCTGAACCCCCGGCGGTGTACACTTTTTTCGGGGAAAATTGCAAATTGAGGGTTGACAAGACTAACTGTGTATGGTACCCTGTTCTCACAGCGGCGGTTAGCTAATTCTAACCACGATGCACCAAAAAACGGAGCGTCTGCAAGCGCTCCGTTCCATTCCTCCATTCCATACTCTCTTTTTCTTGGCAGGATGCAGCATTCTGGTTTGCTCTGCATCCGCTGCGCGGCACACAGGGCTCTGGTACGGCACTGTGCGCAAATGAAAACAAAAACGGGACACTCAGCTTGACCACCTGAGTGCCCCGATTTTTGTTTTGTCCCGGTCGTTGATCAGCCGCATCCCGGGGAGCGGGCAACATTCTTTACACCACCGCATCCCGCAGCAGCTGGTAGATCGCCTCCGCGTTTCCATCGGGGGAGCGGAGGAAGACGAATTTTCCGTTTACCTGGCAGACCCCGTCTGAATAGACGGTGAAAAGCAGGTTTTGGCTGGCATCGTCTGCAAAGCGCAGGGTGATGGAATGCGCTTCGTAGTCATGGGAGTAGGAGCGGGCATTCTGGTTGAACTTCTGGTAGCAGCTCGCGTTTTGCAGGATCTCGAAAAATGCCTGATAAGTATCATCGCCCGCAGAATAGGCACGGGTGGTGACCACAGAGGGGCTCAGGCTGACGGTATCCTCCACGCTGACGGAGACAGAAGTGCTTTTATTGATGTCAGTTTTCAGGTCAACGCGGCGGTTGGAAACGAATAACAGCACGAACAACACGACCCAGAGGGCCATGATGGCATAAAAACGGAGACTTTTGTTTTCCATAAGGCGTTCTCCTTTGGCGGGCCGCACAGCAGGCGGCCAGAGATCTTCAAAGAGTACGCTTTCATTATAGTGCCGGAACGCGCAGGATGTCAACTGTTCTCCAGATGCTTCTGCGCCGCAAAGGTGCCTGCGGCGCTGGCAGCAAACACAAAATAGTAGCTTGCGATGCGGAAGAGCATCAGGGTGCTCATGGCTTCGCCGCTGGTCATAAAGCTGCTGAACACCAGCAGAAAGGCTGTTTCAATGGAGCCCATGCCTGCTACATTGGGCAGGGCGTTGGAAAGGAAGAGCATCAGGCTGGTGAGCAGCTGTACCTGCCAGAAGCTCAGCCCGCAGGAAAGCCCCATGAACCGGATGCAGAACCACGGCAGGGTGAACATCAGAAACAGCTTGAATGTCTGCACGGCAAGGATGCGGGCACAGCGGCCTTTGTCGGCCAGCAGGAGGCGGCTCTCGGTGGCCAGGGTGTCCAGCTGCTCCAGCCACTTTTCCCGGCGGGTCTGCCATGGTTCCGTTTTGGGCAGAAAGCCCATGGCCCAGCGGGCCAGCCGCTGCACCAGCGGCGAGACACAGAGCAGCACCAGCGCCACGATGACCAGCGCCACCACGCAGTAGGCGGCGGGCAGATAGTGCATCACGCCGGAGGTGTTGGCGGCGAGCCAACGGTGCTGCAGCAGGAGCATCACAGTGGCATAGAGCAGAACGGTGGTCTTGTGGAATACATATTGCAGGGTCATCAGGCCCACACCGGGGCCCAGCGGCAGGCCGCAGTGGTAGAGATAGTAGGACTCCATGGGCACAGCCCCGGCACCCAGGCCGACCACGTTGCCAAAGATGCCCACAAAGGCGGCATCCAAGCCGTGCCGCAGGGTGAAGCCCGGCAGGCGGCAGCGGATGATGAGCCAGCAGACGATTCCCTCAAGCAGGGGTATGTCAGGCCGATGGCCAGCACCAGCAGCACCTGCCAGAAGGAGAGCTGGGCCAGCGCGGTCGAGATCTCGGCCCAGTGGCTGCTGAAGATGAAAACCACTACACAGGTCAGCGCCAGCAGGACCAGCAGAGAAAGGATCGCCTTTTTGCGGGAGGGCTGCTGGGGGTGTTGGTCTGTTCCATGGGACAAGGCTCCTTTCACGATACTGCTTGCAGTATAACACAGCGGAACCTTGTTTTTGTGAACTGAAACAAAATTTTTCTCGTCACTTTGTGTGATATGATAAAAAAAAAGAACCTCTCAGGCTCACTTCGTTTGCCAGGCCCGGGTTGCGGCACCCAGCATCCACTTCGTGTTGTAAACAACACTTGTGTCTTGCTGGCCGCGGCCCCAACAGCAACGCCCTTTATCCGCCACTGGCGGCGGTTGTTGCTGTTGCCCCTATGAGGAGAAGTGGCATTGCGAAGCAATGACGGAGAGGTTTTGTGTTACTTTTTCGCTGTCAGATCTTCCACAGCAGCCCGGAGCGTCTGCTCAAAAGCCTCCTTGGAATAATACTGCTCGTACATTTTGCGGCATTCTGTCCGCATGGAGGCCAGCTCTTCCGGGTGTTCAATGGCGTGCTCCAGCAGGACAGCCAGCTGCTGCGGGTCGTCGTTGTGGTAAACGAAGCCGTTCCGCCCCTCGGAGATGAGCCCGGCGGTGCCGGTGTGCTCCGATACGATGGACGGCTTGCCGAAGATCAGACCCTCGGTGACAAAGGTGGGCATGGGATCATCGCGGGAAGCACAGACCAAACCGGTGCACTGCTCCATCAGGCTCTTGATCTCGTCACGGGTGAGCCGCTTGCAGTAGTACACGTTTTCCGGGTAGTCTGCGGTCAGGGTGCGGACGGAATCCATCATCTCCTTGTCAGCGGCCTGGCCCACAAAGAGGAAGGAGGCCTTCTCCCGTACCTCGGGCGGCAGCAGGCGGATGGCCTTGCAGAAGATATCGTGGCCCTTACGGCGCTCAAAGGAGCCCACCGTGGCAAACAGCGGGCGGCCGCGGTTGTAGCCCAGATCGGTGCGGACAAAGTTCTCTGCCGCGTAATCAGGCAGGCCGTAGATGAGCGGCCGGATCTCGAATTCGGGCCGCACGGCGCGCATGGCGTTGGCGGCGTGGCTGCCCACCGAGTAGACCCGGACATTCTCCCCAGCTGGGTGGGGATCTGGTGGGCAATGTGGGGGTAACCCGCAAAGGCATCGTGGAGCCACCACAGCACCGGCACGGCGGTGCCGCTCAGGGCACGGACAGCCCGGGCCATGACCACCGTATTGACAATGACGAAGTCGGCACAGAGAGCCATGCCCCAGGCATCGGAGACATTGCGGCAGGACGACCGGGTGATGACCGAGGCCCCGGCATCCAGGAAAAGATGCAGGGAGCCGCCATCACTGGGGCCTAGCACAAGTACCTCATACCCCATGCTGCGCAGCACCGGCACGGCACTCACCAGCACGATGGGCGCGCCGGTCATATCCAGCACATGGCTCATAATAAAGGCACGTTTGCCGTGGGCCGAAAACGCATCCTCGGCGCAGATGCCGCGCTCGTAGTGGAGCAGGGCCTGCGGAATGAGAGCGGGCCTGGTGCAGAGCTGCGCGGCCAGCGCCAGCAGCTCAGGCACATTTTCGGGGTCATGGGCGGCGGCGCGGCAGCGCTCCAACAGGGTACGGCTGACCACGGCGCAGCGGTTCTGCGCCTGCAGCGGCTGGCTCTGATAGAGGGCAGTCGCCCCCCCAAAGCCGAACACAGCGTTGCATACGGCGTAATCCGCCCCATCCTGCAGGGCTTTGGCAAAGTACATCAGGGCGGTGGACACCAGCTCCACGTCTTCAGCGGCCAGAAGCACGCCGTCCACGCTTGCGGTCAGTTCCCCGTCCAGCCGGTCCACCAGCCGGAACTTGCGGTGGAGCTGGTCAGTCAGGGTGGCCTTCAGGGCCGTGCTGCGGGCCGATGCGCGGACCAGCAGATAGGTGCTCTGGGTGTTGCTGTACTCCTGCAGGGCCAGCTGACGCTGCTGCAGGGGGGTGTAATTGTTATACATGGCTGTTCCTCCGTTCCGCTTCTCAGTTTCCACGGTGGAACAGGCGCATCAGGCTGCGGATGGGAGCAGTGAGCTTCCAGCTTTTGCTGGAAAACACGCTTTCCAGCGAGGTCTCGTAGGCAATGCTCCGGGCCAGCAGATCGGCGTTTTTCTGGCACAACTGTGCGATCTCCTGCTGCAGGGCGGCCACCATCTGCTGCTGGGCCGCGGCATTCTGCTCCAGCTGCTGGATATGCTGCTTTTCGCTGTCCTTGCGCAGCTGGAGCTGCTGCACGCCCTGCAGCACGGCGCAGAACAAAGGCTCGTCCGTCAGGGTCTCCAGCGGGAAGTAGCCGTAGCTCACCACCAGCTTCATCCCGGCGGGGTAGTGGGTAGTGCCCTCCAGCCGGTAGTTGGGGTCATCGCCCAGGAACAGGGTACTGCCGCCGGAAAGGTTCAGGCCGTTGGTGGGCACGCAGATGATGCGGTCGTCTGAAAAGATCAGGTTGGTGATGCAGCAGGGCAGCTCACCCGGGTCGAACCGCAGGGCCTGCACGGCCACCGGCAGCTCAAAGGTCGCGGTCACAGCACCGGTCAGCTCGTCGGTGGTGCAGTCAGGCGCGGTCAGGGTGTCCTTTTCCGAAAAGCCGAAGCCTGCATCATAATAGAGCAGCGGCTGCAGCAGAGTGGGCGAGTCAGTATGCATCTCGCGCTGGGGGTGTGCCGCAAGGTAGGACTGCACCTTCTGTTCCAGGGAAAGGCAGCGCTCTGCCAGATGGGAAACACCTTCGTCCGAAAGCTTGAGCTGCTGTTCCAGCTCGGCGATCTTTTCCTGCAGAGCCGCAGTGTTCTCAGGAGCTGCGTTGTTCATAACCGGATTCTCCTCATAATATTATTTCACTTCAGCAGAGGGGCACCCTCCGCAAAAAATCAGTGTTTTGCCGCAAAATGACGCTCAGGCGCTTCGGTACGGGCGCTGCGCCGGCGGGGCGCTTCCGCCGCCTTCTGCTCCCGGCGGGAGGTGAGCCAGAACTTCAGGTCCCGGCGGCGCACCAGCAGTTCGCAGATGAGCAGGGTGGAGCCCAGCGAAAGGGTGAACTGCAGCACCATGCCCAGCACCGGATGAGCCGCAAACTTCTGGGGCATCAGATACCAGGGAATGGCCGTGAGCTCCACGGTGTGGACGCAGAAGATGAACAGCGAACGGCGGCCAATGGCCTGATGGCGTGGGTGACAACGTTCTCCACCTTGCGCGGGAACCAGATCACGATGCACAGGATGCCCAGACCCGTGACGGCGTCCAGCAGGATGCTCACGGGGCCGAAGGTCCACTCGGCCATCGAGACGCAGTCGGTGCTCTTGGTAAGAAGCACCAGTGCGGCCACAGCCAGCGCCGCCGCAATCATCCCGCCGCGCAGACGGGGCGAGAGAGGCTGCTCAAAGATCTTATACTTCTTGGCGAAGGTAACCCACATACAGGGCCGGAACGGTGACCATGCCCTGACCGATGCAAAAAGGAGCCTCCCAGGTGATACAGATGCCCCAGCCTAACAGCATGGTACCCAGCACCGCCCAGTTTATGTACTGCTCCGGGAAGATATTCAGGATGAGGTCCAGCAGGACCCATGCGATCATCAGCGAGAGCAGATACCACATGGGGCCGCAGGAGAAAAAGGTCTGGCCGAAATACTCTGCCGTGTGGGGCAGGCCCAGCGCAAAGCCGCCCAGCACCTTGTAGGTCTCGTAGGTGGCGTTGTGCAGGCTGCCGAACAGGCTGTAATGGATGATAAAATGGAACACGGTGGTGGCAATGCCTGTATAGATGTAAGGCTTGAACAGCGTTTTGAACTGCTGGTCGATGCACTTGCCGATGGAGCGCTTGCGGAAGCCGTAGCCGCTGGCAATGTAAAAGGCCGCCATCAGGGATTCGCGGTAGGCGAACATGCAAAAGGTCAGCGGATTGATGTGGCTGGCATCGCCCATGGGGTAAAGCTCACCGGTGTGGGCAAAGACGATGGTCAGCATGCCGACACCCTTGAGCAGATCGAACATGCCCAGCGAATTTGCGGCACGGCGTTTGGTTCCCTCCATAAAAAGGTCCTCCTCTGCGCCGCACCCCGCCCCGGGATGGCAGAATTGCCGGATTTTTGGCGCATCATGTTAAAAATTAGAGATATTTATAATAAGTATAATGCTTTTTGCCCTTGCTGTCAATCAAACGCAGGGAGAAAGCACGATGGGCGGATACCGGGAAAAGTGTACCACACTCACGGCCTGCCCGCAACAAAAGGCAGGATTTACATCCGGGTGCACAGATTGACTGTAAGTTTAAGTTGCATATTTGTGCAATTAAATCTTGCGTTTGAGCCCTCTATGCGGTATACTCTAGGCTAGAGTGCCCAGAAGATTCCATTTGGCGGAAACAAAAGGGAATAATTTAACAAAAATAAACAGGGAGTGTAAAATAATGGCAAACAAGGCTTGTAACGAAGTTGTGACCGTGGCAAATATGCCGATGACCGTTTTTGATATGATCTCTGCGATGCAGAATAAGTATGCTGACCGTGTGGCGTTCCGCTATGTGGAGGGCAAGGACACGGTGGTGGAAAAGACCTACGCTCAGTATGTGCAGGATATCCGCAAAGCGACCGGCTACCTGCAGCAGGAGCTGGGTGAGCCCAAGGGCAAGAAGATCGTTATCCTGAGCCGCACCAACTATGAGTATGGCGCGGTCGTTTTCGGCACCATGATGGCAGGCGCTGTCATCGTGACCCTGAACCAGGGCAAGACCTGGGCCGAGCTGGAGCATGAGCTGGGCATGGTGGAGCCGGACCTCATCTTCAATGATGGCATCGATTACGGCTACCGCGCCCAGCTGGAAGCACTCTACGGCGCTCGGCTCCGCCCCATGGATGCCTGGATCGCTGCCCCTGAGGCTGAGATGGTCAACCGCATCGACCACGAGGGTCTGCTGATGCTGATGTTCACTTCCGGCACCACCGGCCGCAGCAAGGGTGTGATGCTGAGCGAGAAGAACTACTTCACCGCCTGCCAGATGTACATCGATGGCCTGAAGTCCGTCCTTGATTATGAGGAGCGGCTGGTACCCCAGTACCTCGACCAGACCTTCAGCCACTTTACGCTGGTGCCCATGTTCCATCTGGCCGGTTTCATCTGCTACTTTGTCTATGGCGTACAGGGCTGGACCCTGAATCTCTGCTGTGATGCCCGCGACCTGCGCCGGGATATGAGCCTGATGCACAGCGATGCCATGTCTACCCCTCCGGTGCTGGTGGAGATGATCTGCAACGAGGTCAAGCGCGGCCATGCCGACCGCCTGAACGGGCTGTGGAACCTGAGCTGCAGCTCTGCCATCCTTGACCCCGCCATCCTGAGCGATCTGGTGAAGAATGGCTTCTACATCAATCAGTGCTACTCCATGACCGAGCTGGCCGGCTATGGCCTGCTGAACGTGACCCAGGAGGGCGACCACCTGCGTGCCCTGGGCAAGCCGGACGGCTTCTCTGAGGTCAAGGTGGACGAGACCGGCGAAATCTGCGTCCGCGGCGGCTGCGTGATGCTGGGCTACTATAAGGACCCCGAGGCCACTGCCGAGACCATCGACAAGGACGGCTGGCTCCACACCGGCGACCTGGCCCGCGTGGACGAGGAAGGCTACTACTATATGACCGGCCGCAAGAAGAACCTCATCATTCTGGACAGCGGCGAGAACGTCAGCCCTGAGGAGCTGGAAAAGCTGCTGGGCAAGTGCGATGCCATCAAGGAGTGCATCGTCAAGGAGATGGGCAAGAAGATCGGCACCGTGGTCTGCTGTGAGGATGACAAGCAGCAGCAGGTGAAGGCTTTTGTCACCGAACTGAACCGCACCCTGCCCATGTACAAGCGCATCTCCGTGGTAGAATGCAGCGCCGAGCCCCTGCCCCGCAACGCGCTGGGCAAGCTGCTGCGCAAGTAAAATCAAACGGGAGAAAAAGGAGCAGACCATGGTAAACAATGTCTATGATCTTGTCACCCGGACAATGGAGCAGGAATTCCCCGGGCGGGTGGCGTTCCGCTGGGTAGAGGATGCCACCGGCACCGTGAAGGAAAAAGACCTATGCCGAGTATGCACAGGATATCCGCCGCGCCGCTGCCTGGTTTGCCCGGAACATCCCGGAGGTGGAGGGCAAGCGGGTGGTCCTGCTGAGCCGGAACTGCTATGAGTACGGCGTGAATACCTTTGGCGCTGTGCTGGCCGGGGCTGTTCTGGTAACGATGAACCAGAAAAAGACCTGGGATGAGCTGAGCTGGGAGCTGGAGCTGGCAGAGCCTGCCCTCATCCTGAACGATGGGGTGGACTATGGCTGCCGTGAGCAGCTGGAGGCTGCGTATGGGGAGCGCCTGCGGCCGATGGATGTCTGGAAGGACACCGCGCCCGGCGGGCTGGAAAAGAAGATCGACCCCAATGCCCTGATGGTCATGCTGTTCACCTCCGGCACCACCGGCCGCAGCAAGGCCGTGATGCTGGCGGAGCGGAACTTCTTTACCGTGATGCAGATGCACGTTGCCATGGGCGACCACTTGCTGGACTTCAAGCACCGGCAGCTGCCCGAGGACAAAAACGATGTCCTGAGCAACTTTGCCATCCTGCCCCTGTTCCATCTGGGCACCTTTATCTGCCTGTTCTCCTGGCCCTTCAAGGGCTGGGCCCTGAACCTTTGCAGTGACCTGCGGAATTTCTACCGAGATCTGGGCCTGATGCACAGCGATTCCATTGCCGTGGCCCCGGTGCTGATGGAGAGCATCTACAAGGATGTCAAGCGCGGCCGCGCCGATAAGCTGAACGGTCTGTGGAACCCCTGCGGCAGCTCTGCCATGTTCGATAGCGAGCTGCTGCTGGGTCTGGTGGAAAACGGCATGTACATCACCCAGTGCTACGGCATGACTGAGACCTGCGGCGATGGTCTGGTGAACTACGCCCAGGCAGAGCCCCATATCCGGGCGCTGGGCAAGCCGGACGGCCACTGTGAGTACAAGCTGGATGAGACGACCGGCGAGATCTGCATCCGGGGCGGCTGTGTGATGCTGGGCTACTATAAGGACCCCGAAGCCACCGCCGAGATCATCGACAAAGACGGCTGGCTCCACACTGGCGACCTGGCCCGTGAGGACGAGGAAGGCTATTACTACATGGTGGGCCGGAAGAAGAACCTGATCATTCTGGGCACCGGCGAGAACGTCAGCCCCGAGGAGCTGGAAAGAAAGCTCAACGCCTGCCCTGAGGTGCAGGAGTGCGTGGTCAGGGAGATGGGCAAAAAAGATCGGCGCGCTGATCTGCTGTGCCGAGGAAAAGCAGGCGGAGGTCCGGGCCTTTATCACCGGGTTGAACCGTACCCTGCCGCTGTACCAGCGGATCACGGCGGTGGAGTTCAGCGCCGAGCCCCTGCCCCGCAACGCCATGGGCAAGCTGCTGCGCAGGTAAGCGCGGAAATTGTAAAAAAAGCGCAAAACCGGGCGGTCGGTGTGTTGCATTTCCTCCATAAAACAGGTATTATAAAACACAGGAATGCCCCGCCGGCTGGCTAAACCGGCCCGGCGCGTGGCATACTGAAACTGCGCCCTTGCAGGCGATAAAAAATCCCTCACGGAAAGGAAGATTTTTTGATGGAAAGAGCAGAAATCATGTCTCAGATCCTGGCAATTCTGGAGGATGTGGCAGAGATCTCGCCCGAGGATGTCAACGAAAACAGCGTGATGATGGATGATCTGGATCTGTCCTCTATGGAGATCCTGACCGTCGTGGCCGATCTGGAAGAGACCTTTGGTCTGCGCATCCCCGAAAAGGAGCTGCGCAACTTTGTGACCATCGGCGATCTGGCCGATTATCTGGCCGAGAACGCGGGGTAAATTCCGGATGAATGCAGAGCAGCGTGCGGTGTTTCAGGGCATCGTCTACTACTACCGTGAAAATCAGGTTCTCTGCCGCTATCAGGCCACGCTGAAGGAGGCCGTTGCCCCGGCTCTTCTGCAGCAGGCATTGGATGCGGCCCGCCCGCTGGCAGAATATTATTTCTGCCATGTGGTGTGGGAAAAGCGGGAGGCCCGTCTGGAGCCCAACACTGCCCCCTGCCGTGTGCGGCAGGGCAGCGCCCAGCCAAAGATCCCCGAGGAGACGAACGATTATCTCTTCTCGCTGGGCTGTGAGGGGAACACGGTCTATCTGGACTGGTTCCACTTCCTGGCCGATGGCCGGGGTGGCTCGCCCTTTTTTACCCTGCTGCTCAAGCTCTACTGCAACCTGCGCTCCAACGCTGGTTTTGTGTGCGAGGCCCTTGCCTCTGATCCGCCCTACGATGTGGAACAGCTGCTGGCCCGCTACCCGGAGAGCCAGGTGGCCAACGACATGCAGAAGGACGTGCTGCAGATCCACGAGGGCACGCCCCATTTTCAGCGGCTGCGGCTGGACAGGCAAAAGCCTTATGGATCTGGCGCAGAAGGAGGGCGTGAAGCCCTTCAGTGCCCTCATGGGGCTGACCTGCCAGGCAGCGCAGCTGTATCTGGAAAAGAATGACCTTGTGTACAGCTATGCCGCCGACACCCGTGCGGCGCTGGGGGTGCCGCATGCCCTGTACAACTGTATTGCGTCCTTTCAGCTGGCCCTGCGGCTGGAACCGCAGGCCCGGTTCCACAGCTTTGCAAAGCAGCTCGACCATGAGATCCGGGAAAGCCTGACCCCGGAGCGCCGCCTGTTCCGCATGGCCGAACAGATGGGCTGGGTGTATCAGGTGTTCCGGCAGAAGGCCGCGCTCAAGATCAAGAAGCGTGTGTTCCAGATGGGTGAGTACATCAGCGGCTTCCCGGCAGATTTCTGGGTCAGCTACATCGGCAGCCCGCTGCTGCCGCACAGCCCGGAGCTGGAAGCGTACCTGACCGATTTCCAGACCTGGGTGCTGCCGGACGGCGCGTCCCTTGCAATGGAGGTCACCAGCCTGCACGGCGTGCTGACCTGCTGCATTGAGAACAAGGTGGACAAGCCCGGCTACCTCGAGGCCCTGCGCGACGTGATGGAGCAGGAGGGCATCAGGGTGCTGGAAGCGGTACATATTTCCTGAAGCAACAATAACAGCGAACCCCCTAGTGCAGATCGCACCGGGGGTTCGCTGTTTAGTTAGCATCCTCACCCTCTCCGTCATTGCTTGCGCAATGCCACCTCTCCCGAAGGGAGAGGCAAGACATCACAGAGGGCAGATGCTGCTAAATCTGGGATTGCCCTTGGCTCCCCTTTGGGGGAGCTGGCAAAGCCGAAAGCTTTGACTGAGAGGGTTCGCCACTTACCCCTTCAGCTGATTCCAGCTCCGAATAACCTCCCAGCGGCTGACGGAATCCTCCGCAGACGCATCCGGGGCGAGGAGCTGGTTCTCGATGGCCCATGCAAGGGCCTGCTGGACCGGGGCAGCATCGGCAGGGAGAAGAGCAGCGGGGGCCGGGGTCCCGGCGGCTTCCCACAGCAGCAGGACCAGCTCCCCGGCGTTGTTGGGGATGGCCGCACCGGCAGGCAGAACGGTGTTCAGGTACAGCTCGGTGCCGATCATGTAGCCGGTGTAGCCCAGCACGGCAGCGCCAGTACCGGCAACGCCGATCATGGCAGCCGTTTCCAGAATACCGGGGCCGTCATCTTCGATGCTGGCCTCCCGGTACTGGGCTTCCACGGTAACGGTCTTGCCGTTTTCCACCGCATTGGCCGGGATGGTAAAGCTTTCGGCGTTGTAGGCCACATTGGGGTTGCCCAGCAGGCTTTCCTCGCTGATGGTCCACTGGTCGAACACCATGCCCTCCGGCACGGCATCCGGGTCAAGGGTCACTTTTGCTTCTGCATCCACCGGCACGGTGCCGCTGGTCAGCGCATCACTGCCGCCGGTCGTAAAGCTGCCGCCCACCACTTTCAGGGTGTAGGTCTCCGGTTCCGGTTCGGGTTTGGGTGCCGGGTCGTTCAATTGCAGCTCAAGGTCAGCCGTAAGGGGGCAACTGTACTTCCCGTACCTTGCCGCTGCTCAGCGTCACATACAGGGTGCCGGTGGGCTGGCCGACCACATAAAGTTCATTGGCGGCGCTGTCCAGCGCAGTGGTATCACCGCTCATTTTCAGCGCAGTGATTTTTCCGTTATCAGAAACGGTAATTTTCTTGGCGCTGTTCTCGTAGCCATTGGGAACGTTCAGGAACACGCCGTTCAGGGCGCTGCCGGTAACTTCTTTCAGGAAAATGCCGTTGGTGATGGTGGCGTTGCTGTTCACCGCAACCGAGCAGTTCACCGCCACCCTATGGGGGTTCAGGTCGGGGCTGGTAAAGTCATAGCTTTTCTCGGCGGTAGGCTCCAAAATCAGGCTGTTGTTTTCAAACTTCCAACCATCGCCGGTATAATTCGCCCGGTTGCCGTTCCAATCCTGTGCCACGGCAGGGTAACCGCTTTTCAATCACCAGCCGGGTCAGCGGGCTGATGGTTACGGTTGAGCCGTTTGCAGGCGGTGCGGTGAAGGTGACTTCATAAACTCCGCGGATATCCTCGAACTCAATCTTGAGATCACTCACACACCAGTCGGAAAGAAGCATGTGCTGCGCACTATCAATGGTTACAACAAGTGGTGGGAGTGATGAACTACCACTAGTATGGTCAAAAACATAAACAATTCTGACAGAAGCATGATATGTTTGATTCGGGATGATATAGCATGAATTGTGATACCCATTGACCGAAACATCGATAAAATCGATGGGTTTTATTGCTGTGAGGGTATAACCCGGTTCTATGCCACTTCCGGTTAGCTCATCTTTGAAAGTGCCGCCGTTGATCGTGCCGCCATTGTTTGTAACGGTGTACGAAGAAGCCCAATCACCAAACTGACCATTTTCAATGATGCCATCCAATTCATTGGTGACCGAAGAGAAAAAACGGCCACCGATTATTGTGCTATGGTTTGTAACAGCATCCTTAAAAATGCCGCCTTTGATAGTGCCATTGTTCGTAACAGAGGCCATAAAATTTCCATCCGTAACGGTTGCATTTTCGCCAATTACCAGGTTACAGTCGGTGTGATGGAGTGCCCTGTGTGTATGGCAAAAAAATCATAGTTTGTTGGCGCACTGGGGCACAGGGTCAGAATTTTACAATTTTCATCGGCATCGTAAGTCCAGCCATCACCAGTGTAGATATCATGCCCGTTGACTGTTTGGTGAGGGATATTATCCAGAACAGGATAACAGTTTTGTCCGATTTTAAGTTCGCCGTTGCTGCTATCCTCCGCTGCTGCTGCGGTCAGGGCCGACACGGGCAGGAACGTCAGCACCATACTGATTGCCACCAACAGGCTGAGTAGTCGTTTCTTCATAGGAGATTCCTCACTTTCCTTGCGCCGGTCTCCCGGCTGGGTAGTATGGGGGCTTATACTCTTCTACTTCCTATAATGCAAAAAATGAGAAATCCTTTCACCTGACTGGGAATTTTTTTTTTTTTTTTTTTTTTTTTGAGGACGACCTCTCCTCCTTGACAATCCACCGAAAATTGACTATTCTACAAACAGAAAAGGCGCTGACTGCAAATAGTCAGCTCCACTCCTAGTCAGTTAAAAAGATTGACCGCTAAGTTTGGAAGGCTTGGGGCGGTCAATCTTTTTTGTTTTCCGCCCTCGCGCTCCACCACCAGACGGCCCGCATCGTCAATGGAAAGGGCCTTTGCGGCATAGGTTCGGTCCCGGTCTGCAGACGGCTGACCCAGTGGCCCGGCACAAAACAGCGGGCCCGGTACTCGTCCAGACAGTCGAAGGCCGGGCAGAGGGGCCCCGGTGAGCAGCTCCCCAATGGCCCCGGCCAGCACCGCCCGGCCCGGTCACGGGTGCAGGGACCGCCGGGGTAAAATGGCTGCCTGCCGTGCGGGCCAGCTCCTCGGGCCAATCGGCAGGGGAGGTGGTCAGGTTGAGGCCGATGCCCACCACCAGCCATTCCAGCTGGCCGCTCTCCATGTCAGTTCCGGCTTCGGTCAGGATGCCGCAGACCTTGCGGCCCTGATAGTAAAGGTCGTTCACCCATTTGATGCCCAGTTCCAGCCCGCACAGGGCCTTAACAGCCCGGGCCACGGCCACCGCTGCACTGATGGTCGCACTCTGGGCATCGGCGGCAGAGAGGGTGGGCCGCAGGATGAGGGAGAGGTAGACCCCCTTCCGGCAGGGCTTTCAAACCGCCGCCCCAGCCGCCCGCGCCCCGCCTGCTGATGGGCCGTGAGCACCAGCGTGCCGTGGGGTGCACCGCCCAGTGCCAGCTGCTTGGCCGTCAGGTTGGAGCTTTGCAGCGTATCGTAGATGTGGATGGGAGCGGGGTAGGGGCCCACTGCTTCGGTGCAGAAGGGGTCGCCGCCTGCCAGCCGGTAGCCCCGGCGCGGGGCGGAATCCAGCGCGTATCCCTGGGCCAAAAGCGCCTGTGCCGCCTTGTGGACAGCCGCGCGGCTCACGCCCAGCGCTTCGGCCAGCTGCTGGCCTGAGATATAGGCTCCCTCTGCCGCCGAAAGCGCCTGCAGCAGGGCCTGTTTGGTGCTTCCCCCCATGGAAAACGCCTCCCTCTTATAGTATAATAACAGTATAGCATAACTTGAGGCATTGCAAAAGAGACTTACCCGTTATGCCAAAGAGCTGGCTCCGACAGGCTTTGACTGAGAGGGTTGGCCTCAAAAGTTTTGCTTTTTTTCATGCAGGAAAACCGCGCTCTGTTTCGTATTCATTTACAGAGCGGCAGGAAAGGAGGGATGCGGACCGTTGACAACACTGGAATTCAATGCGCTGGTGTGGCAGTATCAGGGGCTGGTCTACACGGTCTGCCACCAGCTGGTGCCGGACGAGGGCGATGCCCAGGATCTGGCACAGGAGACTTTTCTGGCCGCATGGCGGGCCATTGACCGCTGCCCGCCCGGGTACGAAAAGCAGTGGCTGGCGCGTATCGCTTCCAACAAAGCCAAGGACTACCTGCGCAGTGCGTGGGTGCGCCGGGTGAACACCCCGGGAGATGATATCCTTGCACTGGAAGGCGCGCCGCCCGGCTCCGACCCGGAGCAGCAGGTGCTGGATGCCATGAGCGAGGAGACCCTGACCGGGAAGATCCTGGGGATGCGGGAGCCGTACCGTACCCCCTGCCGCCTGATGCTGCTGGAGGGCCGCACCGCCGCCGAGGCGGCAGCCCTCTGCGGCAGGCCCCAAAAGACGGTGGAGGCGCAGATCTACCGGGCAAAGAAAATGCTGGCGGAGCGGATCCGTCAGGAAAGGAGGAGCGAAGATGGAATTGTTTCGTGAAGATGGCTGCATGACCGACGCGGGCTTCCGGGCCATGATGGACGGCCGGCTGGATGAGCTGGGCAGGCTGGAAGCCGCTGAACACCTCTCTTATTGTGACCAGTGCATGGACCGCTATACGGCCCTTTTGACCGCCGATGCGCTGGAAACACCGCCAAAGAGTGTGCAGGGCGCGGTGATGGGCACGATCTGGGCCCGCCTGATGCAGAATACCTATGGCAGGGCTGCCGTGGCCGGTGTGGCCGCTGTGCTGGCCCTGACCCTGTGGCGGAGCGGGGCGCTGCAGCAGATCATCCAGTATGGTGCCGGGCGGGAGACCGTGCTGGAGACCGACCAGAGCCAGCTCTGGGAACCCGGCCGGAATGACCCGGCCCCGGAGAACACCCCGCAATACCGCCCCATTGAGGACGACCGGCCGCAGGCCGCGCCGGAACAGCTGGGGAGACCCGTGGAGACAAAACAGGACCGCCGCTATGCCGGCGAAGGCTCCTCTGTGCTCCACAAGCTGCTCACGAATGTGACCGATAAGATCGCGGGCAATACCCAGAATACAGAGAAATGAGGGAACGATTATGAAGAAAAATGGCATCCTGACCCTGCTGTTCGCCTTTATCCCGGGCGCGGGCCAGATGTATCAGGGATATATGAAGCGCGGTCTTTCGCTGGTGCTGATGGCGGCTGCCATCAGCATGGCAGCCATGCTGATCCCACCCATCGCGTTTGCGCTGCTGGTGGTGTTCATGTACAGCTTTTTCGACACCTTCAACCTGCGTGCCCAGATCAGCATGGGCACCGCCCCGGAGGACGATTATCTGGTCCACTTCGATCCGCAGGACAAGCGCCTTGCCCGGATGATGATGGACAGCCACAAGCTGGTGGGCTGGTGCCTGATCGCCATCGGTGCGCTGATCGCCTACGAGCAGATCATTATGAACACGCTGGGCGACATCCTGTGGCGCTGGGGCCAGAAGGCTCCGGTGTGGCGGGCCATCTATCTGGTGATGGATCAACTGCCCGAGGTGGTGCTCTGCGTGGCGCTGATCCTGTGCGGCATCTGGCTGGTGCGTGGGCCCAGGGCAAAGAAGGCTGCCCCGGAAGCTGCACCGGAGGAAACCGATTTTCAGGAGTATCAGCCTGAAAAGAAGATGCCCAGCCTGTTGGATCACTTTGCCCGCAAGGCAGGAGCCGGATACGACCGGCGAGGTGACCCTTGACCCGGAGGATGAAGACGAATGGACGAGAAGAAGAATAACACAACAGAGCGCCCGGCCTTCAAGGCCCCGGAGAGCGCCCCGGTGCGCCGGGTGGGCACCCTGACACTGGGAGTCTGCCTGATCGCCTGCGGCGTGCTGTTCCTCTGCTATTTCTTTGTGCCGCATTTCAACTGGGATCTTGCGCTGAAGATCGCTCCGGCGGCAGGGCTGATCCTGCTGGGGTGCGAGGTGCTGTATTTTGCCGCAAGGCCCCAGCGCTGGAAGTACGATTTCCTCTCGGTGCTCCTCTGCATCGTGCTGATGGTCAGCGCCTTTGGCGGGGCCTGCCTGATGGCAGCCTTTGATTTTGCCCTGCACCGGGAGGAGTTCTGGATCGAATACGATGCCCGGCAGGAGCGGGGCCTGAATGATGCGGAAAGCGACCGCCTGCGCCTTGATCTGGACGATGGCACCGGCCCGGACCTCGATGAGGAAAATGAGGACAGCAGCGCGGCCTCCCACACGGAAGTGTGAACCATACAAAAACATATCACAGCAATACAAAAGATACCTTTTACAGGGGGCACCTGTCCGGGTATACTGAATGTGCACCCGGACGATGGGTGCTCGAAGAAAAAAAAGTGTAAAAGCGAACCGCCATGGCATCTGTCACCATGGCGGTTCGCTTTTTGCTGTGTCGTGTATTACTTGCGGGCGATCATCTCGGTGTAGGCCAGCACCAGGGGGCCGACGCCCTTGGCATCGTTGCAGACCACCGGCTCGCTGAAGTAGTAGGCCAGCGAGCCGTCGCGGTGGTCCTTGCCGCCCAGACCTGCCACAAGGCAGATGCCGTCCAGCTGTAAGCTGCCGTCCGGATTCTTGGACAGGTACTTGTCGCAGGTGCCGTAAAAGGCCTTTTCGGCCCAGGCTGCCATCCGTTTGGGCAGGTAACCCAGGCGCACGCCCTTGAGCACCGCGTAGGCGAACAGGGCAGTGCCGCTGGTCTCAAGGTAGTTGCCCTCCACGCCGGGGTGATCCATCACCTGCCAGAACATGCCGGTCTCCTCGTCCTGGAACTTGTGCACATCCTCAATGGTCTGGCGGAGCTGTGCCATGATGCCACGGTACTCGTTGTACAGCTGCTCGTCCATCCGCTCCAGCACATCCACCATGGCCACCATGAACCAGCCCATGGCCCGCAGCCAGAAGTTGGGGCTGCAGCCGGTCACGGGGTCAGCCCAGTACATCTGGCGGCTCTCGTCGTAGCCGTGGTAGTACAGGCCGGTCTTTTCGTCCCGCATGTGCTTTTTGATGTTCATAAACTGCTTGTAGCTGTCAATGCAGCCCTGCATCTTGTTGTAGCGGGTCTCATACTCCATGTAGAAGGGCTGGGCCATATAGGTGCCGTCCAGCCACACCTGCCAGGGATAGATGTCCTTGTGCCAGAAGTTGCCCTCCTTGGTGCGGGGCTGGGTGAGCAGCTGGCTGCGGATGGTGTCAATGGCCCGGCGGTACTTCTCATCCCCGAAGATGTCGTACAGGGTGAACAGGTTCTTGCCCTGGTTTACGTTGTCCAGGTTATACTCCTTGGGGTCATAGGTCTTGATGGAACCATCCTCCTGCACGAACAAGTCGATGAAGTTCTTGGAAAAGCTCAGGTACTTCTCGTCGCCGGTGGTCTTGTACAGGCTCAGGCAGGCGGTGATCATGTAGCCGTCGATGTAGTTCCACTTGTTGGGCTTGCCGCTGCGCACCTTTTCAATGTTCCACATGGGGGCCTCGGCACTGGAATTGGCGATCAGGTAGTCCACATAGTCGCCCAGCAGGGTGAGAATTTCTTCATGGGTCATGGGTCAGTCCTCCTCGAAATGGCCGACATTGGCAAAGCGCAGGCGCTCGCCCTCGTAGCCGGTGATCTTGACGTTGTGCAGGTCGATCTCCTTTGACGTTCTCCGCGTAGATGGCCAGTTTTTCACGTTGGGGCGGTTGTCCGCCATGGCGGCCTGACCGGCTTCGGCGTTGGGGTCAAAGGTGATGGTGACATTCTTCATGGAGATGCGCTCGATGGGCTGCTCAGGCAGGCCGTCGAAGTAGCAGCCCGCGAACTGTGCGTCGGTGGCCACGATATCCTCCATGGTCAGGCTGCCCAGCTTGGGGGTGTACTCATCCACTGGCATAGCATCGCGGCACTGGACATAGGGGCTGTGGCCGTCCGGGTCACAGAAATAGAACATGTTGATGACAAAGGGAGCCTTGACACCGCGCATCTCCACATTGCGGAACACCAGCCCGTCGATGACGGCGGTGTTGCCGCGGCCGCGCCGGGTCTTGACCCGCAGGCCGCGGTCAGTGTGGTCCATCAGGCACTGGGTCACCACCATATCCTTCACGCCGCCGCTCATCTCGCTGCCGATGACGATGCCGCCATGACCCTTGTCCAGCAGGCAGTTCCGGATCACAGTGTGCGCACAGCTCTTTTTTCAGCTTCATGCCCAGGAACACCTTGCTGGCTTTCATGGCAATGCAGTCGTCACCCACGTGGATGTTCGCGCCGATGATGCGGATGTACTCGCAGCTCTCGGGGTCGATGCCGTCGGTGTTGGGGGCGTTGTAGGGGTTGTTGATGTTGAAGTTCAGCAGATCCAGATGCTTGACGAAGATGGGGTGGATGGTCCAGGAGTAGCTGTTTTGCACCGTGATGCCGTGCAGGCAGACATTCTCACTGTCCACTGCGGCCACCGCGCGGGGCCGCCATGCGATCCGCTTGACCTTCTGGTTGATCCACCAGTCGCCGTTCTGGGCATCGCAGTCCAGTGTGCCCTCGCCGGTCACCACCACGTCATGCACCTGCGTGATGTTCAGCAGGCCGGCAAAGCTGTCCAGCGGGTTGCCCTCCCAGCCGGTCAGGTAATATTCATCCACCTCGTTCTCACTGGGGATGACACCGGGCAGGATGGGGTAGTGGGTGCGGTCGTTGTCGCCCAGCAGCACAGCGCCCTTTTCCAGGTAGAGGGTGGTGCAGCTCTTCATAAACAGGCTGGAGGTGCGGTAGCGCCCGGCAGGCACATACACCGTGCCGCCCTTTGGGGCAGGTGGAAAGGGCGGCCTGCAGTTTGCCGGTGTTGTCGGTGGTGCCATCGGCCACCAGGCCGTAGCGGGATGCGTCCACAAAGAAGGTCTCAGCCTCAGTGGTGAAATCGAGGGTCAGAGTCTCGCCCTCAGCTTCCACTGCAACGGTGTAGGGGGTGCCGGGCAGCAGGCTGAACAGGGAGAACACGTTGGTCTCGCAGGCAGTGTAAACGGTCTCGCCGTTCAGCTGAACGGTGAAGGGATGCGCCGGACGATAGCACAGACCGTTTTCCAGCTCGAACACTGCACTGCGGGTCATGGAACGGATCAGGGAAAGCTTCATAAACAGGATGCCTCCTTGGATGTTGAAAGATTTATGGGTTGCCCACAGGTGGCAGGCATGGTACACTGAGAAAAAGAAACTGTTGAATGGGGTGTGCGGATGAAAGCGGAACGGGAAAAATGGAGCGGCCGGGTAACGGCAAAGGCGCTGCGGTTTCCAGACCGGCCAGTATGAGTTGGCTGAGGAGGAGGAGATCTGCCGGATCATTCTGGTGTCCGGCGGCAGCTTTACGCTGGTGCGGGGCGGCGAGAGCCTGCTGGTGAACCCGGGCTGTGTGCTGCTGCTGGGCCCCGGCGGGGGCCTGCTGCAGCAGGCGGGCCACATTGCCCCTCGAGCTCCTCAGCTGCCGGTTTCCGGCGGGCGTTCTCCCGGTGCTCAAGAGCCTGATGCAGCGGGATTTCATGCCGCTGTTCGAGCCGGGAGCACAAACGGCCCTGTACGGCCCGGTGCAGTGGTCAGGCCGCCTGCGCACCCTGTTGGGCATGATGCAGAGCGCCGAGAGCGAGCCGGAAAGCCCCGGCATGATCTATCTTACCCTCATCCTGCACTATGTGGAGCAGGAGTGCCGCAGTGAAAAGCAGGACATCCGCCCCCGCAACGAGACGGTGGAGCAGATCTGCGCTTACCTTGCAGCCAACTACCAGCAGAAATTTTCCCTGACAGATGTGGCTGCGCGGTTCTACCTGTCGCCCTATTATCTGAGCCGACTGTTCCGGCGGGTTACGGGCCAGTCCATTGTGGATTACATCAATGGCCGCCGCATCGAGGCTGCCCAGCGTCTGCTGGAGAGCACCGACCTGAACATCAGCGCGGTGGCCGAGCAGACCGGCTTTGCCTCCGCCGCCCATTTCCGCCGCGTGTTCCGCGAGACGATGGGAACGGGGCCGCTGCAATACCGCAAGAGCCACCGCGGATAAGAACAACGCCCCCTGTGCTGCGCACAGGGGGCGTTGCTTATTCATCGAAAGTCAATGGTTCTGTCCGCAGAGGGGGTGCTTAGCCCTTGACAGCACCGGCGGAGATACCTTCGACGAACTGATCCTGTGCACAGAAGAAAACAATCAGCTGCGGCAGGATGGAGATCAGGGACAGGGCCAGGATACGGTTCCAGGCAAAGCCGGTATCACCGTCCATGGACAGCTTGACGAACAGGGACATGGGGTACTTTGCAGGGGTCTGCACGTAAAGCAGGGGGCCCATGAAGTCGTTGCAGCTCCACATGAACTGGAACAGTGCGCAGGACACCAGAGCGGGCATCAGCATGGGGACAATGACCTTGTACAGGGTCTGGAAGGAGTTGCAGCCATCAATGGCGGCAGCCTCGTCCAGATCGCGCGGGACATTGCGCATGAACTGCACCAGCTGGTAAACAAAGTAGGTCTCAGTTGCAAATGCAGTGTGGACCCAGATGGCCAGATAGAACGGGCTGTTGACCCAGCCGAACTTGGTGTATAGCAGGAACTGAGGAACGTTCAGAACGACCTGAGGCAGGAACAGGGTGGCCAGCATGATGCTGAACAGGATCTTCCGGCCCGGGAAGTCGAAACGGCCAAAGCCGTAAGCTGCAATGCAGGAGGAGACCACCGTGCAGATGACCTTGGGCAGAACATAAGAATAAGTGTTCAGCATGGCCTGCAGGATGTTGATGGAACCGCCGAAGTTGTTCAGCGCGTTCTTGTAGCCCTCCAGGGTGGGGTTCTTGATCCACAGGCCGATGCCTGCAAAGATCTCGCTGTTGTCCTTAAAGGTAGCGCTGACCATCCACAGCAGGGGATAGATCATGATCAGGCCCACCAGGATCAGGACAAAGATACTTAAAAAACGTCGCAATGGCGTTGGATGCTTTCATTCCCATACTGTCACACCTTACCTTTCATCCGAGTAGTAGACCCACTTCTTCTGGCTGGTGAAGGCGATGATCGTGAGGATGCAGACGATCACGAACATGATCCAGGCCAGAGCGGAAGCCATGCCCATCTGGTTGGACTTGAAGGCGTAGTTGTAAACCAGAATGGAGATCAGGGTGGTGGAGTTGCGCGGGCCGCCGTTGGTGATGATGAAGGGGCCGTTGAACTCCTGGAAAGCCTGGCAGATCTGAGTGACCAGGTTGTAGAAGATGATGGGGGTGATCATGGGAACAGTGATGGAGAAGAACTGCTTCCACTTACCGGCACCATCGATGGTGGCAGCCTCGTACAGGTCTGCGGGCACGCCCTTCAGGGCGGCCAGGAACAGCACCATGGCGGAGCCAACTGCCAGATGCGCAGGAAGCAGATGATCCACAGCGCATAGTTGGGGTCGCTCAGCCAGGAGGGGCCCTGTGCGTGGCCGAAGGTGATGGCGCGGATGATGGTGTTGACCAGACCATCATCACGGAAAACAGCCTTCCACAGCACGGCGATGGCAACGGAGCCACCCAGAATGGACGGGATGTAGTAAACGGTACGGAACAGGTTTACGCAGGCAATCTTGAAGTTCAGGATGTATGCGATGAACAGAGCAAAGATCAGCTTCAGGGGCACGGTGATGAATGCGTACTTGAAGGTGGTGACCAGAGCCTTGGTGACCTTGGCATCAGAGAAGGCGGTGACGTAGTTCATCACGCCGTACTGGTGGATGCCATTGAAGAAGTTCATGTCGGTGAAGCTGTAATACAGCGACTGACCGAAGGGGATGGCCTTGAACACGATAAAGCCGATGATCCAGGGGATCAGGTAGATCAGACCCTGCCACTTATCCAGGAACTTCTGTGCGGGGGTACGCCCGAGAGAGGGCGCTTTGCTTTCTTTCATCCGGGGATCCTCCTTTGGTGAAAATCAGTGCAACAAACCTTATGTCACACTTTGGCAACAGATTTGTCAGAAAATTGTAACCTGTGCCTGAGAAAAAAGGGGCATCGGGCCTACGGGTGGACGATGCCCCTGATATGTAATTTGACTCAGGTCAGCAAAGAAGATCAGACAGTGTAGCCAACAGCAGACATACCATCCAGCAGAGTGTCAACAACATCTGCGCCGCTCTTGTTGTCGTAGTCAACGGTATCGAACACTTCCTGATAGATGCCGGTGCCGGTAGCCTTCAGGTCGGAAGCCTCGAACAGGGGATCCAGCTGGCAGGAAACAAAGCTCATGACCTTGCCGTTTGCCTCAGCCACCAGCTCGTTGATCTTGCCGGCAGCCTGAGCGGTAGCCAGACCAGCCTTGGAAGCGGGGACACCGCACTCGGAGCCCATGATGGCAGCACCGTCGCCGTTCCACAGGTACTCGATCAGGGTAGCAGCCTCAGCGGGGTTCTTGCAGGTCTTGGTGATGGCCATGCCCATGGAGACCTTGGAGAAGCCGCCGTTGTAATCGCCGAACTTGATCTCCTCACCAACGGTGAAGCCGGGCTTGTTCTCCTCGTCCAGAGCGTCCTGGTACTTGGAAGCAGCGGAATCCCACTCGAAGATGCCGGCGATCTTGCCGGTGATCCACTCGTTGGACTGGTGGGTAGCACCGTCGCCGTTTGCACCGTAGTAGGTGGGCAGCGGCATGATGACGTGGCCGTCGACCAGGCTCTTGATGAAGTCGATGCCCTCGGCGATCTCGTCAGCGGTGTAGTTCAGGGTAGAGGTGGTGGGATCTGCCCAGTCCTTGCCGTACTTGGACTCGAGGTAGAACACCATCAGGATCATACGGTCGTATGCGCCCAGGTGCAGGGGATAGTAATCGTCGCCCAGCTTCTCCTGGAAAGCCTTGCCTGCTGCAAACAGGTCATCCTCAGTGGCGGGAACCTCGGTGATGCCAGCCTTGTTAAAGGTGGTCATGTTCCAGTAGAAGATACGGCCGGTCATGGAGATAGGCACGCACTGCTGTGCATTTGCAACGTTGCAGGCACCCAGCTTTGCGTCGTCCCACTGGGACATATCCAGGTAATCGGTGACGCTGTTCAGATCCAGGAAGGTCTGGCCGTTGCCGGAGTAGTTGTACAGCCAGTTCCAGTTGATCTGGCAGACATCCTCAGCCACGCCGCCTGCAAACTTGGTGGACATGGTGTCCTCCCAGCCGGACCATGCAGCGAAGGTGGGGTTGACGGTGATGGTGGTGTGCTCAGCAGAGAAAGCCTTCAGGGCCTCCTGATAAGCGTTGTGGCGGGACTCGCCGCCCCACCAGCTCATGGTCAGGGTAACGGGATCGCTGCTCAGGCCAGCCACAGAAGCAGCCTCGGCTGCGGAAGAAGCGGTGCTGGAAGCAGCGCCGCCATTGCCGCCGCAGGCAGCCAGCAGACCAGCTGCACCAACAGCACCGGTGACCTTCAGGAAATCACGACGGGAAATTGCCTTGCTCATTGTTGTTCTCCTCCTAATAAATCAAAAAACATCGAGCGGGCCTTTCTGCACAAGGCTCGTTGTATACAAATATGATAACAAAAGGAATGGGAAAAAGAAAGATGTAAATTGAAGTGATACGGACAAAAAACGAACAAATATTGCTCTTGTGATTTGCAACGATTTGACGGCATTGCCGAAATGAATAAACTTGAGGCGAAAAACTGTGCAACCTGCATAATTGGATAGATTGCATAGAAACAGGCCGAGAAAGTGTGGCAGAACCCCTAAAATTGCAATGGTTTTGTAACTTTTTGCGAAATTGACGGTATAATGTTGCATACAACATGTGAAAACGGTGACGATATCGCTGTTTTATAAACTGATATATCAATTGCGCAAAAAACGTTCGCAGTGGGATACAACTAATATATCACTTCAAAAGGGGACGAGGCAAAAAAGCGCCGCCCGGCTGGGCAGCGCTCTGAAAACTGTAAAAATCTTTTGGGAGATCTGGGATCTCACGCAGGAGAGGGCTCCTGTGCCTGCCGGAGATCGACACTTACTGTGCGTTCCGTTTGGCGTAAAATGCCCGCCGTGCCTTGAAATAGCACTGGGGGCACATGCTGACGTACTGCACATCGTTTTCCAGATCGATGGCGACCTGCTCGCCCTCAAAGACGAACTCCCCATTGACCTTGCGGCAGTTGCAGGTGGCCTTGCGCCCGCAGGTGCAGATGGTCTTCATCTCCTCAATGGTGTGGGCCAGCTCCAGCAGACGGGTGGAGCCGGGGAAGCCCTTGAGGGAAAAGTCGGCCCGAAGGCCGTAGCAGATCACCGGGATGTTCAGGTCTACAGTGACCATGAACAGCTGCTCAGCCTGCTCTGCGGTAAAGAACTGGCTCTCATCGCAGAGAACACAGGCCAGCGGCTGTTCCCCGGCAGAAGCGGCGCGCACGGCCTCGAACACATCCACCTCGGGCGGGATGAGCAGGTCGGCCTTGCGGTGCACGCCCAGGCGGCTGACCAGTTCGCCGCCGCCTTTGGTATCCACCTGCGGCTTGAGAATCAGCACCTGCATGCCCTGCTCTTCGTAGTTGTGGGCCACCTGCATCAGCGCGGTGCTTTTGCCGCTGTTCATGGCACCGTATCGGAAGTATAGCTTCGCCATAGTTGCTCTCCTCATAAAAAGGCAACCCTCTCTGCTCGTTCGGGGGGAGAGGGCTGCCTGTTTTCTGTGATATGTTATGAATAGATGTTAGATCAGTCCTGATTGCGCAGGCGGTAACCCAAGCTCATCAGGCTGTCACCCAGGTGGACGTTCTCCACCACCACTTCGGGGTAAGGCACCGACAGGTCATAGTGGGAGAAGTTCCAAAAGCCCTTGATGCCCAGCTCGACCAGCCGGCCGCTGAGCTCCTCCGCACCGCTGCGGGGCACACAGAACACAGCCACCTCAGGCTTATGCTCTGCGCAGAAGGCCTCCAGCTCGTCAACGTGTAAGATCTGGATGCCGTTGATCTCTTTGCCCACCTCGCTGGGGGAATTGTCAAAGGCGGCGATCAGCTTGTAGCCGTTGGTGTCGGTGGTGATGAAGCGGCTGACTGCCTTGCCCAACCGGCCGCAGCCGATGAGGATGGTGGGCAGCAGGTCACCGTTGCCGAACAGCAGATGCTCCAGGATGGAAAGCAGGTTCTCCACCGAGTAGCCGATGCCCTGGCGGCCGTTCACGTCGCCGATGCAGTTGAAATCCTGCCGCACCTGAGAGGCCGTGGTGCCCATCTGGGCGGCCAGCTCGCGGGAGGAGATGCTGGTGATGCCGTCGTTCTTCAGCGTCCGCAGGTAGCGGTAGTACTTGGGCAGGCGCTTGATCACCGGAAGGGAAGCTTTGCCGGGATTGTTCATGGAAATGGTTCTCCTTTCATCCAAAGGGAATGCCGGTCTCTTTGCGCCCTGCAAGGTGCACCAGCGATTAAGACAGTTTCTGAACAATAATGATATATACTTGTCAATCTTATTCTTAGTATAAAGTATACTGCAATGAGACAGAATGTCAAATCCTCTGGGCCAATTTTTTTCAAAGTAAAGAAATCTTAGCCGCCGCATATTGCTTCGATCCCCGGGAACACTGAAAAAAACACCCTGAGGAGGAGCCAACATGCCGGAATACGAAAAGGAAACCACCGAACAGCAGCGGTTGGAGAAAGAGCAGCTGGAGGATCTGGGCACGGTGTGGCGCACCCGCGGCCCCCATGCCATCCACTGCCTGACCGTGATCGGCCAGATCGAGGGCCATGTGGAGGCCCCGCAGGGCCAGAAGACCACCAAGTATGAGCATGTGATCCCGCAGCTGGTGGCAGTGCAGGAGGACCCCGCTGTGGAGGGCCTGCTGGTGCTCATCAATACTGTGGGCGGGGACGTGGAGGCCGGGTTGGCGCTGGCAGAACTCATTGCCAGCATCTCAAAGCCCAGTGCCACGGTCGTGCTGGGCGGGGGCCACTCCATCGGCATCCCGCTGGCAGTCAGCGCCCGGCGCAGCTTTATCGTGCCCACGGCGACCATGACGGTGCACCCGGTCCGCCACTCTGGCATGATTTTGGGCGTGCCCCAAACCATGCGGTGGTTCGAGCAGATGCAGGAGCGCATCACCGGCTTTGTGGCGGGCCACAGCGGCATTACGGCAGCGCGCTACTCGGAGCTGATGCTCCGCACCGGTGAGCTGGTGATGGACGTGGGCACCATGCTGGACGGCAAAAAGGCCGTAAAGGAGAAGCTCATCGATCAGCTGGGCGGCATCTCTGATGCACTGGACTGGCTGTACCGGGAGATCGAGCGGGCAGAGTGAGAGCACGGGTCTGCCCGGGGCGGTGTCAGGCTTACAGTTCACCCTTCCGCAGATACTTCACCATCATGGGGGCTTCATAGACCAGCATAAGGATCCAGCCCACAACATAGCTGTACGGCAGGGCCTCGATATCCATCTTCATCAGAAGCACAAAGACGGCAGCGGCCGCCACACGGCCTGCCATGTTGAGCGTGCTGCTGTTCAGGGTGATCTTAAGGTCGCCCAGGCCGCGGAAGCCGCCCTGGATGCCGTTGGTCAGCGAGGGCATCAGGTAGAACAGGGAGACCAGCTTCAAAAAGCGCACTCCCAGATGTACCACGGCGGCATCGGTGACGAAGAGCCGGATGATGGGCTCGGCAAAGAAGAAGCAGACAGCGGTGATAAAAATGGCGTAGAGGAACTCCAGCTTCAGGCCGCAGAAGAAGCTGGCGCGGACACGCTCTTTTTTTGCTTGCACCGCGGTTCTGGGCCATCAGGGTGGTGGTGGCATGGCCGATGTTCTGCTGGGGCACATAGGCAAAGTCATCGATGCGGCCTGCGGCGGCAAAGGCTGCCATGGCGTTGACCCCCATGGTGTTCACGATGGCCTGAATGGCGATCTTGCCCAGCTGAACGGTGGCCTGCTGCATGGCGCTGGTCCAGCCGTAGCTGATGGTCTTTTTCAGCAGCGAGGAGTCAAAAATGAACCAGCGCCTGCCCAGCTGCAGCACAGGGACCTTCCAGCGGATATAGATCAGGCAGAACACGCAGCAGAGCGCTTCGCTCAGCACGGTGGAAAGGGCACAGCCCTCGGAGCCCCAATCCAGCACCTCAACAAAGAACAGGTCGCCGCCGATGTTCAGCACCGAACTGATCATCAGGAAGTACAGCGCGCTTTTGCTGTCGCCCAGCGCGCGCATGGTGGCGGCGAGGAAATTATAGAAGAAGGTGAACAGCAGCCCGCCGAACACGATGCGCAGGTAGTTCACAGCGATGGGAAGGATCTCTTCCGGCACCTGCAGCAGACGGAGCAGCGGATTTGCCAAAATCACACAGGTCAGCGAGAACACCAGGGAAAAGACGGAGCCTGCAATGGCGGTGGTGGAGACCTGACGCTCCACCAGCCTGGTGTTGCCTGCCCCGAACGCCAGGCTGACAAGGATGCCTGCACCCAGGCAGACACCGTTGATGAACAAAATCGCCAGCGTCATCAGCGGGTTGGAGGTGCCCACGGCGGCAAGGGCATCCTCGCCCACGAATTTGCCCACGATGATGCTGTCCACGGCGTTGTAGGTCAGCTGGAACAGGTTGCCCAGCACAAGGGGAATGGTAAAGCTGACCAGCAGCGGTGTGATCGGGCCGGTCGTCATATCCTTGGTCATTTGGAATTCAACGGTGAGCTTTCCCACGCAAGTGAATACGGGTTGCGGCCCCATCTGGTCATTTGGAACTCTCTTTTCCGCCACTTTATTCCATTACCCCAGATTAAATGCCCCGCCGTCCGCTGAAAATGGCCAAAAACTTAAATTTTGCCGCCGAAGCGGCCAGCGCCGTGCCGGTGCCGGTGGCAATGAGCTGGGCCGCGGCGTGGAGGGCTGCACCGGCGGCAGGGGAGGCGGGAATGGCATCGGTGGCGAGGACCCGCTGTGCAGCGCGGTTGGCATCGGTGCTGGTAACGGCGGCTACATTATCCACAACATAGGCGTTGTAATTGCCCGGCACGATGCCGTAGCCGATATCCGGGATGCCGTGCCCGCCGGTTAAGCCGCCGCCCAGAGCCTGATTCTCAAAGGGCTCCACGGCCACGATGCGGACATCGTTGGTCCAGGCCTTGATGGTCTCGCCCACGCCGGTGATGGTCCCGGCGCTACCCACGCCGATGGTGATGGTGTCCACAAGGCTGCGGCCCTCCCGGGAGATGGCCTGCACGATGGCGGGGCCGGTCACCCGGCGGTGGTATTCGGGGTTATCGTCGTTGGCAAGCCAGTTCATATAGTACCAGCCCTTTTCGGCGGCGGTGGTCTCTGCCAGCGCCCGGGCCCCCGCAAGGCCCCGCTGGGCGGGGGAATGCAGGATCTGTGCCCCCAGCCGGAGCAGGTATTCCTGCCGCAGGGCCGGGGCATCCTCCGGCATGGTCAGGACTACGGGATGGCCCGCCGTCCGCCCGGCCAGTGCCAGTGCCATGGCAAAGGAGCCAGAAGCCGCTTCAATGATGGGCTGGCCAGGGAGCAGCTTGTTCTTTTCCAGCGCAAGGGCCAGCATCCCCTCGGCCACCGAATCACGGGACGTGCCGGTGGGCCCATTATAATCAAGGTAAGCATACAGCCGCCCTTTGAGCCCGCAGGCGGCAAGATAGCCCCGCAGCTCCACGATCGGACAGGGAACCAAGGTCTGGTAGATGTTTGGATAGATTGCCACGAAATTCCTCCCTTACGCAAACCTGAGCAGTCAGCACAGAACTGTCTGCCATGCCAAGGGCTCCCCTGTTAGGGGAGCTGGCAAAGCCATCAGGCCTAGACTGAGAGGTTTAATACCTATAAGGTAGCGCATCCTGTGCCCAGCGTCAAGCCGCAATTGGACAAAATGGAGAAAAATCTGCCGAAAAATCAGCAGAGTGATGGAAAAAAGCCTTGACAAGGAAAAAGAATGTCTGCTATACTCCGTATGTAAAGCAAATAAACTTTACAACAAACGGAGGTCAGGGCAGAACGCATCATGGCAAAAGACTTTGAAATGGGCTATCTGCTCGATTTTTATGGCGAGGTGCTCACGCCCAAGCAGCGCGAGATGCTGAACCAGTATTACAACGACGACCTCTCCCTCAGTGAGATCGGGGAAAACTTCGGGATCACCCGTCAGGGCGCACGGGATGCCATCAAGCATGGCGAGACCACCCTGAAAGAGCTGGAAGCCAAGGTCGGCTTTGCAGGCCGCTACCGCCGGGTGCAGGAAAAGCTGGAGGAGCTGGAACAGCTGGTCATTGACGCGCGGTTCGAGTGCACCGGCCCCTATGCCAGGCTCACCACCACGGAGTATGCAGCGACCCTGACCCGGATGCTGGGGCTGATCCGCTCCATCGACGAAGTCAACGAGAGCTGACACCATTACTATTTTGAGAGGAGCACCGAACATGGCATTTGAATCTCTGACCGACCGCCTTGCCGGTGTGTTCAAAAAGCTGCGCGGCCACGGCAAACTGAGCGAGGCGGATATTAAGGCCGCCATGCGCGAGGTGCGGATGGCCCTGCTGGAAGCGGATGTCAACTATAAGGTTGCAAAGGACTTCTGTGCAAAGGTCTCCGAGCGTGCCATGGGTCAGGAGGTCATGGAGAGCCTGACCCCCGCCCAGCAGGTGGTCAAGATCGTCAACGAGGAGCTCGTCGCCCTGATGTGCGGCGAGGAGGCTCCCCCGCCTGATTGTCAAGAACAAGGGTCAGACCATCATCATGCTCTGCGGCCTGCAGGGCAACGGTAAAACGACCCACGCAGCCAAGCTTGCCAAATACTTCATCAAGCAGGGCCGCCGCCCCATGCTGGTGGCCTGCGATATCTACCGCCCGGCTGCCATCGATCAGCTGCAGGTGGTGGGCAAACAGGCCGGTGCACCGGTGTTCACCCTGCCCGGTGCAAAGCCCCCGGAGATCGCCCGCAAGGCACTGGCCCACGCCAAGGATTACGGCAACGACATCGTGATCCTGGATACCGCCGGCCGTCTGCAGATCGACGAGGTCCTGATGCAGGAGCTCGTCCAGATCAAAGAGGCTGTCCCCGTGGACGAGACGCTGCTGGTGGTGGACGCCATGGCAGGCCAGGACGCTGTCAACGTTGCTAAGACCTTCAACGAGACGGTGGGCATCGACGGCATCATCCTGACCAAGACCGACGGCGATACCCGCGGCGGCGCAGCCCTTTCGGTGCTGAGCGTCACCGGAAACCCATCAAGTTCCAGGGCACCGGCGAAAAGCTGGACGATCTGGAAGTGTTCCATCCCTCCCGCATGGCCAGCCGGATCCTGGGCATGGGCGATGTGCTGAGCCTCATCGAGCGGGCGCAGGACGCGGCGGACGAAAAGGCCGCCGAAGAGACTGCCAAGCGGATGATGGAAAACAAGTTCGACATGAACGACATGCTGGCCCAGTTTGCGCAGATCCGCAAGATGGGCGGTGCAGGTGCCATGCTGAGCATGATGCCCGGTATGTCCGGCATTGATGCCAGCCAGGTCGACGAGAAAGCCTTTGACCGCATCGAGGCCATGATCTATTCCATGACCAAAGAGGAGCGGGAAAAGCCTTCCATCATCAACCCCAAGCGCAAGCGCCGCATTGCCGCAGGCAGCGGTACCCGGGTAGAGGATGTCAACAAGCTGCTCAAGCAGTTTGAGATGATGCAGAAGATGATGAAGCAGTTCAAGAAGAGTCCCAAGGGCTTTGCCCGCCGCCTGGGCGGTATGATGGGCAACCCCAATGCATTCCGGGGCCTCAAATAAACCTTGAAGCCTGCCTCCCCTGCCAGGGGGGTGTCACCGAAGGTGACGGAGAGGTTTTCTTTCAAACACAGGTATACACCCCGCAGGGGTTGTACAGATAGATTTAATCAAACCCCAAACGGGGCACAAACATTTTTGGAGGATATTTACCATGGCAGTTAAGATTCGTCTGCGCCGCGTTGGCGCTAAGAAGGCTCCCTTCTATCGTGTTGTTGTTGCTGACAGCCGCTTCCCCCGCGACGGCCGTTTCATCGAGGAGATCGGTACCTACGATCCCAACCAGGAGCCCTCTGAGGTGAAGATCGACGCTGAGAAGGCCAAGGCTTGGATCGCCAACGGCGCACAGCCCACCGATACCGTCCGCGTTCTGCTGAAGAAGTCCAACATTCTGTAAGTAGGAGGGCTGACTCATGCAGGAGCTGTTGCTGGCAGTTGCCCGCGGTCTCGTGGAGGACAAGGAAGCCGTCAAGGTTACGGTGGACGAGCCCCGCGAGGACGGCACCATCGTCTACCACCTGAGCGTGGCAGAGGGAGATATGGGCCGTGTCATCGGCAAGCAGGGCCGGATCGCAAAAGCCATTCGTGTGGTGATGCGCGCGGCTGCTGTGCGGGTCGATGAAAAGGTCCTTGTTGAGATCGACTGAGCACCCTACGGGCCCTTTGCCGCAAGGCAAGGGGCCTTTTTGTATTATTAGGCAGCTCGCCCTCTCAGGCCGCTTCGCGTCCAGCTCCCCCAAAGGGGGAGCCCTTGGCAAAACCAGAAACTTTGTGGTGACTGCCAAGGCCTCTCCCCTCGGGAGAGGTGGCATTGCGTAGCAATGACGGAGAGGGTGAGGATGCTAAAGGAGTAAAAGCAATGCAGAAATACTTGGAAGCCGGCAAGGTGGTGACCACCCACGGTGTGCGCGGCGAGATGAAGCTGGAGCTGTGGTGTGACGGCGTGGCCTTTCTGAAAAAGGTGGGCCGCCTGTACACCACCCCCCAGGGCGGCAGGTGCTACAAGATCACCTCCATCCGTCCCCAGGGGCAGATGGCCCTGCTCCAGCTGGAAGGGGTCAGCGACATGGATGCCGCCCGTGCCCTGCGGGGGCAGGTGTTCTACTTTGACCGTGATGATGCCACCCTGCCTGCGGGCCGGTGGTATGTGGCCGACCTCATCGGCTGCGAGGTGCGGGACGCCGACACCGGCAAGGTGTACGGCGTGGTGACCAGCGTGGACCACCCCGGGGCACAGGATATCTACACTGTTAAGGCCCCCAGCGGCAAGGAATATATGTTCCCCGGGGTGGATGCCTTTTTGAAAGAGCGAAACCCGCCGGAGGGCTATCTCCTTGTCACCCCCATCCCGGGCCTGCTGGATGACGATTTTGACAGCGAGCGGGAGGAGGAGTGAGCCATGGGGATGCGTGTGGACATCGTGACCCTGTTCCCGGAGATGTGCCAGCAGGTGCTGGATTCCAGCATCATCGGCCGCGCGGCCAAAAAGGGATATATTGAGACCCACTGCCACCAGATTCGGGACTACACCCTGAATAAACAGAAGCAGACCGACGACTATCCCTATGGCGGCGGCTGCGGCATGGTGCTCTATGCCCAGCCCATTGCCGACTGCCTGCGGGCGGTCCAGAAGGAAGTGCAGGAACAGGGACGGCCTGCGCCGCATATAGTATTCCTGACGGCAGGTGGGCAGCGCTATACCGAGGAGCACGCCCGCCGGCTGGCCCAGTACGACAACCTGACCCTGGTCTGCGGCCACTATGAGGGCATCGACGAGCGGGTCATCGACGCCTTTGCGGACGAGGAGATCTCCATCGGCGATTATATCCTCACCGGCGGCGAGCTGGCCAGCCTGGTGGTGGCAGACAGCGTCCTCCGCCTGAAACCCGGCGTTCTGGCTGAGCAGAAGGGCTACGAGGAGGAGAGCTACTGGGACGGTCTGCTGGAGTACCCCCAGTACACCCGGCCCGAAGTCTGGGAGGGCCGTGCTGTGCCGCCTGTTCTGCTGGAGGGCAACCACCAGAAGATTGATGCCTGGCGGGGGCAGCAGAGCCGGGAGCGCACCCGTCTGCGCCGCCCGGAGCTCTATGAACAGTGGTGCGAGACCCATCCCCTGACCGAGATCCCCAAGTGGAAGCGGGGCGAGAATGTTCGGCTGGTCAAAACCGCTGAGCAGATGGAAGCAGCGGCACGGCTGTTTGCGGAGGGCCGCCGGAGCATTTGTGCCGGGGGCTGGAAGCAGGAAGCGCTGGATGCCCTGACCCCGGAGATGTTCCTGCCGCAGCTGCAGCAGGAAAAGCAGGAAGGCTGGGTCTGCTACCTCCACTATACCAAGGATGTGCCGGATGCCACGGTCAGCGTACACCATAAGACCGGGCAGGTGGAGCATCTTTTTGTGACGGAGAGCGCTCGGGGCAGGGGCATCGGCCAGAAGATGCTGGACTTCGCCCGGAAGAAGCTGCCGGAGCATGAGCACCCGGTGCTTACGGTGCTGAACACCAACACCCGGGCACTGGCCCTTTACCGCCGCATGGGCTGGCAGGTAGTGGGCGCAAAGGAGAAATTCGACCCGGCCAAAGACCCGCTGGTGGTGCGCCCCAGTCAGGTGCTGGAAATGCGCTATCAGGGCTGAAAACAGGGTCGAAGGGGCCGGGAAACTGTCGAAGGTCGAAAAAATGTTGAAAACTTTTGTATTACCCGGCCAACACTGGGGGAATAATTTTGTTATCTTTGTATAAAAGGCGAAAAAGACCCCCCTCATCATTGGGAAAACCGCCAAAAATGCGTTCTGGGGCTGTACATTCGTTTCGGCTTGCGCTAAAATAGGTACAACGCAACAGGCAAGAAACAAATCGAATTCCCGAGAACGATAATAGATAGGAGCGTTTTACTATGTACGTCAAAGAAGTTACCGTTGAAAATCAGGTTGGTCTGCACGCTCGTCCGGCTACCTTCTTTATCCAGAAGGCAAACGAGTTCAAGTCTTCCATCTGGGTCGAGAAGGAAGAGCGCCGCGTGAACGCTAAGAGCCTGCTGGGCGTTCTGTCTCTGGGCATCGTGGGCGGCACCACCATCCGCATCATTGCTGACGGCGTGGATGAGCAGGCGGCTGTGGATGGCCTGATCAAGCTGGTCGAGTCTGGCTTTGCAGAGTAATTCGAGCCTTTGATTTTTGAGGCGGCGGGATGTTTCCTGCCGCTTTTTGTTTTACCAAGGAGCTGCCATGACCAAAGCAGAACTGTATCAGAAAGCCTGTATGCTGCCGCTTTTGCCCGGGGTGTATATCATTCGGGACAAAAGCGATACCATCATTTATATCGGCAAAGCCAAGCGCTTGCGCATCCGGGTGAGCCAGTATTTCCGCGAGGGGGTGCCCCACGACAACAAGGTCAGCCAGATGATCGCCCACGCCTATGCGTTTGATGTTATCGTCTGCCAGAGCGAGTTCGAGGCGCTGGTGCTGGAAGCCAGCCAGATCAAGGCGCACACCCCCAAATACAATATCCTGCTGAAGGATGACAAGGGTTACAGCTATATCAAGGTGACCCGGGAAGCCTGGCCCCGCCTTTCCTTCGTGCTGCAAAAGGAGGAGGACGATGCCGAATACATCGGCCCCTATACCTCGTCCTTTGCGGCCCGGCAGATGGCCGAGACCGCGCTGGATGCCTTTTTGCTGCCCCGGTGCAGCAAACGCTTCCCCCAGGACATCGGAAAGGGGCGGCCCTGCCTGAACGCCCACATCGGCAAGTGCATGGCCGTGTGCAGCGGCAAGATCAGCTGCGAGAACTACAATCAGGCCGTGAAAAACGCGGTGCATCTGATCCGGTACGGCAAAAAGGACATTCTCAAGACCCTGAACGAGCGGATGCTGGAAGCCTCTGACCGGCTGGAATTTGAGACAGCGGCCCTCCTCCGGGACCAGATCAACGCCATCACCAAGGTGACAGCGGGCCAGAAGGTCGTGGTGGACCCGGAGGTGGAGATGGATGTGGTGGCGTTGGCCGGTACCCCCAGCAGTGTCTGCGCGGCAGTCCTGCGCTTCCGGGAGGGGCGGCTGACCGATAAGCGGGAGTTCCTTTTCCACGATACGGCGGATATTGCTGCCGTGCGGGAGGAGTTTCTGCCCCGGTACTATCTGGACGATGAGCAGATCCCAAAGATCATTGCAGTAGACGAGCTGCCGCCGGACAGCGAGGCTCTGCAACGGGCCTTGAACCAGAAGCGGGGCAACGAGGTGCAGCTCTATGTGCCCCAGCGGGGCGACAAGGCCCATCTGGTGGAGATGGCCCACACCAACGCGGTGGAACGGCTGGCCCGGGAGAGCGGCCGCTACGCCCGTGAGGAAAAGCTGCTGGATGAGATGGCGCAGGTGCTGGGGCTGGCAAAGCCGCCGCGCACCATTGAGAGCTACGATATCTCCAACTGGGGCGATGGCACCAGCGTCTGCGGCATGGTCACCTTCCGGGATGGCAAGCCCTACAAAGCCGGGTATCGGAAGTTCCGGATGAAGACCGTGCTGGGGACGGACGACTACGCTTCGCTGGCCGAGACGGTGTCCCGGCGGGCGGCAGAGTATGAGAAATACGCCGCGCTGGCCGCACAGGGGCAGGGCAGCGATAATTATTTCGGGCAGAAGCCGGACCTGCTGTTGATGGACGGCGGCCGGGGACAGGTCAGCGCGGCCAAGGAGGCACTGGCAGGCACTTCGCTGGCCGATGTGCCCCTTTACGGCATGGTCAAGGATGACCATCACCGCACCCGAGCCATCGTGGACAGTGAGGGCCGGGAGATCGCCATCAATATGAACCGGGGGACATTCACCTTTATCACGGCCATCCAGGACGAGACCCACCGCTTTGCCAATGCTTACCGCAAGCAGCAGATGCGGAAGAAGAGCTATTCCTCCACCCCTGACCGAGGTGCCCGGCGTGGGCCCCAAAACGGCCAAGGCCCTGATGACACAGTTCAAGAGCGTGGGTGCTGTGCGGGAGGCCACCCCCGACCAGCTGGAAAATACCCCCGGCGTTGGCCCCCAGCTGGCACAGACCATCTATGATTATTTTCACGGATAACAAAAGGAGGGCGGCTGCATCGGCAGCCGCCCTCCTGGCGTATTCAGGGAAAGCTCAGTTCTCAGAGGAGATATCCTGACCGAAGTACTTCTCGCTCAGCTCCTTCAGGGTGCCGTCGGCACGCAGCTCATCGATGGCGTTGTTGACGGCTTCCAGCAGGGTGGCGCTGTTGTCGCCCTTGCGCAGGGGGATGGCAACGTGGGAGGCATCCTCAGTCTGGGCCACGATCTTGAAGTCGGCATCCGGATGGACGTTCAGGTAATCGTAGAAGGAGACATCCGCATTCAGGGTTGCATCAATGCGGCCGGCAGCCAGCAGCTGGATGGTTTCCTCCAGGGTGTCGATGCCCTGCACGGTAGCACCGTAGCTCTCAGCCAGCTCCATGTAGGTGGAAGCCAGACTGTTGGCAGTGGTCTTGCCCTTCAGGTCCTCAAAGGTCTTGATCTCGTCGTTGTCCTTGCGGACGGCCAGAGCAGTGTGAATGTAACCGTAGGGGTGGTGAAATCATAAGTCAGGGCGCGCTCATCGGTGACCTCCACACCGTTGCAGACCATGTCAAAGCGGCCAGCGTCCAGACCGGCGAACAGGCTGTCCCAGTCGCTCTCCACGTACTCCGGCTCCACGCCCAGCTTTTCGGCAATGGCGCGGGACACCTCAACGTCGTAGCCCACCAGAGTGTCGCTCTCGTCATGGTAGCTCCAGGGCTGCCATGCGCCCTCCAGTGCCACGATCAGCTTGCCACTGGCCTGAATGGCAGCCAACTGGTCAGCAGAGGAACCGGCAGCAGAGGATGCACCGGAGCTTGCGGCGGTGGAGGTGCTGCTGTTGGAGCAGCCGGACAGGGTCAGAACGCCGGCGGCGGCCATGACACTCATCATCGAAATAAAAGTTCTGCGCTTCATAGTTAAGATCCTTTCATAGAAAAAGCTGTATCAAAAGGACGGCGGGGAGTTTCCTAAGCAAATGTTCCGCTGGGGTGGGACCCTGTTGCCGAAGGCAATAGGGCGGGCAATGGAATGGCCCGCTGCATTTGCGTGGAAAGCTCCCCGTCGTCTGCCATTCCTTATGCTGTGTGCTCGATCTTCCGCAGGAACTCCCGGGTCCGCTCCTCGCGGGGGTGGGCAAAGAATTCGTGGGAAGGGGCCTGCTCCACCACCACGCCGTTCTCCATGAATACCGTCTTGGAGGAGACGTTGCGGGCAAAGCCCATCTCGTGGGTCACCACCAGCATGGTCATGCCCTCCTCGGCCAGCTTCCGCATGACCGAGAGCACCTCGCCGGTCAGCTCCGGGTCAAGGGCACTGGTGGGCTCGTCAAAGTAAATGATCTCCGGGTCGGTGGCAAGGGCGCGGGCAATGGCAACGCGCTGCTGCTGTCCGCCGGAAAGCTGGCGGGGATAGTAGTCGGCCCGGTCGGCCAGACCGACCTTTTCCAGCATCCGTCTGCCGATCTCATCCGCCTGCTCCTTTGGGCATCCTGCGGGCAACGATCAGGCCCTCGGTTACATTCTGCAGGGCGGTCTTGTTCCGGAACAGGTTGTAGTTCTGGAACACAAAGGCCGTTTTTTTTTTGCGCAGGCGGGCAATGTCGGCCCGGGAGATCCTGCCAAGATCGAAGGATTCGCCGTCGAACACCAGAGTGCCGCTGTCAGCGGTTTCCAGAAAGTTCAGGCAGCGCAGCAGGGTGGTCTTGCCGGAGCCGGAAGGGCCCAGAATGGCAACAACGTCTCCCTTTTCCACACTCAGGTCCACGCCGTTCAGGACGTGCAGTGCGCTGCGCACCCGGCGGGCATTGCCGCGCGGGAAAGGCCCGATGTGGAAGCGGGGCTTGTCATCATAGGTGTAAAATGTTTTGTGGATGTCTTTGATCTCTAACATGGCCATACCGTCCACCCCTTTCTCACTGGAAGCCGTGTGCGTTCAACTGCCGCTCCACCAGCGCCTGCAGCTTGGTGATGATGGTGCAGAACAGCAGGTAGACCACAGCCACCTCGCAGTAGATGGGCAGGAAAATGTAGGTGCGGGCTGCCACACGCTGGCCTGCCATAAACAACTCTGCCACCGTGATGTTGGAGGCCAGAGAGGTGTCCTTGATCATGCTGATGAGGGAGTTGGACAGGGAGGGCACGGCGGTGCGCAGGGCCTGCGGCAGAACGATGCGGCGCATGATCTGCCACCAGGTCATGCCCACGCAGGAACCGGCCTCCAGCTGGCCCTGGGGCACGCTTTCCAGCGCGCCGCGCATGGTCTCGGCGCAGTAGGCACCCTCGTTGAAGCAAAGGCGATGACGGCTGCCGGAAAAGCATCCAGCATGATGCCCAGGCTGGGCAGGCCGTAGAAGATGATGAACAGCTGCACCAGCAGCGGCGTGCCCCGGATGACCCAGATGGAACCGGGCGATCTGGCGCAGCACCGGAACATTGGCGTACTGCACCAGCGCAACAGCCACTGCAATGACCATGGCAAGGCTGAAGGAGATCAGGGTCAGGGGAATGGTCATGGTCAGGCCTGCCGTCAGGATGCGGGGCAGGGCCTCCCACAGCACGCTGACCGTGCGGTTGGTAAGAAGTGCTTCAAACATATTTTTCTTCCTTATTGATAAAAAACGGTGGAATATCTTTAGGATATACCTTAAACTATGGTTCAAGTCAAGAGCATATCCTACAATTCCTACCAAAATACTATAGCATGAAATGGAGACAAGTGCAATCCATTGGCGAAAATCTTTCACTCTGGCCAAAAACAAAAGAGAAAACACCGGTTAACTTTGTGCAGACTGGCAAGGAGTTGACGCGGTACGATGTTTCGTGTAAAATGGAATCAGACAGGCCCCGTGCAGGAAGCGCGGGGAACAGGCCGGGCACACAAGCAGCCCGGCGCATACGGAGGACAAAACACAATGAAGCATAAAATTGGTATTCTGGGTGCAGGCACCTGGGGCATGGCTCTGGCGCGGATGCTGACGGTGAGCGGCAATGACGTGACCGTGTGGTCGGCGCTGGAACAGGAGATCGACAACCTTTCCACCACCCGGGTCCACCCCAATCTGCCCGGCATGACCATTCCGGCAGAGATGAAGTTCACCAAGAGCGTGGAAGAGGTGTGCACGGATAAGGAGATCCTGCTGTTCGCGGTGCCGTCGGTGTTCGTGCGCTCCACCGCCGCCAAGGCCCGGCCCTTTGTGCCGGACGGTCAGATCATTGTGGACGTTGCCAAGGCATTGAAAAGGATACCCTGTTCACCATGACAGAGATCCTGGCCGATGAGCTGGGCAAAGAGGGCGGTCCCCAAGGGGGTGCGTCTGGTGGCCCTGAGCGGCCCCACCCACGCTGAGGAGGTGGCGATCGACCTGCCCACCACCATCGTTTCGGCCAGCAAGGATATGGAAGCGGCCAGATTCGTGCAGACGGTGTTCACCAACAACGTCATGCGTGTGTACACCAATGAGGACATCAAGGGCGTGGAACTCAGCGGTGCCATGAAGAATGTCATTGCGTTGGGTGTGGGCATCTCCACCGGCCTGGGCTATGGCGACAACGCCCGTGCCGCCCTCATCACCCGCGGCATTGCCGAGCTTGCCCGGCTGGGCGTGGCCATGGGCTGCAATGTCCATACCTTTGCCGGTCTGGCCGGCATCGGTGACCTGATCGTGACCGCCACCAGTATGCACAGCCGCAACAACCGGGCCGGCATCCTCATCGGCAAGGGTGAGACCCCCGAACAGGCCGTGAAGGAGGTGGGTATGGTGGTCGAGGGCATGAACGCCCTGCCCGCCGCGCTGGAACTTGCCGCCAAGTATCAGGTGGAAATGCCCATCGTTCAGACCGTGAACGCTGTTGTGAACAAGGGCATGAGCGCCGCCGAGGCGGTGCGCTCCCTGATGGATCGTGACCCCAAGAACGAGCTGCCCCAGAGTTGCGAAAAGTAATATCTTTTTCATCGAGAGGGACGACCCTCTCCGTCATTGCTTCGCAATGCCAGCTCTCCCGAGGGGAGAGGTTTGGTGCTGTACTTTACGGCATCAAAAAAGCTCCCCCTTTTGGGGGGAGCTGGCAAAGCCGCAGGCTTTGACTGAGAGGGTTGTTCCTCTTTCATTTTACTGCTGGGCTTCGATTGCCTTGACGATCTTGTCGGCGATGTACTTGTGGCCGGAGACGGTGGGGTGGCCATCCAGCTCAGTCTGAGCAAAGGGGATGGAAACGTAGGTGGCACCGTAAACATCGGCCAGCTGCTTTTCGTAGTTGTTCAGCTTGCTGAAGTATTCGCTCCAGCTGGGCAGCAGGGGCACAGGGTTGGTGGCACCGATGATCAGGATCTGAGCATCAGGGTTCAGTTCCTTGACAGTCGCCACGATCTGGCGCAGGTTGCTGCTGCTTTCAGGATAAGCGTTCTCGCAGATCTTGTTCATGCCGGAGAAGAACAGGTTCCAGACGGCATCTTTCTCGCTGCGGGTCAGGCTGAGCTTTTTCAGGCTCTCGTTCAGTGCGTCCTCGGTTTCCTTGCTGCTGTCGCGCAGGTTGCCGCTGAGCACGATGGAAGCCAGGTCGGCGCTCTTCCAGTTGGTGGCCTCGCCAAAGGAGACCACGCGTGGGCACAAAGGCATCGTTGGAGCCCAGCTGGATGGAGATGACATCGGCGCTCTTGATGTAGTCTAAAACTCAGGGGTAATTGTACTGGCAGCCGGAGAGGGTGTTCATCTCGGCCATGGTGCCGGTCTTGACCAGCTCCAGCATATCCTTGCTCATCACGCCGGGCAGGCCAAGGTTGATGGCGTGATCCCGGTCGAGGTTCAGGCTTTTGCCCACCTGACCCACATAGCAGGCCTCGGGGTAACCCTTGAAGTTGAAGGAAACGTCCACGCCCATCAGGTTGGTGGCGTATTGAACGGTAGTCAAGCCGATACCGGCACAGATGCTGTCGCCCAGGGCAACATAGGTGATGGAGTTGGGCTCCTTCTCTTCTTCGGTGCTGCTGGAAGTGAAGAAACAGTTCTCCTCCTCTGCAGCGGTCTGTTCAGTGGCCGGAGCGGGGTCTGCGCTCTCTTCCGGGGCGGCTGCAAAGGCCGGAACGCTCAGGACAGAGAACAGCATGGCGGCCGAGAGGGCCAGGCCAATCAGTTTCTTTTTCATGGTGTCGTCACGAATCCTTTCCAATGTGTATTATTCTGCTTAATAATCGCGGGGAGTGATCTCTTCTTCCAGCTTGCGATAATCAAATTTAGCGGCCAGCGTCAGGGGCATTTCGGGGATGATCTTGTACCCCACGGGCTGGACATATTCGGGCAGCTCCTCAATGCAGAGCTGGCGCAGCTCCTTGATGATCTGCTTGCGCTTGGCGGCGGGAACCGCAGGGTCAAGCACCAGATAGACAAAAGGCAGGCGGCCCTGCACATGATCCTTGTCGGCGCAGCCCACCACAGAGCACTGATGCACGGCGGGATGCTGGCTGACCACATTTTCAATCATGGAGGGGAACACCTTGAAGCCATCGTGACGGATGATGAGCCGCTTGATCCGGCTGTCCAGATAGACGAAGCCGTCCTCGTCCAGATAGCCGATGTCACCGGTATGCACCCAAACCCGGCCATCTGCATGGGTGCGCAGGATGGCGGCGGTCTCGGCAGGCTTGTTGTAGTAGCCTTTCATAACGCCGGGGCCGGAAATGCACAGCTCGCCCCGCTGACCGATGGGCAGCTCTGTGTCGGTGCCCGGCTCAAAGGCGGACACCAGCGTGTTGACCAGTGGCAGGCCCACACTGCCGGGCTTGTTGTTCCGACCAGCAGCAGCAGTGGCAGCAGAGGATGCCTCGGTCATGCCGTAGCCCTTGGCGATGGGGAATTCCACGTTGTGAGCGGCCAGGAAGTCGTTGACCGTCTGTTCGGCACCCCGGGCGATGGCATCGCCGCCCGCGGCATAGTTGCGGATGAAGGAGAGATCCTTGTTCTGGAGCTTGGGGTCAACAGCCAGCTGCTGGTAGTGGGAAGGCACACCGAACATGTGTTCGGGCTTGTACTTCCAGATCAGGCTGCCCAGCTTATTGGGGTCGAGGTTGGGGATGATGACCACCTTGATGCCCAGCGTCAGCGGCAGATGTACGCCGCAGGCAAAGCCGTAGGCAATGAAGGGGGGCATGATGTTCAGCAGGGACTGACCCTTGGAAAACAGCGTGTCGCAGGCAGAGAACTGCATAGCAATGCCGTTGAAGTTGTTATCGGTCAGCATCACGCCCTTGGGGGAGCCAGTGGTGCCGCCGGTGTGCACCACCACGCAGGCGTGCTCCGGGTCATAGGGTTCTGCGGCAATGCTCTCGTCCTTCCCGGCGGCAAGGAACTGCTTCCAGTGGATGACATTGGAGTGATACTTGTTCTTGTCAAGATTCTTGATTTTGTAGCCCAGCGCCAGAGGCAGCGGCAGGGAGTCGGCCGGGGGGAGAGCACCACCACATGCTCCACATGGGTGCGCTTGGCAGCCTGATGGCAACGCTCATACACCACATTCAGGCAGATCAGTAGGTGGGAATCCACCTCTTCAATGTACTCGCGGATGCCCTCCACACTGTAACGGGGATCCACCAGGTTCAGAGTCGCGCCGATCATGTCGGCGGCATAGAACGCAAAGATGATCTCCGGGGTCATCACACTGACCACCGTGGCGATATCGCCCTTTTTTCAGGCCTGCGGCCCGCAGGGCTGCAGCTGTCTTTTTGACGTTGACGATAAAATCAGCGTAGGTGAACTTGCGGCCATAGTATTCCAGTGCGGTCTCGCCCAGCCGGTTCTTGTTCTGCCGGCAGACGAGCTCAAACGCCGTGCAGGCGGGCATGGTCTGGTCAATGTACTTCTGATCGTAGAATTTCAGCCAGGGACGTGCCTGGGAAGCATAGATCGGGGTGTTGGATGTTGTCATAAATTGTCCTTTGTCCTTTGAGCAGTCACTGCACCCGCAGCCGGGGCAGCCAGATTCAATGGGGTCTTAAATTTCGTCCGTTTGTTAAAAACAACACAATACGTACAAGAGCTATTGTAGTAGAGCAGGGTGGAAATGTCAAGAAACAAAGGGCGAACTTTGTCAAAAAACGCAAGAGAAAGTTTACATTTCAGCCAGCCAGTCTTTGGCCTCCTGCTCGCTGCAGAGCACCCAGTGGCTGGGGCGCAGCTCCCGCCACTGGGGGGCCTCCTGCGTGTAATCGTGCATGGCGGGGTCGTAGACCAGCAGCTTTTTCTTCCGCTCCAGCCTGGGGTTGGGCATGGGGATGGCGGAGAGCAGGCTGCGGGTGTAGGGGTGGATGGCATGGGTCACCAGCTCCTCCGCATCGGCCAGCTCCACGATATCGCCCTTGTGGATGACGGCGATGCGGTCCGAAATGTACCGCATGACCGAGAGGTCGTGGGCGATGAACAGGTAGGTGATGCCGCGCTCCTTCTGCAGATGACGCAGCAGGTTGAGCACCTGGGCACGGATGGACATATCCAGAGCCGAGATGGGCTCGTCGGCAATGATGAACTCAGGCTCTACGATCAGGGCGCGGGCAATGCCGATGCGCTGGCGCTGGCCGCCGGAGAATTCATGCGGGAAACGGGAAGCGAATTCAGGCAGCAGGCCCACATCCAGCAGTGCCTGCCGGACCTTTTCCTCCCGCTGGGCAGCGGTCAGGTCGGGCCGGACATTCTGCAGGCCCTCGCCCACGATGTAGCTGACCTTGGCACGCTCGTTCAAGGAGGACTGCGGGTCCTGGAAGATCATCTGGATCTCCTTGATGACCTGCTGGTCCAGCTGGCGGGAGATCTTGCCGTTGATCTTCTGGCCCTTGTACAGAACCTCGCCGCCCGAGGTGGGCAGGATGCGCATGATGGCGCGGCCGATGGTGGTCTTGCCGGAGCCGGATTCGCCCACCAGACCAAAGGTCTCGCCCTTGTAAATTTCAAAGTTGGCACGGTTCACGGCCTTGAAGGCCTTGCGGCCGGAGCCGTAGGTTACCTCGAGGTCCTTGACCTCAAGCAGGATCTGCCGGGGCGAAGCCTCTCCATCTTGCTGGTGCAAGACCGTTTTTTCGCTTGAACACTCCGCCGGGGTGTTCGCTGCTTCGCAAACGCGAACGTCACGATTTTCAGGCATCCTGCATCCCCTCCTCTTTCAACAGTTTGACGGCGGCAGGCGGTTCCACCTTGGGGGCCCGGGGGTCCAACAGCCAGGTCTTGGCCTTGTGGGTGGGGCTGACCGTAAAGTAGGGCGGGCGCTTGACAAAGTCGATCTTCAGCGCCTGGGGGTTGCGGGGGGCAAAGGCATCGCCGTGGATCTCGGTGAACAGGTTCGGGGGTGTACCCTGAATGTTGAACAGATCCTCGCCTTTGATGCCCATCTGGGGCATACTGGACAGCAGCGCCCAGGTGTAGGGGTGGCGGGGGTCGTAGTAGATCTCATCGGAGGTGCCGATCTCCACGATGTCACCTGCGTACATGACGGCCACCCGGTCGGCGATGTTGGCCACCACGCCCAGATCGTGGGTGATGAGGAGGATGGTCAGGTCGTACTTGACCTGCATCTCCTTGAGCAGCTGCAAAATCTGGGCCTGAATGGTCACATCCAGTGCGGTGGTGGGCTCGTCGCAGATCAGGATCTGCGGGTTGCAGGCCACCGCAATGGCAATGACGACGCGCTGGCGCATACCGCCCGAAAACTCGTGGGGATACTGCGCAAAGCGCACCTCGGGGTCAGCAATGCCCACATCCCGCAGGTATTCAAGGGTTTTTTCCCGGGCGGCCTTGCCCTTGAGATGCTGGTGCAGCTCCACGGCTTCCATGATCTGGTCGCCGATGGTCTTCAGGGGGTTCAGGCTGGTCATGGGGTCCTGCATGATCATGGCGATCTCATGGCCCCGGACTTTAGCCAGTCCTTCTCCTTTTTCAGGTCGGAAAGGCGGATGGGCTTGCCGTCATCGGCACCGTAATAATCAATGGTGCCCGAGGTGATGGAGCCGTTGGCATCCAGCAGGCCCATGAAGCTCTTGGTGAACACGCTCTTGCCGGAGCCGGATTCGCCCACGATGGCAAGGACTTCGCCGTGGTAGATGTCCAGGTCGATGCCGCGGATGGCATGCAGCACCTTGCCGCGCAGGTTGAATTTGATGTTGAGGTCCTTTACAGAAAGGATGAGCTGATTTTTTTCCATCTTCTGTCCCTCCTTACTGCAGGTGGTTCTTCGGGTCAGCAGCGTCCGAGAAGGCGTTGCCGATGAGGTAGAACGCAATGGTGACAAAGCTCAGGATGATGGTGGGGTAGAGCAGCTGGTACCGCAGTCCCGCCTGCATCATCACCTTGCGGCCGTCGTTGATCAGGTTGCCCAGAGAGGGCGTTTCCACAGAAAGGCCCAGGCCGATATAGGTGATGAACACCTCGCTGCCGATGGCGCCGGGGATGGCCAGCGCCATGCGCAGCATGATGCCAGAAACCAGATAGGGCAGCAGGTTGCGCAGCACGATGCGGCGGATGGGGGTGCCGATGCAGCGGGAAGCCACGTTGTAATCACGGTCGCGGATGATCAGGATCTGGTTGCGGATAAAGCGCGCCATGGCGATCCAGCCCGTGATGGACATGCCCAGGATCAGGGTCTGGATGCTGGGAGACGCGACATAGGAGATCAGGATCAGGATGATGGTGGAGGGGATGTTATCACAGATGTTGTACAGCTCGGTGAAGAAGAAATCGAGCTGGCGGACATAGCCCCAGAGCACGCCCACCGTGATGCCCGCCACGGCCTCGATGAGGGCCACGAAGAAGGCGATGGTCAGACTGGTGCGTGCACCGGCCCAGATGCGGGCCCACAGGTCCTGGCCGATGGCGTTGGAGCCCCAGATAAAGCCCTCTTCCCCGGGGGCGATATTGCGGAACTGGATACCGGTGGTAGAGTCTACTTGGCAGAGATTGGGATCTGCCTGACCTGGCAGATAAGGCTGCAAAAAGGCAAAGCCCACCACGAACACCAGTGCAATGAGCAGGGCCACGGCGATCTTATTCTTGAAGAAAGCACGGAAGGTGCTGCCCCAATAGCTGTAATTGGAGTAGGAGGTGGCCTCGGCACGCTCCTCGCTGAACCCGGCGGGGGTGAACAACTCGTCCTCGGGCAGGTCGGCCCAAGCGGCGGGGCCGTCCTTCTGCAGCTTGTTCAGATCGTTTTCCAGAACAGCTGCCTTGTGATCTTTCATGTGGAACAGCATTATCGGCCACCTTCTTTCTTGCCAAAGTTGATGCGGGGATCGATGAGCACCATGAGCAGATCGCCAAGGATCAGGCCGATGATGCCCACGCAGGCGTACAGCAGCACGATGCCCTGCACCATGGTGTTGTCGTGGCGCTGGACGCAGGTGACCAGCAGGCCGCCCATGCCGGGGATGGAATACAGGCTCTCGATGTAGATGGAGCCGACCACAGTGTTCAGGAAGGCAGAGGGAATATACTGCACCAGCGGCACCATGGCATTGCGGAAGATGTGGCGCAGGGCGATGTTGCTCTCGCTCACACCCTTGGCCAGCGCCAGCCGGACGTAATCCTTGTTGCTCTCGTCCACCATGTAGCGGCGCAGCCACATGGCGTAGAATGCCACGTTGCCCAGGCTCATGGAGCAGACCGGCAGCACCCAGTACCGCCAGTCGGAGGCATCAAACAGCAGGCCCACGCCCAGGGCGGTGGTGCCGTACATCTGAATATAAAGGTAATACACGGCAGCAGGCACAGCCTGAATGAGCACGATGATGGCGGTGCCGATCTTATCCGGCCAGCGGTTCTTGAACCGGCCCATCAGCAGGCCCATGGGAATGCCGATGACCAGGCTCAGCAGCATGGCAAACACGCCCATCTGGATGGAGATGGGCAGCTTTTTGGCCAGGATGCCGGTGACCGAGGCATTTACCTTATAAATATGGCTCACGCCCAGGTCGCCGTGGAGGGCATTCCACCAGAAGCGGCCGATCTGTACCGGCAGCGGGTCCAGCAGACCCATGGACTGCAGGCCCGCCTGGATCTGGGCCTCGGTCATTTTTTCGTAGTTTGCAAAGTAGCCTTCCACCGGCATCAGCCGCAGCAGGCAGAACACGAGCGTTACAATGACGAACAGCGTCAGGATGGAACGCCCGATGCGTTTTGACAGATATTTCAGCATATCTGTGCGCACCCCTCTTTCGTTTGTGGTTCCTCCGCGGACAGTGGTCCTGAACAGCGGATAGGAATAGAATACATCAAAATTGCACTTTTGGAAAGTGATTTGCCCGGATTTTGAAAAATGTTTTTGTAAAAGCAGGGTAAAGTGAACGTTTTTTCTTACAAAAAACAACCCTCTCCGCCGGGTTGACGGAGAGGGATAAAAGTTTTTATAAACCTCTGCGCTTCAAAAATCTCATCCAGAATGGCATCGGCTACATCGGCCTTGCTCATCAGGGGCAGCTCCCGGGTGCCGTCGGGGGTGATGAAGGTGACCACGTTGGTGTCCACCCCAAAACCGGCTCCGGCGACCTTCAGGTTGTTGGCCACCACCATGTCCAGATTCTTCCGGGTCAGCTTGGCCGTGGAGTTTTCCACCATATCCCGGGTCTCCATGGAAAAACCGCAGAGGAACTGGTGGGTCTTTTTCGGGCCGATGGTGCCCAGAATGTCGGCGGTGCGCTCCACGGGGATGGAGAGGTCGCCGTCCTTTTTCTTGATCTTGTCGCTTGCCACCGTCACGGGGCGGTAGTCGGCCACGGCGGCAGCCATCACCAGCACGTCCATCTCCTCAAAGCGGCTGGTCACGGCATCGTACATATCCTGCGCCGTGGTAATGGGAACATCGGTGGTGAAGCGGACCGGCGGCAGGTCGGTGTGGCCGTGGATGAGGGTGACCTCTGCTCCCCCGCATGGCGGCGGCCCTGGCGATGGCATAGCCCATCTTGCCGGTAGAGTGGTTGGTCAGGTAGCGCACGGGGTCCAGCGGCTCCTGCGTGGGCCCGGCGGTCACAGCGATGCGGACACCGGCCAGATCCTTGGGCCGGGCGACGGTGTGCAGGATGTACTCGATGAGCACATCCTCCCTGGGCAGGCGGCCGCTGCCCACATCCTTGCAGGCCAGCACCCCGCTCTCAGAGGGGATGACCGTGAAGCCGTAGTGCTCCAGCGTTCTGAGGTTGTCCTGCGTGATGGGGTTTTCCAGCATCCCGGTGTTCATGGCCGGGCTGACCAACTTGGGGCATTTGGCCGCAAGCACCACGGTGGTGAGCATATCATCGGCAATGCCGTGGGCCATTTTGGCAATGACGTTGGCCGTGGCCGGTGCCACCAGAACGACATCCGCCTTTTTGGCCAGCGAGATGTGAGTGACCTCGAACTTGAAATCGCGGTCAAAGGTATCCACCATGCATTTGTGACCGGTCAGCGTTTCAAAGACGAGAGGGGTGATGAAATGGGTGGCGTTCTCGGTCATAATGACCTCCACGTCCGCCCCCAGCTTTTTGAGTGCGCTGGCCACATTTGCCATTTTATAGGCGGCAATGCCGCCGGTAACGCCCAAAAGGACGCATTTGCCCTGCAGATCCATCCAAAAAACCTCCTGTTTTGCGGGTTTGCCTCTTTAGTATAATCCAAAATCACCGCCAGCACAACAAAATCTTTCGGTTGGGTCTTGTATCCAGCGCAAAAATGCGGTAAAATAGCTTGACTTAGAATAAAACCTCTCCGTCAAGGTCTGCGTCTTTGCCGCCTCTCCTGCCGGGAGAGGCAAGCCAACCGGCTCCTCTGGCAGGGGAGCTGGAGCAAAGCGCCTGAGAGGTTTTGCAGGAAAGGTAAAATATGATCTTAGCCATTGATATAGGCAACACCACCGTCGCCCTGGGCGGCATCAAGGACGGACGTGTATGCTTTGTTGGCCCACATGGATACGGTGCGCACCCGTACCGCCGCGGAATACCGCATTGAAATGGAAAAGGTGTTTGCCCACCGCCGCCACCCGGAAAAGCCCATCCGGTTCGAGGGCGCGGTGCTGACCAGCGTAGTGCCCCAGATCACCGGAGCACTGGCTGAGTGCGCCCGCTATTACACCGGCAAAAAGCCGGTCATCGTTTCGCCGGAGATCCGCACAGGCCTGACCATGGGGGTGCCTGACCCCCATGCCGTGGGCAAGGACCGGCTGGTGGATGCCGCTTACGCTGCGGCGAACTTCCCGTTGCCGGTCATCACCGTGGATCTGGGCACTGCCACTACATTTAATGTTGTGGATGAGAACCGGGTATTCCGGGGCGGTGTGATCTGCCCGGGGCTTTCCACCGGCCTGCGGGCTCTGGGGGAGCGCTGTGCCCAGCTGCCGCAGGTGCGGCTGAGCTCCCCCAAAGCAGCCATTGGTGTGAACACTGAGAGCTGTATGCTTTCGGGCTCTGTGCTGGGCACGGCAGTCCTGCTGGACGGCATCACCCAGCGCATTGAGGAAGAGCTGGGCCGTCCCGGCCACCCTGGTGGTCACGGGCGGGCTGGCAAAGTATGTCACGCCGCTCTGCCGCCATCCGCTGACCTACGACCCGGAGCTGCTGCTGAAGGGGCTGGCACTGCTGTACCAGATGAACGCACCTCAGCCGCACTATGCCGCCGGGGGCAGGCGGCGGAACCCGAACAACAATTTCCGCCGGGGCCGCCGTCCCCGCTCCCAGCGCCGGGAACACCGCGAGGAGAAGAACAAAAACGGCTGACGACGAAACAGGATGGAGAGAACAAGGAAACTAGGGATCCTGGGCACGGGGATGATCGTGCGGGAGTTTCTGCCCTGGCTGGCAGGGCCGGACTGCCCCTTTACGGTGCAGGCGCTCTGCAGCACCCAGCGCAGTGCGCCGGTGGCCGACGAGATGTGCGAACAGTACGGCATTCCCCAGCACACCACGAACTATTTTGAATTATTGCAGTGGGTGGATGTGATTTATCTGGCCGTGCCCAACCTGCAGCATTACCGCTATGCCAAGGTGGCGATGGAAGCGGGCAAGCATGTCATTGTGGAAAAGCCCATGGCCTGCACCGCTGCCCAGACCGAGGAGCTGGCGGCGTTGGCCCGCCGCAAAAAAGTGTTCCTATTTGAGGCCATGACCACCCAGTACCTCGAAAACTACAACAAGATCCGGGAGCTGCTGCCCCGCATTGGCAGGGTGAAGCTGGTGCAGTGCAATTTCAGCCAGTATTCCAGCCGCTACGATGCCTTCTGCGCCGGGGAAACGCCGGTCTCCTTTGACCCGGAGTGTGCGGGCGGTGCCCTGATGGATCTGAATGTCTACAACATCAGCTATATCGTGGGCCTGTTCGGTGAGCCGAATCAGGTGCACTACCTGGCCAACATGGAGCGTGGCATCGACACCAGTGGTATCCTGACCATGGAGTACAACAGCTTCAAGGCAGTCAGCATGGCCGCCAAGGACTGCGGTGCGCCTGCCCGGTATGTCATCCAGGGCACAAAGGGCTATATCCTGCAGAAATCCACGGCCAACTGGTGCGGTGGCGTGACCTTCCACCCCAATCAGGGCAAGGAAGAGCACTTCAACCTGAACGGCGGCAGACCCCGGCAGGCGGCGGAGTTCCACGCCTTTGCCAGGGCCATCGAGGGCGGTGACCAGGAGCTGTGCAGCCGGATGCTGGATACCTCCGTGGCCGTCAGCCGTGTGCTGACCGTGGCCCGGCGGAGCGCCGACATCAAATTTCCCTGTGATAAATAAGGTGGGCTTGCCCGCTTATTTATAGATTCCCTGACAGAAAAAACCAGATTTGCGCCGTATCCGACGTATAGGGCGGAACGGCAGCAGGAGGAAAACTGAATTATGAAAAACAACGATCTTCGCACTCTCACCCGACTGGCACTGCTGGTCGCCATCGAGCTTGTAATGAAGGCCATCGGCCTGGGCAGTGTGCCCATGGGCCCGCTTTACATGAGCTTCCTGACCCTGCCCATTGCGGTGGGTGCCATCACCATGGGTCCTGTGGCCGGTGCTGTGCTGGGCGGCGTGTTCGGCGCGGTGAGCTTCTATGATGCCATTACCGGTGCTTCCGCCATGACCGGCGCTCTGTTTCCAGGTCAGCCCTGTCAACACCTTTATCCTCTGCGTGGGCATGCGTGTGCTGATGGGCGTGTGTGTGGGCCTGATCTTCAACGGCCTGAGCAAGCTGGACAAGAGCCGCACCTGGAGCTATATCGTCAGCGCCATGTGCGCTCCGGCCCTGAACACTCTGTTCTTCATGGGCTATATCGTGCTGGCGTTCTACAACTGCGACTATGTCCAGAACCTGGTGTCCGTTAAGGGCGCTGCCAACCCCCTGATGTTCGTTGTGCTGCTGGTTGGTGTCCAGGGCGTGGCTGAGTTCCTCGTCTCCGGCATCCTGGGCGGCATCGTGGCCCGCGCCGTGCATAAGTTCCTGAAGTAAGACCCCGCGTTCCGCGTCAGGGAAGAGCGTATGGGTTTGTAACATTGTAAAACAAAAGACCAGAACTGAACTGCCACTTGGCAGAACAGCTCTGGTCTTTTTCTGTGCGGTGAAAAACAGAAACACAGCCTTTACAGAGGCAGCTTGCCGCCGACCTTGTTGACGACATAGTAGGCGGCCTCTTCCTCAGGCTTGACGTAGATCTTGCAGGACTGCACGCCCACCTTGTGGGTCAGGCGGTAATCGGCCTTGGCGCGGTCCACAAGATCGGTGATGTTATACTGCTTGCCGGCAAATTCAACGTAGATCTCAGGGGAAAGCGGGGGACGGCCCTTGTGGGCGGTCTTTTCCGTTTTGGGGGCTTTCTCCGTTTTGACAGCGGACTTTGCGGTCTTGCGTGCGGGCTTTGCCTCGGCTGCGGGAGCTTCTGCAGCGGCAGGAACGACAGGCTTTTTCACTGACATGGATTCTACCTTCTTTCTCATATAGTTTTGCGTGTGGGAATAATACCGGAATGCACCGGTAGAAAAACTTTGCATCAAACAGCAGCATATAACTATATAATAGTTTTTTGCGGCGCATTTGTAAAGAGGTTTTGTGAAAAAAGGTTCGTTTTCAGGCAGGAAATGCTTTTTTGTTTCTGGAAAAGTTACTGGGCGCACAGTCCCTCGGCCCGTGTGACGATGGACAGCAGCAGTTCAGCATCCCAGTCCTCTGCCAGCACAAATAGATCATCGCAGATCTCCTTCTGGATTTGTGCCGTCGTTTTTTGTCCGGCAAGGACGCAGACCGCAGAAAGCAGTCGAACTTTCAGGGCACAAATTTCTGCAGGTGCGCCCCACAAACGGGCAAGGTCATAATTGCTGGTGTTTCCGCAGGGCATAGCACAGGCAGCGCAGTTGGGAGCCACCCGGTGCTTCTCGGCTTCAACGATGTCAGTCAGCCGGAGCAGCGCGCTCTCGGTGGCCTTGGGGTCAGCCGCCAGCCGCAGACCGGTAGCCAGTATGCGGTCAGTGTCCTCCGTTTTGGATTCATTGACCGTGGAGCGCGCCAGCCCCACCAGCGCGCCCAGCAGAGCATCCCGCTGACGCTGTGCAGCGGTAACGGGAGCAGAAAACGTGTGATTCATAGGAACCTCCAGACTTTTTTGCTGTAAGGATACCACGGAATCCCCGGAAAGGGAAGGCGAAAAATTCTTTTTTCTGCAAAAGGGAATAGCGTCTTGATTTTGGACGGAAAATCCGCTATAATAGTACTGTTCTACATACGCCGGTGTGTCGGAATGGCAGACGAGGGGGACTCAAAATCCGCTTCGTGATTTTTCTTGTCTGTACGAGAAATTCACGATTGTTCGTTGAATTTTGAAAGTTTGTCGAAGCAGGATTTCTTACATCCCTCCTGAACATCCCTCCAATCTTCAGAAACCGGTACGAATGTCTCAAAATTGAATATAAGCCGATGTGGCGGAATGGCAGACGCAAACGACTCAAAATCGTTCGGGAAACCATGTGGGTTCGAGTCCCACCATCGGCACTCCATCATAAAACAGCTTAGAATCGAAAGATTTTTGGCTGTTTTTTCTTTTTCATCATCAAACACAGCTTATACTTTGGTGTTTTCTGGGAAGATGTTGACGATTGCATTCGCCGAGGACACCTTGCTGGAGAAATCCAGATGTGTATAAATGTTGCTTGTTGTGCTGATGTCACTGTGACCGAGCCACTCCTGAATCTCCTTCAGGCTCACGCCATTGGCATAGAGCAGACTGGCGCAGCTATGGCGCAGATCGTGAAAGCGGATACGCTTCATCTGGTGTGCGACCAGAAAATCCGGGAAATGTTGGCTCAGGAAATCGGGCCGAATCCGTTTTCCCATCGGGTCTACATAGATATAGTCAAGATAATCGGTGCAATAGCTTTTGCCGCAGACCTTCCGATTCTGCTCCTGCTCCTTTTTCATTTTATTGAGCATCTGCTCACAGGCAGGGATTAGGGGAAGTGTCCGGCAGCTCGACTTTGTTTTTGTCTTATCTCGTGCGATTTCTGTTAGCGTTCCGTTGACCTTTGCGGTCACAACCGTATGCTGAATGCTGATTTTCTTGTTTTCAAAGTCAATGGCATCCCATTTCAAGCCAACAACTTCACTGCGCCGCAGGCCGTAGAATGCAGCCATGATAACGCCAAACTCCGAAGGGTCACCTTGAATCGCTTTGAAAAGCTGCTCCAGTTCTTCACCGCTGTAAATCTCCGACTTGAACTTTTCCTTACGAGGACGTTCAACGCGATCTGCCGGGTTGGAACGGATCATGCCGATTTGAAAAGCATACTGTAAGCATTTGCGGATGTTGGCGTGATAGTGAATGACGGTGTTTGCCGTAAGGCCACGATCCAACTCATGCTGATAGAAGTCTTGGATGTACTTGGGATGCTGTTCCATATCCTGTAATGTATAGTGGAGCGGTTCAAAATATGGGACGATCTTGTGAATGATTGCTCTTTCATAGCTGGCATAGGTTGTGATTTCCACTCGTGACTTCATCATTTTCAACCAGTCCGTGATGAAGTCGGTGAAAAGTACCGGGGAGTTATCAAGGCAGGGGTCAACTTCTTTGATGGGGCTGACCTTCAGCCAATTATTGGCAACGGCATATTGCAGGGCATCGGTCAACTCCTTGTGCCAATCCAGAAGCTGCTGTACACTGGCCTCCTCCTGCTGACGCTCATAGCGGAAGAACGTTTCCAGATCGCGCGGAGAGAGTGCTTTCAAAGACAGCCGCTTCTTTTCAAAGTATGGGACAACTACTCTTCCCAGATCATAAGCATATCTGCCATAGGTTTCGGGCGGAAGGTTCATCACGCTTTCCCGAAGCCAGCGGTTCAGATATTCCGATACCGGCAGGTCGGAAACCTGCTGCATCGTTTCAGGGTTAAACTCTTTTTGTGTTTTACGCAACAGAGATTCAGCTCTTTTTTTGTTTCCTTTAACAGGAAGTCCTGTGCTGATGGATTTGGTTCTGCGCTTTCCATCTGTGTCTTTCCAGCTCAGAATCATCTGATACATACCGTTTTGTTCTCTTAAATGTCCGGCCACATTTGTCATAGTCATGCTCCTTTCTGTTCGCAGCCAAACGTCCTTTGCTTAGGCATCATAAGTTTAGAAGACTCTGGAGTGTTTTGCAAGGATGTCGCAAGAGAGTTTGAAAGGCGCATCCCTCCAAATTGCCGATTCTGATCGATCAGGTACTCTACCACGCAGAGTTTTGGTATCTTATAACTGCGTCCTACACGCGCCGAGTGGATCTTATTCTGCTTGACCAGCAGATACGCATTCTTCCGACAGATGCCAAGCATTTCCTGAAGAATGTCTACGGATACCACATCCGGGTAATCCTTGAACATCATCATGTGCCGCTCCGTCTTGCGGTCGGGCCCTTCCTGAATCAAAGTGCAGGCTGCAATCTCGCTCATTCCGGTCCTCTCCTTTCAGTTCAATATGTCAACTATTTGAAAGAAAATACTATATGTAAAGAGCGATGGCCTTTTCCGGGTACCATCGCCCTTGCCAAAGGAGATATTTGAGTTTAGAACTTCATCGGCAGTGCATCTTTTCTGCACTTGCCGTTGTAGGTGGTGTAGATGGGATAAACGTACCGCCGCCAGCCCGGAGCTTTGCGGGGTTATCCCGGCTGATACGGTAGAGTTCCATGGGGTGGACGCTGCCCAGCGCACGGACAAGCCGCTCCGCGCTGTACTGTCCATGATACAGCTGCACAAAGTACATCACGCCCCGCAGGACAGCCGCCCGGAAGGAATCCGGTCTGCCCTCCCACGCTTCCACGATGTGCCGCAGAGCTTCGCAGTAGATTTCTTCGCCCAGCTGGTCGTACAGCTTCAGCGCCGTGCCCACGCAGCTGATACGGTAGTCGCTCAGCTGCATGCTGTCGTAGTTGAGGGACAGCCCCACCCGGTTGGTGGCTGCGACAAACGCCTTGGAAGGCGCATCGCCGCCCACTACCTTGGCGCGCAGCCTGATGCCCGCCGACAGGGGTGCGGCGTGACCGTTCTGCTCCGCAAAGAGCAGGGCTTCCTGCTCCATCGTCAGGCCGGTGTAGACCTTGCAGAGGATCGGGCGGTCCGCGCCACCGTTGAGGAGGATGCAGCCCTCGATGGTGTGCTGCCCGTCCATCACATAGTACCTGCCGTTGCGGAAGCTGACCTTCGGCTCGTTAACGATGTACTCATTGAAGTCTCTGGCGATCAGCTCCACCCGCTTGCGTTCCACGCCCCGCTGGTAGATCTCGCGGGGATAGATCAGCTTGCTGCTGTGGATGACCGAAAGCTGGTACGGCGGGTTGATACCAATGAAAGTATTGTTTTCGTTCAGGCGCATCGCATTTCCTCCTTAATTCTCCAAATGTACTTTTCGGCTTCCTCTAAGATCTCAGCCACCTGCTGCTTACGCTTCGGGCTGGTGAGCAGGCTGGGATTGAAGGTGAAGCTGTATTCCAACCGCTGGATCATGGCATGAACCGCGGATTGCAACTCGGTGTACAGCATCATTTCCTCGATGCTTCCGGCGTTCTCAAAAGACGATTTGATGGGCGTATAGGGGTAGACAGGTGGTTTGCCATCCACCACCTCAGGCGGCGCGTAAAGCGCCGTAGAGCGCCGGATAGGCTCCATCTGCTGGATGCTGCCCATGGGGTTCAGCGCAAGGCTGATACGCACTGCATCATCCACCCTGCGCATCTCCTCCGGGTTCAGATGCCCCAGATACTTCAGCGCCCGGCTCTTGTCGATGGTGAAGATCTGCTCTGCCTGCACAACGGACGGCATATTCAACCCTGCGTTTTCCAACAGGCAGTGGGTCGGCTGGTTTACTTTCTTTTCCGCCTTGCTTGTCATGGTCGCAACGATCAGGGTCGGAGAGTGAGTTGCCCACGTCATTCTGAAGAATGACCGCCGGACGGTCACCGCACTGTTCCGAGCCAGTGCTCGCCCCGAAATGGGTGAAGAAGATGTCTCCGCGTTGGAATTTCCAGTTTTGCTGCAAAATTGTACCTCCATGTTGTTATGTGCAAAGCCCGCTGCCGGATGTTCCGCAGCGGGCTTCGTTCACGGTATGGTGGTATGGTTGGGTCAGCGGTGCATGACTACATAATCATAGCCGCGCCTCATCTGGCAGACGGTGCAGGTGTCCATGCTTCGGTCAGCGCTGGGTACAAGCGCGATCTTGAAAGCCTTTGCATCCACAAAGTGCCGCAGACAGGTACCGCAGAGGGTGCGGATGGACTTGACCATCTCAGAGGTCAGCTCCATCTCCTCGTAGATTTCCTGCTCGCGCACCGTGGGGTTCAACTCATCCATAAAAATGTCCTCCTATATGTATAAAGTGGATATTCGGATAAAGAATAAATTGGGATACGTAAAAAACGGAAACTGCCGGATGCGCAAAAACGTACCCGGCAGTTCCCGGATCAATATGATTAAAGGTCTCGCATATTCGCCCTCGGCCCCCTACGAGTGGGGCATGAACATCTGGCAGCGGACTTGTACCGCTTCATTGGCATTTCAGCCACCCCGTCTGCTTTGTGACCGGGCCGCGAATTACGGAAGTATCATTATCTGAGTACCAAACAACGGAACTCTTCAATTTTCAAGGACCGTGAGTTCGGACGCTTTGCCCTGCGGTAAGTGCCGCTTGGGAAATTGTCCCTTCACTTACGAGCCATCGAGAAGGGGCAAATTGTTACCTGAAAAAGAAAAGTTCAAAAGTTCTTCAAAAACATTAGTCATATCGTTTAATTCGCTTATGAATCGTAATCCCTTTGTGATTCCCAAGGCACTTTAGCAATCTCGGATCATCGGTGTACCCGGCATAGACATAGAGCGTCAGGAGTTTGAGATCATCTTCCGATAAGTTTTCAAGAGCAGCCAGCAACCGCTCGTTCTCAATTTCGCCGATCCATGCAAAGCAACTCTTGGTTTCGTGGTAGCTATCAGTTACCGTGATTGCAGCCTCATATTGCAACATCAAGATCGATGCTTTCCTCCTCAACGTCATCATCGCCAGGTCACAGAACTCCCACCGTGCTCGCATGAAAGGCGCGTTCACTGTTGAACTGCGCCGGTCAAACTCGTACATCTTCTGGATGGCCTCTTCCGTCATTCCGGCAGATGCGGTACTGATGCGCAGTTTTCCCAGCGTTGCGTTCAAACTTCTTCAACTTCATTACCCTTTTAAAAGTCATCGTAAACCTCCAAATTTTCGATAAAGCGTAAAAAGTCGAAAATTTGGAAGGCTACGGATATTTCGCCGCTTGGGGCATCCACGAAAAACGGACAAACATAAAGCCTGCTCCTTTTTTTTACGGGGGAGCAGGCTTCCTGAAAAACTAAAAAAAAAAAATAGCCGGACAACCAACCAACAGAGCGGTTCTAAAAGCAGAATCACTCTATCAGCTGTTGCCCGGCTATTTGGTGCACGTTTCATTGCATTGCCTTGCGGCAATGGCCCGTTGCTCGGTGACGAACAGTCCATATTCAGGGTGCAATGCACCCGATTTTTGAAATTGTGGTTTGTCTAAAAAGTCAGCGCCTGCGGTAGGCCAAGTCAACTGTTGCTACGTTACCGCACTTGAGGCATTTTATGCTGATAGAACCTGAACAGCTCTCGGTTTTTTGGATAGAGCTTGTGTCCGCAAACCGGACAAAACCTCCAGCCAATGCTGAATTGTGCCTGCTGTATATTGTTCAGCGGTTTATTTTTAAAAGAGACGATTATTTGACCAATCATATTTATTCTCCAAATCGAATGATGTCCAATGGATGGCAGTGGATGGGTTTGCCGTTGATGACCTGCATCTGCTGTAATCTGATCCTGATCGCAGACCACGATACTCCCATCCGTGCAGCCATCTCCAGAATTTTTTCATAGTTCGGGTCAGACGCGGATTTGTACAGGATTCCATTTGGCAGGCACAGCGCTGCACGTTCTATTTCGGCGTTGACCAGAAATGTTGGCATCAGCAGCTCTGCTGCAAGGGTGTTTGCCTGCCATTCTTCCCATGAAGGTTGTCCGTTTCGTTCACGATAGGCAATGTGCCCACGGCACTTGACTGCTTTTCCGTAATCGTTCGGAAACAGGTCAGCCAGAATATGGTGTGCCGCTTCATGCGCTATCGTGAAATTCCGGCATCCGGTACAGCTGTCTGCCGCAAGGGCAGAATCGATTACAACGTCCCTCGGCATAAAAACCTCTACAAGCTTTGTCCCATCCCCCAAGATTACAGTAAACCTGCATTTTGGAAAACGGTCAGTCCAAGGATGCTGCCATCGCTGCACAGCGGTAGCATTTTCACATTCAGCCCAAGAACAGAACTTGCAAATTGCTCTAGGTTAATAGGTGACGGGTTATCTTTGCTGATCCCGAAGCAGGTATAGTACTGGTCGATATACTTACCCGCTATGCGCGAAAGGTCTGCGCGGGATAAGTACCTTGCCATTACGAAGCACGGCTTTCTGGCATGGAGCAGTAGGCTTCCACGAACCACTTGCCCCGTTCAAGCCAGAGATTCCGCTTCTGCCCGCAGATCATGCAAGTGAAGCATCTGCCCCTTCCCGCCAAGGCGCGATGTGCCACGCCTGACAGCCAAAACACGGTCGATTCCATAGATATGACTTTTGTCGTAATTGATGGCAAGAGGTCGGATCTTGCCATCAGAGGTAAAGCGAACGTCCACTTCAACATATCTCTTTTTTCACGGTGGAGCTAAAAAGGCACCGGAGTTTCCCTCACATATCCAAAGGATACGGAAGGCTCTGGTGCCCATTTATTATGCTAAAGAACTACGATTCAGTGAATCTCCTGCTCTAATTCATCGAACAAGGCGCTGGAAAAGAACTCTGCCAGTGTGATATCAAGACCATCACAGAGCTTTTTAATGGTGGCGATGGACACACGCTGACGGATGGGTCGAGCATACTATATACCGTAGATGGTGTTACACCGGCACGGGTCGCTAACTCGTTGGGGCGTATCCCACGCTGGTTGCAGAGTTGTTCAAAGCGTTTGGCAACGGCATCTTTTACAGTCATGATGAAGTTCACCTCAACATGATAGTACAGAAGTTCGTGCAGCTCTGTATACGCAATTGCGTACATCGCAAGAATGTTTTATGATATAAGAGGTATGCGGTTGCGTAATGATGGGGGAATGCACATGCAAACAAAATAAAAAAAAGTATCCTCCACAGTGAAAAGGGAGGGCCATGAGCGAAATATAACGTTATTCCATTAGACTTGGCGTTTTCCTACCCCTCATTGACACCTGATGTGAAAATATCCGATTCATCTCCCTGCGCTTTCGGGTCAGGTCAGAGTGCACATAGCGCTGCAAGGTGATGTTGGCGTTGGCGTGTCCCAACAGCTCGCTAAGAGTCTTTACATCGCACCCCGCCTGCAAACAGGTGGTAGCAAAGGTGTGTCGCAGCGCGTGCGGGCGTACTTGCCGGACGGTCGCCTGTTTCAGATACGCCTTGACGCTTTTCCGATAGCAGCGGGGCTCTGTAGGTTTGGATTCATTACCAGATAGAAACCATGTAGAATCACTGGCTTTTCCGCGCAGCTTTTTCAGCATAATAAGCAGTTGTTTCGGGATTGGAATTTCCCGGCGGGAGGTGCGGGTTTTGGGTGTCTGGGTGACCACCTTTGTATGGCCGTTTCCACAGGAAATTCTGCAGACCGTCCGATTGATGTTCAGCGTGCCGAGTTTCAGGTCAAAATCGCCCCATTGCAGGCCGCAGATCTCACTAATTCGAAGCCCCAATTCCAGCCCCAGTAGTAAGCCGATTTTGCGAGGCGTGGGGTTCGCCTGTACATATTGATGAAGTCGCTGCTGTTCCGCCGGGGAGAGAGGCGCAGAAATTTTGTCGATGGCTTTTGGCAGCGCAACTTCCAGCTCCATTGGACGAATCAGACGTAAATGAGCGGCATATTTGCAGATACGTCGCAGCATCGAGAGGCATTCCCGGGCAGAGGAATTTCCCAGTGGCTTGTGTGTGGCATCTACGGGCGCAATAATCTGCTGCATGGCTTGTTCGAGGAAGCTCTCGTCAAGGGATGCGACTGGCACTTTACTCAAAACCGGAAGAAGATATTTGTGCAGCGTGTACGAATAATGCGCATAGGTGGATTCTTTTATAGCGTTTTTCAGGGAGTACAGCCACACCTCGGCCAGTACTTCAAAGGTTAGGTCGGTTTGATTCAGGTTGTAGAAAACCGCCTCCGCTTTTCTCTGGATCAGTACCCGTTTAACCTCCACATAGGCCGTTCCGTAAACGTAACCCCACTGGATCTTCCACTCCGGTGTGCGCGCCTTGATGTACCTGCCTTCCCACCGACCGTCCTTACGCTTGCGAATGTTTTCTCCCCGTCGAGCCATCGCTGTTTCCTCCTGCTGTTTAGACCCTCATCTGACCCCTTATTTTCTCCATCTTCGTTTACAGCTGGAATTATTATACAGAACTGGGCATAATACAAAAAACGATCCGGCCTTCGCGATGCTTTTTCAGGGTCAAATGTGATACATTTATGATGTTTTCTATTGAATCCCAGATATAACCATGATAAAATAAGATGAGATTATAGACAACGATGTCAAAGGAACGGTATCCTCCATTTTCACTGTGAAGGATACCCCTTTACTGCGGAAAGGGGTGAACAAGGTGGCATTGCGTCTGTTTGAGCACAACGAGAAAGCATATCATGCGGCAGTCCGGATGATGGAGCAGTACGGCAAGGCTGCTATTGTCCACCCCACCGGCACCGGAAAGAGCTACATTGCGTTCAAGCTGATCGAGGACAACCCGGAGAAGGTCGTGATCTGGCTTTCTCCCAGTGAATATATCTTCAAGACACAGCTGGAGAGCCTGAAAAGGAACGACCCGGACTTTCCGCTGGCGAACGTCCATTTTTACACCTATGCGAAGCTGATGTGCTGTACCGAAGGCCAGCTTGCAGAAATCGCAGGACTTCAGCCCTCTTATATCATATTGGACGAATTCCACCGTGCCGGCGCGGAATGCTGGGGCGAAAGCACGGTGGCTTTGTTAAAGTTATGCCCGGAGGCAAAACTGCTGGGCTTAACAGCGACAAACGTCCGGTATCTGGATAATAACCGTGACATGGCCGAAGAGCTTTTTGATGGCTGTGTTGCGAGCGACATGACCGTTGGCGAAGCAATCGTCAGGGGTATTTTGCCTACTCCGAACTATGTGACCACCGTCTATCAGTACCAGAAAGACTTGGCACGTTATCAGACAAGAGTGGATAATCTGCGTTCTGCTGGGATTCAGGACGTAAATCAAAAATATCTGGATGCCTTGCGCCGCGCCTTGGAACAAGCAGATGGATTAGACAAGGTTTTTGAACATCATATCACGAACAAGTCCGGAAAGTACATCGTGTTCTGCGCCAACAAGGAGCACATGGACGAAATGATCTCTCATGTGCCGGAGTGGTTTGCAAAGGTGAATGCGGAAGTGGCGGTCTACGAAGCCTACTCGGATGACCCCGGTACAGACAAGGCTTTTGCCGACTTCAAGACGGATGAGAGCGACAAGCTGAAGCTGCTGTTTTGCATCGACATGCTCAACGAGGGCGTCCATGTGGAGGGAATTTCCGGGGGCATTCTATTCCGACCAACGATTTCGCCCATTATCTACAAGCAGCAGATCGGACGAGCTCTAACTGCTGGGGACACCGCAGCCCCGCTGATTCTGGATGTTGTCAACAATTTTGAGGGATTGTGCAGCATTGCGGGCCTACAGAATGAGATGCAGGAGGCAGTCTACCGCCTGAATGCCAACGGTGAGGGCGATAGGATCATCACCGAACGGTTTGAAGTTGTCGAGCAGGTGCATGACTGTCGGGTGCTGTTTGAGCGGCTGCAAGCAAGCTTGTCCTCTGGTTGGAACCATTATTTTTCGGAAGCAAGCATTTACTATGCGGAGCATGGCAACCTGAATATTCCAAAACGTTATACCACTCCTGCGGGACTGAGTCTTGGCGAATGGGTCATTGCTCAGCGGAGAATTCGGGCAGGACAGCGTACCGGAATTCTGACGCAACAACAAATTGCACGTCTGGACAGTATAGGGATGCAGTGGAGCAGCCGGAGTGATATGGCATGGGATCGCGGACTAGAAGCAGTGAAAAAATATAGAGAACAGTTTGGTAATCTGCTTGTTCCCAAAAAATATGTAGACGATGCTGGTTTTGCGTTGGGACATTGGATCATCAATATGCGGAGAAGTTACATTGATGGAAGATTGTCGCAAAAACACATTCAAGAGTTAAATGAACTAGGCATGAGTTGGAATGCTTTCGATGCAAAGTGGGAACAAGGCTATGGACTTGCTGTTGAGTACGCTGCAGAAAATGGCAATTTGAATGTTCCGGTGAGTTATGTGACTTTAGAAGGCCAAAAATTGGGGCTGTGGCTTTGCAACCAACGTGCTGCCTATCTAAATGGAAAACTCTCCTCCGACCAAATCAGCCGATTGGAAACAATCGGGATGTACTGGGGCAACCGGAACGACCGGCAATGGAACGAAGTTTATCAGGCCGCAAAGCGATACTTTGAGGCGAACGGAAACCTTGATGTGCCTGTTAGCTATGTTTCACCAGAAGGATATGCTCTCGGAAAGTGGGTCAGGCGGCAGCAATATGCCCATCAGAAGCCGGAAAAAAGCAATGCAGTTCTGTCACCGGAGCGTGTTGCGTTGTTGGATGCCATCGGAATGCAGTGGGAGAAACCTGATCCGTGGCAGCACCGGTACGAGCTGGCGCAGGAATATAAAAAAGAGCATGGAAATCTGGATATTCCGGTAAAATACAAGACTGCGGATGGCATTTGGCTGAGCCGATGGGTGTACAACCAGAAACGGCTGCTGCAAAGCGGATCGGAAAAGTTGAGCGAAGAGCAAAAGAAAAAAGCTAAAGGAGTTATTGGGGTATTATGTCAAAATTTCAGCATGATGTGATGTTGAAGATCGTAAAGGTCATTGATTTGGTGATGATTACGATTCCGTTTGCACTTTGTTGGGAGCTGTACTACTCGTATCAGGTCTATGCAAAGTTTGGCTGGAGAGGCAACTGGGCCATGATCAGTCTGTTTGCGGTACTGTTCTTCCTGCTGGGAAAAGTTTACGATGCGTTCTGGATGTCTTTGCAGCGCATTTCAGAATTGATTTATGGGCAGGTGCTGGCAGCCATGGCAACCGATGGCATCCTGTACATTGTCATCTGCCTGATGGCCCGGCGGCTCTGCAATCTTCTGCCGGGCATCGCAGCGATTGCCGGACAGATTCTGATGGCCTCAATCTGGGCGAAGTTGGCGCATGGATGGTACTTTAATACATTCCAGGCCCAGCCGACTGCAGTCGTTTATGATGTTCGTCATGGATTGGAAAAGCTCATCAATGAGTACGGTCTTTCAAAAAAATACGATGTCAAGATGACATTGAACGTGGAAGAATGCCTGAATGACCTGAGCCTGCTGGATGGAATGCAGAGCGTGTTCATCAGCGGTGTCCACAGCCATGAGCGCAATATCATCCTGAAATACTGTGTGGAACAGGGTATCAATGTGTTTGTGATCCCTCGTGTGGGCGATGTGATTATGAGCGGTGCCCAGACGATGCATATGTTCCATCTGCCCATGCTGCGTGTGGGCCGTTACATGGCAAGCCCGGAGTATCTGTTTGTAAAGCGTTTGATGGATATTGTGGTTTCGTTGGCTGGACTGGTGATTCTCAGTCCGTTGCTTCTGATTACAGCCATTGCAGTCAAATCCGATGGTGGTCCTGCTTTTTACAAGCAGGTGCGTCTGACCAAGGATGGCAGACAGTTTGAGATTCTGAAGTTCCGCTCCATGCGGGTGGATGCCGAAAAGGATGGTGTGGCCCGCCTTTCCACCGGCGACAAGGATGACCGTATCACGAAGGTCGGTCATATCATCCGTGCTTGCCGACTAGACGAGCTTCCGCAGTTGTGGAATATCCTCCGGGGTGATTTATCTATTGTTGGCCCTCGTCCGGAGCGGCCGGAAATCGCTGCCCAGTATTGTGAGGAAATGCCGGAGTTTGCTCTGCGGCTGCAGGCCAAGGCGGGTCTGACCGGCTATGCACAGGTTTATGGCAAGTACAACACAACCCCTTACGATAAGCTGCAGATGGATCTGATGTACATCGCACATCCCAGCTTGATTGAGGATTTGAAGATTATGCTGGCAACGGTGAAGATTTTGTTCATGCCGGAGAGCACGGAAGGTGTGGCTGAAGGTGCGACCACAGCGATGGGACAGGAGACGGAAGAATGATGCAGAATGATTTCGGTCTGATCAGTATCATTATGGCAGCGTACAATGCTGAAAAAACAATAGAGCAGGCGATTAACTCAGTCTTGAGCCAGACTTACACGAATTTTGAGCTTCTTGTGGTTAATGATTGTTCAGCAGACAGAACGGCAGAGTTGGTCAAAAGTATCGCGTCTAAGGATAGTCGTGTCCATCTTATCTCTAATGTGAAGAACAGCGGTGTGTCCTATACGCGCAAGCATGGACTGGAAGAAGCGAAAGGTTCATGGATCGCGATTCTTGACAGTGATGATGTGTGGGCACCGGAAAAACTGGAAAAGCAGATTGACCTTCAGAGAAAAACAAATGCTGACCTCCTTTTTACAGGTTCTGCTTTTATGGGTTCGGAAGGGCAGTCAATCGGTTGGTATCTCCATGCTCCGGCTGAAGTAACTTATCGACAGTTACTGAAACAGAATGTACTGTCCAATTCTTCTGCACTGGTACGTAAGGAACTGTATGCAAAGCATTATGCCGTTGGAGATGATATGCACGAGGACTTCGCAATCTGGCTCAGCATCCTGAAAAAAGGAATGAAAGCCTATGGTGTAGATGAGCCGTTGCTTATCTACAGAATTACAAAGTCATCGAAGTCGGGCAACAAGTTCAAGGCTGCAAAGATGAATTGGAATACATATCGGTATGTCGGATTGAACCCGATAGAGGCCGCTTATTATGAGGGCTGGTACATGATAAAAAATGTGATTAAGTACACGAACCTGAAAATATCCGGGGGGGGGTATGGAATGAGGTAATTTACATTGCTTCGTTTGATATTCTGGTCTTCCCTGAGCAACTGCATGAAGAACAACTGGAGGCTGCATGATGGCTTCCAAGTATTCTGTATTGATGTCAGTTTATCACAGAGAAAAACCAGAGTATTTGAAGCAAGCAATTGAGAGCATTCAAGCACAGACACTCCCGACGGATGATTTTGTGCTGGTGTGCGATGGTCCATTGAATGATGCATTGGATGGAGTGATTTCTGCAAAGCAACAGGAGATGGGTACGGTGCTGAATGTTGTTCGTCTCGCAAAGAACGGTGGACTTGGAAATGCACTGAATGAGGGTATCAAACATTGCAAAAATGAACTGGTTGCCAGAATGGACAGTGATGATATTGCGTATCCGGATCGCTGTGAGAAACAGCTTGCTGCGTTTAACGAGCATCCAGAAGTGAGTATTTGCTCCGGCATCGTGGAAGAGTTTACTACTGATCCGAATACCGTCGATGCGAAGCGTGTGCCACCGGAGACAAATGCGGAAATTGTGGAGTTTGCAAAGAAGCGTAATCCGTTTAATCACCCCTGCGTGATGTATAAAAAATCAACAGTTGAGGCAGTTGGTTCCTATCAGGACTTCTATTTGCTGGAGGACTATTACCTTTGGCTCCGGATGCTAATGGCCGGATATCAGGGGTACAACATTCAGGAGCCGTTGCTCCATATGCGGGCAGGCTCGGATATGTATAAACGGCGTGCTGGTTGGAAGTATGCCAAGACGCAGGCAAGGCTGTTTAAATTCATGAAAGAACAAGACTTTATTGGAGAATGGCAGTACATAAAGAGCTGTGTGATTCGTAGTGGGTCGGCGTTGGCTCCGAACTGGCTACGAAAGTTTATGTTTGAGAAAGTACTGAGAAAGTAAGGAAAACATGAGAATTGCAATTTTGATTCAATGCCATAAAAATCCGAAACAGATCAACCTTCTTCTGGAGAGGTTGAATCACCCGGATATTGATTGCTATCTTCATATCGATAAGAAGGCTGACTTTGCAGATAAAATTATTCATAGAGAAAATGTGTTTGTGCTTCCGGATGAACAGCGTGTTTCGGTGGAATGGCCACAGATTTCGCAGGTTACGGCAACGCTAAATCTTCTGAATACAGCTGTTGCTGGTATAAGGGGGGGGCTATGACTACTATTGGTTAATCAGCGGGCAGGATTGGCCGCTTCGTTCAGCAGGTGAAATTGTAAAGTTCTTTGAAAAACACAGCGGCGTGAATTTTGTTCAGTATTGGGATAGTAAAAATCACGGGAACCATAAACAAAACAATTTGGATAAACGGAATCAAATCTATTTTCCAATTAAACTTATTGGCAGAAAACCGTGGCAAAAAGATCATCAAGAGGGGGTGGGTTGAATTCACCGGAGGATACAATCGGACGTGGAAAATTTTCGAGAGAAAACAGCTAGGAATAGATTTCTATTTTGGAAGTTCATGGTGGGCATTAAAGAGAGAAACAATTGATTGGATTATGCAGTACCTCACTATACATCCGGAATATTATAAATTCTATGAAAATACAACTTGTCCGGATGAATCCTTCTTTCATACATTGGTGATGTTGTCACCTTATGCTGATGAAAATACAGACTATCTTACATATTTACATTTTCAAAAAGGTGCGAACAGCCCAGATATTTTAACAGAAGATAATTTGCAGAGAGCGAGAGAAAGCAAATATCTGATTATGAGAAAAGTTGACATGAATGTGGATGACTCGTTCTTACAGATATAAGAGAATTGTATGAAAAAAATAAAAAGTGTTAATGCTTGTTCCTAATCTTTTTTGTTGCAAACGGTGTGGCAAGCTTTGTGATGAATTACCTGCGTAATCTCAATCATGATGAGGTGCAGGTGGATATTGCATCTTACAAAGAGGGCGACTCTGTTTATTATGCAGAGGTAGAGGCTGCAGGTGGAAAAATGTTTTTTCTGCCGGGTATCAAAAACCTTCCTGAGCATGTTAAAGTCTGTAATAAAATTTTGTCGGATGGTCGGTATGACATCATCCATGATAATACCCTGCATATTTCTATTCCAATGATGTGGTGCGCAAAAAGGCAGGTGTTCCGGTACGGATCTTGCATAGTCATAGTTCTAAACTAGGCGAAACACGTAAAAAGGAACTGCGTAATAAGGCGTTTCGCCCGATATTGCGTTCTCTGGCGACAGACTACCTGGCTTGTTCCAAAATGGCAGGTCAGATGATGTTTGGAAATCGAAAGTTTACAGTGCTTCCTAATGTCATTCGGACTGAGAAGTATCGATATGATTCTGCCGCTCGTGAAAATGTACGTCGGAAAATGAACACGCAGGATAGGTTTGTGATCGGCTCTGTTGGACGGTTAGCAACAGAAAAAAATCCATTTTTTGCGATGGATGTCTTTGAATGTTTGCAGAAACAAGTCCCAAACGCAGAATATTGGTGGGTCGGTAGTGGGCCGCTGGAAAAATCGGTTCAGGACTATGTAAATCAGAAGGAGCTGTCTGAAAATGTAAGGCTTCTAGGGAGCCGGGACGATGTTACTTCCCTGTATCAAGGCATGGATGTATTCTTCTTGCCAAGTTTGTTTGAGGGATTATCAATTGTGACAGTTGAGGCTCAGGCGATGGGGTTGCCCTGTGTAGTGTCAGATGTGATTCCTCCAGAAGCAGAGTATACAGATCTTTTAAAACGATGTTCGTTACAGGATTCGATTGAAGCGTGGGTAGAGAAAATAAGAAATACACAGATTAAAAAAACTGAACGAAAGCAATATCAAGAATACTTGAGCGAAAGTGTTTTTTCAGATGTTAGGTGTGGAAATCGACTGAAAAAAGATTTATGAACGTTTCTTAAGCGAAAAAGAGTAATATATGGAGGGAGCTGTGCTTGCGATTGCAGAATTTTTAGGACTGGTTGGATATGAAGCACTGTTGGCGTATGCTATGAAGGCATTTCGTCCAATGAAAGAATCCAGTAAAAAAGTATATTTGTTTTGGGCATTACTTCCACTTGCGGCTATGACAATGTTCCATAGCGAAAATATTGGTAATGACACCAGAGCGTATACTGGCTTGTTTGAAGCTGTAAAGGAAATGACGCTGAAAATGGCTCTTTCCAATGGACGATTCGAGAAGGGATATATGCTATTTACATATGTCCTGACAAGGTTGTTTTCAAGTCGACAATGTGTCCTGATTGCAGAAGGAGCTATTGTATATCTGTCTCTTTCACGATGGCTGAACAAATGGTGTAAAGCACCTGGCTTATTTGTTTGCCTGATCGTTGAGATGTTGGAAATCGATGGATGGATGAGTGCTGCACGGCAATCGCTGGCTGTGGCGGTACTGCTCTTTGCATATGATGCACTGGTGGAGAAAAAAGCTGCTTCGCTTTTTTATTCTTGTGATTTTGGCAGCGCAGTTCCATGCGGTAGCATATGTTTTTCTGCTGGCGTGGCCGATGCTTTGGTGGGTTGACGAGTACAGGAGAAACTCATTGGAAAAAAAAGTGGCAGTTTGAAAAACTGATGGCAGTTTGTGTCGTCGGAATTGCCTTGCTGACGTGGCCGATGATAAATCTTTTGCTGAAGATATTTCCAAAATATCAATATTACATGTCGGGTGTGTACATGGACGGACAGGCACGGTTGGCAATCATCTTGAAAATCATTGTCTATGCGCTAATGTTATTGGCCCCGCGATGGATTAAAAATCAAAACCGTGGGACAAGGCAGAGCGTAGTGGAGTTGTCACTTTACCGTATGGCGCTTATAAATATTGTGATTTTGGATGCGGCGAATCAGGCGACTATTTTAACACGGTTCTCCGGCGTGTTTTCACTCTATGCAATCGCAGATTTTTTCTGAGCAAGTTGCACGGTTGCAATATAAGAAAAATCGAGAAATCGTTACGATTTTGGCTCTAGTTTTGTTTGCTGTGTATGGTGGAGTTATTACATTATATCGTACGCCGGAATGGCAGACGACGTATCCATTTGTGTGGTGGAGGTAAGATTATGATACCTAAAGTTATTCATTATTGTTGGTTTGGTAGTAATCCTTATCCGAAAATTGTGAAGGATTGCATAAAGACTTGGAAAAAATATTGCCCAGATTACGAAATAAAATTATGGGATGAAAGCAATTATGATATTTCAAAGAATGAATGGCTTAGGAATGCTTATAATTCAAAAAAAATGGGCATTTGTTTCAGATTATGCGCGACTGGATATCATTTTCAACGAAGGTGGCATTTATTTAGACACGGATGTTGAATTGATAAAAACTTTAGATGATCTCTTACATTATAACTGTTTCCTTGCCATCGAAAATGAAAATGCCGGGTTGATTAATACAGGAATAGGATTCGGCGCTGTAAAAATCACCCGGCAATAAAGGAAATGCTCAATGAATATAACAGTCTTGTATTTTCTGAAAATAATGTAATGGGACTGCTGTGCCCTGAACTGAATACAAAACCCTTTCTGAGAGAAGGATACAAAAATGGCGCAAAAGAAATTCAAACAATAAATGATGCAACAATTCTTCCTGCAGAATATTTTGACCCAAAAGATGGAAATCTCTCTGAATTGCATATAACCAAAAACACACATGGAATCCACCTTGGTAGCAGATTGTGGGAAACTGGTTTAACACGTTGGAAAGCAAAGGTTCGTATGTTTATTGGAATAGAAAGATGTCGTAAAATAAAAAAGACTTTATAAATGGATTGAGCGATAATATATGAGAAGTATTTCAATTGAATGATAGGGTGAACTAAATGGAGCAAATTACACAAGGTGCGGCCAAAAAACGTATATTGGAAATCCTTTTGGATTTTTCAAAGTATTGTGATGAAAACAAATTGCAGTATTACCTTATAGGTGGAACACTGCTTGGGCGGCAAGGCATAAAGGGTTTATTCCATGGGATGATGATATTGACATTGGTATGCCTCGTCCAGATTATGAACGTTTCATCAAGCTGCAACAACAATGCCGGACTATGAACGTTCACTGTGTCGAAAATGAAAATTCTGGGCTACCCTTTGCGAAAATTATTGACGAAAAAACTGTTGTCAAGCAACCATACGATGGCGGAGATGAGATGTCCAGTCTCTGGATTGACATTTTCCCATTTGACGGATGGGCTTCTGACGAAAAAATAGCGAAGAAAGATTGCAAAAAAAATCACAAAAAATCGCTTCCTTTTATGGCATGCACAGGAGAAAGTCGGAATGGGAAGCACAAGATTAATGGCGATATTAAAGGTGCCGGTGATTTTATTTGCTAAGATTTATGGAAGAACGCGAATTGCAAAAAAGAATGAATAACCTGGCTCAAAAAATATGACTACGATAAAAGCAATTGGGTTGGTAACTTTTCATGGTCTCAATATGGTATGCGCGAGCGTGTCCCCAAAGAGTGGTTTACAGAACGTGTGAAATTGCCTTTCGAAGGGTATGAGTTCTGGGCACCAAAAGAATGGGACAAATATTTAACTCGAATTTACGGTGATTACATGAAACTTCCTCCGGAAGACCAAAGAGTAAATCACAATATGGAGGTCTGGCTGAAATAATTGAAAATGAAAAATAAGGTTACACTGGTCAATATGATTTCAAGCCTTGCACTTCAAATTTGCACCATTATAAGTGGTTTTATTATTCCTAAAATCATATTGAGCTATTTTGGTTCAGATGTCAATGGGCTGATTTCATCGCTAAATCAGTTTCTGAGTTATATTTCGCTTTTGGAGGGCGGCGTTACTGGTGTTGTTGCTGCAAACTTATATAAACCACTAGTTATGGGAGACAATCAAAAATTATCCGCGGTTGTAGTTACGTCAAAAAAATATTTTTAATAAAGTCGGAACAATCTTTATTGCTTATTCGGTTTGCGTGGCGGTTGCATATCCCTTTGTATTCAAATTGAATTTTTTGTATGTGTTTTCGCTAACGTTGATTCTTTCAATGAATCTACTAGTGCAGTATATGTTTTCCATAACGCTGCGAACGCTTTTAAATGCAGACAAAAAGTTTATGTTGTTTCTTTGACGCAGATTGTAATTACGGTGCTAAATACTCTGATGGCTTATATTTCTGTGAAAGTCTATCCAAGTATTCATTTTCTGAAATTGATTAGTGGATTGCTTTTTTTTATCCAACCCATTGTATACGGCAGCTTTGTAAAGAAACATTACAGTATTGATTGGCCCGCAGACGTAGATAACGATCTATTAAAAGAACGCTGGAATGGCTTTGCCGTCAATGTTGCTGCATTTATTCACAATAGTACCGATGTCACAATTTTAACCATATTCACGGATCTTGCGACAGTTTCAATTTATAATGTATATTCGCTAGTGGCAGCCGGGCTGAAAAGTTTGGTTCAGTCACTGACCTCAGGCATTAGTGCAACGATAGGTCAGGCCTATGCAAGGGAAGACTGGGATGAATTGAATCAGAAAATGGATTTGTACGAGTATATCATATTTGTTCTTGTTTCCTTTTTGTTTACAGTTGGGGCGTTGCTGATAACACCGTTTGTAATGCTATATACCCAAGGAATCCATGATGCGAACTATAGTCAGCCTTTATTTGGAATGTTGCTGCTGATTGCAGAAGCGCTGTATATTGTGAAATATCCGCATCTCAACTTAGCGTACGATGCCAATAAGTTTAAAGAAATCACAAAACCGTCATTTATGGAAGCAATCATCAACATTGTGGTGTCGGTCGCACTTGTTGGAAAATTAGGATTGGTTGGTATTGCAATTGGTACAGTGGCTGCAATGATTTATAGAATGGCATTTCATGTCTATTTTACTAGTAAAATTGTTCCAAATCGGCCACAATATATTTTTTTTTATAAGAAGTTTTTTCTATTTGTGCTTGTATCAGTTTTCGGGGCGGCGATTTGCTATCGGGAGTTTCCACTCTTTAACTACACGGTATCAAATTGGGTAATCCATGCGATTGTATACAGCGTTATATTGGGAATTATTTATTTGTGCATAAGTATCATCTTCTTTAGAAATGAATTAAACTTTTTTTGAAATATTTGAAAAGATAACGCTATCACCATTGAGAGAAGGTAAAGAAAAGTATGAACATTGCAGTGATTTTTGCTGGCGGAACGGGTCAGCGTATGAATACAAAGACTAAGCCAAAACAATTTCTTGAATTGCACGGAAAGCCGATTTTAGTATATACATTAGAGCAATTCCAAATGCACAACGAGATAGATGCAATTATTCTTGTTATGCTGGAAAGCTGGATCGGCTATAGTAGGACATTGATTGAACGATATCGGTTGTCAAAAGTGGCGGCTATTGTGCCGGGAGGAAGTAACGGGCAACAGTCGATCTATCATGGTGTAAAAAAGCAGCGGAACTGTTTCCGATGGAAAGCGTTGTACTGATCCATGATGGTGTACGTCCCCTGATAGATCACGACACCATTTCAAGAAATATCGCATGCGTAAAGAAAAACGGATCGGCAATCACAGTATCGCCGGCGATCGAGACCACCGTTATTAAGAATGAGCAGGGTCTGGTGGGAGATATTATCGAACGTTCCCGTTGCCAATTGGCAAAAGCGCCGCAAAGCTTTATTCTGAAAGATTTGTGGAGCGCACATTGCAAGGCAATCGATGACAGAAGGCAGGACTTTATTGATTCGGCATGTCTGATGAAATATTATGGGTACCCGCTTTATACTGTGGAGGGCTCGCCGGAGAATATAAAGATCACTACACCAAGTGACTTTTATACATTTCGGGCATTGGAGGATGCAAGAGAAAACTCGCAGATCTTTGGATAAGCAGGAGAAGGATTTAAATGTGTTGCGAAAAAACACGTACTGATATTTTTTTTGGAGGATTCGAAACGCATCTGGAACACCATCGATCCGGAACGCTTTCGGGATACGGTTTTTCTGATAACGGTGCAACCGGTTTGATCGGTGCTACGCTTGTGCGGGCTCTTTTGTACGCAAACCGCTGTAACGATTTGAACCTGCGGATCATTTTGTGGGTGCGTGATCGAAAAAAGGCAGAGTTGCTTTTTAAAGATGCAGCGGAACTGGAGTTTGTGGAATGCGATATTACCAGTGCCCCAGAGATATCTGTCCGTGTTGATTATATTGTGCATTGTGCAAATCCAACATCCAGCAGATTCTTTTTGAATAACCCTGCGGATACCATCAATATTGCAGTTGAGGGCACAAAAATGTACTGGACATTTCCCGAAAAAAAACGACATAAAGGGAATGGTATTTCTTTCTTCCATGGAGGTTTATGGCTTTCCTCAAAAAGGCGAGGAGGTCACCGAAGACAGGATGGGCGGTTTTGATCCCACGGTGCCTCGCAACAGTTATCCGATTAGTAAGCAGCTCTGTGAAAGTATGTGTTGTGCATATGCTGCGCAATATAAGGTCCCGGCAAAAATCATACGATTAACGCAGACCTTTGGTCCGGGAGTTGACTATAACGACGGACGTATCTTTGCGGAATTTGCACGTTGTTCCAAAGAAAAGAAAAACATCGTCCTTATGACGCAGGGAGAGACAGAAAGGTGCTACCTGTACACGGCGGATGCGGTGGAGGCGATTCTGGTGGTGTTGCTTGACGGAGCGGCAGGTCAGGCATATACTGCGGCAAATCCGAAGACTTACTGCTCGATTTTGCAAATGGCGCAGGACTTCGCAAAAGAGAATGACATCTCGGTTGAGATCGCCGCAAAAGACGTGAGCAAACTTGGATATGCGGATACTTTGTATATGAAATTGAACACAGATAAAATTGAAAAGCTTGGATGGAAGCCCAAAGTGGGATTGATGGAGATGTTTCGCAGAATGATGGAGGCAATGTAAATGGCGACACCTACAGTCAGCGTGATTATGCCAGTGTACAATGCGCATTTGTATGTGGCAAAAGCAATTGAAAGCGTTCTGCAGCAGACGTATCAGGATTTTGAGCTGATCCTTGTTGATGATGGTGCTACAGATGGAAGCGGAGAAATTTGCGAAAAGTATGCGGCGCAGGATGACCGCATTGTTCTCATTCATGAAGAAAACAGCGGGATCTGTAAGGCGCGCAACACCGGGTTAAAACATGCACAAGGCACTTACATTGCATTTTGTGACCATGATGATCTATATATGCCGCAGTATCTGGAAAAGGCAGTGAGTTCTGCAATAAAGGAAAATGCGGACCTGGTTAAATTTGCATACAGATCAGAATATTCTATTGATGGAAAAATTACAAATGTATTTGAAGATCCAGTTCCTAATATTAAATTGAGCGTTACAGATGTTTTAAAGAAACCATATGAGCTTTTCGATTTAACCAAACGTGTTTTATGGAATGGTCTGTATAAAAGAGAAATCATTGCGAATTATCGGATATTGTTTGATGAATCAATCCTCGCGGGTATGGAGGATTTTCTTTTCAATATCAATTTTCTTTCTCATATAAATGAAATTGTATACATTCCAGATAAGCTTTTTACTCATTACTGCCGATCCGGGCAAAGCACATCATCTAAGTACAGTGAAAATCGGTTAAAAAATATTATTCGGGTAAAAGGAAAAGAAATCGCGTTTATAACTTCTGAAACATCTGAGGGGGGGGGGATACAACAGGAAATCCTCATCGGGCAAGCATACAAGTATTTATCTCTAATGCATCTTGAATTTGGATTTGACGGTTGTCCATTGGATATTACTGAAAAGAGATTTCAATTAAAAGAACTCCGAGATAAAGATGCAAATATCGTAAGTATAAAATTATTTCCGGAAATATTCAAAGTTGCACAGAGATGGCCGGGAATGGCAGTGCAACTAGGATTATATACATGTAAATGTTATTATGGATTACTTTTGTTTTGGAAACTTCGGGATAAAAAGAATTGAGGCTATCGAACAGTTTCTAATATAACTACTTTGCTTAAATATACTGGTTGGTTTTACGTGAAGATGATGGCCTGAAAGGATATATGATTTCCGTGAGTGAGAAGAATGGTAAATTATCAAGAGATGAATTTATATCGTTTGTTAAAGCAGTCCTAAAGAAAAAAAATCATTGGAAGAAAACAGACCACTTTATTTTGAGTATAGGGTGTCCGAAGGTTACGAAAAAGAAAAATTTTTAAATCGTTTTGATGCATTTGCTCCAGAGGGATTTTCCGAGTACCGAAATTCGGTGATTTTTGAGTTTATATACAGCCGTGTGCGGAAAAAATGGAACAGGTAACAAAAAGGATTAAAGGCTTAGCGGATGACTGTAGAAAGAGCTATGGTGCAACAGTTATCTTCATTTTAAATTTCAAGTCCCCGTTTAAAGATTCCAATCTTGTAGTATGGGATTTGGCTGTCATAAATAATTGGATTGAAGAGTATCCAACTGAATATAGCCATGCGTGTTCGTTAAGCATTGGGCGAAGGGAAACTGCGCGAGATAAAGAAAAAGCACAGCTTTTTGAAAAGCTGTACAGCGAAGGTTTATATTTAAAAAACAATGAGCTCCATACGAATGCAATACGCACCTGCATCAAAGAGCAAAATGGCTTTGCAATCGTACTGGGTGCAGGTGTTTCAAAGGAACAGGGTGCAAAAACTTGGGATGAGCTGCTGAAAGATTTTCAAAAAGAAATAGAAGAAAAGCATCTTTTGGATGATTCCAAGGCTGTTTTTGAAGAAGTTGGGGAAGTAGCTTTACAACGGCTCAGTTATGCAAGGATATCTGGGCAAGCGAGAAAACCTTTGCTTGGCAGATTCACAAAAGCTTATATGATGCAGCGCAAGATTTGGACATGAATACCGAGCTGGGAGAAATTGCGCGATTAGCCCAAAGATGCCAAAAAGCGATCAAAACTTTTTAGAATTTTAAGTTACAATTATGATGACTTTCTTGAACAGTATTTGGCTTTTCTTGATGTAAAATGTTGCTCTATATTTACAACAAAGGTAAGATATTCAAACGGACGGGATAGTGCAGACTTTTATGGCATGAATGGACAACCAAATCAAAGTCTGCGATTGTATCATGTACATGGCTTTTTGCCGAAAGTCGCAACGAGAGATCAACTGGACACACTCCATATGAGGTCGATTTGCTTGACAGAGGCGGACTATAATATGCTTTATAATCAGCCCTATAGTTGGCCGATTGCAAGTCAACTTTCCTTCTTTAGAGAAAATACATGTTTATTTATTGGGTGCAGTTTAAGTGATCCAAACATCCGAAGACTTTTGGAAATCACCGCATATAATCCACCGAAAACATTATGCAATTTTTTTTCTATGACGTATGAAAAAGCACAGATGCGCATGGCTCTACAACAACAAAAAACAACTGACATCAAAAGATCGACTTCAAATTGAAAACCATTTTTACCGTATTGGAATCAACATTCTGTGGGTAAAAAGATTACCGTGAGATACCAGTGTGGCTACATAACCTAAATCAATCCATTGTCTGAATCAAGGCAATTTTTCAATTTTCGGAATACATCTCTTGCGAACATAAAAGGCGAGTGTTATACTGAAGCCATCAAAAAACATTGGAGGTGTCCCATATGCCCCGTCCCAAAGGAAGCAAGAATAAGTCAAGACCGTAAAAGCAACCGTTGACTTTGCTGCACAGATCGCAGAAAAAAGCAGTCTGCAAAGGAAGCCGTTACCGCCGAAATCACATCTATCACTGCTAATATCGATGTGCTGAAAGCTGATCTGAAAGCCAAGAAAGCTGAGCTGAAATCTATCGACAAAGAAATCGCTAGAATCGAAGCAAAAAAGGTCAAGGCTGAAACCAAAGCAGCGGAATCTGCAAAGAGAGCCGAGGCAGAGGATGTGCTGAAAAAGCTGTTGGCCAGCGGTGTAAGTGCAGACGAGATCCTCGCAAAGTTGAAGTGATTTAAAATTTCAGACGCAGTAGTTGACGGGAACATCTACGTCGCAAGCAGTGCAACTTGGTACCAACTTGCGATTTTTGAATTGGATTTTTCAAAATCCAAATTCAAAACGCTTGTTGGGCTGTGCCCAAACCCCTTGCGTTCTGCATCATGCGATGCAGGCTGCGCATTTTTGCAAAATGCTTTTTAATCTGAGTGCCGATGCCTGTGGTATCGGCACTTTTTGCACAGATGGAGTGTAACCGCCCAGCGAAAGGTAAGCGGTCAATAAATGTAAGCGGTCAATAAACTCCCGTCAGGCTTAAAAAAGGAGCTGTTGCAAAATAGCATCCCTTCAAAATGTTGAAACCCGCCGCATTCACCGTACAAATCGGGCAGAATGTTGAAAACTCAAAGGCAGATTTCAAAAAACAAGTACAGTAAAGCTGAGCATCCGTGAAAAAACAGGTGCTCAGCTTTTTACATTTTCAGTTCCGAAAAACGCTACTCCTTTTTTGAGTGGAAAAAGATGAGATTTTCGTTTTCCGCGTTGCAATTTGGAAAAGAACTTCTGGGGGTCAAAGGCGAGACAGAGAAGAAAGAGTTCTGTTGAAATGTTGGTCTTTCCCCGCATCAGGAAGCGCCGGAAGCTCCGGTTGCTTTTCAGCACACCAAAGGCTCCTTCTACCTGAATGGAACGATTCATCCGCAGAAGTGCCCCTCGCTCAGAAAGAAGATTTTCAAAAGCGGTCTTTCTGTGTTCTGTAGATTCTACACACATACGGATCTCTTTGTTTTTTACCTCGTCGGAGGACTTGAAGCACTTGCTTCGGAGTTCGCAGCCGGAGCAATCATTGCAACGGTAATAGTCCGTGGTCGTGACAAAGCCATTTTCCTTTTTGGAGCTGGAACGAGCAAAGAGGAGCTTTCTCCCTCCTGCGCAAAGAAAACCATCCTCATGTTCCAGCGGCTCCATATTCTCGACCCGCCAGAATTGAGACTTGAACTTCTTTGTCTTTTGTTTTTTGTAGGAGATCGGCTTAATAAAGGAGTTCTGACTATGCTGTTCCAGATACAGATAATTGCGGACGCTTTCGTATCCGGCATCTGCTACAATGTCACGGTAGCTTTTGCTCTGCATCCGCTGGATATGGTTCAGGAACGGAATGAGCGTACCAGAATCGGTGCGGTTTGAAAAAAGCAGCAACATCCGTAATATATTCACTGTTGACCGCAAGCTGGACATTGTAGGCCGGTTTCAGCTGGCCATTCCCCATGTGGTCTTCTTTCATCCGCATGAATGTAGCGTCCTTGTCGGTTTTGGACATACTTCTGCGGTTATTGCCAATGGCGAACAGCTTATCCTCGTACTCTGTCCACTTCGTCCACAGGCTGTCCAGCTTTTCATACCGCTTTTGGCATTCGCTTTTTCGCTTTCCGATCCCGTGAACAAATTCTGCATTGGAAGGAAGCTGCTTATCTGCCAACTCTCGCAGCTTCTTTCGGGTCAGATTGCCTTTTTTCACCGCATTCGTTGAAAACTACCTTTGCTTTTTCCTTTAATTTTGCCAGATTCTTTTCGACCCCTGTTTTCCAGACAAAGGTGTATCGATTCGCCATGCTCTCGATCTTTGTGCCGTCGATGAACACTTCCTCGTATTCTGTTTCTTCCAACTCAGCAAGCCGTTTTACAAACTGGTAGAACAAGTCCTCGACCGCTTCCTTTGCCTTGCCGCTCCGGAACCGAGAAAACGAAGAATAGTCCGGAACCTTCTCTCCTTGAAGAAGCCAGATGAAGTCGATATTCTTACGGCAGGCCTCCTCCAACTTTCGTGTGGAATAGATCCCGCACATATACCCGTACACCAATAGCTTGAACATGATCCGTGGTTCGGCTGCCGATTTTCTTCCTCTCGGAGAATACGCCTGATACAGTTTCCTGTAATCCAGTTCCTCGAGCTGGGCGTTGGCTACATACACCGGTTCATGTTCATCTATTAAAATATTTTCGCTTATTGGTAGGGTCAGCTGTTGATATATGTCGCCCTTTCCTGTATACTGTTCATGTTGTAGCTGGTTCATGACAGTTTCAGCTTACAACAAAAATGAGATAGGCAACCCCTTTCGGGGAAGTCTATCTCATTTTTTTCGTTGGAGCCATTTTGCAACAGCCCCTTTCTCTTTGCTGGGGGCATGATGAGCCTGCTCAGCCTGCCATAGGCAAGCTAGCGTTTGCGCAGCGCAGCGGAGCAATGAAAGCCCCAGTGGGGCTTTTAAGCGACCGAACGGTCTTGCGTTAGCAAGATGGAGGGGCCTCGCCCCGACAAGTGACCGCTGGCCTTCCTCGCTGTTCCAGCAGGCAAGGATGGCCGGGTAGAATGCCCGCGCCAGACGGTCAATGACTTCATCGGGATAAGGGAAAATGTTTGTGGACTTTTTCTTTTTGTTCAAACGCACGCTCCTTTGATCGTCCCACCGTGGCAAAGTCGGGCGAGAAAATCAAAATTCCATTCTTTATCAGGCGCAAGGGCGCGGATACTTTCCGCCCTGCACTTGCTGCTGGTGGCTCGTTGATGGCTTACAAGTGCCTGTCGTTATGCGATTTTTTCGTCGTTCAGCATTTCTTCAAACTGTGCCATATATGCCTTGTGCTGCTTGAGGATTTTTGAGGTCTCAACCTTCACGTAGGCATCATCGGGCACCTTAACAACCGTAGTGTTTGTTTACGGGAAGTGCAGGCCATCGGCCAGAGCGAGATGATCTGAAGTTGGAGCAGGAGAAAAATATTTCAAAAGAATGCAGTGTCCGTTGAAGAATTTTGCCACAATATGATATAATGACTACTATAGGCAGATCGTATTGTGTCGTGCGAATGGACAAAAACGGATACGGAGGAGATCCTTATGACGATTTTGATCGTAGACGATGAGTTCCGGATTGGGCAACTGATCCGGAGACTGATCCATTTTGAAGAGCTGGGTCTGGAGCTGATCGATGTATTCGACGATAGCGAAAAGGCCTTGGGGGCGATTTTGCTTCACCATCCGGACGTTGTGATCTCCGATATAAAGATGCCGGGCATGGATGGTCTGGAACTGGTGCGGCGGACACAGGAGGCAGGGATTGCATCGCGCTTTGTCTTTGTAAGCGGCTTCCGGGAGTTTGAGTATGCCCACAAGGCCTTGCAATATGGCGTGGAAGACTATCTTCTGAAGCCCGTGAAGGAAGAAGATCTGAACAATATTCTTCAGAAACTGAGCGATGGTCACGAGCAGGTGCTGCAGCATCGGCGGGAAGAAAAACAGTTGCAAGAAGAAGCGCGCCGGGGCCGTTATATCCGGGGATTTGACCTGATTCAGGCCATCGAAAGTGCTGGAGAGTGGGTCGATTGGCAGGAACTGAACCGGATGATGCAGAGTAATGTACAGAATGGGAAGATGCTGGCTTTTCTGTTGCAGTTGGATTATTACGATGCTTCCCAGCAGGATGACATCCAAGACCGCATGGTTATCAACAATCTAATTACCATGACGGAGGATCGACTGCGGCCACATTTGTATGAGCAACTGTACGCCGTGCAGGATAAGACCCTGATGATCGGTCTGTTGAACTACGCCCCCGCCGCAAGCACGATGGTGCGGCAGGAATTGTACACCGTGTATGCCGATGTGCGGCGGTATCTGTCGGGATTCCCGGAGTATGTCGCTACGCTGGCGTTCGGTGAAGAGATCACACCGCAGCAGGGAAAGTTGTCACTTCAAACGGCCCGCCAGCGGATGAATTGGCGGATCGCGCTGGGGGCAAACCGTATCATCGGGCCGGAACACTCTGTTACTAATCCAAAACTCGGAGAGCTGGATACCATTGCCCGCGCCCAGCTGCAGAATGCGGTAGAAGCTTTGAACGCTGCGGCGGCAAGCCGCGTGTGGCAGGATCTAGTGCGTCAGATTCAAAGCAATCCCCAGAATGACCCGGCCTTGTACTATACGCTGGCCCGGTGTTTCCTGAATACCTTCTACGGCGACCTGACTTGGGATGAGCGCCGTACCCGGCAGTGTCGAAATTGGCTGGAACAGGTGCGGCATTGCTGGCAGCTTCCGCAGCTGAACGAACTGGTGGAACAGGCAATCGCGGAAGAATTGCAGACCCAGCAAAAGGAATTGGACAACCAAACGGCTCGTCCGGTGCGGATGGCCTTGGATTACATTGCCGAGAATTATGCACAGAAGATCGGGCTGGATGAAATCGCCGAAATGCTGCAGATGAACAGCTCCTACTTTTCCACGCTGTTCAAAAAGGAAACCGGAAGGAACTTCCAGAATTATCTGACGGAATATCGCATTGAAAAAAGCCAAAGAGCTGCTGCGCACCACAAATGAGACCATGATGAGCGTTGCCGAGCAGGTGGGGTATCAGGACACACGGTATTTCAGTCAGTGCTTTGTCAAAGTGGTGGGAGTAAAGCCTTCGCTGTACCGAAAAATGTATTCCTGAGGGGTGGATGCAATGAAGTGGATGGATCGGTTGTGGGCACTGCTGGTGTTAGCTGTCGCCGCGGTGCTGGGGGCACTGCTCTGTGGACGTATCGTTGGTGCAAAGCAGGTACAGACAGTGATGCTTTTGGCGGCCATGGCGGCGCTGCTGGTGCTGGCCGGGACGCTGGCGTGGGTCGGGAAAGAGATGCAGGATCTTCTCCGGCAACTGAAGGAGCAGGAATACACCAGCCTGCTGCCCAATGAAGAAAAAAAACAAGACGCTGCCGTTTTACCCGCAGCTGTGGGATGCGGTGGTGAACCAAGTGGACATGGCCAAAGAGAGCGATGCCGCCGAAGAATACCAGCGACAGGCAACGCTGCAGGCCCTGCAGAGCCAGATCAACCCGCATTTCCTTTACAATACGTTGGAGTGTATCCGGGGTCAAGCACTGATGGATGGCAATACCAGTGTGGCCGATATGCTGGAGGCACTGGGAAATTTTTTTCCGTTACAGCATCAGCCGCCGGGAAAACGTGGTGACGCTGGCAGATGAAATCAACAATATCCGCAGTTATATGTTGATCCAGAATTACCGCTTTTTGAATCGGTATCGGTTCGAGCTGGAATTTCTGGAGGACGAAGAGCCCCTTCTGGGGTGCTATGTGCCCAAATTGACCCTTCAGCCTATTGTGGAAAATGCACTGATTCACGGGTTTCAAAATCAGAAGTCTGGCTGTGTGACTTTGACGGTGGATGCCTCGGATAGTATGTTGATGCTTACGGTCTCAGACGATGGCGAAGGCATGGATGCCGCAGTTCTGGAAGAACTGAACCGAAAGATTCAGAGCCGCCAGACCCTTTTGCGGAAGCCTGCTTCCCACGGGAACGGCATCGCGCTGCAGAATGTGAACCGCCGCATCATGATGCTATATGGGCGGTCCTACGGCTTGCACGCTTATTCCACGCCGGGTCGCGGCACGGATGTGGAAATCATACTCCCGCGGATCACCAAGGCGGAGGTGACACCATGAACCCGGTCCTGATGCGAGCGAAGGCATTGGCCTTTGGAACAGAAGAGCATACAGAGGCCCGCGATCTTGATTTTGTGCTGCGCTGCGGGGAGCTGACCGCGCTAGTGGGAGAGCGGGACTCCGGGCGGCAGACACTGTTTGACGGCCTGAACGGAAACTGCGCTGTGCAGCGTGGCATGATCCTGACCCCGGAGGGGAAAATCTTTCCGCTGCAGAAAAAGGTATTCGCAGCGGGCAGTTTTTTCACTGAGGAAACCAGCAGCCGGGTGCAGGGGGTGGAATTGACAGAAATGTTGTTTCTGATGCAGCCGGGGGCTGCAAGCGGCTGCATTGGAATACCGCCCGACGGCGGAAGTTGGCGCAGGAATTGCTGGATCAGGTGCAGCTGGAACGCGATGTCCGGGAGGACGTGAGCCGCCTGAGCCCCATGGAGTGCTTCCAGCTCAATCTGGCCGCAGCTCTGGATTCCGGCGCAAGCCTGATGACTATTCAGGAGGATTTCGAGGGCTTTTCGGTGGCGGACTTCGACCAGCTGGTGCCGATCCTGAAAAAAGCTCCAGCAGACCACAGGATTGGCCATCCTGCTGAACACCAACAGCTTACGGGCGCTGGAAAAGCTGGCCGATGAGGTGTTCGTGTTCCGGAATGGCACCATTGCCAAAAAAAGCTGCGGGGGGAAGATCGCTCCCCGCACCATTCTGGATCATTTGGGTGGTGCGCAGGCCGCTTCAGAGGCACCCCGGCCACAGCGGGAAACATTGTTTGAGATACAGGGTCTTCAGGTTCGGGGGTGTTCTTGCCCCATTGTGCTGCATCGGGGTGAGATACTACATCTGGTGGACTATGACGTGAGGGAAAAACAGGAACTTTACCGCATCGTTTCGGGGCAGCAGCTGGTGTCGGGGGTGTCCCTGCAATACGAGGGGCATCCGCTGCCTCAGAATTGGCCGCACAGCCCGGAACGTTACCCAATCACGGCGCTGGATCGGTTCGGGGCGCAGGGACTGTTTCCGCAGATGTCGGTGGCTCAGAACCTAATCTTTCCAGCCCTACGGCGACTCTGCGGGCCTTTTGGGCTGTTGGACAAAGGGTTGGAACAGGCAGCTTTGAAGGAGTGGGATAGAAAAAAACAGTTGGATGGCAAAAACATGGCGCAGCTGACCCAAGCACAGGCAATCGCCCTGCAGATGGAAAGCTGGATTCTTGCCCGCCGGAAAGTGCTGATCCTGCTGGAGCCCTTCCTGCACACGGATACTGCTAGCCGTTCAGTTTTGCAGAGTGCGTTTGCCCGGTTCCGGGGGCAAGGCGGTGCCATTCTGGTGATTTCCTCCAGCCGGACATCGTACCTAGGCATTTCGGAACAAGAGGCCGCTGCAGAGCAGTGGGCACCATGGTACGACCAGATCTTGGATGTTCAGGAGGTGTGCCGCGATGAAACATAAAATTCCGCGTGTGGCAGCACGCTTTCCGGCTTTTTGGCTGATCCTGACGGTATATCTGCTGGAATTTGGCGTGCCGGGGCCGGGCCAGTGCCATCTGATCCTGCGCCAGCTGAGTATGTGGGTCCCAGCGGTGCTGGGCATGATGCTGATGCGGCTTTCGGGCAGTTACAACATGGCGGTGGGAACCCAGATGACCTTTTCAGCGGCGTTGCTGGGGATCCTGCTGCAATGGTACTCCGTTCCGATGTGGGCGGCCTGTGTCGTGGTGCTGGCTGTGGCCGTGGTATTGGGGATTCTTTATACAGTGCTGTCGAATAGGATGCAGATTCCGCTGTTTTATCTGTCGCTCTGTGTTCACCTGCTGCTGGACGGCCTGAACGGCTTTTTTCTACCGGATGGCCAGACAGACCGCAATTATGCTTATGCAGGCGCGGATCGCACCCGCTGGCTTGGGGTGCCGCTGTGGTGCTGGATCGCGCTGGCGGCGCTGGCACTGGGGACTGCCTATCTGAACCGCACCACCTATGGCCGCTCCCTTTTCCTGCTGCCGTGGTATCACGATGTCCGTTGGCAGGAGATCGGTGAAAGCCGACGGATAAAAAAAGGGACAAGGCTGAAGCTGGACCTCATCCTTGGGGCTGCAAATGTCCTGAGCTGCGTTCTGGTGGGGCTTTCCGGGATCCTGTTGGCTCTGCGGGGCGGAACAACGGCTTTTTACTCCGGCATGAACTATACTTGCCGCATTCTGACGGCGGCTTCCATCGGCGGCTGGATGAACGCCACCCGCCGCAGCCTTCCGGTGGGGGCGCTGCTGGGCAGTATGAGCCTTGTGCTGATCCTGATGCTGGAAGTCCATCTGCGGATCACGAGTTCGTACGTAGAGTATTGTCTGAGCGCCGTGCTGATCCTGATGAGTGCGGCGTGGGGGGGCGGCCCAAAAGAAAAAACGGCTGCAACCCAAAAATCGTATCACTTAATCCAAAACTTGTCTCATTGTAACAAAATCTTTTGTGTAATATAATGACCTCAACAGAAGCGGAACGTCAGAAGTTCCGTATCACAGCAGAAAACCGAAACGTACCCGAACAAAAAAGAAGGAGATTTTGTTATGAAAAAGATCACGCGCCGCAGCTTTCTGAAAGCGTCTGCTGCCGCTATGGTAGCTTCTGGTCTGGCCGCCTGCGGCGGCTCTGCATCCTCCACCGCAGCATCCTCCGTGGCAAGCGCCGCAGGTTCTGCCGCAGCTGCAGGCAAGGGCACCATCGCATCCTGATGCCGACCCTGAACGCTGAATTCTTTGCAGTTACAGCCAACTCCATGGCAGCGCGGCTGGCGGAAGAGGGTTACACCGGAAACATTCAGGGTTTTGACAATGATGCGGCACAGGCCGTTTCCGTCATCGAGAATTTCATCACCGATGGCGTGCAGGGCATTGCTTATATGACTGTGGACACGGCAGGCGATGACGCTCTGAAGGACGCCATGGATGCAGGGATCAAAGTGCTGACCTGCGGCGTGGAAAATGCGAACTACGACGCTGCCAGATCATGGATAATAAGGCGACGGGCTACCAGATCGGTGAGATGGCGGCAAATTACATCAACGAGAACTTTGGCGGTTCTGCCAAGGTGGCTTACATTACCTCAACTAAGAGCCAGAACATGATGGACCGTGTGGAGGGCTACCGCCAGGCCATGGAAGAGCTTTGTCCGGGTGCCGATGTGGTCTACGAGGCCGAGTGTGTGGATGTTGGCCAAGGCACGACCTTTGCCGAGAACCTGAACACTCTGCACCCCGATTGCAAGATCATCCTCAGCTACTCCGATACTTACACCAAGGAGATCGCGGAGGTGTGGAATGCGTTGAGCTATCCGAAGGATGCTGCCTGCTTTGGCCACGACGCAGAGGCAGCTGTGCTGAAGAACATTGCCGAGGGCGGCTACATCAAGGGGACCGTTTCGGCGGGCGATCCCGGTGTTGCGATGGCAGAGGGTATGATCGGCTGCCTGAACGGGGAGTACAAAGATCATGAACTGGTCGTTATGGCCGGAACAGAAGTCACGCCGGCCAACATTGGCGATTTTTATAAGGCCTGACCGCGGAAGCATCTGAAACAAGCCGCCCTCATGCGCCGCGTGAGGGCGGTTTTTTTAAAAAAAGAAAGGAGAAAAGCCGTGGCAGGAGCATCAGGAAAAATTGTGCTGAGGATAGACCATCTCAGCAAGGAGTTTCCCGGCGTCAAGGCACTGGATGATGTTTCCATGGAGTTCCGGGAAGGTGAAGTCCACTGCCTGATCGGGGAAAACGGTGCAGGAAAATCCACGCTGATCAAAGCCATCGCAGGCTACCACGCCCCCACTAGCGGCACCATTACGGTGCATGGAAAGGAATATTCGGAGATGACCGTTCCGCTGGCAGCGGAATGCGGCATCCAAGTCATTTATCAGGAGTTCAACAACGTTCCGCCCCTGACCGCCGCCGAGAATGTTTTTCTTGGTGTGCGCACCAATCCCGGCCTGTTCGTGGATTTTGAGGGCCGCCGGAAAGCCGCCAAGGAACTGTTCCAGCGGCTGGGCGTTGAGCTGGACCCGGATCAGATCGTGGGGACTATGAGCCCCGCCCAGATGCAGATCGTGGAGATCGCAAAATCCGTGAGCAAGAACGCGAAGATCCTGATCATGGACGAGCCCACCGCTCCGCTGACTGTGGACGAAGTGAAGCTTTTGTTCAAGATCATCCGAGATCTGAAAGCGCAGGGAGTGACCATCATCTACATCAGCCATCGGCTGGAAGAACTATTTGAGATCGGCGACCGGATCAGCGTCATGCGGGACGGCAAGTATGTCTGTACCATGGACGTGAAGGATGCCACCCAGCAGAAGCTGATCGCGGCCATGGTGGGCCGCGAGGTCAGCCAGACCTGCCCCGCCCGCTCCAATGTGATTATCGGGGAAGAGCTGCTGCGGCTGGAACACGTTTGCGGCAACGGCGATACCGATATCAACTTCACCTTGCACAAGGGCGAGGTGCTGGGCTTTGGCGGTCTGGTGGGTGCCGGACGAACGGAACTGATGGAAGTGATCTATGGTGCCCAGCCGCTGGAAAGTGGTCAGATCTACTACAAGGGTCAGCCGGTCAAGATCGACAGCCCTCGTAAAGGCATCAAAACCGGTATTGGTCTAGTGCCGGAGGACCGCAAGGGCAAGGGCCTGTTCCTGGATAAGAACGTTGCCTGGAATTCAACCATCAATTGCTTGATCGCTTCGCCAATGGTACGTTTGGTTTAGTACGCACCAAAGAGGTGGAAAAGGAAGCTGAAAAATACCAGAAAGCGTTCAATATCAAAACGCCTAGCCTGAACCAGCTGGTCATGAATCTTTCCGGCGGCAACCAGCAGAAAGTGGTTTTGGCCAAGACCATGGCGGCAGATGCGGAGGTCATCATTTTTGATGAGCCCACCCGCGGCATCGACGTAGGGGCCAAGCAGGAAATCTATAACCTGATGAACGAGCTGGCCGCCCAGGGCAAGGGGATCCTGATGGTGTCCTCTGATATGCCGGAGCTGCTGGGAATGTGCGACCGCATCGTGGTGATTTCCGAAGGCCGACAGACCGGCATCGTGGACAAAGAAGATTTCAGTCAGGAAACGATCCTGTCGCTGGCATCCATTAGTGCCGTCAAGGATGCTTGACTGGGAAGAAAGGTAGTGCAAAATGGATCTGTATAAATTTTATAAAAAAATACGGCCTGTTTGTGATCTTGGCCATTTTCATCGTTGTATTCTCCACACTCAACACTCAGTTTCTGACCCCCGGCAACCTGCTGAACATTCTGCGCCAGATCTCCATGTTTGGCATTGTGGTGGTGGGCTACACCATGGTCATGATCAGCGGCGGATGTGACATGTCTGTCGGCGGTCAGCTGGCACTGTGCGGCATGTTTGCCGCCACCTTGAACGTTACCTACGGCCTGCCCACTTTTGTGGTAGTCATCCTGACGTTGATGCTGGGGGCGCTGTTCGGTTTGATCAACGGCCTGCTGATGAACGTATTCAATATCATGCCCCTGATCGTTACCTTGGGCACCATGCTGTTCTTCCAGGGTGCTTCCTACATCATCTCTGGCGGTGTGGCTATCTTCGGCCTGTCCGACAGCTTCAAGTTTATCGGTCAGGGCTATCTGGGTTTTGTGCCTCTGCCCATCGTCATCCTGCTGGTCATCGGTGTGCTGGGTTACATCGTGCTGCACAAGACCTATTTCGGCCGTCAGATCTACGCCATGGGCGGCAACCCGGAGGCTGCTCGTTTGGCGGGTGTGAACATCAAAAAATATCGCTTGGCGGTGTTTACTATTACGGGTATTCTGGCAGCGGTGGCTGGCATCATCATGGCCGCTCGTACCGGTTCGGCACAGCCTTCAGCTGGTGCTTCTTACCCCTTTGACTGCATGACTGCAGTGGTTCTGGGCGGCGTTTCCTTTGCTGGCGGCAGCGGCAGTATGCTGGGTGCTATGATGGGCGTGATCATTATTGGTGTGCTGAACAACGGAATGCAGCTTATTGGCATGGACAGCAATATGATTAACTGTGTGAAGGGCATCGTTCTGCTGATTGCCATCGGTATCGACAGTGTGCAACGAACGGGTAAAAAGGCAAAGAAAGTCTGATCTTCAGAATTATCGGCCCGGAATGAGAGCAGCGCTCCCGTTTCGGGTTTTCTTTGAAACAAGGAGAAATTTTTATGGCAATTCGTCAACCCATTGTTTCCGAAATCGCATACCGTACCTGGTGCATTGATGAATACGGCATGGATGCAATGTTCCTGCTGGAGGGCGATGAAAAAGCTCTGCTCATCGATACTGGCACCGGCGTGTTCGACATTCCAGAGCTTGTCCGTCAGCTCACCAATAAACCCGTCATGGTGGCTCTGACCCATGGCCACATCGACCATGCAGGCGGCATGGATCAGTTCGAGGAAGTGTACCTCCACCCGGCGGATTTTGCCATGGCGCAGGCGGTAACGCCCGAAGAACGCGGCGGTTATGTGGACACTATGCTTTCCATGTCAGATGGCATCTACAGCGTGACCCGCTATGATGTGGTGGTGCCCAAAAACCCGTGCAAGGCTGCTGCCTTTGCAGGGGGGGGACATACCTGCATCTGGGCAACCGCGATGTGATGGTCTTTGACACGCCGGGCCATACACCCGGTGGCCTGAGTTATCTGGATAAAAAGGAGCGGCTGTTGTTCAGCGGAGATGCCTGCAATATGAATACTCTGCTGGCTGCCATGGGCCAGCCAGCCACGGAGCGCACTTGTGTAACGGCGCTGAAGCAGACTGCAGAAAAGCTAGAAGCACTGCATCCGTATTACGACCGCCATTACAACGGCCATATCGGCTATGCTGATGCCAAAAGCTGTATGCCGATGCCGGAGTGTCTGGTGCGGGACTGTATCGCTCTGTGCGAAAACTTGCTCTCCGGTACTATCGTAGGAGAAAAAGTGGAGAATCCTTTCTGCGGCGAATGCCGTCTGGCCCGGAACAACACGATGCAGATCGTGTATCGGGATGATCAGGTGAAGTAAAGATGAAGCAATACCTTTTGATCGACATCGGAGGCACATTTATCAAATACAGCCTGACCGATGCTTATGCAAAAAAATATCCGGCGGTAAGGTGCCCACTCCTTTGACCGGGATGGACAACCTGCTGGCCGTCATCGAGGACTTTTCGGCCCCATGGAAAGGTCAGTTCGAGGGCTGCGCCGTTTCCATGCCGGGCCGCATTGATACCAATCGCGGCATAGCTCACACAGGCGGGATACTCAGCGCGTTTATGTGGGAGCAGCCCTTTGCCTCCATGCTAGAGCAGAGTCTGGGCGTTCCGGTGGTCATTGCCAACGATGGAAAATGCGCAGCGGCAGCTGAAGCGTGGACCGGGTCTCTGGCCGGGGTGGACAACGGTCTTGTTCTGGTGTTGGGCACAGGCATCGGCGGCGGCATCATCCTGAATGGCAGGGTGTACATGGGATCACATTCGGCTGCAGGTGAGGTGAGTAACTTGGTCACCGAATTGGGTAGCATGGAGGGCGACGATTTCCGATTTGAGGTGATCGGCAAGGTGGCAGAAAGCCCAGTATGGGCCGGGAAAGCCTCCGCCAGCGGCTTGATTGCTGCCTATGCAGCGGAAAAGCAGCTGCCCGCCCATGCGCCGCAGCCCACCGGCGAAGAAATCTTTGCGGCTCATGCAGCAGGGGGAGCCGGAGGCCTGCCGGGCTCTAAAAAGTTTGCCCGCCGTGTGGCGCTGGGCATCATCAGCCTGCAAAGCGTGCTGGACGTAGAGCGGGTCGCCATTGGCGGCGGCATCAGCGCGGCGGATGCTCTGCTGCCTGCCATCCAGACGGAGCTGGATGACCTGTTTGCACGCTGCCCGGTGTTCCCCATGCTGGAGCCGGAGCTGGTGCGCTGCCGCTACGGCAACGATGCCAACATGATCGGCGCACTGAAATTGTTTTTTGAACAAAAACCTGTATGAACTGAACTTGAGAGGAGTGTGACCATGAGCGTTTTTCGTAATGATTTTCTGTGGGGCGGAGCCTGTGCAGCCAACCAGTTCGAGGGTGCATGGGACACAGACGGCAAGGGCCCCAGTGTCCCGGATATGTGTACCAATGGTTCCCATACAAGCCCGCGCTGGGTAACGGCCACCACTCTGCCAGATAAGCTCTACCCCAGTCACGAGGCCATTGACTTTTACCATCATTACGAAGACGACATTGCACTCTTCGCCGAGATGGGCTTCAAGATTTTTCGCACTTCCATCAACTGGACTCGCATTTTCCCAACCGGGATGGAGACGGAACCCAACGAGAAAGGTCTGAATTTTACGCCAAAGTTTTTGACTGCTGTAAAAAACATGGAATTGCGCCGCTGGTTACCATCAGCCACTATGAGATGCCTTACGCTCTGGTGGAAAAGTATAACGGCTGGGTTGGACGGGAAGTCATCGACTGCTATCTAACCTACTGCAAAACGATTTTTGAGCGCTATAAGGACAAGGTTAAGTATTGGCTGACGTTCAACGAGATCAACATGGGTACAATACCCAACGGGAATTTCCTGACGATCTGTCAGATAAAGAACTATACAGGCCCGGTCAATGAGATCCCGGACAACGAGGGACTGCGTTTTCAGGCACTGCATCACCAGTTTGTGGCGAGTGCTCTGGCAATTCGGTATGCCCACGAGCATTACCCGCAGTTCAAACTGGGTGACATGAACCTGTTTGCCACTTGCTATCCGCTGACGCCGGACCCGGAGGATGTACTGGCCTGCCAGCAGCGGGAGCAGATCGTCAACTGGTTCTGTTCGGACGTGCAGGTGCGCGGCGCATATCCCAGCTATATCCGGCGGTTTTTCTCAGAACACCACATCCAAATCAAAATGGAACCCGGCGATGAGGAGATTTTGAGAGAGGGGACGGTGGATTTCTACACCTTCAGCTACTATATGTCCAACTGCGTTACCACCCACCCCGGCGAGGGAAAAGTGGCAGGCAACGGCTTGGGCGGCACGGCCAACCCCTACCTCAAGGCTTCCGACTGGGGATGGCAGATCGATCCCAAGGGACTGCGCTACAGCCTGAACCAGATATGGGACCGCTACCAGATCCCCATGATGGTGGTTGAGAACGGTCTGGGTGCTTACGATGTGAAGAGCGAGGACGGCAAGATCCACGACAGCTACCGCATCGACTACCTGCGGGCCCATATCCAGCAAATGGCTGAAGCTGTGAGAGACGGTGTGGATCTGATGGGCTACACTCCGTGGGGCTGCATCGACCTCGTTTCGGCCTCTACTGGCGAAATGGCCAAGCGTTATGGGTTTATCTATGTCAACAAGTTTGACGATGGCACGGGTGACCTGAGCCGGGAGCGGAAAGATTCCTTCTACTGGTATAAGAAGGTCATTACTTCCAACGGGGAAGACCTTGCCTGATCAAGTCGTGCAGAAAAGGCTCTTCCACAGCGGATCGGGCCATGCGTATTGATTACTTCGAGGATAATAACCTGCTGAAATAATAATCCGTAAAACAAAAGTCACCGCTTCCCGCACATTTCTGCGGGAGACGGTGACTTTTTGGGTTGAGTAGCTTAAGCGAGCGACAACCACCAGCTCCGCTGGTGGAGTAGAAAATGCTTTAGCTATAAGATTCGAGCAAAGCGAGATGACAAAGAAATTGTTATCTTAGAAGATGCACTTTGCAACATAGCTCGTTAGAGCGGTAGGGCAGGTAATGCAGATGAAAGACGCTTGCTCGAGGCCCCTTGAGGGGCTTTGCCAGTAGGATGCCCTTCTAGGGCTTACTCAAGCCACCGGCTTAGCCGGTGGTTTTGACTGTTTATCTGGAATGTTCGGTCTGCTCTGGTTTCTTTTCCTCATCGAAGAAAAAGCTTAATATTTCTCTGCGCTCGAAGAAGCTCCTGCATTTCTTCTTTCGCTTTGCGATAGTCCGGGTAGCGTGCTTTCTTTTCTGTCAGCAGCTTGGAATATTCCGCGTCCAACTTTTTGACCTTGGGAAGCGTTTTCAAATTGGATTCATCAAATGCTACCTTCGCTGCCTTGTGCAGCGTGATCTCCGTGCGGTGCGTTTCCAGAAAGCGCTTGCTGTATCCGGTCTTTCGGTAGGCATCATAGACTGGTCGCGTCTTGGCGTAGTTAGTGATGTGCGCTTTCAGCACTGCAATTTCTGCCAACCGCTTCTCTGATACTTTAATGGAATCGCCCAGTTCATGATAGCGTGCAGTTGCAGCATCCACACGCTCCTGCATTTCCTCGATGCTGCCGATTTTATTTTCCTGTAAGAAAACCAGCGTCCGGGACATCTCTTTTTTAAGTTGTGTTGCTTTGCCCAATGGGCAAAACCCGTGCCTTTTCCCTCGGCCAGTTTTGCCTGAATGTCTACCAGCATCTGAAATTTCTGCTCCGGTGCCAGACTCTTTTGCCGAGGCCGATGCTCCGCTTCTCCGGCAAGGACAACTTTCAGTTCTTCCTCACTGTATCCTGCCCCCAAAGTACGGAATCGAATAAATCGTTTCTGTCGTGCGCCCTTGACGGAGGTGTACTTTCCGCGTTTGACTTCATAGCCCTGCTGCTCCAGCTTTTGCAGAAAGTCCTCGTAGTCCTTGGGGTTTTCATCCAAAACACTATCGATCACGCTGCATAGCCGGTCACGATTACTTTCTTTGGGCGGGTAAAGCGTACCTTCTGCCGCTCACGGTAAGGCTTTATCTCAATGACGGAGAGCTGATGTTCTAAGCAGATCAGGTCGCTCAACCGCTGCACTGCCAACGCAGAAAAGAAAAAATCCCGGAATTTTCGGGTTCCATCCAGCGCAGTGGAGTTATAAATAATGTGGTTGTGGATGTGTTCCCTATCCGTGTGAGTTGCAACGATAAATGCATATTTGCCCTTGGTGAAGCGCATTGCCAGTTCGTAGCCCACCTTGTTGGCTTCCTCTGCGGTGATCTCGCCCGGACGAAAGGACTGCCGGATCTGATAGGCGATCACATCATTTTTCTGTCTGCGCCCTGTGGTAAGTTCGTATTGCCGCTTGGACAGCATAAATTCTTCGTCTGCGGTTAAAGGGCTGCACTCATAGCTGCTGACAAGTTCTCCTTTGTTCGTCTTGTCAGGATTCTTCGCGTAGTCCGTGCGGCTTTTCAGGCAGGCCGCAACCGACTTGCCCTTTGTTTTTGTGCAGCGCGATCAAACGTGTTGCAGCCATTTTGAATCACCCCGTGTGACAGCCAATACTTGAGCCACTTGCGGCGTTTGCAGCATCCAAACAAAAAAAGCCGTCCGAAGGCGGCAAAGATAAAAGTACTTCTTACAGTTCTGAAAGTCATTCGCTGAACCGTCCGATGCCCTCTGTAATGACAGTTACACCGAAAAAGAGGACGAAGCAGATAAACTCCGCCACCAGCAGAATGAAAAACTGATCCCAAGTCTGGCGGTAGGCGGTGTAGATGCCGCAGCCGAAGATGTAGAGCATCAGCGGAGCGACCACATAACTGGACAAAGTGAGCAGCCACTTTGCCATGAGAGCCAAAAACGCCACAAAGAGAGAAATCGGGAAAAGAAACAACTTTCTTCAGCATAGACATCATATCAAGCACTTCCTTTCTGTTCGCCCTTATTATAAAGGTA